>Ga0185299_10000723_pt1 | contig 80236 bp, 78 predicted proteins | sample PaiPotPPA55metaG_FD_128002 | JGI IMG/M metagenome (GOLD analysis project Ga0185299, IMG submission 128002) | Iron sulfur acid spring bacterial and archeal communities from Banff, Canada, to study Microbial Dark Matter (Phase II) - Paint Pots PPA... ...
ATGTGCCGCTCAATGCCATCAGGACCACACAGGTACTCGATTTCCTGAGTGGCCCTCGGACCTCTGCCGCCACCTGGCGCAAGAAATTTAGTTTCATGAAGTCGTTTTTCGAGCACTGGGCTGACCGCGGGATGTTGGATGCTCTGCCGATGCCGGTCAATCGGCCTCCTGTTCCGCTGACGTTCGTGCCTTATGTGTATACCCGGGATGAGGTGCGGCTTCTTCTTCGCGCCACATCTTTGTGGGAGAACTCTTCGTGGCAGGTCAAGAAGTGCGCTCGAATGGATTCCGCAACGTTCCGTATGTTGCTGCTAACGCTTTACGCAACTGGAATGCGGACTGGTGAAGCGTTGAGCCTCACGCATGAAGACGTGGACTTGAAGAAGGGCGTCATTCACATCCGGGGTGGGCGCTACTACCGCTCCCGAAGTCTTCCCATCGGGCCTGATCTCTGCGCCAGACTGCGGCGACACAAACGCGGTCTTACCAAGCGCCCGAGCAAAAGCGCTTATGTCTTCGTCGGCAAAGACGGGAAGGCCCTCCACGGAACTGCACTGCGCGTTGCTTTTCGGACACTGCGCCGACTGGCTGGAATTCAGCGGCACGACGGTACGAGTTGTCAGCCGCGCATGGATGACTTGCGAACCACATTCGCGGTGCACCGCCTGACCGCCTGGCTCCGGCAGGGCGCGGACCTGAATCGCCTGATCCCTGCGCTTTCCGCGTACCTGGGGCAGTGTGGGCTAGTATCGTCCGAGCGATACCTGAAACTGACACCGGAACGTTTTCGGACCCAACTTAACAAGTTGAGTCCGCAGCATCCGAAGAGGAAGCGCTGGCGCGACGATCCCACTCTAATGAAGTTCCTCGCTGGGTTGTGAATGGATGAACGGGGTCACGCCGTGGATGCCGCGCACATACGGGTAACTGGCCCATCGTTCATGCCGCCGCCAACGCGCAGAGGACCGTGGACCTGATTCTTGGCAGCACGTTTGAGGAAGAAGGCGAAATGACAGGACACATCGGGGAGGCCGCTACCAGCGTCGAGTTGACAGCGATGTAATCGGTCGATTACAATCGACCTATGTTCTCGATTCGTCCTTTGCCCGAATTCACCGCTTGGCTCGACGGGTTGAAGGATGAGACGGTACGCGGCGTGATCGTCGCCAGAATCAAACGATTGGAACGCGGTTTGATGGGAGATGTTCAGCCGGTGGGTGAGGGCGTTTCGGAGCTACGCATCCACTTGGGCGCGGGATGGCGTCTGTACTTCACCCAACGCGGAACGCAGATCATTGTGCTGCTGGTCGGCGGCTCGAAACGAACGCAGAAAAAAGACATCAAGCGGGCCAAAACACTGGCCGCATTACTGGACTGAGCGGAGGAAAATATCATGCGCAAACGTATCAAGGTTGCCGACCTGCAGGAGTTCGATGCAGCACACTATCTCGACAGTGAAACCTCCATCGCTGCTTACTTGACCGACATTCTGGAGGCCAACGATGCGGCTTTGCTGGCATCGGCATTGGGGGACATTGCCCGTGCTCGTGGCATGACGGAGATCGCAAAGACAGCGGGGATCACGCGGGAAGCCTTGTACAAAGCCCTGCGCCCCGACAGCGCTCCGCGATTCGATACCGTCAGCCGCGTATGTGCCGCTCTCGGTGTGCGGCTGGTGGCTCAACCTGTCCATCCCGTCTCCGATGGAGTAGGGCTTTGAGTATCGTATCCCCTCTCTTGAAAACCTAAAAGCAACCACAAAAGCAAACCCTCGGTTGCGCTGGCGCGCGGCTTGGCCCCACTTCGGTTCGCAAGGGTGGACGGCCCATAGAACGTGCCTCATGGAGTCCGTTCGGGACGAGCGCCGACTGCGCGCCAAACAATAGTGCGTGTTTGTCACTTGCCGCGCCTGCCACTCCGGCCTCCCCACCCTCACTACCCTCGTTCTGCTCTGTCTGCTGGTGGATCGTTTTTTGTCTCGCTGCGCTGTGAGAAACAAAAAACGCCCACCGGGCAGACCGAGGCAAAAACAATGGAATATCAGAGCAACAACAACGGCAACGGCAACCGCGTCCTTTCAGCGAAGCAGAGTCTTCCCGTCAATCGTGTACTGCATGGAGACTGCATCGAGGTTATGCGTCAGCTTCCGGCAGGCAGCATTGATTTCATTTTGACCGACCCGCCCTATTTAGTGAGCTACTGCGACCGCTGCGGAAGAACCATTCAGAACGACAATAACGCCGATTGGCTCAAGCCAGCTTTCCGAGAAGCCTATCGCGTGCTCAGGCGGAACTCCTTTGTGGTGACGTTTTATAGCTGGAACAAGGTAGACAGTTTCATGGATGCGTGGCGCAGCGCGGGTTTCTATGCCGTTGGGCATCTGGTATTTCGCAAGAGCTACGCATCGAGCAAGCGTTTTCTTCGCTACGAACATGAGCAGGCGTATCTATTAGCAAAGGGCAGGCCAGCCTTACCGGAGAAGTCTATCGCGGACGTGATTGATATGCCGTACTCAGGGAACAGGATTCATCCCACGCAGAAACCCGTAGCGGCATTATTGCCATTGGTAGAAGCCTTTTCACCGAATGGCGGTCTGGTACTGGACCCGTTCTGTGGCTCAGGCTCGACACTGGTAGCAGCGCAGAGGTTGAACCGCCGCTATCTTGGCATCGAACTCGATACCAACCACCATGCAGCCGCCAGCAAACGCCTTGCGGCAGCTTCTACCGGCAGAGATTTTTCCGTCGCCGCTGCGCAGTCTGCCTGAGACTGGAAAGCGGAACACAAGCGGAGTCTGCATCCCCGCAGACTTCGCCTATGCTCTGGCGTCGCCGTTTGCGGCCAAGGAGAAAGCGCAAGTGGCAAAGAAAACCGCAGCGAAAGCAAAGCCGATTAAGAATGCCTAAGCTGCATAGACTCAGTACATCGTTACTCAGGAGCCTGCCGTCGGCAGGCTCTTTTTTCGCCCGTCTTCCCGCCCTTTGCTTGTGTCGGCGCCTGCGGCGCCGGACCTGTCCGGCCCAACCCGACGGGCTAGAACGATGATCCTATGCTTGACATACTTGTTTGGAACTACTATTGTCGCTTCCATGAAGAAGAAATCCCAATACCGCGATCTCTTCCCCGGCGCAATGGAACTGATGATCCTCAAAACTCTGAGCTGGAAGCCGATGCATGGCTATGCACTCACCCAACGGCTCAAGGATATTTCCGAAGACTACCTGCTGATTGAAGAAGGTTCCCTGTATCCCGCTCTCCAGAGAATGTTGAAGAACGGCTGGCTGGAAACCGAAATGGGCGTCTCGGCCAGGAATCGCCCGGTGCGGATTTTCAAAGTGACCGAAGCAGGCAGGAAACATCTCGAACAGGAAATTGCGAGAGTCGAGAAGATGTTTGCCGGATTCAACCGCGTACTTGCGCTGGCAAGACAGTAGGAGGTTATATGGGTTGGCTCCGACAGTTGTTCTCTCGCCGCCGTCGCTACGACGAGCTTTCCGAAACGATCCGCGAACACCTCGACGAAAAGATCGCTGATCTGATGGATCGAGGCATGTCACAGGAGGAAGCAGAGCGAACCGCCCACCGCGAGTTCGGCAACGTGATGCGGATCGAGGAGCGCAGTCGCGAAGTGTGGCAGTGGCTCACGATTGAATCTGTTTGGGCAGACCTAAAGTTTGGGCTGCGTCAACTCAGAAGGTCCCCCACATTTGCCATTACGACCATTCTCATCATTGCACTTGGAATTGGCGCAGTCATATCCATATTCAGCGTTCTGGATGCAGCACTGCTAAAAGCCCTCCCCGTTCATGATCCAGAGAGCCTTGTCATTGTGGAATCCCCCGATGTGCATGGAGGGTTCGACGGATCTCCGTACTCCACTTTCCAGTACTTCCGCAACCATAACGATGTGTTTTCAGGTATTTTTGCCTCTTCGATACCGGAAGGGCTGAACATCAACGTCGCTGGAAAATCACAACTTGTACAAGGACAAATTGTTTCAGGCGATTACTACTCCATATTGGGTGTGAGCCCTATTCTCGGCAGAGCGCTTTCTCTAAATGACGACACACCGGGCGCACCGCCTGTCGCCGTCATTAGCTATGACTTTTGGAGAAAGCAGCTTGGTGCCGAAAAGGACGCTATTGGAAAAAGAATCGATATTAACGGAACTCAATTCACGATCATTGGTGTAACACCCCGACAGTTCTTTGGTCTTATGATCGGATGGTCTCCAGACGTCACAGTTCCTATCCATGCGCAAAGTAGCTTCCTCATTCATGGCACTACCCAAAATCAAGAGAGTTCGTGGGAAGTCGATACAATCATTGGTCGATTGAAGCCTGGTGTGACAAACGGACAGGCGCGCGCCAACCTCGATCTGCTTTTTCAGCAAACTCTCACATCTCAACACCAGCGCCTGCAACCGAGAATTGAAGTCATTCCGGGCAGGATGGGCCTTTCCACTCTTCGTAATCGATTCTCTGAAGTATTACTTCTTCTAATGTGCGCTGTCGGATTGCTTTTGCTTGCAGTGTCCGCCAATGTTGGCAATCTGCTACTTTCACGTAGCGCGGCAAGGCGTGAAGAAATGGCCATGCGCCTTGCATTAGGTGCCACTCGTTCCCGTCTCATCCAGCAGTTGCTGACCGAAGATCTGATACTTGCAATGCTGGGCGGAGTGATTGGTCTTGGTTTGTCGATTGTCATTGACAAACTATTGCTGGCGCTCCTTGCAGACGGTTCTTATCCGATTGTTCTCAATGTCCATCTGGGTTACAGCACATTGTACTTCGCCGCTCTTATAACCCTGGTCACTGTTCTTCTGTTCGGCCTCCTGCCCGCACTTTATACGACAAAAGGGGGTGGTGCGCACAGCGTGAAAGCATCCACTCGAACAACCCGACAGACAAAAAGCAGCGGAAATCGAGGAAAAATCCTTGTCACCTCGCAAGTGGCAATCTCGTTCCTATTGCTTGTTGGTGTTGGGCTTTTCGTCCACACGCTACAGGCATTGAAGGGAGTAAATCCCGGATTCAACCCGCAGAACATACTCCAGTTCACCGTCAATCCAACGCTTGCAGGTTACAGTGGCATATCGCTCCAAAATCTCTACGAATCCCTGTTAACAAGTATGCGAAGCATCCCAGGCGTGCGTGCCGTCAGCGCGTCAAGATTTGCTGAGCTTACTCCCGGACGTGCGGATGTAGGAATCTCAGTGCCCAGCCAGACTTCGTCATTGGGAGACAATCCTACGATTCAAGAGAATCTTGTAGGCCCAGATTTCTTTCAAACGATGGGAATGACTCTCATATCTGGTCGTGGCTTCACGCTCGATGATAACGGTACTGCGTCAAAGGTAGCCGTACTGAATGAAGCGGCCTCAGAGCACTTCTTCGGCTCACTGAACCCCATCGGAGAGAGTATCCGGTTGGCAGGAGCTAAGGAAGCGATTCAAGTAATTGGTGTGGTCAAGGATGCCAAGTACCACAGCCTGCGGGAACCCGTGGAGCCGATAGTGCTTGTGCCATTTCTGCAACTTCCTCCTGACAGCGTACCCCGACTAACCTTCGAGCTGCGAACAGCAGAGACTCCGAGCAGCATTATTCCAACCGTGCGCCAACAGGTTCATCGGATTGACGCCAACCTGCCACTAGTTGACATCAAGACTTTAACGGAACAGATAGACCAGTCACTCATGTCGGAAAAATTGCTTACCACGCTGTCCTCTCTCTTTGCATCTTTCGCTTTGGTTCTGGCGTGTGTCGGATTGTACGGAACTCTGGCCTATGCTGTTTCGCAACGGACTAATGAAATCGGCATTCGTATGGCTTTGGGCGCACGTAAAAGCGACGTGCTTTCACTCATTCTCTGGCAAGGGACAAAGCTTGCTCTCATGGGGATTTTTCTAGGGGCTGGAATGGCAGTGGGCTTGACGCGGTTCATGCGCACCCTGCTTTTTGAGGTAAAGCCGACAGACGCGGTCACCTTTGTGAGTGCCGCTTTACTACTCATGATTGTTGCGTTAACAGCCTCTGTGCTTCCCGCTTGTCGCGCAGCATCGATTGATCCAATGCAGGCATTGCGATCTGAATAGGAGCTTCCATGAACTGGCTCAAACAACTGTTTGCTCGCCGCCGTCGCTATGACGAGCTTTCCGAGACGATCCGTGAACACCTCGACGAAAAGATTGCTGACCTGATGGACCGTGGCATGACGCTGGAGCAAGCGGAACGAACTGCCCGCCGCGAGTTTGGGAACACAACACTCATTGAACAGCGTAGCCGTGAAGTATGGCAGTGGCCGAAGCTGGAATCTCTGTTGGCGAATACGAAATATACGCTGCGGCGACTGAGGCGCGCACCGCTATTCACGACAATCGCCCTGATCACTCTCGCGGTTGCAGTCGGCGCAAATACCGTGATTTTCAGCGTCGTGAACGGCGTATTGCTCAAGCCCTTGTCCTATCCCAATCCCGACCGGCTGATTGCTGTTGATCACTCGTCGCAGCAAGCGGGCTTTAAGAAGATGGGCATCGATCCCTCGATCTACTTTGTCTATCGCGAGCAAAATACCACACTCGTGGACATCGGTGCCTATAACAACGATGAGCTTGATGTAACCGGCGCCGGAGCACCGGAACACGTGCGTGTTCTGGATGTCACAGATGGCACCTTGCCACTCTTGGGAGTTAGTCCGGTACGGGGACGGCTGTTTACTCGACACGATGACTCGCCGGGAGCTGCAAGAACTGTGGTACTCACGTATCCATATTGGCAGCGACGGTTCGGCGGAGCATCATCGGTCATCGGCAACTCGATTACGGTGGGCGGTATACCCTTGGAAATCATCGGTGTTCTTCCCCAACGCTTCCATTTCCTCGATCAGAAAGATCCGTCATTGATACTCCCGATGCGGTGGGATCGTGCCAGTACAACTCTCGGAAGTTTTAACGCGAATGCTATAGCAAGGCTGAAACCAGGGGTCAGCGTACAACAGGCCACTACTGATCTGGAGCGCCTGCTTCCTGTGGTAGTAAGGACTTTCCCGCCGCCAGAGGGCGTGAGTGCCAGCTTCTTCCAGTCAATGCACCTTGCGCCGAGCCTGATTCCCTTAAAGGAAGAACTGGTCGGCAATGTCCAGAATGCTCTCTGGATTCTGCTGGCCTCGACCATTCTGGTGCTTTTGGTGGCGTGCGCAAATGTTGCGAATCTCCTGCTTGTTCGCGTCGAAGGCAGGCATCATGAATTTGCCATCCGCTATGCTATCGGAGCGGCAAGGAAAGGGGTTTCTAGCGACATTCTCCTGGAAAGTGTGCTGCTCGGGCTTACGGGAAGCCTGATTGGACTGCTACTAGCATTGGGATCGATGCGCGTTATTGTGAGACTTGGAGCTGCAAACATTCCGCGCATCCGAGATATTAGCATCACGCCATCTGTGTTGTTGTTTACCGTAGCCGTTGCAGTGATTACCAGCATTTTGATTGCGTGTGTTCCGATTCTTAAAAGCACAAGCCCGCACCTCATAAGCAATCTTCGAGAGGGAGGCCGCGGGGTAGGCGAGGGCAGAAAAGGACAAGGCACACGCAAAGCGCTTGTCATGCTTCAGGTTGCCCTTTCGGTAATCCTGCTGGTTTGTTCGGGACTTATGATTCGTACATTTCGGGCGATGATGAATGTATTGCCCGGATTCACTTCCCCTGAGACCGTTCAGACATTCGGCTTCTATATCCCGGAGACTCAGATCCCGGATAGCTCTCCAGAGCTTGTGATTCGCATGGACGAGGCGATTAGACAAAAGATTAGCTCGATTCCGAGTGTCGTTTCGGCGAGCATTGGCTCTGCCGTGCCAATGGACAGCAACAGCTACAACAATCCTGTGTTTGTGCAGAATCGCACCTATGAAGGCAATGAGATACCTCCTTCAAGACGGTTCAACTTTATAGCGCCAGGATTCTTATCAACACTCGGCACGCAGTTGCTCGCTGGTCGAGATTTCACATCGACCGACATCTACGAGAAGAGGCCGGTTGTCGTCATCTCAAAGAGTTTTGCCAGCGAATACTGGCATCGGCCTCAAGACGCGTTAGGGCAAAGAATACGCGTAGCGAGCATCGACACTTGGCGAGAAATCATCGGCGTTTCGGAAGATGTTCATTATGACGGCGTCGAGAAACCTGCTCCGTCAATGGTGTACTGGCCCCTCATGATGGACAATTTCAACGGCCAAAAACAAACGCTACAACGCGCAACTGTTTTTGTAGTGCGGAGCCGCCTCGCGGGTACGCAATCCTTGATGAAAGCGATCGAGCAACAAGTATCGATGATGAACCCGAATGTGCCTTTGGCGAACAGTGAAACACTCGGTGATCTCTATACGCAGTCAATGGCACGAACAGCTTTTACGCTCGTGATGCTCTGCATCTCCGGCGGAATAGCGCTTCTTCTTGGAATTCTAGGAATATATGGGGTGATTGCATACTCCGTGTCTCAACGAACCCGCGAAATTGGAATTCGGATGGCTCTCGGCGCACAGCGTAGCGCGGTGGTCGGGGAGTTTGTACGACAAGGCATGTGGCTCACAGTTGCTGGGATCGCGATTGGCTTGGTAATCGCTTTGGCAACGATGCGTTTCATGTCCGCGCTTCTCTACGGCGTTAGTGCTCACGATCCGATGACATACATCACAATCACTTGTGCCGTGGTGATAGCCGCTCTGTTTGCGTGCTATTTGCCGTCACGCCGTGCAGCCGAAGTTGATCCCGCTCTCGCCCTGCGGTCTGAATAGGAGCTTATATGAATTGGCTCAAACAACTGTTTAGCCGTCGCCGTCGTTACGATGAGCTTTCCGAAACGATCCGCGAACACCTCGACGAAAAGATCGCGGACCTGATGGATCGTGGCATGGCGCGGGAACAGGCCGAAAGCACAGCTCGCCGCGAATTCGGTAATGTGACGCGGATTGAAGAGCGCAGCCGCGAGGTATGGCAATGGCCTACGGCTGAATCCTTGTGGGCCGATGTGAAATATGGCGTTCGGCAAATGGGCAAAGCTCCCGGCTTCGCTTTTACTGTTGTACTCACACTTGCCTTGAGTATAGGCGTGGCCACAGCGGTCTTCTGCGTCATTGACGCGGTGATTCTGCGCCCGCTGCCGTATGACCATCAGGACCGCATCGTAGCGGTTCAAAGCACGAGCCGCAGCGGCTACCCGCAAGGACCATCCTGGCCCAGCTTTAAGGATGAGAGCGAGCAGGCGAAGAGTTTTGCTGCTCTGGCAGCCTACGCCGACTACATGCCCTACACGGTGAACACGCCGTCCGTTGGACCGGTACTGCTTGATGCTGTGCGGTCGTCAGACAACTTTTTTACCGTCTTCGGTGTACATCCGCTGCTTGGGCGAACGTACCTTCCTGGCGAAGAACAGGACGGCAAAAACGACATCGCCGTACTTGGCTACGACACGTGGCAAACATATTTTGGAGGAGACCAGAGCATTCTCAATCGCACCGTCGATTTTGATGGTCGTCCATTCACCATTATCGGTGTCATGCCCCCTGGCTTCCGCTTCCCGCTGAATATGCGCAATACGATCTACGTGCCGTTGCACCTAGACCACCGCTACATGAAAGAGCGCGATGCGCACTGGCTGGGGTCGGTTGCGCGAATGAAAGACGGAATCAGTATTGAACAGGCGCAAGCCGACCTCTCGCATGTGTTCAGCAATCTGGGTAAGGCCAATCCAGATGATGCAGACCGTACCGTCCAACTGATACCGCTCGCTGAGAGCGTGAATACCAAAACTGAGAAACCTTTGTGGACGCTCTTAACGGCGGTCCTATCCGTTCTGGCCATTGGTTGCGTGAACGTGGCTGGGTTGCTGCTGGTTCGCGGTGTCAAGCGCGAGCGCGAGATGGCCATGCGTTCTGCTATTGGCGCAGGTCGCATGAGAATTGTGCGTCAGGTGCTCACTGAAAGCATGCTATTGGCTGTAACGGGAGCAGTCGGCGGCGTATTGTTGGCCGCGGCAATGCTCAAAGGGATGCGCGTATTTCTTATTCACGCTCTGGCGCGCGGGGCAGATATTCATCTCAACTGGACAGTGCTCGGCGCTTCCGTTGCCGCTTCCGTTCTGACCATCCTTGCAGCTTCGCTCTATCCTGCGCTGCGTATGGCCCGTACTGACCCAAACCGCGTTCTGAAAGCTGGTGGAAGTGCTGGTTACGAACGCGGTCAGCACAGACTGCGTTCGGGATTTATTGTCGTGCAAGTTGCGCTCACGCTGGTTCTAGTGGTCGTCTCCGGCATATTGATTCGTACAGTTGGCCGTTATCGTCACGAAGACTTGGGTTTTAACCCCGCGCACATTCTAAGCGCAGAAATCAATCTGTCACCGGCGCAGTACACCAGCCGCGATCCGGTTGCGAACTTCTACCAACCGCTCTTCGACCGCGTAATGCAGATTCACGGAGTGCACGCCGTGGGCGTTATCTCCGATAACCTGCCGACTGAAGGCAAGGCCTCGCAGGCCAATGAGCATATCGCCGGTCAGCCTCCTTATCCCAAGAATCAGCCAGAACTCGCCCAGGTTCGTTTCGTGAGTGCGGGCTATTTCAATGTTTTTGGCATTCCGCTGATTCACGGACGCGCTCTTTCGCCCAGTCTCGATGGCCCTGACGACGCAAATAATGTAGTCGTTAATGAGGCATTTGTCAGAAAGTTTATTCCCTCGAATCTCGATCCCACCATGCAGCGCATGGACGACGCAGCGAAAGAAAAAGACTGGACGCACATCGTCGGTGTTGTGGGAAATGTGCGACAGGATATTTACCTGGATTCTCTGGCGGAAGAGGACTTCCTGATAGACTCTTTTCCGCTCGCTGACCGCCCAAGCCACCTCAGTAGCATGAAACTAGCGATCCGTACCGACGGAAACCCCGAACGCATTATCCCGGAGTTGCGAAGCGCGATTCATGCAGTCGATCCGACAGTACCTTTCAAAACGCCGGAAATCATGACTGAAGTCATTTCGCGGACGCTGGTCTTCCAGCGCATGGAGAGCTGGCTTTTCGCAATTTTTGCCTCGCTTGCCCTGGCGCTCGCACTGGTCGGCATATACGGCCTTGTTAGCCACGAGGTGGAACTTGGCACCCGCGATATTGGTATTCGCATGGCTCTGGGGTCAACACGCGAACGAGTGCTGATGATGGTCCTCACGCGTATATCTGTCTTACTCGCCACAGGAATTATTGCTGGCGTTGCTCTCACTTATGGAGCAAAGAAACTGATTGCCTCAGTGGTTGTTATCGAGTTTACGCATCAGGCCGGGCTGCTCGCTTTGCTCATTCTGGCGGTGGCGTTCGCAGGAATCCTGGCTACCATTCTCCCAGCGTTCCATGCTGCCAAGACGGACCCTATACAAGCTCTGCGATCCGAATAGAGGTTTTGCATGAACTTGGTTCAAACAATAGCTTTCTCGCTGCCATCGCTACGACGAGCTTTCAAGATCGAGCCGCGAGCATTTCGACGAAATGATCGCCGACTTGACGGGTCGCGGCATAACACAGAAGCAGGCAGAGGCAACCATATGCAGCGAGTTCGGAAATGTAGCGCGGATTGAGTGCGGCCTGCGAAGTCTGGCAGTGATCTGCTCTCGAATCATTCAGGGCGAAATGGCATATGGATCATCGGGTAGCAATTGGCACGGCAGGTCATCGTAAGCCCTGGAGCGCCTGACAAGCGCATCCTTCTTTGCACGTAGAGCACGACGTTGGAAGGAGCAAACGAACACAATGCCCACAAGCCCAAATGGATCACTGTCTCAATTACTGCATTTTCATGTCTGCAAACATTGCGGGAGCGCAACTCGCCGAGAAGAGTTCGAGGGAAGAGCGCTCACGTCAGGAATTTTTCTCTGCCCAAATGGCGGTCTTGAGGGACCGCTGAATATCGAGATACGCGAAGTGCAGGAGTCCAAACAGTCAGAGGAAAACTGAGTCATCCTGTCAGTGGCAATTTTCCCTGGTCTGTCTGCCGAACGCAGTTTAGTTTTGCCTGCTAGGAGATTGAGGAATTGAGTGTACCTGAATCCATCCCCATCGGTCTGAAGCGAGCGGCAATCGCCTTGGCGGAGCACTTGAATTACGCCCGCGCGGCGGAGCAGTTGAATCTCTCATCCGCCGAACTTCGGAAGCAGATTTCCGCGCTCCAAACACTGCTCTGTATCCGCATCTTCAAACCCCGGCAGAAGAAGGTAGTGCCGACGGAGGAGGGACAGTTCCTTATCAAAGTTTTCCGGGAGGCCGTGGCTTTCTATGAGCGGAAGGAAAAGGAGGGGCATACCGGGCCGGACAGGTAGGGGAATAGAGGTAGTTCAGGCGGACTGAAAGCCGTGCGCGTCAAGAACCTCTTCCTGTACCTCAGCCGAGTAGACAGGACAGGAGTTGATGAAGACAAAATCCTCCAGCTTTTGGCCGTCTTTGGGAGTGAGCAATCGGAGGCTTTTGAGCATGGTAATCATGCTGGTGCGGCAATCGAAATGGCGGTGGCGCATCGTCGCCTTTTCCCCTTTGCCGCAGATCACCACATCGAGGCCGTCATCGCCGGGGAAGATCACCATCCGCACCTGCATGTAGCGTGGCCCTCCATGTCTGTTGAGATTAGTCGCACCCAGCCAGAATCGCCAAGGAGTCCGTTGCATGATTCCTGCTAGCGCCGAATTGAAGTCCCATCAGCGGGTACGCTGCTACGCAGCGGAAGTGAGGTACGACACGTCACCCCCAAATGGGTTGCCGCCGGTAAACCGGCTTGAAATCTTCGGCGGGCGACGTGAACGCACTTTGAATCAGCAGTTTGGTAATGCGCGTATCCGGCGCGGCGACAATGCGTTTACGCGCGTAAACGCGCACAGCGCCGTATAGCGCCCAACGTGTAAACGCACTGATAAGCAAAGGCTTCCAGCATACCGGCGCTTGACTGCCAAAATTGGAGGGTGCAAGCTGTTTTTGAGGCGGGTTCCCCTATGAGCACTCCTCGCATCCCGGCTCCGTTGCAGTCTCCGGCCTCTCCGAAGGACGAAGCGCGTTCGGTTCTTCGTGCCAAAACCATCGCCACCAGAGTAACGCCGGAAGAGCTGGCGGAGGTAGAAACCGCCGCAGAAGGTGCGGGAAAAACCGTGGCCGAATGGCTGCGCGAACTGGCCCTGAAAGCCGCGCGGCAACGCCCGGCAGACCCTACCGAATTGGTGCTGGCCGAGGTTTCGGCACTGCGGTACATGCTCTTGAATCTCTTCCACGCGATGGCCCAGGCGAACGCCGAAGGCAAACATCTGCTGCCCGATTCCGTGGTCAAAATCCGTGACCAGGCCAATGTGCGGAAGCTGGCAGACGCCCGCAAACTGCTCGCAGAGTTCTTGTCCCAGGAGGGACCGGACGGGGGCAAGCAGTGAACCGCCCCATGCGTTTTCCGGGCCGGACGGGACGGTTGTTCTGGTTCCTTTTCTGGCTTGCAGTCGGGCCGCTGGTGCTGATCTTTCCGGCCTCGGCTTGGCTTGCGTGGACGCTTGCGCCGCTCCAAAAGGTCTACCTTACGACCTATGCCGCCAGCTCCGTAGGGGATGGGATGCCACATAGCGAAATGACCATCCGTTGGGTGATGAAGACAGCGCCCCAGCGGAAGCCAATTCCTGCCTCAGCCGAGGATGTAGTCACCGGCCCGGACCCAAAACTGCCCGTCAGCCTTTCGCCTAAAGCCATCGCGGAGGGCTGGCGTGGAGTAGCTTACAGCGCCCCGGAGAAAGTGCCCGCAGACGCGCTTGCCAAGGGATTGCAGGAATACATTTATGACGGTGTGAGTGTGTGGTGGCTGTTTGGCAGACCCATGCTCAACAGCCTTGCCGTACTGATGCTGCTTTATGTACTCCGGCTCTGGATGAAGCAGGGTTTTGCCCGAAGTCGGCAGCAGGAAGAACGCCACGGACGCAGAACCAAAGGCCCGGAGTTGGCATCGGCCTTGCGATGGCGCGGCGCAAAGACGGACAGCATCCGTTTCCGTCTGCGCTTCGAGAACAGGCTATTGCGATGGTTGCCCTTTGGCCCAAGCTACTGCATCCCGAAGCGCCTTGAAGCCAGCCACATTTTGATCATAGGCGACACCGGTGCGGGCAAGTCGAACGCCATCCGGCAGCTACTTCGCCAAGTGCGGGAGCGTGGAGAAAGCGCCATCGTCTACGACCCGGCGATGGATTTTGTGAGCGAGTTCTACTCGCCCGCACGGGGCGATTTGATCCTCAATCCATTAGACCAGCGTTGCCCGTATTGGAGTCTTGGCAATGAGATTGACCGCGACGAAACGGCAGCGACCATTGCCGTCGCGTTGCTGCCGGAGAAGGAATACGAGAAGGAGTTTTTCACCGATGGGCCGCGCCGCATACTGGCCCATTTGCTCAAGCGGCAGCCGCAGCCGAGGGACATTCTGAGCATGATGGCCGAGCCGTCGCGGATCGAGTTTGCTGTGAAAGGAACGCCGCTGGCCGCTCTGTTAGATGCGGGAGCACCGGCACAGCGGGCGGGTGTGCTGGCGAGCTTAAACATGGTGGCCGATAGCTTAGAACTATTGCCGGAGTGGGAGCACACAAGGCCGACCTTTGCGACGGCGGAGTGGTACACGAGCCGGAAACGATGGGTGTTTCTCACGTCCACTCCTGCCTATCGTGCAAAGATTTTGCCCCTGCATTCGGTGTGGCTCGATCTATTCATTCTTCGCATGATGGGGTACTGCGAAGACCAGACGGCGAAGCCGGTATGGTTCGTGTTGGATGAGCTGGCGAGCCTCAACAAATTGCCGCAGCTCCATACCGCCGTCACCGAAAATCGCAAGTACGGCAATCCCGTTGTGTTGGGATTTCAGGGCCGCAGCCAACTTGAAAAACGCTACGGCCAGGACGCCGAGGCCATGCTTTCGCAGCCTGCAACCAAGCTGTTTTTCAAGACCACCGAGCCACGCGCCGCGAAGTGGATTTCCGATGCCATCGGGGAAATTGAAGTGGAGCGGTTGAAGGAATCGCGGAGCATGAGGCTGTTCGGCAGCAGGAAATCGTATGCGATGGAGATTGCGACCAAGCCGCTTGTCATGGCGTCGGAAATCTCCGGCTTGGAGCCGTTGCACGGTTTCATCAAGCAGGAAAACAAGGTTGTTCCCGTTCACTTCCAGTTCGCAGGGAAGCGCGGCAGACAACCGGAGTTTATGGAGCGCAAGTTGCCGGAGCTTGCGCCCAGGCCGTCACCGCCGACCCCGGTAGTTCGCACAGAGCAAACCAGGACGCCAGCAGTAGAGCAGGCCACGCTCCCACTTTTCGATGCGCCCGCCGATAAGCCCACCGACAAACCCAAAGAGGCGTTTGTGTGGGATGAATCCAAGGGGATTGAATAAAGACAGGCGCGTTTTCCGTACCTACCTATCACATGCCCTGAAGTCTTCAATTGAGAAACGACTGGGCGATCCATGCTTGACAAGTGATAGTAGACGGCCTACCATCGCATTTCATTGAGGGTAGGCCGCCTACTATGGCAAAACAGACGCAGCCACGAGCAAATCTCCTTCTCGGCACCCTGGACATGCTTGTCCTGCGCACGCTGGTCTGGGGTCCGGCCCACGGCCACCAGATCGGTAAGCATATTCAACGCACCACGAACGACTTTCTCCAGATGCAGCATGGCTCCCTCTATCCCGCCTTGCACCGGCTGGAGAAACAGGGATGGATCGTTGCGAAATGGGAGAAGGCCCCAGACCGCAACCGCGAATTCAAGTACTACCGGCTAACAGAAAAGGGCCGGAAGCAGCTTGTAGCGGAAGAATCGCAATGGAAGCAGATGACTGAGGCAGTAGCACGCGTAATGTGGCCCACGACCGAGGAGAGCTGAGATGCGATGGTGGCAGATTAGAAGACGAGATGAGGAACTGGAGCGTGAACTCCGCTCTGATCTCGAACTAGAAGAAGAGGAACAGCGCGAAAACGGTCTGTCTCCTGAAGACGCGCGATGTGCGGCTCAACGTGCATTTGGCAACACGACGCTCATCCGGGAACAGGCCCATGAAGCTTGGGGCTGGGCTCGCTTCGAACGTCTCTGGCAGGACGTTCGCTACGGATTGCGTCAACTGCGGCATTCTTGGACATTTACCGTCACAGTGGTGCTTACATTGGCGCTGGGTATTGGTATGAACGCAGCGATTTTCACCATGGTCGATTGCGTGCTACTGCGACCTCTCGGGTACAGAGATGCGAATCGGATTTATTCGCTGAATACACATTTGCTGGACGAGAATCGATCGATTGCAAAGATTGGGGATGGGGACTTTGCTGATCTGGCGAACGGCGTACACTCGCTGGAATCTATCGCGTATTACAACGCCTTTCAAGATGGCCTACAAACGGGTGGCCGCACGCTGTATACAGATGTCGCCATCGCCAGCCCGCAGTTTGGTCAGGTGATGGGCGTCGAGCCTGTGGCTGGGCGACTGTTTTTGGCTGGAACCGAGACGGCACAAGCAGGCGGAACAGAGGCAATGGTAGGTGCGGCTTTTGCGCGGGAGCATTTCGGCAGCGCGGCAGGAGCGATAGGACAGGTGCTGCATATCGAGGGCGAGGTGCGGACCATTGTGGGCGTATTACCGGATGGATTTTCTTTCCCCAACAAGACGCAAGTTTGGATAGAAGTTCGGCCCATCCCCCAGTCTCCGAGCCGAAGCGCTTACAACCAGCGGGCGATTGGCAAGGTCAAGCCAGGTGTGACGGCAAGACAACTGAATGCCGAGATAGCAACGTTTTCTAAACAACTCAGCGCAACTTATCCCGAAGACAAGTTGAAGGCTTTGGAAGCGGTACCTCTGCAAGAAGAGATTGTGGGTAAAATCCGACCGATTCTACGACTGTTGATGGCGGCGGTGGTGGTGGTGCTATTGATTGTGTGCGCGAATATTGCTCATCTGCAATTGGTGCGAGCGACAACCCTGCGCCGCGACGTTACTATTCGTACCGCTCTAGGCGCGACGCGACTTGCTCTGGCGCGACGCGCTGCTTCGGAGGTGGTGTTACTGGCGGCTGCTGGATGCGTGGCCGGAGTGTTGGTGGCAGTACCGGCGCTGAAATTGTTAATTCGTTTGGCCCCCCCCGATATTCCGAGACTCGGAGATGTTCGGTTAAATCTGCATGTGATTGCTTACTCGTTTCTGGTGAGCGTGGTCACGATGGCAGTGACAGCGCTCCTGCCTCTATGGCGCTCGTGGCGGACAGACCCGGCGTCGGCAATGAAACAAGATGCGGCACGCGGGTTAGAATCTCGCGGGGCGGGACGGTTGCGGCAGGGATTGATTATCGCGGAAGTGGCACTAACGCTGATGCTGAGCGTTGCTGCGACGCTCTTAGTCCGACAACTCATCGCCGAGTCCCGGCAGGACTTGGGTTTTGCGCCCGAAAAGCTGGTGATGCTGGATATGCACATGATTTCGGCTCCTAACGGCGCGGCGGATGTGCAAACGTTGAACCGCATGGTTGAGGGCGCGCGCGATGTGCCTGGCGTGGCGGATGCCGCCGCGATTGCTGGAGCGCCCATGAGCGCCGATATCGCGGACGTCCGTTACGCAGTACATGGCATAAGCGAGTTCAAACCAGGGGCCGTTGGATTGCCGGATGCCAACGTCGCTGGCGTGACACCCAATTATTTTCAGACGATGCAGATTCCATTCATGCGAGGGCGTGGCTTTTCCGACGCTGATCGTGATGGATCGGAGCCGGTATTGCTAGTGAGCGAGTCGGCGGCTCGTCAGAGCTTTTCAAACGCAGACCCGATTGGCAAGCAGGTGATGTTTTCCTGGGACAGCGACCCGCGTTGGTTCACGATCATAGGGGTTGTAGGAGATGTGCGTCAGGATTCACCCGCGTCGAAGCCCGCACCAACGTTCTATCTGCCAATTGCGCAACACCCGAGACGAGCGACGGATGTTCAGTTGATGGTGCGAACACATACCGATGCCGCGACAATGATGGCGACGATGACGCAGTTCATGTTGCGCCAGTTTCCCCAGATAGCAGTGCAAGGCGCGACGATGCAGGAAAGCATCGGAGAAAGTGAGCGGGCGCAACACTTTCGGACGCTTTTATTCGGCAGCTTTGCGGGGGTGAGTATATTGCTGGCGATGACTGGGATGTTTGGGGTGACGGCGTATACCGTAGCGCAACGGCAGTTTGAGTTTGCTCTGCGGCTTGCGCTGGGGGCGCAAAGGCCACAGGTGCTCGGGATGGTGATAGGCAGGACGCTGGCGGTGGCAGCCTTTGGCGTGGTTGGCGGTGTGGCGCTAAGCTTTGCCGCGACTCGTGGGGCAGGTGCGCTACTGGGAGAGATGCAGGCTTTCGATCTAGTTTCGTATGCTGTGGCCATAGCCATCGTACTCGCAATAGCGCTGGCGGCGACAGTGCAGCCAGCTTGGCGGGCTGCGACGGTAGCACCGATGCGAGTCTTGAGGGATGAGTAGCAGCAGCCCTCCGGCAAGAGTGAAGGGAAAGCTTGCTCTGTTCCCATTGGGTCTATGAATCGAAGTGGAGAGTGTCAGATATTAGGAGAAATCCGGTTACAAAAGATTCATCACCGTAAGCCTTATCGTCAGAGAAGACTAAAATCCATTTATGCTGACGATCTCCAAACCGCTGTCAGCTTCGCAGGTACGGACGTACCATGAGCGGGAGTTTGCATCGGAGCGGCAGAATTATTGGAGCCGTGACCAGCAGGGACATAGTGAATGGCAAGGCAAGCTGGCCGAGCAGTGGGGCTTATCGGGTGCGGTTGGCGATGAGCACTTTGCCAGATTGACCGAAGGCCAGCATCCGCACACGGAAGCGCAGCTCGTTCGTCATCAGGTTTCAAAAACCTATGAGGGCAAATTTGGCAAGGAAGTAACGAGCGTAGAGCATCGCGCCGGTTGGGACGCTACGTTCTCCGCGCCGAAGTCTGTTTCTCTCACTGCCCTTGTAGGCGGCGATGAGCGCGTAAGAGAGGCGCATCGGGAGAGCGTGCGTGTCGCACTGACCGAGCTGGAGAAATACACTCAGGCGCGCATCGGCAACGTCCACGCGCCGGAGACCACGAGCAAATTCATCGCCGCAACCTTTGAGCACGACACCGCGCGGCCCGTGGACGGCTATGCCGCGCCGCAACTCCACACCCATGCTGTGATCTTCAACGTCACCGAGCGCGACAACGGACAAACACGCGCCTTGCAGCCGCAAGAACTGTTCGCGTCGCAGCGCGTCGCCACTAGCGTTTATCGTTCTGAGCTTTCGATGCGGTTGCAGGGTTTGGGCTATGAGCTGGAGCGCGGCAAGCACGGCCAGCCGGAGATCAAGGGCTATACGAAAGAGTATCTGGAGGCCAGCAGCCCGCGCCGCGAACAGATCAAAGACCATCTCCGCGAGATGGGGATAGACGGAGCAGGAGCCGCACAGGTAGCGGCACATCGAACGCGGGACAGCAAAGAGCTGCTATCGCCGGAAGAGGTATTAGCGCGGCACCGCGAGTTGGCCGCGCAGTATGGACACCAGGCCGACAAAGTTGTGGCCGAGGCGCGGGCGCTTGAACAGCGCCACGTCTACGAACCCGACCGCATCGCGCAGCAGGCCGTCACGTATGCCCGCGACCATCTCTTTGAACGTTCCGCCGTGCTGGACCGGCGCGACATTCTGGAAACGGCGCTCAATCGCGGCATGGGTGAAACAACGTATGCTCACGTCCGGCAGGAGTTCGAGCAGCGAGCAGCGCGAGGCGAGTTCCGCACCGTCGATCATGGCGGCAGAGGGCAGCAGTACACCACTGCCGCGATGCTTCGCATGGAACGCGAGATCATCACACGGATGCAGGAAGGCAATCAGCGCGGGGTGAATGACCCGATGCTTGTGGATGCACGTATTCGCATTGCGACCGAGGACCGCCACCCGGAGCTGAATGCCTCGCAGCGCCAAGTCGTTGACCAAGTGTTTCTCTCCCGCGAGAAGATAGTGGGGTTGGATGGTGTCGCTGGCGCGGGGAAGACAACGACGCTGGCCGTCATTCGTGAAGGCGCGGAGGCGCAAGGGTACACGGTCGAAGGCTTCGCGCCTACGTCCCGCGCGGCGCAAAAGCTGGCCGACGCAGGCATGGAAACATCCACGCTGCAAAAACATCTTGCGCGTGGAGAAAAGCCGGACACCGGAGAACGCCGCCTGTATGTGCTCGATGAATCCTCGCTCGCGTCCACCAAACAAATGCACGAGTTTGTGAATCGCCTTCATCCCAACGACCGCGTGTTGCTGGTAGGTGATCGTCGGCAGCATGAGGCGGTCGAGGCTGGGCGTCCCTTCGCGCAGCTCCAGGATGCGGGCATGAAGACAGTCAAGCTCGAAGAGATCGTCCGCCAGAAAAACCCAGAGCTGAAACAGGTGGTCGAACAGCTTGCGCGTGGCGAGGTCCGCGAGGCGGTGCAAGGTCTGGAGCGGCAGGGCCGCGTCCATGAGATTGCAGGCTGCGAAGAACGTATCGCCGCCATAGCGAAGGAATACGCGAAGTCGCCCGAAGGCACGCTGGTTGTCTCTCCCGATAATCGTTCCCGCGTTGAGATCAACTTGGCGATTCGTGCCGAGATGCAGGAGCGCGGTTTAGTCAGCAAAGAAGAGCATCCCGTTGCGGCGCTTGTGCCGCGCCAAGACCTCACCGGGCCGGAGCGGACATGGGCCGCGCGCTACGAGTTCAATAATGTAGTGCGCTACGCCCGCGCGTCGAAAGAAACCGGCATGGAGCGCGGCGAATACGCGCGAGTCAAAAGTGTTAACGCTGACAAGAACCTGTTAACCGTGGTGCGGGCGGATGGCTCGGAGCTGACCTATGATCCACGCCGTCAGCAGGGCGTGTCTGTGTATCGGGAAGAGCCGCGCAGCTTCGCCGTGGGCGACCGCATCCAGTTCACCGTACCAGCGAATGACTTGAAGATTGCCAACCGTGAATTAGGAACGGTCGAAGTCATCGGCCAGGACGGGCAGATGCGCTTGAAGATGGACGGAGGCCGTGATGTGCAGCTCGATCCCCGCGAGCATCCTCATCTCGATCACGGCTATGCGGTGACGAGCCATTCCAGCCAGGGACAGACCGCCGAGCGGGTATTGATTCACGTCGATACCGAGTTGGCCGCGAAAGACCTGCTCAACAGCCGCATGGCTTATGTCGCCGTCTCGCGCGGAGCCGAGGACGCGCAGCTTTACACCAACGACCGCGAGAAGCTGCCGGAAGCGTTAGGGCATGACGTGTCCCACGAGAGCGCCCACGCGCCGACGATGAAGCAGGAGCAAGCCATCAAGCCGCCGCAGCAGGAAATCGCGCCGGTCATTGAGCACAGCATGGGCTTAGGACATAGCCTCTAAACTATGAAGCGTCCTTGTAGAATGGTGTTTCGCGGTCGAGAAATGCACAGAAATCAAGAAATCGCCTGCACAATTCCTACACAGCCAAAAACAGACTATTTATCTCTCGATAAATCAGCGATTTCTAAAAATCAACTCACCCGCTCAGGATGACAGGTTTTAGTTGGGTGGAAGTTGTCCAAAGCAACGGCAAAAGCAACGGCAACGGCAAGAGCAAGAGCAAAAGCAAGAGCAAAAGCAACAGCAACAGCAAATGCAGGGATTCTTCCCCTTCGGCAAGCTCAGGGTCGGAATGACGACAGAGCAGAAGCGACAGCAGATTCCTCCCCCGTTCGACTCCGCTCAGGGTGTGGAATGACAAGCAAAAAGAACAGGCAACAACAAAGGCAAAGACAACTGCAACTGCGAAATACAGGGGTTCTTCGCTCCGCTCAGAATGACGACGGCTGAGGAGTGTCGGCAATGATGAGGTAGTTGTTGTGTTAGTAGGCTAAGGCGCAGCCGTCGGCTCGCATTTCGCTGGCGGCGGCGTAGACGCGGTCGGCGCCGTCGGTGTGGGGTTCGATGCATTCGTAGCGGCCGAAGCCTCCGTCGGAGGGGCCCATGGGCCAGCCTAGAGCTTCGAGAGCTTTGCGTGTGGATTCGGGGACTCCGGATTCTAGGCGGAGGATGCCTTTGGGGCCTAGTCCGGCGGGATCTTCGCCCATGGTTTGCGAGGAGCCTTCGTGGTGCCAGCGAGGGCTGTCGCCGGCGGCCTGGATGTCGAGGCCGTAGTCGACGCGGTTGATGATGATTTGGGACTGGCCCTGCGGCTGCATGTCGCCGCCCATGACGCCGAAGGACATCCAGGGCTTGCCGTCGCGGGTGGCGAAGCCGGGGATGATGGTCTGGAAGGGGCGCTTGCCGGGGGCGTAGATGTTGGGGTGGCCGTCCTGGAGGGAGAAGAGCTCGCCGCGGTTCTGGAACATGAAGCCGAGGCCGTCGGGGACGAGGCCGGAGCCCATGCCGCGGAAGTTGGACTGGATCTGCGAGATCATGATGCCGTCTTTGTCGGCGACGGTGAAGTAGGTGGTGTCGCCGTGGCTGGGGGCCTGGCCGGGATGGATGGGAGTGAGGATACTGTCGAGCTTGATGAGCTTGGCGCGTTGCGCTGCGTAGGCTTTGGAGTTGAGCCAGTCGATGGGGATTTTGGAGAAGTGCGGGTCGGCGTAGTAGCGGGCGCGGTCTTCGTAGGCTAGGCGCTTGGCTTCGATCTGGATGTGGAGGGATTCGGGGGATTGGAAGCCCATGCCGCGGAGGTCGAAGTTTTCGGCGATGTTGAGGAGTTGGAGGGTGGCGAGGCCCTGAGTGTTGGCGGCCATGGCGTAGACGTCGGTGCCGCGGTAGTTGGTGACGAGGGGATCGCTCCATTCGGCGTGGTGGTCGCGGAGGTCGGCGGCGGTCATCCATCCGCCGATGCGCTTGAAGTAGGCTTCGATGGTCTTGGCGATGGGGCCGTCGTAGTAGGCGTCGCGGCCGCCTTCGGCGATGAGGCGGTAGGTGCGGGCGAGGTCGGGATTGCGGCGGATGTCGCCTTCGTTGGGGGCTTTGCCGTTGGGCGCGTAGGTGTGGAGGGCGTTGGCGGTCTCTTCGACTCCGGAGCCGGGTTTCGTGAAGAGGGCGAGGTTGCGCTTGATGTAGTAGCCGATGATTTGTGGCGTGGGCGAGCCGGTTTCGCAGTAGTGGATCGCGGGTTCGAAGAGCTCGGCCCACTTGAGTTTGCCGTAGCGCTGGTGGAGGGTCCACCAGGCGTCGAGTGCTCCCGGGACGGAGATGCTGATGGCTCCGTAGGTGGGGAGGACGCCGTTTTTGGCGCGGGAGCGGGCGATGTCGAGGGTGAGGGCTTTAGGGGAGCGGCCGGAGCCGGCGAGGCCGACGACCTTGCTGAGCTTGGGGTCCCAGATCATGGCGTAGCAGTCGCCGCCGATGCCGGAGCTGGTGGGTTCGACGAAACCGAGGACGGCGTTGGCGGCGACGGCGGCGTCGATCGCGGAACCGCCTTTTTTAAGGATCTCGATTGCGGTCAGGGTTGCGAGGGGGTGTGCGGTGCCGGCGGCTCCGCTGCAGCCCATGGCGGCGGAGCGGCTGGCGAAGCTGGCTCCGGAGATGCGGTCGCCGGCGTGGACGTCGGGGCGGTCGAATTTTTCGGCGCCTGCGGGCTGGAACTTTGGGAGTTCTTTCGGCTCGGCTCCGTCGGTTTGGCTGAGGGCGTTCGACGAGCCGACCGAGGCCATGGAACCGGCGGCGAGAGGGAGTGCGGCTATAAAAGAGCGACGGTGCAAGGGGTACTCCTGATAAGAGAGAAGAGACGCTTAGGTGAAGCTTAGTGAGATATTCAATATACCAAGTGGGCTGAACGATCCGTTGCTCACACTAAGGCCGACGTCCCCAAGCCGTCCACATGATCGGCGATGGCATGATGAAGCCTGGATCGTCCAGGCGCGCGAGGTCTTGATTGAACTCTTCCTCGGTGATGTATCGGGCATCGATCATGCTGCTGCGAAGCTGCTCGTAGTTGGCGCGCAACAGGGATATGCCCGGGGATCCAGAGTGCCACATGAAGATGCGCGCCTCAGCCGCGACGCTGACAAGTCCGTGCGCGCGCAGACGGCCAAAGAGCTGGCGTGCAAAGCATCTGTCGTCGACACCACGGTCCTCCATGATCCGCCTCATGGCGATGTGCGTCTTCGAAAGTACCTCGCCTGGGTTTGCAACCGGGTTTGGCAGCATAGAGGCGACGTCGAATTCCTCGTCGACGAGCCAACCTCCCGGCTTGAGAGCAGCGACCATGCGGGCCAGGGCTTTCTCGCGTTCGGGAAGGTGCAACAACACCAGGCGCGAATGCACGAGATCGAAGGCGGCTTCGGGCAAGGCATCGTTGACGATATTGTGGCGGCGCACCTCGAGGTTGGGGACCTGTAAGGATTCGAGGAAGCGCGGGTCGATATCGGTAACGAGGACGCGTCCTGCAGGACCCACGCGGGCGGCTAGCCAGGCAGCGATCGAGCCGCCGCCGCCGCCGACCTCCAGACAGTGCCAACCGGAGCTGATGCCGCGTTCCTCCAGATGACGGATTGTCCCCGGATCATACATCGCGGCAAGCGCGGCGAATCGCGCTGAGGCTTCTCTACCGGCATTATCGAGCACGTAGGCCGAGTTTGCAGGGCCCCCTGCGCCGCCTGATTCGTTATGTTCCATAGGGTCCTCCGTGAGACTGGCCGTGTCAGTCGGGCAGTAGCTCCTCTTCAGGTTCACGCAACCAGAAGTTTCCGATCAAACCGACCACATAGGCTAGCAGAGTGACGGTGCAAGGGTTCTTCTGAGGAGTAGGAAAGAAGAGACGCCTAGGAAGTGGGGCACTGAGATATTCAATATACCAAGCCAATTTGTCTTCGGGTGCGACCGCCTGAGCCGTTGTCCCAAGGCGTGTCTTTTTCCTTCCTCGCTGGGAGTCGACGAATCAAAGTCAACGATCAGAGGCACCCATTAAGGATGCTTGGCTCGATGGTTATGTGGTGATGCGGCTTTCCTCGACTCTCGAAGTTTCGTCGGGTTCAATGACGGAGCCAAGTCTGTTAGGCCCATCTCCCCAGCGTTTGCGGAGCCAGCGGTTTATCGGCTCCGAATAGCCTCGTGCCACGAATTCGCCTAGCACGCCTGCGAGAAGTATGACGGCGATGAAGAGCGCCGGAACCGCCTTCATCGGCTTGCCGGCGGCAACGAAGAGGTTGAAGAGGCCCAGGACGACAAACACGTGCGTCAGGTAGACCTCATAGCTGCGTTGGCCCAGGTTGAGGAGCGGTTTGAGGATGCGCGGAGCTTGCCAGTGAGTCTGAGCAACCGCCGCGATGACCATACAAGCGCCGACAGCGAGGATCGTCATATTGAGTCCATTGCGGCCAAGACCCCAGAGGTACGCCCGGATCGAAAACCCCAGACTGAATACAAGAAGCGCCGTGCCGAGGCTACCAACCGCCCAGAGGGTGGTGCGCGAGAGACGATGCCTCGCGACAAAAAGCGCGGTGAGGCAGCCCAGAGCGATCGCATCCATTCCTCCGAGGTAGGAGTACTCCCTCCACACGGGATTGTGATTGAAAGCGCGAGATCGAGCGAATGGGCCGAGCACGATGAAAATGAGGAGGGGGATGAAGAGAAACCTGCCGCGACGGAAGAGACGGCAGGCGAGGGGAAAGAACAGGTAGAACATCTCCTCGACGGAGAGCGACCACAGGATATCCCAACTTGCCGGCAGGTAGCCTCTTCGAGCTTCCAGCAAATTGATGTGGAAGGTGAGCGCTGCCAGCAGAGCACGACCTAGCCCTCCAGTTTCCTGAGAGACGACGAACTGCTTGATGTGCGCGAGATGGAGACCGCTCAGTACTGCTAGAAGAACCAGGAGTAGTGGTGCGATACGTGCGAAGCGCAGCTGGTAGAATTCGCGGACGTTCACGCGAGAGAGCGAACCCCAGCGCCGAAGTGTTGTCGATGTGATGAGGAATCCCGAAACGGCAAAGAATATCTGGACGCCGAACTGACCATTCCAGACAAGCGAGTACACAAGCTGCGCCGGTAGACCCTGCGTGTAGGGAACTTTTGCTCCGAGCAGACGCATGTTGACGTGATTCATCAACACAAAGAAGATGGCGAGGCCGCGAAGAAGATCGACGCCATCGAGTCGCGTCCAGCTCGGTGCACGCTTAGTGATCTCCGCTGAGGCCATGTCTCATTGTGCATGAGATGGGTTAGTAACCGCCTGTGACCTTTAGGTTCGTAGACCAAACTTCGGTCCGAGTTAGCTATATCCACATTGGAATCGCCACCTCGGGCCTCAGCAAGAGGCGCGCCTGTGTTCTCCGATGAGCTAACTTCCGGTTGGCCGACTCTCCTGGAGAGTTGCCCAGGCTACTTGGGCTTCAGGGTCTCGATATATTCGCAGCTCAGTTGAAAGTATGACTGCAGCTTTTTTGTGTCTTTCAGCAGATTGTCGGGGACGGTTACGTATTCCTTCATTACTTTGCCGTATGCCTCAAACAGCGTCGTCTTGTATTTCTTGAGAAACTTTTCTCTCTCCTCTTCGGGGAGCCTGAGGGCCAACGAACCGGATGGATTCAGGTACGAAAACATGTGGCCGTTCAGCGAGGTGTATGGGTTTGCAGCGCCTTTGCGTTTGATCTTTGGATTGGTGCTGACGAGTTTTTCGTATAGCTGCAATTTATCGGCGGGGATGTTGTTCTTTTTTAATGGAGTCATGGCGTTTCCTGCAGAATGGTGAGACTCAGTGGGCCGGTGCGGCTGCAGTCGGATCTTTCAGGTAGTCGCGAATGAGGGCAACAGTGTACGCTGGGTTCTCTTCCATGAGCCAGTGGCCTGAGTTGGGCACTACGGCTTCGCGCACGTTGACGGCTACGTTGCGCATGACGACGGCCTCGGTTGCGCCGAAGGATTTTTCTGCGCCTACGGCGAGTACCGGCATCGGTAGTTTGGTTTGCTGGAAGGTTTTGTTGTCTTCTACATCTTGGGAGAAGGCTTTGAAGTGGTCGAAGCCGGCGCGCATCGCTCCGGGCTTGGCGTACTGGGCGGCGTAGAACTTTCGCGTCAGTTCGTCGGGCTGGGTGGGGCTGGCGCTGAAGTCGTTCCAGATGCGGTCGAGGTAGATGCGCTCGCGGCCTTGAACGAGGCGCTCTTCGTCGGGGCCCCAGAAGGAGAAGTGCCAGAGCTTGTGGTCCTTTACGATGTCGTCCCAGGGGGCGATGCCGGGGAGGGGTGCGTCCATGACGACGAGGCGTTCGACTTTGTCAGGGTAGAGCGCGGCGTAGGCATAGGCGACCATGATGCCGATGTCGTGCGAGACCAGGAAGGTGCGGTCGAAGCCGAGGGTGGTGACGACTGCGCGGATGTCCGCAGCCTGTGTTTTTTTGTCGTAGCCGCCTGCGGGACGGGAGGAGCGTCCGATGCCGCGCAGGTCGGGCACGACGACGGTGTAGTTTTTGACGAGTTCGACGGCGAGAGGAGCCCAGGAGTCGCTGGTCTCGGCGTATCCGTGGATGAGGACGACTACGGGGCCCGATCCTGCGGAGCGGACGAAGATGTCTGCACCGGCGGGACTATGGATTGTCTGTGATTTGAAGGTGGAGGGTAACTCGGGTTGTGCCACAGCTGCGGGTGCGGAGATCAGGGCGATCAACATTGCGAGCAGAGCGGTGCCTGTAATCCTTGAGCGGCGTTTCATAGGCCTCTCCTCTTTGGTTGTTGGAGTCTCCATCAATATACGTGTACTCGCCAGGAAGATTTCCGGAAGGAGGGATGTGTTTCCAGACAAAAGAGGGTATTGATGGAAGCAGGATTTTTCTCTTGACACGTCGGTATGAGTAAGTGATAGCTTACCGTTAGTGGATGCTTACCTACAGGCCGGGCTGGATGCGTTGGGAGATGGCACTCGCATGGCCATCTTTCAGCGATTGGCGAATGGGCCGATGGCGGTTAACGAGTTGGCGGGGACGCTGCCGGTTAGCCGTCCGGCGGTGTCGCAGCATCTGCGTGTGCTGAAAGACGCGGGACTGGTAACGGACAGCAAGGCCGGGACAAGGCGGATGTATCAGTTGGATCCTGAGGGTGTGGCACGGTTGCGGGCGCACTTCGATCTGGTCTGGGAGAAGGCGCTGGGAGCGTTTCAAAGTTCCGTTGAATCGACGAAAAAGGGAGAGAAGCATGACAAAGACAGTGGAAGAAACGGTCGTCCGAAAAAGCATTCGGGTCCGCGTGCCCATTGAGCGGGCCTTCTCGGTGTTTGTGGAGCAGATGGAGATGTGGTGGCCGCCGGCGCATCACATCGGAGATAAGCCATTTCAATCGATCTTCGTGGAGCCGCGGGTTGGCGGTCGATGGTTTGAGCGGGATACCGACGGGAGGGAGTGCGATTGGGGCACGGTGCGCGCGTGGGATCCGCCGCATCTGGTGACGTTCTCTTGGCATCTGGGGCCGGACTGGAAGTTCGATCCTGATCTGGCGAAGGCGAGTGATGTCGCGATCCGGTTTACGAGCGAGGGGTCTTCGGCGACGCTGGTTGAACTGGAGCATAGCGGATTTGAGCGGCACGGTGAGGGCTATGAGCGGCTTCGCATGATGCTGGACAGCCCCGATGCGTGGAGCAGCACGCTGGTCGAGTTTGCCAAGGCGGCCGAGCCTTTTGCCGAGGCGGCCGAGCCGGAGGTGCAGCGATGAGGACGGTGATCTTTTTGCGGATTGCGTCGGTGTTGACGTTTGTCCATGCTGCGCTGCATACGATTGGAGGCGTCTTTGGCAAGGCGGCTCCTGGTCCGCAGCAGGCAGTGGTGACGGCAATGCAGGTCAACCAGTTTCAGGTGATGGGAGTGACGCGAACGTTCTGGGACTTCTACATGGGCTTCGGGCTTGGCGCCAGTGTCTTTCTGACGGTGGAGGCGGTTGTCTTCTGGCAGCTCAGTTCGCTGGCGAAGACAGATGCGTTGCAGCTGAGGCCGGTCATTGCTGCGTTTCTTGCCGGCTTTTTGGGCATGGCCGTGGTTTCGTACCGGTACTTCTTTGCGGCGCCGGTTATTACAGAGATATTGATCGCGCTGTGCCTGGGTTTAGCGATTGTTTCTGCGAAGCAGATGGCTGCAAGCGGAGCTGACGTGCGTGCCATGGTGTAGCCGGGCAGAAATTTTTCAGGGCTACTGGTCGGGATGTTTGCCTTGCTGCTGGGCTTCTTTTGCGGCTTTTTGGGCTTCGGCGGCGGCTTCCATTGCTGCTGCCTTTGCCTCAGCGGTGGCCTTACGCGCGGCTTGCTTTGCCTCGTCGATCGACTCGCGTGTTCCTGGTGGGAGGGGAGGGAGCGCGGTGAGCCTTGGCGGCGCGGGTGGGAGGGGAGGCAGAGGCATGAGGCTGGCTTTCTTCAGCGAGATGTCGCCCTGGCTGGTGGTGATGCGCAGGAGTGGGCCGCCGTTGCCTTCGGTGCCGCTGATGGTCTTCTTTTGGAGGCCGCCGTCAGGGATCTTGATCTCCGAGAAGTCGCTTTGGATATCGCCGTTGGTGGCGTCGAACTGGTAGGCGAAGCTTGACCTCTCGGGCACGGTGATAGCGACGGAGCCATTGCGGTTTTCGACGGTGACATTGCTGAGCGGAGGCGCGCTGGTGACGTCGACCGAACCGTTGCGATTGGTGACGGAGACGTCGCCGCCGATGCGCTCGAGGTTGATGTTGCGGTTGCGCGTGGTGAGGGTGACGGGGCCCAGGGCATCGGTGGCGGAGAGATCAGAGTTGCTGCTGATCTCGATGTCACCGTCGAGGCGGCCGAGTTGGAAGTCGGTGCGGCTGGTGTGGAACTTGATGGGGCCTCGGATGTGCTCGAGGTGAGTGTCGCCGAAGAACTCGCCGGTCATGGTGACGGGGCCGCTGAGATCGGAGAGGGTGGTGTCGTGGCCATGGCCTTCGAGAGTGAGTGCGCCGGTGATGCTGTGCGCCGAGAAGGAGGCACTTCCATTGTTGATGCGCGTGGTGATGGGGCCGGTGATTGCGCTGAGTTCAACGTCGCCGTGGTTGGCGGTGACGTTGACCGTGCCTTTGATGGAGTTGATCTTCACATCGCCGTGGTTGGCGGTGACGGAGGGCGAGGCGGTTGCGGGGACGGTGATGGTGAGGTCGGCGCGACCGCCGTCGATTGCCGGGACGGTGAGGGTGACGTTGTTGCCGCTGGTGTTGAGGTTGGGGTTGAGGCGCTGAGCCTTGGCGTCGGCGTCGGCGTCGGAGCGGGTGTAGACCTCTTTGTGGACGGCGACGTGGATCTGGTTGTCGTCGCTGGTACCGGAGATGGTGACGTCGCCGCGGGGGTTATCGACGGAGAGGCTGGCGCCGGTGGGGAAGGACTGGGCGAGGGACTGGTCGCTCTCGTGCTTGTCGCCAAGGAACTCGTCCAGATTGTCCTGATTGATGTTAAGGCCGTTGAAGAGCCTGGTGTGGCCGCCCTCGCGCATGCCACTGAAGATGACGCCGGTGACGGCGAGCAGAACCAGCAGCGTGAAGACGCCTCCGCCGACGCGCCGGCGATAGTGCGGCTGCGTCGAGTCGGACTGGGTGTACTGGTCGTAGGCCCACTCGAGGAGCATGACGACGCCGGCGCCGACGAGCAGGAACGGCCAGAAGCGGGCGTACCACTCCCAGAGCCGGTAACCCTGCAGGTGGCCGGTCTGGACGAGAAGGAAGATGATGCCGAGGGTGATGAGGACCAGGGGACCGAGGATGGAACTGCGGCGCATACTGCGGACCTGGTAGCGGTAGGCGTCACGCTGAGCGCGGAACATGTCTCGCTGGGCACGGGCCTGCTCTTTGAGCACACGGCGCTGATACTTCCAGTCATTTCCGTATGGCGGGCCTCCGGGCGCACTCGGAGGTGGGTAGGGCGGAGGATAGTTTGCCATGGTCTTATCTCCCTTCCTGGTCGTGCTGGGTGGGGGAAGGGACGATGGAGGTTCCGGGATCGGGTGGAGGTGGCGGCGGAGCCGGTGGCGGGGGGTAGGGGTACGGGTACGGAGTTGCCATGGCTGAGCCGTAGGAGATGCGCTGGAAGACAAGCATCAGGCCAGCGACGATGATGATGACGGGCCAGCTATGACCCCAGGAGAGGATGTCGAAGGAGTCCAGCAGGAAGAGGATGCCGATGAGGATGATCCAGACAGAGCCGCGGAGAGCGCGGAAGAGCCGGAACTGGTAGGCCGGAGTGCCGTCGTCTGCGAGGCCAGTGCCGGTGTCGGTCATCTTGCGGACAAAGAGCCAGACGCCGAGGCCGATCAGGAAGAAAGGAACGAGGCGGTGGACGGGAAAGGTGTGGAACAGGCCAGCGTTGCCGATGAGGAAGAGGCAGCCGAGTCCGATGAGCCAGAGGGCCCCTGCAGGGAAACGGTTACGCGGGACAGGAACGAGATTGGGGTCGACCGGGTAACCGGGTGCTCCGTAGGGCGGTATTGGAGGGACGGGTGAGGCGTAGCTGTCCCAGGGGGTGCTCCAGCTTGCGCTGGCGGGCTGGGATTGGGATTGGGGGGGAGGGTAGCCGGGAGGTGGAGGGGTGTAGGCGCCGGTGGTGGCGGAGGTTGCATCGGGTGCGGTGGTTTGCTGGGTGGCGTGTGGTGTGCCGGGCCATGCTTTGCCGAAGCCGAGGCGCTCGCCTAGATCATTGAGGCCGAAGGGGTTGGGGAGCGGGGTGCCGTCGCGGCGGGCGCGGGCGGTGTGGTGCGCCTCGATCACCTGGTAGCAGACCCAGCCGGCGATGAAGAGGCCAAAGATGCCGTGCTCGTCGGCGAGCGAGACGAGGATGGCGAAGACGATGAGGTGGACGACGCCCTTGGCGTATTGGCCGTTGTACATGGCTCCGACGCCGGGAATGAAGCCGAGCAGCGCGGCGAGGCCTGGGTTGGGTTCCCCAGGAAGCGGGGGGGGCGGGGGGGGCGGGATGGCGCCAGAGACGGTGTAGTTGAATCCGCCATCGCCTCCACTGTACGTGTAGGAGCCACCACCGGCAGGCGGCGCACCGGTTCCGGTGAGTTTGGCGGCGAGGCAGGGTTCGCAGTAGACGGCAGAGCCGACGACGCGGGTACATTCCTGGCAGAGTGGTTTGCCACAGTTCTGGCAAAACGCAGTACGTTCACGATCAGGATGGTTTTGGCAGTTCATACCAATCCCCCTTCTTGCTTGTCTTGCTTGAAGACACTGGGATTAAGGACAACAAAAGCTGGTGTGGCGAAGGGGGAAGGGGCCTGGGGGCGAACAGACTCAACCATCTGGATGCTGCCGCGGGGGGTCTCGCGGCGGCTGGAGCCGGGATTGGGCTTGGTCTGTTTCTGGTCTGGTTTCTTGGGGCCGGAGTTCCGATCGTCTGGTTGCTGCTGGTTGCCGTTGGGTTTCTGGTTGGCCGCGGGGTCGTTCTGAAGGGCCGGGCTACTGGTTGAATTGGTTGAACCGGTTGAATTGTTATCGTCCGAGGAGCGTTGCAGGTCGCGGACGCGGGATTCGAGTTCGTAGACGACGCGAAGGTTGTCGGAGTAGCGGATGACTCCCGCTATCGCCTGGGAGGCGCTGCGCTTGATGCTGGAGGGCTTGAGGTCGCTGGCGCGAAGCTGACTGAGGCGAACGCCGGTGAGGTTCAGGGTAAGGGCGATGGAGAAGAAGGCCATGGCAGCGGTCATCGCGAGGCGCGGCTGAAGCATGGTCTGGCCGAGGGAGCGGAAGCCGTGGGTGATGCGGGTGCGGAAGGGGATGACGTTGGTGGAGGCGAAGGTTGGCTGGGAGGCCGAGGGGGGAACCAGGGCGGGTTTGCCGAGGAGGGTGTTGGGGGTTCGGAGGCGGTCGTTGCTGCCGAGGACGATGGGTGGATAGGCGAGGGCGGCATCTTCACCGCTGGTCTTGCCACTAGTCTGGGCGATGATGCGCTCGAGGAGGGCGATGGGCGGCTCGGGCCGGGGAGATTTCAACATCTCCATCCAAGCGGCTCCGCGCCGGGCGTCGGCGAACATGGCGGCGCAACTGGGGCAGCCGGCCATGTGGAGATCGAAGGTGGCCTGGTCGGTGGCGGAGAGGGTGCCGTCGAGTGCGTCCAAGAGCATCGCTTCGCACTGTGCGCAGTGTTGCGGGTCGCTGGGTCCACCCAGATTACCGGGCTTTACGCTGCCGAATTGATTGAAGTCTGCCACTTAAACCACCTGCCCTTCTAGCACTATGTCACCTGGCGTTTTTAGCACCATCTCATCTAACTTTCTATACGTTGCAGAAGCCTTGCAAGTTCCCCCCGGCCGCGACTGATGCGGCTTTTCACCGTTCCTTCGGGAATGCGAAGAACCTGCGATATCTCTTTGTAATCCATATCTTCGAGATCGCGAAGTATAACTGCTTCGCGGAGCTCTGGGGAGAGTTGTTTGAGCGCGTTCTGGACGCGGACTTTGAGTTCGAGGCCGGCGACGTGATGCTCCTGCGAGGGCGTGGGGTCGGCGAGGCGGTCCGCCATGGTGGGGCCGTCCTCTTCGCCGTCGAAGGTGGCGTCGAGCGAGTCGCTGGCGCGGTCGAGGCGAGTGCGGCGGAAGTGATCGACCAGGAGGTTGCGGGCGAGGGTGGTGATCCAGGTCTGAAAGCTGCCCTTCTGGGTGTCGAAGCTGGCGAGATTCTTGTACAGCTTGAGGAAGACGTCCTGGGTGAGGTCCTCGGCGTCGCAACCGGAACCGGTGAAGCGGTAGCAGATGGCATAGATGCGCCGGTGCTGGGAGACGACCAGCTGCTGCCAGGCCTGCGAGTCGCCGGCCATGCACTGGCGTACCAGTTTGGCGAGTGCCTCGTTTGCGGCTTCCTGTTCTGGGGTGCGCTCCAACTTTGCCTCTAGCGGTTTTGCCGGTAGGGGAAGTGTACCGCGTGGGGCGGGGACTGGATTGTCGGGAACCGGATTGATTCGTTGGATGACCTGCGGGCCGGTTTCGGCATGAGCGATGGAGCGGGGTACGCGCCGGTGCGCGGACTTGTGGCTGGAAGGCCCGCCCTTCGCTGAAATTGGAATCGCCATGTGCAGAACGCCCATGTTTCCTAGTACGCATGGGCGCTGCGGTTGGTTCAATAACCATCAAAACGTGACTTTTAGGGGGTGGGAGCGGTGATGACGCCGCAGGCGATGCGGTTGCCGGAGTTGCCGCTGGGGTCGGTCTTCATGTCGTCCTGCTTCTCGTGGACGACGATGGAGGTGCCGCCGTTGGCGACGATGCTGTTGGGCGCGGCGGGATCGAGCGAAAGATAGTCGATCTTGAAGGTGGCCTGACCGACGTGGCCTTCACCGATTACGACGTTCTGGGGAAGATCGCCGGCATGGTGGCCCATAGGATTTTGAAAGCCGTGCTGCTTGTTCTCGGGGTTGAAGTGCGGACCAGCGGTTTTGAAGTCGGGCGGATCGCAAAGAGCCTTGGCGTGGATGTGGACGCCGTGCTCGCCGACGGGAAGATTTTTGAGGCTGAGCTTGACGGAGAGCTTGCCCTTTTCCTGCTGGAAGGTGGCGGTGCCGGCGTCCTCACCGGTGCCGGTCTTGAGGGGAACGACGACTTCGTTCTTCGGCTTGGCGAAGGCTGGAACGGCGAGAAGACAAAACGTAAGTGCGGCTAGGGTCTTGCGCATGAGGCTGATCTCCAATCAAGGTCTTCTTGTGAGATTACACAAGTATTTGTTTGGGTTGCGTGACTCCGCGGGATATGTATGTAAAATTTGGATCATGATTTCAGGCCGATTTTTCTCCCTTTCGAAGTTTGTGGCGTTCGTGTGCCTTTTCGCCGTGCTTCCTGCGATGGTCTCTCCTGCGGCGCTGGCCCAACGAGCGAGAGGCGGTGCGCCGCCCGAGGCTCAGACTCCGGCTGCTCCCGAGGCGAAGCCTACTGGTACAGATGCGAAGGCGGCCGCTTCTGATGCTAAGGCCGGCGCTACTCCTGGAATGCCAGTGACGGAGCCGCCGCTGCCGCCTGATGCTCATGCGGAGCAGAGTATCCAGATGGAGGGAAAGGCATTGCACTACACGGTGACGGTGGGCACGCTGCCGGTGCGCGACAGCAAGGGCGCGCTGAGTGGCGAGGTGGTTTATACCGCGTACGTGATGGAAGGCAAAGACAGGCCGGTGACGTTTGCGTTCAACGGCGGACCGGGTGCGGCCTCGGTGTATTTGAACCTTGGCGCAATTGGGCCGAAGAAGGTGGCGTTCGGCGCGGAGGGACAGAGCCCCTCGGATCCGGCGACGCTGACGGATAACCCGGGGACGTGGCTCGACTTTACGGATATTGTGTTTATCGACCCGATTGGGACGGGATTTTCGCGGTCGCTGGTGCCGCTGGATGAGGCGAAGAAACAGTTCTATGGGCCGGATCAAGATATTGAATATCTTTCGAAGTGCGTCTACGACTGGCTGGTGAAGAACGCGCGGCTGCAGTCTCGGAAGTATCTTGTGGGCGAGAGCTATGGCGGGTATCGGGGGCCGCGGCTGACGGCTTATCTGCAATCGCAGCTTGGCGTGGCGATGAATGGACTGGTGCTGGTTTCGCCGGCGCTGGCTCCGCAGTCAGGATCGCCTGATCTTTCGCCGATTCCATGGATGTTGACGCTGCCTTCGATCGTTGCGGCGAACTATGAGCGGCAGGGCAAGCTGACGAACGAGAACATGGCTGCGGTGATCGACTACACGCGTGGCGAGTATGCGGTGGATTTGATGAAGGGGAACAGCGATCCGGCGGCTACTCCACGTGTGGTGAAGAAGGTGACGGAGTTGACCGGGCTCGACCCGACGTTTGTGAAGCAGTCGGGCGGACGGCTGGAGACGCAGGCGTTTCTGCGCGAGGAGTTTCGCGAGACGGGTAAGCTGGGCAGCCGTTACGACCCGAACGTTACGGCTTATGATCCGTTTCCGTATAACCCGACGCAGGAGACGAATGATCCGATTTTGTTGAGCATCATTGCTCCGACGACGACGGCGATGGTCGACTTTGTGACGCGGACGGTGGGTTGGAAGACGGATGCTCGGTATAACGCGTTGTCGAACGAAGTGGCTCGGGCATGGGATCGGACTTCACGTAATGGCGCGTTTTCGGGGTCGGCTTCGGCTACCGATCTGCGCGTGGCTGTCGCGACGGATCCCAAGCTGCGCGTGGTGATTGCGCATGGATGGGCGGATCTGTCGTGTCCATTCATGGGATCGGTGCTGACGGTGAGCCAGATTCCGATCATGGGCGATCCGACGCGGGTGCAGGTGCATGAGTATCCGGGTGGGCATATGTACTATTCGCGGACCGCGAGCTCGCTTGCGCTGCGCAAGGATGTGATGGAGATGGTTTCGAAACATTGAGGCTGACAAACCTGTCCTGCCGGACGGGCCCACTGCGCGTGGCGCGGGCGTTCGCACGCCTTTTTAACTTGTCTGGGCGGTTTAAGCTGCATTGGTCCTCCCGTTGGTCGGAATCATCTTTCTTCCGACCAACGGGAGGACCAATGAAGTCCATCAGGCACGACAAGGTATACACGCCACGAAGTGGCCGCGCCACGCGCAGTGGGCCCGTCCGGCAGGACAGGTCTTGTCAGACGGTGAGCAGGTCGAGTTGCTCTGAGTGGTGTTCGTCGGTGAAGGGTTCGAAGTGGGTGCGGCATCGCGCTTCGTAGAGGCCGGCGGCGCCGACGACTACAAGCTCCTGGCTCTGGCCGAGGCGCTGGGTGTGAATGGCGGGCGCGCCGCAGACCATGCAGACGGCGGAGAGCTTGGTGACCTCGTCGGCGAGGGCCATCAGGTTGGGGACTGGGCCGAACGGCTCGTTGGCAAAGGTGGTGTCGAGGCCGGCGAGGATGACGCGCTTGCCGAGGTGCACTAGCTCCATGGCGAGATGAGTGATGCCGGAGTCGAAGAACTGGACCTCGTCGAGGCCGATGACGTCGACTTCGTGGACGCGGCCGGACTCGAATAGCTCGACCTTAAGGCTGGCGGATGTTGGAGTTACGACGGCGGCGTCGTGGGTGTGAGAGCTGTGGCTGGCGATGGCGCTGCGGTGGTAGCGGAGGTCGATGTCGGGTTTGAAGCAGGCGACGCGCTGGCGGGCGATGCGGGCGCGCTTGAGGCGGCGGATGAGTTCTTCGGATTTGCCGGAGAACATGGGGCCGGTGATGATTTCAATGCGGCCTGGGGTGGGACAGTTGGTCATGCGGCAATGGTACTGGGGTTAGTGGTGGATTTTTGGGGGTTAATTTTTTGGCGTGGTGGAGTGGCGTTTTTGCTGGGGGTTTTCGAGAAAAACGGGGTGTAGAACGTGGTTTTTTGCTGGTTAGTTTGTGGTGGATCGATGGTGAATCGTGGTGTGTTGACGCACGATTTTGGAGGGATGAAAATTTTCCACTTTTTCGAGATTTATTTTTGGGTGGCGTGCTCCATTCCGTCCACGTAGACGGTTTCCTCGGGGACGTCGGTGGGGCTTTCGAAGTCGAGCTTGTAGCCGTCGGGGTCGGTGAGGATGGTGACCCACATGTTGTTGCCGACGAAGGGACGTTGGGGCTTGAGACCATGGGCGATTGCGTCGTGGTAGATGGCGAGGGCGTCTTTGCACTGGAAGCAGATGGAGACGCCTTCGCCTCGTTTTGCGGCGGCGAGTGGAGAGTCGGCGCGGTACTCCTGCAGCATGTGAGCCGCACCTCCGAGCTGGAGCCAGCACCAGCGGATCTTGTTGTCGACGATCCATTGGTTGGTGCGTCGGAAGCCGAGGCCGTCGATGTAGAAGCGGAGGGAGGCTTCCATGTTGGAGACCATGAAGAAGGGGACGGTTTGCTGAACGTTGGGTTCGGGTTTGGCTTCAGGGGTCATGGGTTGCTCCTGACGTTTAGTTGGATGGGGTGACGAGGGGTTGCCAGAGTTCGATACGGTTGCCTTCGGGGTCGGTGATCCAGGCGAAGCGGCCGAAGTCGTAGTCGTCGCGGTGGGGGTCGATGGTGACGTCTGCGGCGGCTAGTTGGGTGAGGAGGGCGTCGAGGTCGTCGACACGGTAGTTGACCATGGCTTGCTGCTGGCCTTTTTCGTTGCCCTTGCCGAAGTAGGGAGTGTCTTCCGGGAAGAGGGACCAGGTGGTCATGCCGGTGGTTGGTGGGACTTCGTCTGTCCAGAGAAGGGTGGCTCCGCCGTAGTCGGCGAGCTGGATGCCGAGATGTTTGGCGTACCAAGCGCTTAGGGATTTGGGGTCGCGGGCGCGAAGGAAGATGCCGCCGATGCCGGTGACTCGTGCCATGGTGCCTCCTTGTGATGTTGGTGGAGATTTTATAGGCTGTGGCGGGTTTTGGGGCCTGGGAGGAAGCAATATTTCCGGTCGACGCGATCAGGTGAGGCGGGTGCGGAGTTGGGTCAGGAGCTTTGAGCCGGTGAGATGGAGGGTGGCGGCGGCGAGGATGGCCCAGGTTAGGCCTCCGATGAGGAGGGCGATGAGGTCGCCGCGGTAGGTTTGGGGTTGGGGGACGAGGTGGAGTAAGAGGGTGGTTCCGGCCAGGCTGACGATGGCGGCACTAGCGGCGCGGATTATCTCCGGGCGGTCTAAACCGGCGTAGGGGCTGCCTGGTGGACCGAAGATCGGGATGAGATGGCGGCGGTGCGCGAGGATGGCGAGGGTGCCGGTCTGGAGGAGGATGGCGAGGTTGGAGGCCCAGGCGAGACCGACGACTCCGAAGTGCAGATGGAGCTGCCAGTAGATGGGGATGCTGATGAGGGTGATGATGGTTCCGGCGAGCATGGGGGCGAAGGTTTCGCCAGCGGCGTAGAAGGCTCGGGCGTAGATGGCTTGCGCGGTCCAGAGAGCGAGTGAGATGGCGAAGATGGCGAAGTAGGTGGCGGTCGATGTGGCGTCGGCTGCGTTGAAGGAGCCGCGGCGGAAGATGAGGTCGACGCCGGGTTGGGCGAGGGCGATCATGGCGGCGGAGCCGAGGAGCGAGAAGGCGATGAGGCGGGAGACGGAGCGGTTGACGGCGGAGGCGAAGCTGGCGAACTGGTTGCGGCCGAAGAGCGAGGCGAAGAAGGGCATGGAGGCTGCTCCGGCGGCCTGGCCGATGATGGCCATGGGAGCGGTGAAGAGGCGCTTGGCGTAGTTGAGGCGGGAGATGTCGCCGGCACCGTGCTTGGCGAAGTAGCCGAGGATCTGGTTGTCGAGGGTGATGATGGTGACGCCGAGCATGAGAGGGAGGGAGAGGCGGACCCACTCGCGTAGGCCGGGGTGATTGAGGTCGAGGATGCGGTGGTAGCGGAGGCCGGCGCGGTAGGCTCCGTAGGCGTTGAGGAGGAAGGGACCGAGGATGGCTCCGATGAGTGCTCCGACGCCGAGGGAGGAGATGCCCATGCGGCTGGCGAGAAGGACTCCGCCGAAGATGATGCCGAGGTTGTAGATCAGCGGCGAGATGGCCTGGAAGGAAAACTGTTTGCGGACGAGGAGGACGGAGGCGAGGACACCGCCCGAGAAGAAGAAGAGTTGCGCGGGGAGAAGGATGCGGGTGATGCGGGTGCAGAGGATTCCTTCGGGGGATGCCGGGTCGAAGTAGATGCGGGTGAAGAGGGGAGTGAAGATCTCGGCGAGGAGGATGGCGGTGCCGAGGACGATGACCATGGTGTTGAGGATGATGGAGAGGGCGCGTTCGCCTTCGGCTTCGTCGTTGGTGGCGCGATAGCGGTCGAGGATGGTGACGAAGGTGATGGAGGCGGCTCCGCCGACTAGGAGATAGTTGATCCACTCGGGGAGGTAGAAGGCTACGTTGTAGGCGTCGGTGTTGTGGCCTGCGCCGAATTTGTAGGCGATGTACTGGTCGCGGATGAGGCCGATGACGCGGGAGAGGAGCGCGGAGAGGGTGAGGAGGAGGGTGGCGGAGGTGGCGGTGTGACTGTGCGAGGGACGGAGAAAGGCGAAGGGGCTGCGGCGGGGGGACGCGATGGCCGGGTTTGGGTCGTCGTTTGCGGGCACGGGGTGGCTGCATTGATTTTATCGGGAGGGGCTTATGCTGATGGGTGGCGGGGGTGGTTCACCTGCGGCGAGTTTTGTGGGACTGGATACGAAGGCATACCCCAGGGGCTAAAGCCCCTCAATTTAGGGAGCCCCGGAGAGACCCAAGGCTAAAGCCTTGGGCTACCTAGAGAAGCAAAGCAACGGCAAGAGCAAAAGCAACTGCAAGAGCAAAAGCAACTGCAAGAGCAAAGGCAACTGCAAGAGCAAAGGCAACTGCAAGAGCAAAGGCAACTGCAAGAGCAAAAGCAACTGCAAGAGCAAAAGCAACGGTAAGAGCAAGGCCAACGGTAAGAGCAAGGCCAACTGCAAGAGCAAAGGCAACGGCAAGAGCAAAGACAACGGCAAAGGCAACGGCAAGAGCAAAGACAACGGCAAAGGCAACGGCAAGAGCAAAGACAACGGCAAAGGCAACGGCAAGAGCAAAGGCCAACGGCAAGAGCAACTACTGCAGTTACAACAAAGGTGGATTGGGTTGGAGAACTTTCGGCTGAGGGTGTTTCGCGCGGTGGCGGAGATGATGAGCTTTCGTAAGGCGGCGGAGGCGCTGCATCTGAGCCAGCCGGCGGTGAGTCAGCATGTTCGTGCGCTCGAGGAGGAGGCCGGGGTGCGGTTGTTTGATCGGGCTCGGGGTGCGGGGCATGGGAGCCAGATTTCGTTGACCGAGGCTGGGCGAGTGTTGCTGGGGTATGCGAATACTGCCGCGGAGACGATGGTGGAGGCGCAGCGAGCGCTGGCGGCGTTGAACGATGAGGCGGTTGGGAAGCTGAGACTGGGGGCTTCGACTACGGTGGCGCAGTATGTTTTGCCGCGGATCCTGGGGGCGTTTTTGCGGCAGTATCCGCAGGTGAAGCTTTCGCTGGTGAGCGGGAATACGGAGCGGATTGTCGAGGCGGTGGCGGAGGAGAAGGTGGAGTTGGGGATCATCGAAGGGCCGGCGATGCGGCGGGATGTGAAGACCCAGCGCATGGTGCGGGATGAGATGGTGCTGATTGTGAGTCCGAATCATGCGTGGGCTGCGCGCAAGGCTGGGGCGATTGCTCCGGCGGAGTTGGCGAAGGTGCCGCTGCTGCTGCGGGAGCGGGGGTCGGGGTCGCGGCGGGTGGTGGAGCGAGCGTTGAAGAAGGTGGGGTTGCCGCTGCGTTCGCTTAAGGTGGCGATGGAGTTGGATTCGACGGAGGCGATCATCTCTGGCGTGGAGGCGGAGCTGGGGGTGGGGTTTGTTTCACGGTATGCGGTGGGGAAGGTACTTCGGCTGGGGTCGGTGCGGATTGCGGCGGTGGAGGGGCTGGAGATTCTGCGGGACTTCAGCTTTGTGCGGCTGGCGGGAGCGGAATTATCAGGGACGGCTGCGGCATTTCAGCGATTTGCGATGGGGACAGTGGGTGGTGGTTGACCCATCAGCGTGTCGACTGAGCATAATTGACGTCTAGGCGATAGGTTTACATAGAAAATGTAGGTGACAGCGCAAAACGGAATCGCAGGTACGAGTAAACCGCAGGTCCTTCGACTTCGCCTCTCGCGATGAAAACTGCGAGAGGGCTCCGCTCAGGATGACACATCTTTCTTACATCAATTATTTGATTGCACCTCTATATCTCTATAGGCGTGATAAGTAGAAGTTATCGGTGATCCAAAACTACTTCTCGACTGAGAGTGTGATCACGCCCATGCTTGTAACATGTGGAAGAAGAATCTTTTCTATATCGGAATTATCATCTCGGCGAGCGGGTTGATTGGGCCGCCGCTGGCGCTGGCGGCAGGGCTCGGGTTTGGGTTGAGTACGGTGCATACGTTTCATGGGGAGAGCCGGAAGCTCTCGAAGTTTTTGTTGCAGGCGGCGGTGGTTTGCCTTGGGTTTGGGATGAACCTGAAGGAGGTGGTCCATGCGGGTGCGACGGGGTTTATGTATACGGCGATCAGCATTACGTTCGCGCTGAGTCTTGGGGTGTTGCTGGGCAAGATGCTGCAGGTGGGCAAGACGCAATCGTTGCTGATCAGCTTTGGGACGGCGATCTGCGGCGGGAGCGCGATTGCGGCGATGGGACCGGTGCTGAATGCGAATGACGAGGAGATGGCGGTTTCGCTGGGGACCGTGTTTGTGTTGAATTCGGTGGCGCTGCTGCTGTTTCCGCTCATCGGTCACTTCGTGCATTTTACGCAGACGCAGTTTGGACTTTGGGCCGCGCTGGCGATTCATGATACGAGTTCGGTTGTTGGCGCGGCGGCGAAGTACGGGCCGACGGCGCTTGCTGTGGGAACCACGGTGAAGCTGGCGAGGGCGTTGTGGATCGCGCCGCTGGCGATCGCGACGGCGATGTTGAAGAAGAGCCATGCGAAGGTGAACTGGCCCTGGTTTATTTTGTATTTCTGCATTGCGGCGGTGGTGGCGAGTTATGTGCCGCACTATGTTCCGCAGTCGGCAGAGCTGTTCTCCGGGTTGTACCGATTGGGGCGGGCGGCGTTGACGGTGGTGCTGTTTCTGATTGGGACGGGCATTACGCGGAACACGCTGAAGGAGGTAGGGGCGCGACCGCTGGTGCAGGGGGTGGCGCTTTGGATCGTGGTGGCGAGCCTGTCGCTTTGGGCGATCCATGTGGGATGGATTGCGCTGTAGAGCCGTTTCCTCCGAAACGTTCCCTCAGCGGTCGAAGCTAATTTGAAGTTGGTGTAGAGGAAAAGGCACTGCGAATAGCAACAACAAAAGCGAAATACAGGGGTTCTTCGCTCCGCTCAGAATGACGACGTTTCTCGGAGTTAGCGGGGGGAGTGCGATTCCTCTTCGGGGCGCGCCGGTTGCAAAGGATTGGGGGCGTCGGGATGCCTGGTGAAGTCGATCCAGCGCTTGGATGGGTCAACGGGGCGATGCCTGCGCCGAGGCTTGATGCTGGAAGAGAGGGAGAGGCTGGCGACGGTGTAACTGACCATCTGGCGCTGACCGCAACGGAGGCAGCGAACGGGATAGCGCATGAGCAGGATCTCGGTGAAGTCTTCGCTGCGGAGGGTGGAACGGCGAAAGTCCTTGCCGGAGCAGAACTGGCACTGGATCGGCACGCCGTGGTAGGGGTCTACACCGAGGTAGGGGGTGGGGTTGCGCGAAGAGTGAGAGTGTTCTGTTCTTCTGCGGGAGCCTTCGTATTCGTTCTTGAATCTCATGTTCAGCGTTCGGTGCTTTCCGGGAGAGATGAGAGGTCGAAGAGCTTCTCTGTGGTGCGGCGAGAATTGCTCGGGTTGCGCGGTGTGCGGATCGGGTGGACTGCCGCGCGCGCGGAAGGCTTCGAGAGCAGGGTGTGGAGGTCGCGAAGATCCTTCTGGAGCTTGCGGAGCTGGCGGGCGTCGATGGTCGGTGGCGCGTTGTCGATGGTGAGGGCGAGCTGCGGTTCTTTTTGTTTCAGCTCGGCTTTGAAGACTTGCCGGGCGCCGGGGATGGTATAGCCCTCGCTGTAGAGGAGGCTTTTGATGCGCAGGGCCATCTCGACGTCGCGGCGGCGATAGAGACGCTGGCCGGTGCCGCCTTTGTGGGGTTTGAGTTGAGGGAACTCGCTCTCCCAGAAGCGGAGGACGTAGGCCGGGACGTCGCAGAGCTTCGCGACTTCGCCGATGCGGAAGTAGAGCTTGTCCGGGATGTCAGACCCGGATGCGTGGGTGGCTTTGCGGATTGGCTGGTGCTGCGCCATGCCAGAAACTCCCGTACCGCTATGCCGGCCGGCGGTGGCCTGTGCTCCGGCTTGTGTAAGTATAGGCCACTGAATCCGGAGTGGTTTGGAATTTTTCTTGGCATGGAGAGGGTGGTATCGACATTGGGTCTTACGGGCCTTCTGGTTGCAGGATTTTGCAGAAAACGGGCGATTTCGGCGGTTTTTCGTGGTCGCCCCGTGATGAGATGCGCGGCGATAGGATGGTCGGGTTGCGATCGGCTCAAGTACACGTATCGTGCGCCGCGCCCCTTGGCTATATTTTTCTGGAGCTGCGAAGAACAGGCTGCGGGCGAAGCGAATGGAACCGGAAGACTGAAAGCGGCGTATTGTTTTCTAAAGACATGGAGGCGGACGATGCGAACTAACCAAACTGCAGGAGTGGCGGTGATGATTGCTGCGACGGTGATGATGAGCGGATGCCGGATCGAATCCGACAAACATGGTGACAACGATAACGTGAAGATTGCCACGCCCTTTGGGGGCATGACGGTGAAGACGAACGACGCGGCAGTGGTGGAGGGATTGGGGCTGCCGGTGTATCCGGGAGCGGAGCTGGTGAAGAAGGACAAGAACAACGGGGCGGCCGATGTGAATATGAGCTTTGGCAGCTTTCAACTGCGGGTAAAGGCGGCGAGCTACCGGACGCAGGACAGCACGGATGAGGTGACGGCGTTCTATCGCAAGGCGCTGGGACGGTACGGCGACGTGATTCAATGCCAGAACGACAAGCCGGTGGGTACGCCGACACGCACGGCGGAGGGGCTGACCTGCGACAACGAGAAAGGGAATCACATTTCAGTGAATGACGACATGTCGGGCAAGATGGAGCTGAAAGCTGGTTCGAAGCAGCACCAGCATATTGCCGCGATCGATCCGGAGGGCAATGGCACGAAGTTTGGTCTGGTTGCGCTGGATCTGCCTGGGCATATTTCGTTTGGCAACAATGACGATAAGCAGACGCAGTGAGCGGTGGGTGAGCCGCCATCGCTGGTCCTGAGCTTGTCTAAGCCGATCTGAGCTTCCGGGTCTGAGCTTGCCGCACCTTGCGGGCTGGGGTAGCTTCATAAGATATGCACGAGTATTGTCACCGTTGCGGCGGAGAGCTACCTGCGAAGGATGGCGCGTCGCCGTTCTGTCCGCATTGTGGGTCGCCGCAGATCTATCTGCAGGATTATGAGGAGCAGAGTGGGGCGGCTGAGGCTGATACGACGGGTGCAGTTCCTCCGCCGAGGCCGCAGCATGTGGAATGGAAGACGGCGATTCGGTGTGCGCTGCTGGTGGCGGGGATCGCAGCCGGGTTGAGCCTGGTGGCCGCACGAGTGCAACTGGTGTCGCCGCTGAGCTGGCTGTGGACGATCAGCGGGTCGATCATTACGCTGGCGCTCTATCAGCGACGCCGTCCGCTGGCGTGGATGGATGCGGGGGTGGGGGCGCGGATCGGGGTGGTGGTTGGGCTGGCGCTGGTGGCTTGTTTTGCAGTCGCTATGGCGATCGGCGGGATGGTGGCGCGGTATGGTCTGCATAGCATGGCCGGAGTGGATGCGCAGCTGACGCAGTTACTGCATGCTCAGTTTGAAAAGGCTGCCGCGATCACTCCGGAACCGCCGGAGGTGCAGCGGTTTTGGTACTCGCCGGAGTTTCGCGCCGGGATGATGCTGGCTGGGTTTGGTATGGCGGCGGGGTTTTTGCTGGTGTTGTCGACGGTTGGCGGGGCGGTGGGCGGATTTATGCGGATGCGGCGGAAGGTGTCGGTGTAAGGGTTGTTTGATTTTCTTCTTATACTTGATGCCTGGTGGTCGTCTTGTACATGATGCTCGGGTGTCTCATATACATGATGCTTGGTTGTCTTCGATGTACATGATGTTTGGTTGTCTTTTTTTACTTGAGATCGTCCAAACGGGCGAGCCATCTTGCCCTGAAGTCCACCAACGCCCTTCTTTTACCTATCCTGCGCTAGCGCACAACCTCAACTGACGGAAGTTGTCCAACCTGCATCTAACCTACGTGGAGACGGGATCCTCCTATCTCATGTGGGTAGTCAGCTCGTGCTTTTTATCCTTGCCATCATGTAAAGCCCGGGGTGCAGACTTCCATGACGATCTCTCCAGCATCGACAGTATCCGCTCCCGTATCAAGACGATCGACGCCGCCACCCAAGGCGCGGTTGTGGTTTTTCGTAGGGAGTCTTGTTTTTGTCGTGCTTTGTATCGCTGGCGGCCGCTACGTTAACGCTCATTGGCCGTACCGGTACCGCAACGTCGAGCCGCTGCTCCAGAAGGTCTTCGCGAGTCAGATCAAGATCGATCATTATCACCGCACCTACTTTCCCCGGCCCGGCTTCGTTGCCACGGGACTTACTCTTCGTCGGTACTCTGCACCAGACCTTCCACCGATCGGGTCAGCTCGCAGCCTCCTGGTCCAGGGCAGTTGGGCGGATCTGCTTCTGCTTCGCAATCGTGTGCGCCTGGTGGATGTCGAGGGGCTTCACGTCGTTATACCCCCGGTAGGAAGCCGCGCCAATCATGAGGACTTCCCGCCTGGCAGCAGCGCGGATTTCAGCGGTCCGGCCACGGTTGTCGAACAGTTGAACATTCATAACGCCACGCTCGACATTATGCGGGTCAATGGCAACCGCTACTCCTTTCCGATCCGACAACTCGTTATCCACAATCTTCAGAAGGGCAAGCCGATCTCTTATTCCGTGGACATGCAAAACGCCTGGCCTGGCGGCCACATTCTGGCGAAGGGCAGCTTCGGACCGCTTCTTCCATCCAATCTGGGGGCAACGCCGGTTTCCGGCGATTTCACCTTCACCTCGGTGAAACTGGAGGATATTCATGGGCTTAGCGGAGGGCTCTCTTCTGCGGGCCGCTTCTACGGTGCGCTGACGGCAATCGAAGCCGACATGACAGGCGAAGCGCCCGACTTTGCCGTTGGCAAGGGCAAACCGACGCAGCTGGCCACGTCGACACACGTCACCATCAATGGCCTGAACGCGAACATTGTTCTTCACACGGTCGACGTCCATACCGGTGCGACCGCGGTTCACGCCGAGGGAGATATTGTCGGCTCGCCGAAGGTCACGAATCTCGAAATAACCGTCGCCAACGGCCGGGCTCAAGATATTCTGCGGCCCTTTTTTAAGGGCGAAGTACCGATTACAGGCGCTGTGTGGCTGCATAGCCATGCCCGTCTCACACCCGCCGGAGAGGGATTGACGTTTCTTAAGCGTCTGGAGATGGACGGAGTTTTCGACATACCCTCCGAACGCCTGACCAACAGGGGCACTGAGCAAAAACTCTCGGACTTCAGCCAACGAGCCCAGAGTGCGAAGCCGACGGAACAACAATCTGCTCCGGGGGATGGAGTCACAGGCGGAACTGCAGAAGTTTTTTCCTCCCTGAATGGCCGAGCGAAGATACGCGACGGCATCGTTTCGACGCAACGTCTCAACTTTCAAGTGCCGGGAGCGGACGTCAATGTCAACGGAACCTTCAGCCTTCACGATCGTAAGGTCCATATGCTTGGCGATGTTTCTATGCAGTCGGACATATCCCACGCCACTACGGGTATTAAGTCGATGTTGCTGAAGCCGCTTATCCCTTTTTTCAAAAAGCACAATGTGGGTGCGAAGATTCCGATCGCCATCACCGGCTCTCCCCACCAGTACCAGGTCACGCAAGACATCCTTCACAATAAGTAGCGCGCGGCATGGCGATTTCGATGGCGCAGGAATAGAGGAGATTGGGCAACGCGTCTGCCCTCGAAGGCAAAGCCTGCCATCTCATCTTTTCGCCGGTGGGCGGGCAAATAATATTTGGCAATTTATCCCCAGCGGCGGCCTTTTGGAGGTCCGTTTCCCTCTGCATCCGGTTGCTCCTGATATCATCAAGCGCAATCGTTATGAGTGAAACTGCAGAAGTACGGAAGCCGAAGTTACGGGAGAAGGGCCGGCTGATGTCGGCCTCGGAGATCGAGCGCACGCTGGTTCGGCTGGCGCATGAGATCGTGGAAAAGCATGATGGCAGCAAGAATGTTGGTCTCGTCGGAATCAAACGCAGAGGCGTTCCGCTGGCGCAGCGGCTGGCGGTGCTGATTGAAAAGATCGAGAAGCATCCGGTGGATGTTGGGGTGCTGGATATCAGCTTTTACCGGGACGATCTTTCGACGGATGGGCCGCGGCCCAAGGTGACGCCGGGGGCGCTCGGGTTCGACGTGACCGGGAGGGACATCATCCTGATGGATGACGTGCTGTATACGGGGCGGACGATTCGGGCGGCGCTGGATGCGCTGTTCGACCATGGGCGGCCGAAGAGTGTCCGGCTGCTGGTGCTGATCGATCGAGGGCATCGCGAGTTGCCGATCGAGGCGACCTATGTGGGGCGGACGATTCCTACGTCTAAGCGCGAGATTATCGAGGTGAAGTTGAACGAGGTGGACGGGCAGGAGCAGGTGCTGCTGGTTGAGCTGGCGGACTGACGATTGGCCTCGATGAAGTCCAAAATGCATGGCGCGGTGAAGAGTACGGGGTATGCCGCGGGATCGTTGTTGACAGTGGCGGATCTGCCGGTGGCAGAGGTCGCGGCGATACTGGCGGCGACGGACCGGATTGAGCGGATGGCCAGTGCGGATCGAGCGCGAATGCTGGCGGGGCGGCGGATTGCGCTGCTGTTTTATGAGTCGAGTACGCGGACGAGGACGTCGTTTGAGCTGGCGGCGAAGTCGCTGGGTGCGATTACTACGCTGGTGAGCGACAAGTCGTCGTCGATTGAAAAGGGCGAGAGTCTCAAGGATACCGGGCTGACGCTGCGGGCGCTTGGGGCGGAGTGCATTATTCTGCGCCATGCGAACTCGGGAGCGCCGTATCTGCTGGCGAAGGCGACGGGGTTGCCGGTGTTGAATGCGGGAGATGGGATGCATGAGCATCCCTCGCAGGCGCTGCTGGATCTGCGGACGATCTTGGCAAGACTGCCGGGGGTGGGTGGTGGACGCGGCAATTCGAAGGGCAATTCAAAGATCGATGCGAAGACGCTCGCGGGTGTGACGGTGGTGATTACGGGGGATATTCTGCATAGCCGGGTGGCGCGGTCGAATGCGATGCTGCTGCCGCGGTTGGGGGCGAAGGTGCTGCTGTGCGGGCCGAAGGAGTTGCTGCCGGAGGATGCTCTGGGGTTGGGCTCTGCTCTCAACACCGGCGGGGTGGAGATTGAGTGGGATTTCGATAAGGCGCTCAAGCAGGCACAGGTAGTGATGATGCTGCGGATTCAGCGGGAGCGGCTGGCGGGGTTGGAGCTTGACCTTGCGGATTATATTTCGCGGTATCAGTTGAATGAAGAGCGGCTGGCGGCGTGTGCGCCTCACGCGGTAGTGATGCATCCGGGGCCGATGATTCGTGGGCTGGAGATTTCCGGTGAGGTGGCGGATGGGCCGAACTCGGCGATTGAAGACCAGGTTCGGCATGGGTTGGCGGTGAGGACAGCTTTGCTGGTTAGAGCGCTGGGCACGGGTTGGTTTGAGAGTGTAACGGTATGAGTGACATATTGATTTTGAATGGGTGGCTGGTCGATCCGGCGAGCGGTGTGGATGCGGAGCGGGATGTGCTGCTGCGGCATGGGCGGGTGGCTGCTGTTGAGATGCCGGGCGGCTTTAAGGGTGTGAAGGCGAAGGAGACGGGCAGTCAGGTTATCGATGCTTCGGGGATGATCGTCGCGCCGGGGCTGGTGGATATTCATGTGCATCTGCGGGAGCCGGGGCAGACGTATAAGGAGTCGATTGCCACGGGGACGGCGGCCGCGGCCGCGGGTGGGTTTACGAGTGTGGTGGCGATGCCGAATACCGTGCCGGTGAATGATTCGGTCGCGGGTTTGGAGTGGATGCTCGATGCGGCGCGGGGGGCGTGCGTGAAGCTGTTTGCGATGCCGGCGGCGACGTTTGGGAGCATGGGCGAGGAGATTACGGACTTTCACGAACTGGCCCGGGCGGGTGCGGTGGGGTTTACCGATGATGGGAAACCGGTGCTTCACGATCGCGTGATGCGCGAGGCTTTGGTGGCGGCGGCGGGGATTGGCGTGCCGGTGTCTCAGCATTCGGAGGATACGCGGCTGACGGGCGGGTGCAGCATGAACGCGGGGCCGGTGGCGTTTCGGCTTGGGCTGCGCGGGATGACGGTAGAGGCCGAGGCGCGCATTGTGGAACGGGATATCCGGCTGCTGCGCGATATCGCGCGGCAGGATGGGCTGCGGCCGCATCTGCATGTTCAGCATGTGTCGACGGCGAAGGCGATGTCTTTGATTCGGGCGGCGAAGGCCGAGGGACTGCACGTGACGTGTGAGGTAGCGCCGCATCACTTCACGCTGACCGACGAGGCGATTGGCGACTACGACACAAATGCGAAGATGAATCCGCCGCTGCGCAATGATGTGGACAGGCTGGCGATGATTGCGGGATTGATGGATGGGACGGTCGATTGCATTGCCACCGACCATGCTCCGCATGCGCTGTTTGAGAAGGAGCAGGAGTTTGAGCGGGCTCCGAATGGAATTACCGGGTTGGAGACGGCGCTGGGGTTGGCGTTGCGAGTGCTGCATAAGGGGCATGGGATGACGGTTTCGCGCGTGATTGAGTTGATGAGTGGGCAGCCTGCGAGGACTCTTTCGCTGGAGGGCCGGGGGACGCTGAAGGTTGGGAGTTTTGCGGATGTGGTGGTGTTCGACGCGGCGGCGGAGTGGAGCTTTGACGCGAAGAGGTCGCGGTCGAAGTCGCGGAACACTCCGTTTGATGGGGCGGGGATGGTGGGTCGGGTGATGGCTACGATTTGCGACGGGCGGGTTGTGTATCGAGGTTAAGTTGCCCGTCGAATTGCGCGGAGTTAGTGGGTGTGGAAGACGTATCTGTTGGCGGTGGGCCACCACTCTTTCCACCAGAAGTTGAAGCCGTCGATGATGTCGCTGGTGAGCCACTTCTGACCGACCTTGGTCCAGGTTTGATATTGCTTGGGGTACCAGAGGGTGGAGAGGCCGGATGATGCGCCGGAGCCGATGATCTCGGAGAAGTTGAACATGGGGTCGCCATCGTCCTTGCGGGTGATGAAGACGCGGGAGACAGCGTAGAAGGTGCGCTTACGGAAGCCACCATGACCGAGGGTGTAGAAGCGATTGTCCTGTTTGAAGACGATGGGGCCGAGGCCGCCGACGAAGAAATTCTCGGATGATGTGTCGGCGAGCGTGTGCCAGTAGTAGCGGGCATAGCCAGCGGCGCCCTGGTGAAACTGGGGGTAGGAGTCGCTGTCCATGGCGAAGCCGGCCTGGATGCCGGAGACGATCAACGCGGAGTAGTCGAAGGTGTCCTTGCCGGCGATGATGAACTTATCCTTCGCGCTCATGGGCGGGAGTTTGACGTCGGCGGAGACGGAGCGAAAGTTGGGCACGATGCCGAGGACGCGCTTGGTCTGCTGATTGCCATTGGTGCTGACGGCGTCAGGATTGGTGGTCAGGACGGGTGGGGGCGGGATGTCCTTTTGATCCTTTTGATAGAGGAGATAGCCGGGGGCGTCGGGGAGTTCGGCGGAGGCGATTTTCGCGGGCGGGGCAGGCGCGTTTGGCGTGGCCGGCGAGTCGAGGCTCGAGGACACGCTGGAAGATGTTGTAGCAAGGGAGTTTGGGTCGAGTTGTTGAGCGCGGAGAGTGAGAGTTGCCCCGAACATCATTACTAATAGAGCAGTGCCGAGCGTCAGGCCATGCGGCCTGAGCTGGTGGGAGACGCGAAGGGGCATACAGATAAGACGCGTTTTTCTAAAAATAGACTCGGTAAGTGGCGCTATTCGTGAGATTGGCCTTGTTTGAGGGAGCATCAAGATTGATAACTGCGGTCAGGCCTGAAGGATTCCCATTTTCTTCGCGGCGGTGGTGAAGACTTCGAGGGCTTGATCGATTTCGGTGCGAGTGTGCTCGCTGGTCATGATGGTGCGAATGCGGGCTTTGCCCTCGGGTACGGTAGGGAAGGCAATGCCGGTGGCCATGACGCCGGCTTCGAAGAGAGCGCGGGAGAACTCCATGGTGCGGCGGGCATCTTGAGATCCACCGATGATGATTGGCGTGATGGGGGTTTCGCTTTTAGGGGTGGAGTTGCCGCCGACGTCGAAGCCGGCGTCGGTGAGCTGCTGCTTGAAGTAGGTGGTGTTGTCCCAGAGGCGCTGGATGCGGTCGGGTTCGGATTCGAGGATGTCGAATGCGGCGATGCAGGTGGCTGCGACTGAGGGTGGGTGCGAGGTGGAGAAGAGGAAGGGGCGAGCGCGGTGGTAGAGATAGTCGATGAGATCGCGACTGCCGCAGACGTAGCCGCCGAGGGCGCCGATGGCTTTTGATAAGGTGCCGACCTGAACGTCGACCTTGTCGGTGACGTGAAAGTGATCGACGGAGCCGCGGCCGTTGCGGCCAAGAACGCCAGAGGCGTGGGCGTCGTCGACCATCATGATGGCGTTGTATTTTTCGGCGAGGTGAGCGAGCTTGTCGACGGGGCCGATGTCGCCATCCATGGAAAAGACGCCGTCGGTGATGAGAAGCTTGTGGCCGGGTTCGTTCTGTACTTCACGCAGGAGTTCTTCGGCGTGGGCGACGTCCTTGTGGCGGAAGACTTTAATTTTCGCTTTCGAGAGGCGGGCACCGTCGATGATGCTGGCGTGGTTGAGTTCGTCGGAGAGGATGAAGTCGTCTTTGCCGAGGATGCTGGAGACGGTGCCGGCGTTGGCGGTGAATCCGGACTGGAAGACGACGCAGGCTTCGACTCCTTTGAAGGCGGCGATCTTTTCTTCGAGCTCCATATGGATGTGCATGGTGCCGGCAATGGTGCGGACGGCTCCCGAGCCTACGCCATATTTTTTTGTGGCGGCGATGGCGGCTTCCTCGAGCTTGGGATGGTTGCAGAGGCCGAGGTAGTTGTTGGAGGCGAGGTTGATGACGCGTTTGCCGTCGTAGGTGCAGACGGGGGCCTGCTGGTCGTCGAGTTCGCGCAGCTTGAAGAAGGTTCCGCGCTGACGGAGGTCGTCGAGCTGGGCGGTGAGGTGGGCGAGCTGAGGGCGTTTGACGGCTGCGGTGGTCATAGAAATAATCGTAAACCTTTGAATAATCGTAAACCTTTGCGGGCTGGGTAGTCTTTGTGGAGGAATGAGCATCTTACAAAGGCAGTGATTGCAACGCCTTGATTTGCAGAGGCGAAATTCCCAGCACTAATACCGAGGAAACCACAATGAACGGTCCGATAATTCAAGATTCACGAAAAGTTGTTGTTGCGATGACGCTGGCCCTAGTCATGATGGCCGGTTGCAAGTCGAAGGAAGATGCGGCGATTGACAAGGCTAAACAGCAGGCAGCCGCTACCGGACAGGCGCAACAGGTTGTTTCTACCGACAAGAACGGAAATGTGACGACTACGACGGTTCAGCCGCCTGCGCCTGGGCAGACGACACAGGCGGTGACGACGACGGTGGCTCCAGCGGCAGCTGGGGTGGCGGCGAATACTCCAGCGACGGCGCCTGGGGCTGCGGGACAGCCGGCTGCGGCGGGGCAGATGGATGCTTCGGGGCAACCGGCGGGACCGGCGCCAGCGTCTGCGCCTGCCGCGGGGGCCGCGCCGATTGTGCGGCCGGCGGATGTGAACATTGCCGCAGGAACGAATCTGACGATTCGGATTAATCAGCACATCAGCGTGAAGACGAGCCGCGCAGGGGACCAGTTTGACGGTGAGATTGTTGATCCGGTGGTGGGGGAGAATGGTAGTGTGGTGATTCCGAAGGGTGCGCCGGTGGGTGGCGTGGTGGTTGCGTCGCATCGGCGGGGTCACTTCAAAGGCAGTTCGATTCTGGAGCTGCGGTTGACGCACCTCACGTTGAACGGGTCACGCTATCGGCTGGATACGGCTGATCTGACACGGACGAAAAAGGGTAAGGGCAAGCGGTCGGCGGCGTTTATCGGCGGCGGTACGGGAGCCGGGATGTTGATTGGCGGCGTGGCTTCGGGCGGTGTCGGGCTGCTGGTTGGTGGTTTGGCCGGCGCTGGCGGAGGGACATTGCTGGGCGGCCTGACGGGGAATCGAGACATTGATATTCCGGCGGAGTCGATCGTTCGCTTCAAGCTGGCGGACAATCTTGTGGTTCAACCTTCCTGAGTTGTTTTGAGTTTTAACATGCAAGGCTCATCCTCGCGGGTGGGCCTTTTTGTTTGTCTAGTGAAGCGGCGGGCTAGCGAAAACGTAAGACCGATTGGCAGCGATTCCACGGAGCATATCGTCGGAGATTTCGTGGGTTGCGTCGATTTCCTCTGGTGGGGCTTTGTTGTTAGAGATGTGCGACGACCAGGCGCATGGCGTGTTCGACGATGTCTTCATCGCCGCCGCAGCCTTCCAGCCAGTGCATGTTGGGTTCGCGGCGGAACCAGGTTAGTTGGCGCTTGGCGTAGTTGCGGTGACCTTGCTGGGCCTGGCCTACGGCTTGCTCGCGGGTTAGTTCGTTTTCGAGGACCGCGGCGGCTTCGGCGTAGCCGAGAGAGGTAAGGGGGCGGCAGTCTTTGCCGTAGCGGGCGATGAGGCGGTCAGTTTCTTCGATGAGACCGCGGTCGAACATGGTTGCGGCGCGCTGGTTGATGCGTTCGTAGAGACGGGTGCGGGGCGGGTTGAGGCCGAGGCGCAGGATGCGGTAGCCGGTGAGAGTGTCGCGGCCCTTCTGCCATTGTTGGGTGAGTGGCTCCTCGGCGGCGACGGAGACTTCGATGGCGCGGATCACTTTGGAGACGTCGTTGACGTGGATCGCTGCGGCGGCGGTTGTGTCCAGGCGAGTGAGGAGGCGGTGCAGGTACGCTGGGCCTTTGGTGGTTGCGAGTTTGCGAAGGCGTTCGCGCTGGCCGGGCTTTTGGGGCGGAGCGGGGAAGAGGCCGTCGATGAGGGCGCGCAGGTAGAGGCCGGTGCCGCCGGCGACGATGGGTAGACGGCCCCGTTCGGTGATGCCGGTGAGGGCTTCGCGGGCCTGACGGCTGTAGTCGCCGGCAGTGCAGGCTTCGTCGGGCCAGGCGACGTCGATCATGTGGTGCTGGATGAGGGCGCGTTCTTCACGCGTGGGCTTTGCGGTGCCGATCTCCATCTCGCGGTAGACGGCTACGGAATCGCAACTGACGATTTCGCCGTTGAACGCTTCAGCGAGGCGGAGGGCGAGGGTGGTTTTGCCGCTGGCGGTGGGACCGACGAGAACGATGAGAGGTTTGCCGGGCGATGTCAGCATGTGGACGCACTCCGCTTCACCACAGACGCCACCAACCCTGAGTGAAGATGTTGTGCGGTCCGGCGCGGAGAATGCTAAAGACCAGGATGGCTATGGCCAGAATAAGGAGGCCGCGTACCTGGCGACGGCGTTCGGTCTGCCGGCGAGCTGTTGAAGGAGCGGGCGGTTGTGGCATGAGGTTCGAGATAAGGCCAGGCGTGGTTGGATGTGGGTTCGCCGAATGATTTTCGAGACAGAGTTACGGAAGCGGCTTGTTGGTAAAGAAGTCGACGCGCAGTTCGAGGCTGGGGCCTTTGAAGTTTGCCGGCAAGGGAGGGAACTGCCCGACGCCGGTGATGCCGCCCCAGCAGGCACGGTCGATGGCGGTGTCCTGACTGGAGCCGTCGAGGTTCATGGCGGTGATGTGACCGTCGGAGCTGATGGTGAAGCGGATGAGGGTTTCGCCCTGCTTGTTGAGGGGCGGACGCGCCTCCTCCGGTATCAGGGGGATCCAGTTGCGCTTGATATCGCCGAGGATCTTTCGGATGTAGGGGCCGAAGTCGACGCCCTGGGTGTCGGAGAGGATCTCGGCTCCGGCGCCCATGCCTCCACGGCCGCCGGGAGCGTTCGGCTCGTAATCGCCGCCGCCACGGTTCTGAGCAGCATCCTGGGCGGCCTTGCGGATGGCGTCGCCGGGGCTCTGATTTGGATTGCCGAAGTTTGGCCGGGTGGGCGCCGGTTTAGGGGCTTCGATGAGAGCCTGCTGGGTTGGTTGCGGCGCCGGTGGGGGCGGCTGCGGGGCTGGTGGAGTGGGTGCGGCCTGTTGGGGTGCCGGCTGCTGAGGCGGTGCGGGCGCTGGAGCTTCGGCTTTGCGCATGGCCTGCAACTGCTGCAGGGTCTTTTGATCGAGCGGCCGGGCGTGGTTCTTTTCTGTAATGGTCTTGGAGGGCCTCGGTGTGGGGCTGGACAGGTTCTTCGGTGTGTCGAGGAAGGTCAGTTGCTTGTCGCGCTCCTTGAGCACGTCGACGGGACTGATGAGGCGCGGCTGGTGGAAGAGGATGCGCGGGCCGTAGAAGAGGAACCAGGCGATTCCGAGGTAAATGATGATGGAGATGTAGATGGACTCGCGAAAACGTGCCTTGGAGCGTTCGTCATCGAGCGAGTCGAGCAGGTGGATGAGCTCATGTTCTTCGAGTTCGCCGTAGCGGCCGGTGCGCACCTTGAGGGGCTGGGTCGGCGGCGCGGAGTTGGGCGGTGTCTCGAGAGAGGGCATGGGCTATTAGGGTCTGACGGGTGCGGGAGGCGAAAGTTTCGTTACAAATGGACCGTGAATTTCCGGGTCTGGTACCCGGTTTGCACAGTCCTATTCATTTTCTCATTTTTTGATGCTGATTACAGCGAAGAGGCGACAAAGACGAAGTTTCTGAAACGATGGACCAAACCCGTAGACTGGGAGCGTGACTACTAGTTTTTCTTCCAATGTTCGCGCGATCGTGCTGACGATCAGTGACCGCTGCTGGCGAGGGGAGCAGGTCGACCTCTCTGGACCGGCTGTTTGCCAGTTACTGAATGCTGCTGGAGTGAGCGTGGGGGCGACGGAGACGCTGCCCGATGAGGTGGATCAGATCGCGGCGGGGTTGCGGCGTCATGCGGAGAGCGCAGATCTGATTGTGACAACAGGGGGGACGGGGCTGGCTGCGCGGGACGTGACGCCGGAGGCTACGAGGCTGGTCTGCGAACGGTTGATCGACGGATTGGCGGAGCGGATGCGCGCCGATGGGTTGCTGCATACGCCGTTTGCAGCGCTGAGCCGTGCGGTGTGCGGGACGCTGGGAGCGACGTTGATTGTGAACCTGCCGGGGAGCCCGGCGGGGGCGAAGAGTTCGCTGGCGGCGATTCTGCCGCTGCTGCCGCATGCCCTTGACCTGCTGGCCGGAAGGACGGTGCATCCTGCGGTCTCCGAGGGGAATCAACATGGAAGAGCCGACGGCAGATAGAATGAGGCTGATCCCGTGAAGATTTCTCCTGTTGCCCTCCTGCAGAAATGGAATGTCATAATGCTTGCGGCTTTGAAGCCGCTTGGCATCTGGGGTATCGGTGCGCTGGCGGTGATCGACTCGGCAGCTATTCCCGTGCCGATCGATGCGCTGCTGATCGATTATGTCGCGAACGATCATAAGCGATTTCTGCTGTATTGCTTTATGGCTGCGCTGGGCTCAGCTATCGGAAGCCTGCTGCCGTACTACCTGGGGCGCGCGGGAGGAGAGCTGTTTCTGCTGAAGCGGATCAACCGGCAGCGGTATGAGCAGATGCGCGACCGGTTTGAGAAGCAGGAGTTTCTCGCCATCATGGTTCCGGCGATGATGCCGCCGCCGATGCCGGTGAAGCTTTTTGAGTTTGCCGCCGGGGTGTTTGAGATGAAGTCCTTATGGTTCTTCAGCGCTATCCTCCTCGGAAAATTTGTGCGGTTTCTTATCTGGGCGATCATTACGATCACATACGGACCGGCCATTCTGCACACGATTACGAGAACGCTGCACAGGCATCTGGGCTATGTGATGGGTACGGGCGGCATCATTATTGTGCTACTGCTGGTGTATGTGATGCGCAAGGTGTTCGATCGGCGGCGGGGAACCAGTCTCCCGGTCGAAGAGAATTAGCTGAAGCTCTTCGCTGCAGCGTGCCTGTTAGTGGTGGATTCAGTGCTGGATGTGGCCATCCATCTCCATGCGAACGACGCGACGGTCGGCGTTGACGTAGACGGCGCCTGAGAGTGGGGTCTTCGCTCGACCGGAGAAGAGCGGTGTGTCGTAGAAAAAGCGCAGGTCGCGAAAGGTGACGGTGGTGATACCGTCCGGATCGGCGCCGGTATCGGTAACAATAGGATATTGGGACCAGTCGAGATAGACCTCGCCGAGCCAGGTGCGTTTGGCGACCAGAGTTGCGAGCGTCGTGGGTGGCTTGTAGATGGTGTCTGCTCGGTTATTGGTCGCGAGCGTGCCGTTGAGGGTGTCAGCGGTTGCGATCTGGTAGAACTGCGGGGTTTCGGCGATAGTCTGCCAGCGGAAGGGGTTGATGGGGTAGGGGTCGGCTGCTACGCGGAGGATGGATGCTCCGTTGTAGTCGCTAGACTGGCTGCTTGTTTGGGCGAGTTGGAGGGCCTTCTGGTGCTCGACGAAGCGAACTGCCCAGAGTGCGATTGTGGCCAGGAGAGCGGCGATGGCCCAACTCTGCCCTCGGAAGGCAGGTTTGCGGGCTCCGACTTCGCTGCTGATAAGGCCGAAGAGGGATGGAGCGATGAGGGCGATCAGGAGGATGAGGAAAAGGACCGGCTCGAAGATGAAGACGAAGGAGCCCGAGTACCAGCGTGGGTTGAAGGGGAAGAATGGACGGAGGCCGTAGTTGTTCGTCCAATCGAGCAGAAGATGGCTGAGGAGAGCGACGAGGGAGAAGCAGTAGAGCAGGCCCCAGCGTATCGGGGCGCGGAGGGGTTTGCCGGGGACTGCGCGACGGGTGCGCCAGCGGTGGAAGAGCCAGACAGCGCCGACGACGATCGCGGCCTCAAATGGGAGGCCGAGGAAGGTATGGGTCCATCCACGGTGATGTTGGAAGGTTGCGATGGGGCCGCCGATTGACCAGAGGCTGTCGAGGTCAGGCGCTTCGGCTGCGAGGGTCATGGCGACAGTGGCGTAGGCTGCCTTACGGTTGAATCCCGTACGGGCGAGACAGGCTCCGGTCATCAGATGGGTTATGGGATCCATGCGTGTGCTTCCTAAGTTAGCTTGCTGGTGGGATCGGTCCTTGATCTCGGCGGCAGATGACGAGCTGACTGCCGGCGATGCGGTAGAGCGGGAGGGAGTTGCGAAGTTCGGCGAGGTATTGGCTGACACCGTCGATGAACCAGGCGTAGTCGTCCCAGACGATGACGCCGTTAGGAGAGAGAATTTTGAGTGCGGTTTCGGTGTCGGCCTTGATGCATTCGTAGGAGTGGCCACCGTCGATGAAGCAGAGGTCGGTGTTGGCGAGGAAGTCGGGAGGGGTGAAGGTGAGGGAGTTGCCGCGAAGTTGATGGATGCGCGTTGCTGCGGGGTGGCAAAGAAAAGCGAAGCCGGTGGAGGTGCGGGAGAGGCGCACCCACTCCCTGTCGCCTCTGTTGAGGGTTTCGACCTCGGCATCGGTGTAGTTCTCGGGGAGATCGAGGGTGTAGATGTCGGCCTGGGGGGCGTTGAGGGCCATGGTGAGAGTGCCGACGCCGCGGAAGGTTCCGGTCTCGAAGATTTTTTTAGGGTTCAATGCGCTGACTATGGTTGCGAGAAGGGTGTAAGGAACGACGAAGCCGAGGCCTGAGAGGCTGATGGTGTCGATGGGGGGCAGGACGATCTCGCGGGTGTCATTGCAGCCGAGAAAGGCGGCGAGAGCTGGGTGATCGATGACTGGGAGAGTGTCGCGGGCGTCGAAGGCGTGTTGGCGAACGCTGCGGCCAAGTTGGACGACGTGGCGGCGTGTCTTACTGTTTGCGAGGCGAACGGTGGCCAGTTCAAAGAGGTCGCGGAGCATGGGAAAAAGGTGCCGGGAGTCGATCCCGTAGCTGCGCGTCTTTGGGGGAGGCTTTTCTTTCATTTGGTTATTTGCTTGGTGGAGCGCGCTGTGCGGATTTTCTCATACCGGGTGGGATTGAGTGGTTGAGGTGCAGGGAAAGGCAGGACCCTTGGTAGAATCGAGGTGCCGATGTCAACGATGACCGCCATTACGCCTGAGATCCTAGCCAAGTACCAGCCTGTGATTGGGCTGGAGGTCCATGTTCAGCTTTTGACTGAGTCGAAGGCGTTTTGCGGTTGCGTTAATAAATATGGCGGCGAGCCGAATACGCATACTTGCCCAACTTGTCTGGGGTTGCCGGGCGCGTTGCCGGTGTTGAACCGCAGGGCGGTGGAGTTTGCTGTGCTGGCTGCGAAGGCGATCAACTGCGAGATTCGTGAGACGAGTATTTTTTCCCGGAAGAACTATTTTTATCCGGACTCGCCGAAGGGTTACCAGATATCGCAGTTCGATAAGCCGATTGCGGAGCACGGGTGGATCGAAGTTCCGGCGTTCGACCCGAGTGGCTCTGCGATCACGAAGCGGATTGGCGTGACTCGGCTGCACATGGAAGAGGATGCGGGCAAGAGTGTGCATGATGGTTTTGCGGACTCGGTTTCAAAGACGTATATCGATCTGAACCGGTGCGGGACGCCGCTGGTGGAGATTGTGAGTGAGCCGGATCTGCGGACCGCGGATGAGGTGTTTGAATACCTGACGAAGCTGAAGGAGATTTTGCTTTATACGGGTGTGAGCGATTGCAATATGGAGGAAGGCTCGCTGCGTTGCGATGCGAATGTGAGCGTAATGTTGAAAGGCGCGAAAGAGTTTGGTACGAAGGCTGAGGTGAAGAACGTCAACAGCTTCCGTTATATTCGAGCGGCGGTGGAGTACGAAATCGAGCGGCAGATCGGCGTGCTGGAGGATGGGGGGCGCGTGGTGCAGGAGTCGCGGCTTTGGAATAACGCGGAAGGCCGGACTTATTCAATGCGCTCGAAGGAGCAGGCGCATGACTACCGGTATTTTCCGGAGCCGGATTTGCCGCCGCTGGTGGTGGGGGCGGAGTGGCAGGCGGAGATTTTGAAGATGTTGCCGGAACTGCCTGAGGCTCGGCGAGCGAGGATGATTGCGGAGTATGAGATTTCGGCTCAGGATGCGGCTACGCTGACGGCGACTCGGGAGTTTGCGGACAGCTTTGAGGTGGCGGCGAAGAAGGCGAAGAATCCTCGTCGTGTTGCCGCTCTACTGACGAGTGAGTTGACGATGCGTCTGCGGCTGGCGGGGCTGGAACTGGAGCAGTCGCCAGTGTCGATGGCTGGGATTGTGATGGCGGCAGACCTCGCGGAGTCGGGAGAGTTGTCGAGCAAGATGCTGAAGCAGCTGCTGGATACGGCGTTTGAGAAGAATGAGGATTTTCCGGTGGTGTATGAGAGAGAGAAGCCGCAGCAGATCTCCGACACTGGCGCGATTGAGGCGATGATCGATGAGGTGATCGCGGCGAATCCGAAGCAGGTGGAACAGTATCGCGGGGGGAAGAAGACGGTAGCCGCGTTCTTTGTGGGGAATGTGATGCGGCTATCGAAGGGACAGGCAAATCCAACGTTGCTGAATGAGTTGGTGTTGAAGAAGCTGGATGCGCTTTGACGAGGGGAGACCCGGACGCCGATACCTGCGGTTTTCGCTTGATGTCCAATCCGAGTTTCATTTCCCGCTGAATGACCAGATGCCAGAGCGCTGGATTAGGGTTTAATGGGCGGATGCGTAGGTCTTTCTGCTTATCCAAGAGTGTCTTCCGCGGGGTGTGCGTGAGCATTCTGCTTGCTCTCATTGGGTGTCGGACGGAGGCGCATTATGTGGTCCCCGAGGAGCCGATGCCTCCGAATACGGTGCTGCTGTCGCAGATGATGCGGGAGCTTTCAGCCACACCGGGATTTACCGACGCGCTGCTGGCACAGCTGGATAAGGATGGCAAGAAGGGCCCGGCGTTGATGACTCCTGCGCTGTTGAAGAAACTGCGGGAGCTGATTCTGGGGAAGGATGGGAGGGACTGGATCGCTTTCCTGGATGGACGATGCAGGAGATTAACCCGACGGTTCGAGTGGTTGGCCGGGTCGTAGCGAAGGATGACGGTGTGGCCAGCCTTGCGGCGCGTCATCCGGGGGAGCCAGCGAGTGCGGTCAGGACGGAGCAACCGAAGGCGTTTGTCGACCTGGGAAGCTATTCGCTGGAGAAGTCGGAGATTGTAAGACTGGACGAACCGTCGACGTTGCCTGGATTCACGACCGAGGGGCTGGTGAGTGAGTTGGGCGCCGGCATGGTGCGCGGCGATGGAGCGAATCCGAAGCTTGCGCCGATGCATGCGGAGAGCCAGAGATTGGCGGATGTGTTGAACCGGCTGGGTCTGAATGCGCTGGATGGTGTGGTGACGGTGACGGTGGAGGTGGATGGCAAGACTGCTGCGACTCCCGAGGCGCTGATGCAGGCGCTGATGGCGACGGGACATTCGGTGATGGTGGCCGATGCGCGGTACTTTGCAAACTTCGGGCACTTTCACTACAAGGGTCAGGACGTGATGATGCCGTTCTTCGTGAACTCACAGATTGCGATTCCGGGGACGAGGCGAGTCTTTGGGCCGCCGCGCTCGCTGCTGGTTCCGGTGAGCCATGCGGAGTATGAGTGGCAGATTCGCGGGCCGAAGGTGAATGCGGATGTGAGTTGGTACTTCGGCATCGATGGCAAGGCGGAGTTTCGCACGATGGATACGCTCGATCAGGCTTGGGTTCTGGGTCGTCACGCACATGAATATCGGGATACAGATGCGGTTGAGGTGACGCGGTTGGTCAGCAAGATGACGATCGCGTATTTGCATCAGCATCTGAGGCGGCCCGATCTGCCGTTTGGAGGATATTATCCACTGGGCGTGTGTCAGGACGGCGTTGCGGCGATCGAGAGGAAGATGACTGGGCGTGACACGTTGTTTCCGAATACCGCGGATGGCGCGCTGTTTGACGATCCTCGCGATACCGAGGTCAATGCAATGATACTGGCGATTCCGAAGGACAGGAACGGAGGGCCTCCGTCGCCGGAGAGGATCTTCGGGTCGTTGCCGACGACGGACCTACAGGCGATTACGATTCCTGGATTGGCTGCTGATCTGGAGGCAGTGCATGCGGCGTGGCAAGATGGATCGCTTGAGAGAACAAGATCGTGGATGGAGAAGATGACGTTGCGGCTGGTGGGTGCGGCTGCGTTAGTGGTGTTGGGTGGAATCGTGGTGTGGAGACGAAGGCGAGCGAGGAGATGATCGTCGTTGCTGGATGCTCCTGATGCAACTCGCTTGTGGGGTTGAGGCTTCCTATACTTGAGGGAGAATCACTATGGCGACAAAGACGGCGGCAAAGAAGTCCAGCAAGAAAACATCATCGAAGAGGAGCGGTGCGAAGAAGTCGAGTTCCTCGCGCAAGTACAGTCCATCGGCAGGCAAAGACGTTGAGCGCGAGATGAATGCGATGAAGCAGGGCAAGTTGAAGAGCGGTCGCAGCGGCAAGAAGGTGACGAGCCGGAAGCAGGCGATTGCGATTGGATTGTCTGAGGCTCGCAAGGAAGGCAAGAAGGTTCCTGCGAAGAAGTCGTAGTTTCCTCTTTGCATCAAATTTGGAACGCGAAGCAGTCCGTCCGAGATGGAGGGATTGCTTCGCGTTGTTATTTTTTGTCCGACGATGAGGTCGATGTTGGAGCTGGTGCGGCTGCCGGGGCTGCGGGTGCTGCAGCAGGAGTGCTGTCCTTGCTCGGCTTTGAGTCATTACCGGACTTCGAGCCTGTGTTGGGCTTGGAGTCGCTGCTGGCTGCGCTGCTGCCATCGCTGGAGGACTTGGGTTTGGCGTTGCCGTAGCCGTCGGCGTACCAGCCGCCGCCTTTGAAGCTGACGGCGGGGGCGGAAAGGACACGCTCGAGATGGCCGCCGCAGTGGGGGCAGGTGGTGATCTCGGGATCAGAGAACTTCTGGATTTTTTCTGTGTGTTTGTGGCAATTGGTGCATTCGTATTCGTAGAGCGGCATGGGTTCTTTCTCTGTTTTTAGATTACTGTGATGCGGGACGAGGCGTGAAGATGCGATTTCATGTCTCGTTCTGTGGACTCACTATAGTTTTCCGAGTTCGATGAGGCGGACGCTGGCGATGGCTTCTACCTTGCGGAGGGCCTCGACGGCGGCGGTGGCGGAGGCGGCGTTGGGGACGTCGATCTGGACGACGGCTAACGCTTGACCTTGTGGCACGCGCTGCGATTGCCCTCTGGCGGGATCGGCTGCACGGCCCAGGGCGAAGTTGGCGATGTTGAGGCCGTGTTCGCCGAGGATCGTGCCGATGCGGCCGATGACGCCGGGGACGTCGTGGTTGCGGATGGCGACCAAGGTGCCGTGGAGGGGGGCTTCGATGTCGATGCCGTCGTAACTGAGCAAGCGGGGGGAGGTGCCGTGAAGGACGGTCGCGGAGGCGCTGGTGTCACCGTCGGAGGAGTGGAGGACGAGCTTGAGGACGGAGCCGACGCCGCCAGTGGTGAACTCCTTCTTGTCCTCCTGAATGCGGATGCCGCGCTCGGCTGCGATGGAGGCGGCGTTGATTCGGTTCGCGGTGGTGCCTTCGCCGTCGGTGCCGTTGAAGATGCCGGCGATGGCGGCGTTGCGGATGAGATCGGTTTTTCCGGTGGCGATGCGGCCGGTGTAGGTGATCTGGATGTTTTCGAGGTTGCCGGGCGTTGCGTGAGAGAGAAAGCGGCCGAGGCGCTCGGCCATCTCGATGTAGGGGGCGACCTCGATGTACTCTTCGTGCGAGAGGGAGGGGAGATTGACGGCGTTCTGGACGACGCCGAGTTTGAGGTAGTCGCGGACCTGCATGGCGAGCTGGATGCCGATGACCTCCTGGGCCTCGTCTGTGGCGCCGGCGATGTGGGGGGAGAGGATGACATTGTCGAGGTTGAAGAAGGGGGAGTCTTTGAGGGGCTCCTGGTGGAAGACGTCGAGGGCGGCTCCGGCGACGTGGCCGGATTTGATGGCGTCGGCGAGGGCCTGCTCGACGATGAGCTCGCCGCGGGCGCAGTTGATGATGCGGATGCCCTTCTTCATGATGCGGATGGAGGTCTGGTTGATGAGGCCTTCGGTTTGGGTGGTGAGGCCTACGTGGAGAGTGAGAAAGTCGGAGGATTTGAAGATCTCGTCGATGGGGACGAGGGCGACGTTGTTCTCGCGGGCGATGACGGGGGCGACGAAGGGGTCGTAGCCGATGAGGTGCATGCCGAAGCTGGAGGCGCGGCGGGCGACTTCGAGGCCGATGCGGCCGAGGCCCACGATGCCGAGGGTTTTGCCGCGGAGCTCGGAGCCTTGCAGGGATTTTTTCTCCCATTTCGCGGCGTGCATGGTGGCGTTGGCACGGGGGATGGCGCGGGCGAGGGAGATCATGAGGCCGAGGGTGAGTTCGGCGACGGCGACGGCGTTGGCGCCGGGGGTGTTCATGACGACGATGCCGCGATGGGTGGCGGCGTCGGTGTCGATGTTATCGACGCCTACGCCGGCGCGGCCGATGACGCGGAGTTTGGGGGCCGACTCTAGGAGTTTGGCGTCGGCCTGGACGGCGGAGCGGACGACGAGGGCGTCGGCATCGTGGAGTTCGGCGGCTAGACCGTTTTTGATCTGGTCGGGTGTGACGATCTGCCAGCCGGGCTCCTGCTGGAAGACGGCGAGAGTGGCGGGGGAAACTTTTTCGGCTAGAACGATCTTCAAAGTGAACCTCGGATGCTCGGGGCGCTGACCCCTCCCCTGGTAGAAAAAGCGGCTAAAGTCTTACAGATACAAGGCTTAGGTCTGGACTTACACTGAGGTGGAGCACTTAAAGTCTTGTAAATCCTGGGCGTTGAACTGCAAAGTCTTGAAGAAGCTTGGGTTACGATGGGGCTGTTCACGACTTTCTGTCCCGCTCCCTCCATTGTAGCCAATGCGGAGGGGTGGTCTTGTCAAGTAAGGAAGATTGATTTCAGGGAGTGCGACCGAATTGAGGCCCCGACGGCGGTAGAACGGCGTCCACGGAGTGATGTGGCCCCCCACTTCGGCGTAAGAAATTGAAGGCTCAAGCCCACTTGCAATGGTGTTGGACGACTACGTTGCTCGGCATGCGCCAGCTCACGTACTGGAGAATCTGCCGGCCTAACCGCTTAACAGACTTTAGACTGTTGAGAACAGAGCACGAGCAAACGACGTGGAGGATGCTGTGAAGAGACGAGAGTTCGTCAAGTCGGCGTTGGTAACGGCGGGGATGGCTTCAGGCGCGGCATTCGGTGCAGAGCCTGATGAAAAGGCACCGACTGAGGCGCGACAGGAGTACTACCAGTTGCGGACATATACGCTGCGAACAGGCCCGCAGCTCCTGTTGACCCAGGGCTATTTCGAGAGGGCGCTGATTCCGGCGCTTAACCGGTTGGAAATGGCGCCGGTGGGTGCGTTCAAGCTGGACATCGGCCCGGAGACGCCAACGTACTATGTGCTGATTCCGGCGACCTCGGCGGAGGCTCTGGTTGCGCTCGACGGGCGCCTGGGGAAGGACACGGAGTATGTGAAGGCTGCGTCGGGATTCCGGGACGCGCCGGCCTCAGCGCCGGCCTTCGTGAGAGCGGAGAGATCGTTGCTATCGGCGTTTGCGGGCTGGCCGAAGGTGGTGGCGCCGAAGAAAGAGAAGCGCATCTTTCAGCTTCGCACGTACGAAAGCCCGAGCCAGGTCGCGCACGCACGCAAGGTACAAATGTTCAACGAGGCGGAGATCGGGATTTTTACCCGGGCGGGGCTTACGCCGGTGTTCTTTGGCGATACGCTGATCGGCACGCGGATGCCAAGCCTGACCTACATGCTGACGTTCGCGGATACGGCAGAGCTGAAGGAAAAGTGGGCAGCGTTTTCGGCCGATCCGGCGTGGAAAGAGCTGTCTCACCGGCCGGGGAATACGGATGCGGAGATTGTGAGCAACATCTCGAATCTCTATCTCAGCCCGCTAAGTTGCTCGCAGATTTAAGACTAAGAGTTGAGCGACGAGTCCGCAGGTCACACCCTTCGAACCATCGCGGCTTATGTCCGAGAAGCTGAGATTCATCGCGGACAATGCGGCATTGTTTAGCCCTGTCGCAGGCCAGGGAGCTCTCAGCTATTTGACTGCGTGGCGCATGCACGCCGCCGCCGGCCTGATGCTCGATGAGACCGGCAACATCGGAACCATAGCCGGCCGGAGTGTCGGCGACCTGGTGACGGTGGTGGAAGAATTCGACGGCCTGTTCGAGGCCGATGACAATGGTGGCGATGTGGAAGGTGACGCCGGGTCAGGCCGGGGCGCTGGCGTCTGATCTGACGTGCGATCGGGCACAGGCTGCTCAGGTGAAGAAGTGGATACGAGAGAGCTTAGACTACCGGTGATGGGCTGGGCGACTGTAATCTATAAAAAGACATTGCTCTACAGAGCGTGAGAGGACTTTTTTGTATGAGTGAAGATTTCATTCCGAAAGCCGGCTCGATCAAGATTGGCGGACTTGGCCGGAAGGCGGCGAAGCTTCAGGCGCTGCGCGAGAAGGCTGCACAGGTAAAGAATGGCGCGAAGCCTGCGCCGGGGGCTTCCATGCAATCGTTCAAGGCGAAGGATTCGTTTGCCGGTACAAAGAAGACTACGTTTCAGCGTAAGGCTGTTTAGAAGATATGTCCTGCCGGACGGGCCGCCTGCGCGGCGCGCGGTCACTTCGTGACTTGTATAGCCTGTCGTTGTTGAGAAGTGAGGTGGGCCTCCCGTTGGTCGGCGCTATCTTCTACGTGAAGAAGTGGGGGACGAAGGAGCTTAGGTTGCCGGTGATGGGGCTGAAGGATTCGCGGACGCCCATGCCGCAGCAGTCCTGGTCGATCATCCAGAGGCCGAGGACGGTGTGGCGGTTGTCGAAGATGGCGTCTGGGGCGAGGGCTTGAACGATTTGTCTGCCGTTGTAGGGGCCTTCGGTGGTGACGATGGTGGCGTTGTCGCGGAGCAGGGTGATGTTCGCGCCTTCGCGGGACATTAGGGGCTTGCGTACGTAGTTCGTCATGTTGTTTGGTGGCGGCGTGGAAACCCAGGTCCCAGAATCGGGACCTGGGGCACCCGGATTTGTGGCTGGGTCGGTTCCATCTTCTGCGAAGTGGGCTTCTAGGAGGAGCTCGTGGTTGGGGTAGAGCTGCCAGAGGATGGGGAGGATGCCCTTGTTGGAGAGGAGCATCTTCCAGATGGGCTCGATCCAGCGGACGGCGGTGTAGGTGGCGAGGGCGTGGGGGCCGAACTCTTCCCGGAGCATCGCCTCCCAGGGGTAGAGCTTGAAGATGGAGAACATGAGGTGGTCGTCGAGGTCGAGGAAGGCTTGCTGGGCGTCGTTCCAGCCGATGTCCTGCATGGCGAGCTGGCGGGTGTCGAGGCCGGCTTGTTGCGCGGTGTCGCGGAGGTAGGTGACGGTGAGCCGGTCCTCTGGGTTATCTAATGCCGCGAAGTAGATGGGCTTCGAGAGGTAGGGGTCGATGTCCTTCCACTTGGCGATGAGCTTTTCGTGGATGGAGTTGAATTGGTCTGGCTTGTACGAGGCAAGGCTCTGCGGCATGTCTTTGAGCCAGTGCCATTGAACTACGGCTGCTTCGAGGAGGGACGTGGGGGTATCGGCGTTGTACTCGAGGAGCTTGGGAGCGTTGCCGCTTTGTGCGCCTGCCCAGCTGACGTCGAAGCGGCCGTAGAGGGCGGGAGGCTCGTTGTTCCAGGCCCACTCGATGGCTTCGATGGCGAAGGCGGGGATGTCGAGTTCGGCGTAACGCTTTTCGTCGATGATGTGCTGGGCGGCGGCTAGGCACATCTCCTGCAGGGTGTAGCCGGCGGCTTCGAGGGTGTCGATTTCGGCCGCGGTGAATTGGTAGGCGGCGGACTCGTCCCAGTAAGGGGTGCCGTTTTCGAGCGTGTGGAAGGTCAGGCCGACGGACTCGACTTTCTGCTGCCAGTCTTCGCGTGGGTTGCGGGGGATGCGCTGCATTATTCTCCTGTGCCTGTCATTCTCCGGCTCCGCTGCCGCCGTGGGCGCCTTCGCCTCCGCTGCTGCCGCCTTCGGCGAAGGAGCTGCCGAAGCCGCCGCGAGTGGTGTAGCTTGCGCCTGGTGTGGGGGTGTAGGAGCCGCCTCCGACCTGGGTGCCGAGGCCGTAGCCGCCCCATCCGCCGTAGTAGAAGCGGTAGGGGTAGAAAGGGATGAAGCCGCCGTGGCCGTCGGGGCGTTGCTGCGCGTTAGTCTGGTTGTTGCAGAAGCTGTCGTCGACTACGGTGTTGTGTTCGTCGACGCAGCGCTGCATCTCGGGGCGGCGGCAGCCGGTGAGGAGAGAGAGCGCGGCGGCTGCGAGAAGTGGGGCGCTGACGTTGATTGAGCGTTTCATCGGCAGGTTGGAGTTAAGGCTGCACCAGAGTATCAAGACAAATGCACTTCTATTTCTATTTCTTTATTTCGAATCTACGACTATCGATTTGAGGAGATCATCGAAGTCGGCGCGAGCTCGAGGGTAGATGTCCTGATTGGCGTCGAGGGTGACGAAAGTATAGAGGGTGCCACTGAAGCGTTGAGGGATTTCTTCGGGGCTGATGAAGGCTGACCGGGCATTCGAGGCCTTGAAGAGTGATTGCGGGGTTTCGAAGCGGAGGCCGGGGTCGGCAGGCTGCTCGCTCTGGAAGAAGATGGCGAGCAGGTGAGCGCCGCCCTCGGACTTGTATTGCTTGCTGGTGATGATTTCGGAGGAGAGGCAGATTGCAACCGGACATTGGATTCCAGCCAAAGGTGTCCTGTTTGCTTCGCGGGGGTCTTTGAGCAGGCCATGCGAGAAAGTTTCAAGGATGCGCTGCGAGAACGCTTCAAGGGATTCGCCGGGCCTGGCGGCTTGCGTCACGAGAAGGAGGGAGGCGGAGCTTGGGCCGAAGCGGCTGGGGTATTGATCGGTGTTGAAGGTGACGGGGCAGGTTCCATGGACTACGTCGCTGAGATTGACGTTGAGGTGGGAGGTGACTCTGGTTGTGAAGGAGACTCCGCAAAGACCGCTGGTGAAGCGAGTGCCGCCGGCAATCTTCTCTTCATGCCAGGCTTGTTTTGCGGGGTAGGAGGAGGTGATGCTGCCCGGCTTGATCCTGTCGCGCGCGATCTGCTCCAGCTGATCGTCGATGGGCGGCGCGTCGGTAGACTTTCGTGCGTTGTCATAGGCCCGAACTGCGTGGACGGGCATGTTCGCTATGCCGGCGCAGTTGGCGTAGTCCTGCCAGAAGTCGCCGGGGAGGTGACTGGGGGCGGAGGCAGAGGAGGTTTCAATTCGCAGGAGCCGCTGCATGCCGCTGACGGGATCTTTTGATTGACACTGGTGCATTCCGAGAAACCAGGCGGGGCGAAAGTCTACGTTGGCTTGCGACTGGAGGAGGTTCAGAGCGGGATCGTAAGCCTCTTCTATGCCCAGGTTGTAGGCAAGATGGGCAACTAACCCGGTGAAGAGTTGAAGTTCTTTGTTTTCGGGAGCTTGTTGCTGGGCAGCCTGGAGTGTGTGGAGAGCCAGTAAAAAACGCGACTCCACGTCCGGTTTGGGCACGGGAAAAAGCCAGGTTGCTTCGGGGGTTCGCGCGAATTGATCGATGGGCAGCAGATCGGTGTAGACATGCTGAATTGCTGTGTCCTGTGGGAGTTTGGAGCTATCGATCTCGCGGATTTGCGAGAAGGCAGGTGTGGCGAACAAGCATACGAGGACGACTCTCCGGATAAGTGGGGCGGTGACCTGAGTTGAGCGGTTCATGGGTTTTCTTATGGGGACAGAGTAGCAGGGAGGCGGATGTGCTGAGAGGACTTTAGATGTTTGATGATCACTGCTGCTTCAGCTGATCGATGAATGCGATCACCGAACGATCTGACCAATCGGCGGCTCCAACGTGCTTTGAGATCAAACGGCCGTCCTTTGCATAGAGGAAAGTCGCGGGAAACTGCTGGAGCTGCATGGCAGGCGGGATCTCGTCGTCGTGGGTGACGTAGAACGGCAGGTCGAGGTGGTTGCGGCGGGCATAGGAGCGGACGGCGGAGGGTTTGTCCATTCGGGAGACGATCAGGAATTTGACGTGTGGATCGTCTTTGTAGTGGTCGTAGAGTCTTTGGACCGTGGGCATCTCGGCGACGCATTGCACGCACCATGTGCCCCAGAGGTCGAGGAAGACGACCTGTCCCTTGTTGGAGGAGAGATTTTGCGCTGTGCCGTCCAGAGTGCGATAGGTGAGGTCGCTTGCCGGCTCGGGCTGGAGTCGCAGATGTGGTGGATGCATGCGGGCAACGACCCTGCGCTGGACGAGCTTGAAGACGAGGAGAGCTGAAGCTGCGGCGAGCAGGATGAGTGAGAGTAGAACGATGGCGGTGCGTTTAAGGATTGTTCCCAATGCCGTAGGTTCTCGCTTCCTACTTATACACGTGAGGCGTGGGAGTGCGGTTCGCTTCGCGAATGACCCACCCCGCGTTCCGTGTCGGATTGAAACCCACGTCCGAGAATCCGGACGTGGGGCACCCAGATTCGTGCTCTGTTATTTGGTGTGGTCGGCGTAGAGCTTTTGGGCGGCGATTAGGCCTTTGCCGAATTCGAAGTTGGGGAGGGGTAGTTTGGTTTTGGCGATGACTTGTTCGAGGGCGCCGATGATGGCGATGGTGTCCATGTAGTCGAAGAAGCCGATGTGGGCGATGCGGAAGAGCTGGCCCTTCATCTCGCCCTGGCCGTCGGTGACGATGGCGGCGAACTGCGACTTGAGGCCCTTGACGATGGTGCCGGAGTCGGTGCCTTCGGGGGCGAGGATGGCGGTGGCTGCTGCGGCTTCGGCTCCTTTGGGGGCGAAGAGCTTGAGGCCGAGGGCGGTGGCTGCGGCGCGAGTCATGGCGGCGCAGGTTTCGGCGTTGTCTACTAACTTCTTTCGGCCTTCGGCCAGGTCGCCTGCGGGGTTTTCTGTCGTGGCGGCTTGTCCGGCGATGTAGTTGAGAGATGCGCCCAGTGCGGCGATGAGCGCTACCGGCGGGGTGTAGGCGGATTCGCCCTTGACGGCGTTCTTGCGCTCCTTGCGGAGGTCGAAGTAGTAGCGCGGGTTGTAGGTGGACTCCATGCGGTCCCAGGCGCGGGGGCTGACGGCGAGGTAGCTGAGGCCGGGAGGCATCATGACGGCTTTCTGCGAGCCGCCGATGAGGACGTCGATGCCCCAGCCGTCCATGTCGAGGGGGGTGGTGCCGAGGCCGGTGATGCCGTCGACGATGAGGAGGGCTTCGGAGTTTTCGGATTTGAGGAGTTTGGCGATGCCTTCGATGTCGTGGCGAACGCCGGTGGAGGACTCGGTGGCCTGGACGAAGACGGCGCGGGTTTCGAGCTTGAGCGCGGCTTTGACCTGGTCGAGCGTGAAGGTCTGGCCGTAGGGGACTTCGATGACGTCGGCGTGGCAGCCGAAGGATTTGACGAGAGAGGCCCAGCGCTCGCCGAACTTGCCGGCTGTGAGGACTAGTACGCGATCTCCCGGTGAGGTGAGATTGGAGACGGAGGCTTCCATGGCTCCGGTGCCGCTGGCTGAGAGGATGATGACGTCGTTTTTTGTTCCTACGAATTCTTTGAGCTGCGCGAGGACTCGGGTGTAGAGGGCGCGGAACTCGGGGGTGCGGTGGTGGATGTCGGCGGCGGCCATGGCGAACTGGGCGGCGGGGAGGAGGGGCGTCGGGCCAGGAGTGAAGAGGCGAGTTTTACGGATCATGAGGTTATTGTAACGGCGTCCTGCCGGACGGGCCTGCTGCGCTTGGTGTCCTGCCGGACGGGCCGCCTGCGCGGCGCGCGGCCACTTCGTGGCGGGTATACCGGTCGAGGTGAGGTGAGTGCATGGGGCCTCGCGTTGCTCGGCGAGGGCCACTGCTGAGGAATACTTATAATGAGGGATTGATCTGGATTGACTTGACGGAGACGAGGGAACGATGACGATTGGCGAGAAGGTGCAGGCGGATATTGTGGTGGCGATGAAGGCGAGGGACGAACATAAGCTGACGACGCTGCGGATGGTGAAGTCGGCGCTGAAGAACAAGGAGATCGATAAGCGCGAGAAGCTAACGGATGCGGAGGAGTCGCAGATTTTGACGACGCTGATCAAGCAGCGGAAGGAGTCGGTGGAGTCGTTTACGAAGGGCAACCGGCCGGAGTTGGCGGAGAAGGAGCAGGCGGAGATTGGGATGATCGAAGGCTACTTGCCGAAGGCCGCGGGGGAGGATGTGATTCGTGAGGTGGTGCGGGGGGCGATCGATACGCTGACGCAGGACAGCGGCAGCAAACCGGGGCCGAAGGATATGGGGACGCTGATGAAGGTGGTGCAGCAGAGGATCTTTGCGGATGGGCTAAGGGCGGATGGCAAGCTGGTGAGTGAGATTGTGAAGGCGGAGCTGGCGAAGTAAGGCTCCTCTTTCTTATTGACTCGTGTATCGTTACGCGATACGATTATTTTTGTGATTCGGAGCTTTCAGCATCGCGGGCTTAGGATCTTCTTCGAGACTGGGTCCAAGGCAGGTATTCAGCCAAAGCACGCTGCCCGTCTCGAACTTCAGTTGGGCGTTCTGAGTGTGGCGGAGAAACCGTCAGACATGAACGCTCCGGGATGGAAGCTTCACCCGTTGAAGGGTAAGTTCGAAGGCCAATGGGCGGTCACAGTGAATGGCAACTGGAGGCTACCTTCGCCTTCGACGGAACAGACGCGGTGCTTGTTGATTATCAGGACTATCACTGATGGAGGCGATATGAAGATGCACAATCCACCCCACCCCGGCCGCGTACTGAGGGAGTATTTAGGGGACCGCTCTGTGACGGAGGTAGCTGCTCATATCGGGGTTTCACGGGTAGCCCTGTCGCGTGTGCTCAACTGCAAAGCCGCCATATCGGCAGAGATGTCGATCAGGCTTGGGCAGGCGCTCGGTACGTCGCCGGATCTCTGGTTCAAGATGCAAAATGCTTATGATTTCTGGCAGGCGTCCCAGGCCAAACGGAAGAAGGTTTCGCCTCTAAGGACCGCGGCGTAACTTGCGAGTGTGGTTTAGTGGGTGCTGCGGGACCAGTTGAACTCGGCGCCGGCCATGATGGTGCGGCCTTGGAGGGGGACTTGCGGGATCTCCTGGTAGCCGGTGTTGCTTAGGTTTAAGGCGCGGAGGTAGGGGCGGAGGTGGCCGGTGTTGCGGGAGAGGGCGATGTCCCAGAGCGGGTAGGCGGTGTGCTGGGTTTTCTGGACTACGTTAATTTGCGTGCGCGCGTTGATCTGGTGGCCGATTTTGCCGGGCAGCGTGCTGTTCCAGGCGATGAGGGCGTTTTGGGCGGCGTAGTTGTAGGCGTATTCGGAGAGAACGTTGGGTGGGGGTGAGGCGGCGTGGGCGGCGGTGTAGCTGAACTGGAGTTGCTGCGTTGAACTGAGGCGGAGACGCGCGGTGGCTTCGGATCCGGTGATGTTGAGGTTTTGAATGTTGACGGCCTGCCAGGGTTCTGCGAAGGTGAGGGCGTTGGTGGCGAGAATGGTTTTAGCGTAGTCGATGGTGTCTTTCTGCTGGAGGCGGAAGGCGGCGGCGGTTAGGGTGAGGCGGCCGTTGCTGGGCGTCCAGTCGGCACCGGCTTCGTAGCTCCAGGAAGACTCGGGTTTGAGGTTGGGGTTGCCGATGGTGGTGGGGTCGGCGTAGTAGAGGTCGACGTAGGTGGGGAGGCGGAAGCCGTGGCCGGCGGAGGCTCGGAGGCGCACCGTGTGAGTGAGAGTGTAGGCGGCGGCGATGCTGGGGGAGAAGACTTGATTGCCACCGCTGAGGAGTTCTTCGCGGGCTCCGAGGGAGAGCGAGAATCGGCCTAAGGCGCGGAGGCTGAGGTTAGCGTAGCCTGCGCCCTGGTTGCGGGTGTGCTGGCCGAGGGAGTTCGAGTGGATGGTGTCGCCGTCGGCTTCTAGGCCGTAGGAGAGGGTGATGTTGCGAGTGAGGGTTTGGGCGCGGCGGAGTGCGCCCTCGTAGCTGGTGGTGATGTGATTGTTTTCGTAGATCTGCGGCTGGTCGACGAAGAGGACGAAGAGATCGGAGTGGCGGCGGTAGCCGAAGCTGGCGGCGGTTTGGGGGCCGAGTTGCTGCTGGATGCTGGCGAAGAAGCCCTTGGTGCGCTCCCATGAGGGGTAGGGGCCGTAGAAGAGATTTGCGCCGTAGGGGCGGTCGCTGGTGGCGAGGAGGATGTCGGTGGTGCCGGGTTTTGTGGTGAGCCAGGTCTCGGAGGCGAGGGCGTTGCTTGAGTAGTTGCGGTCGGGGATGAAGCCGTCGGAGGTGTCGCGGCTGGCGGTGAGTTGTTCGGCGATGGGGCCGTGCGTGTAGGCGGCGCGGAGGTGTTGCTCGATGGAGTTGTAGCTGCCGCCGCCAGTGCTGGCGATTACGGTGAGGCCTGCAGCTGGCTGTTGGGTGAGGAGATTGACCGCGCCGCCGATGGCGTCGGAGCCGTAGAAGGTGGAGCCCGATCCGTGGAGGATGTCGATGCGCGCGACGGCGTCGAGGGGGATGGGGATGTCGAGGTTGAGGTGGCCGGTCTCGGGGTCGTTGATGCGGAGGCCGTTGAGGAGGATGAGGGATTGCTCGAAGGTGGTGCCGCGGAGGGAGAGGTCGGCCTGGACGCCGTTGGCGGCGCGGGCTTGCAGGTTGAGGGATGTGTCCTGGCGGAGGAGGTCGACGACGGAGTTGGAGATGAGGGGTTGGTCGCGCGGGGAGATGAGGTTGACGGAGCGATCGCTTTCGGCGAGGGGGAGAGGTTCGAGGGTAGTGGTGACGGTGATGCTTTGGGCGATGGGGGCGGGTTTTGTTTGTGGTGGGATGGTGTCGGCTTGCTGGGGCTGCTGGGCCAGGGCGGTGCTCAGGCAGAGGAGGCAGAGAAGGCCGGGGATTTTTCGTTGAATTGTCACTTGGTAATGATCGCTCGCAATGCGGAGGCTGCGGAGTTAGTTTTGTTTTGTTGTAAATAGTTGAAATATTCAACCATAATGGATGGCTGGAGAGGAAGGCATACCCCCAGCGGCTGAAGCCCCCCTTCTTTCTTTCGTGATAGAGACCAAGGCTGAAGCCTTGGGGTACCTCAGAAACAACAGCAACGGCAGGAACAACTGCAATGACAGAAGCAACAGCAGGAGCAAATCCTGGCGGCATGATTCTGCGGTGAAGTTGGAAAAGGAAGTGCGATGAGGATTGAAGCGTTTTTGCGGCAGAGTCCGATCTTTCAGGCGAGCCGGATCGCTCGCAGGATGGAAGTCTCGCTGAACGTGATTCTGCGGGACGAGGGGCTGACTTTGTTTGAGGCACTGATGCTGGCGGCGATCTTCTTCGAGAAGAAGGGCGGCATCAGACCTTCGGATCTGGCCGAGACGTTTCAGACGACACGGGGGAATGTCAGCCATTGTGTGTCGTCGCTTGAAGCGAAGGGGCTGGTGCGGCGACGGATCGATCTGGAAGATGCGAGGTCGTTTCGGCTGGTCCTGCAACCTGTGGGAAAGAGGCGGGCGGTGCGGGTGGTGGGGATCTTCGACCGGATGCAAACTACCTTTGAAAAGAATGTGGGAGTGGCAAAGCTCACGGGGATGTTGGAACAGATGCGTGCCGTGGAGGAGTTGTGTTCGCATTTGGCCGAAGCGGCTGGTGAGCGAGGAAGGTGAAGCAGGCGAAAGTGGAGGTGCTTGATTTGCTCAGGCGGGCTATTGAGAGCGTTCCCACTTGGAGAACCTGCGAGGCATTGTTGTGCGAAGCGGACAGCAGGATAGCTCTTTCGACCAACGTGCGGCCCACAGTGCTTTCGTCGGCACGACGGAGGAAGGCGACAAATCGTTTATGTGGCGTCGCCGTGCTTCGGGGGGTCGGTGGGCCGCGGTCGGGAATCGTGCTCGGTTTTTTAGATCCACGTCGCCTGTGCGTTCTCCGCCACCTCGACCCACTTCGGGTCGGGCGAAGAGCCGGCGGCGTATTCGTCGTGCCAGTTCCACCACTTGTACGGTGGGGTTTGGGGGTAGCCCTTGGGCGAGTCCTCCCAGGTCTCCTGGCGTCCGAGCGCGGTTAGGTCGAGGTAGCTCCAGGTGCTCCCCATGGCTTCGTCGCCGCGATTGTTGATGAAGTAAGTGCGGAACACTTTGTCGCCGTCGCGGATGAACGCGTTATGGCCGTGCCATTCGTCGACGCCGAAGTCGATGTCGAAGCTGTCGGTTATGGTGTACCAGGGCATCTTCCAGCCCATCCGCGTCTTCAAGCGCTCGATGTCTGGCTGCGGCGCGCGCGAGGCATAGGCAAGAGTGGTATCGCGGGCGTTGAGATGGGAGAGGTGGGAGACCTGGTCGGCTCCGAGGGAGCAGCCGCGGCAGGCATGGTCGGGCCAGCCGAAGACGCCGGGTTCGAAGAAGGCGCGATAGACGATGAGCTGACGGCGGCCCTCGAAGAGGTCGAGCAGGCTGGCTTTGCCGTTGGGTCCATCGAACTCGTACTGCTTCTCCACGGCCAGCCACGGCATCCGGCGGCGCTCGGCGGCCAACGCATCGCGCTCGCGCGTGAGCTGTTTCTCTTTGGCCAATAGGTTCTCGCGAGCCGCGAGCCATTCATCCCGCGACACGATTTTCGGTTTCTCAATCATGGTCGTTGACATCTTGATCTCTCCTTTGATTTGCATTTGGGATGCTTTCTCCTGCTCCGTTCTTTGTTCTGGATGGGGTTGGAGCGGGATGATTGTCCACGGGGTTCTTGCCGCCGAATTTTCTGATTGCGATTGCCGCGAGTCCTCCCGAAGAGGTGACGCTGCCGGCAATCAGCGCTGCGGTTGTTAGGCACACCGGACACATGGGCTTCTCCTCCCTCGCGATTCGCCGATCGCCCCTCGCACGATTTTCATCGCGCGATGAATGGGGCACCGGGGTTACGCCAGCTGAGGTTCCGGCTGGAGTACTGAGCGCTCGTCGGCGCTGGGCCCCCAGCTTGACGGCACAGGAACGTCGAGCAGGCGCAGGTAGACGCAGAACTGGCCGCGGTGCTGGTACCAGTGGTTGAGCATGATATTGCGCAGGAAGGCGACGCGCGGCATGGCTGCGATCTCCTGATCGCCGGCGACGATGCGCCAGGTTGCGTTCATGGCGGCGTCATCGAAGCCCGGCAGAACCTCGCGCACGGTGGCGATGCTCTGGTCGAAGGCGTCGAGGACCTCCTGCAGGGTTGCGGGTTGAGGGAATTGGAAGTCTGGCGGCGCGATCTCGTCCTTCTGAGCGCCGCGGACGACTCCTCCGGGCACGAAGGCGAGGTGGTATGCCAGCTGCCCAGCGGTCATGGACCGGGGGTGAGGCTTCCAGGTGAGCTTGTTGTCTGGAAGGCGCTCGAGGAACTTCCGCGTGACGGGCGCCTGAGCTTCAAATTCTGCGAGTAGGGATTGTGCGATGGGCATGGGGTTTTCCTTTCGGGTTTGTGTCCTTAGGGGCGGATTAGGAGTTGCTATTTGCGCGAGGCCTCGGCTTGTTTGCGAACGCGGTCATGCATCGCGGCCCAGCCTTTGTTCATCCCTGCCTTTTGCTCGTCCGGAACGAAGCCGAGCGCGGTGTGCCGGAAGGTGATCAGGGTTCCGCCATCGGCTTCGCTGAGCCGATATTGCACGTTGGAGACGAAGGGGAAAGAGGCGAACAATGGACCAACGAATTCGAGCAGCGTGGGTCGCATGATGGCTTTGACGTTGGCCCAGAAATGCCCGTTGTCGTCGCCCAAGTCCCGATACCACCTTCCACCGGGCCACGGTTCGATCTTCATGTTTAGAGATTTGCCGTCAGGGGTTTCGTTGCCCGGCCCCAGTTGCTCGAGCAGCGCGGCAAAGGTTACGTCGAGGGGGGCCTGGACGTGAATTTCCTGGTTAATCGTAAGGGTTAGGTTTTCGAGGGTCTGTTCGGTAGCAATCATCGTTTCTCCTTAAGGTTCGGGATTGGGGAATTCGAATCTGTTGAGCTTTGGCGGACCGTCGCTTCCGCGAGTTCCTTCACTCGATTCAACTGATGCTGCCAGTAACGCTCGAAGGTTCCCGCCCACTCGTGAAGAGGGCGTATCGCTTGGGCGTTGGTCCGGTACAGCTTTTGGCGGCCCTGGCAGCGCATCCGAACCAGCCCCACGTCGCGCAGAACGCGCAGGTGCTTGGAGACAGAGGGCTGCTCGAGGCCGAGGGCTGCCACAATCTCTCCGACGGGCCGCTCGGCTCCGGCGAGATAGGTCAAAATCTCCCGCCGCCGGGGTTCAGCAACCGCGTTGAATGCGTCCGAAGTGGTGCTCGCTCTTGCCATGAGCCAAATATTACATACCCATATAGGAATATGTCAAGCATGTCTCCTCTGATTTCTGGATAATGCTGAGAGCCGGCTAGCGCGGAACTGAACCGTTGCTGATTTATCTCAATATGAAGCAGGCGAATTTCTGATTGTGATTCGAGGCTCCATGCCGATCCGTTTCAACGCGTTGATACAGAGGAGGGGTATCAATCCGTTTGTCGCGGTCAGTTCAGCTCGGGCGGAGGCTCTCACGCCGGGTTGGCGCAGGCCACTTCCGGTTTTGGTGCGAATAAACGATAAGCCTCAGGTTCCGTGGCGAATCAACCTGATGCCGGCGGGTAATGGAGATTTCTATCTGTACCTCCGTGAAATTGTCCGAAAGGCATCCGGTACATCGGTGGGTGATCGTGTCTCCGTGGAGCTCTCATTTGATGCCAACTATCGAAGCGGCCCCCAACATCGCATGCCGCCATGGTTCAAGCAAGCATTGCACGCAAATCCACAGGCATTGAAGAATTGGGCGGCACTGATCCCCAGTCGCAAAAAAGAAATACTCCGCTACTTCTCACAATTGAAATCTTTGGACGCTCGTAACCGCAATCTCTCCAAAGCCCTACATGTTCTGTCGGGAGAAGAAGAGCGATTCATGGCGCGCGATTGGAGAAACGGATCATAGCCTCGTCTCACACAATGGGAATGATGCCAAGCCCTGCGATTGAACCTGCAACGCGCGCTTGTCGTTACTCAGGCTTTATTGAGCCCAATTGGATGGAAGGCTTCTGAGACAAGAGCCCAACGAAATACGATCTGGCGGCCCCCCGTCCAGATCGTATTTCGTTCAGATCAAGCGCTTGTACAGAAACTCCCTAGTCGCTGACGGGGGTCATCAGAGGTTTGGGAAGTTGGATGGTGGTCTTCTGCTGAATGTGCTTTGAAGAGTCGCCCAGCTCCAGGGTGTAGGTTCCGGCATCGGCCTGCCAAGTGGAGGCCTTGACGTCGAAGTAGCTGAAGCTACGTGGGTCGAGTTCCAGCGTGACGTGTTTGGTTTCGCCGGGTTGGAGCATGAGGCGTTCGAAGCCTTTGAGCTCCTTGACGGGACGTTCGATTTGGGGAGAGGATTCGCCGACATAGAGCTGCGCGACGGTTGCGCCGGAGCGTTTACCGGTATTTGTAACGTCGAAGGTTACAGTGCAGCGGCCGTCGCCCGCGGGAGCGGCTTTCAGCTTGCTGAAGGAGAAGGTGGTGTAGGAGAGGCCGAAGCCGAAGGGGTACTGGGGCTCGACATGGTTGTGCTCGTAGCCGCGGTAGCCCATGAAGATGCCTTCGCGGTAGACGATTTTGTTGGT
>Ga0185299_10000724_pt1 | contig 80226 bp, 75 predicted proteins | sample PaiPotPPA55metaG_FD_128002 | JGI IMG/M metagenome (GOLD analysis project Ga0185299, IMG submission 128002) | Iron sulfur acid spring bacterial and archeal communities from Banff, Canada, to study Microbial Dark Matter (Phase II) - Paint Pots PPA... ...
CGTGCTGCCCGCCAACCCCTGCGGTCCAATCGCTCCCGTCGCTCCCGTCGCTCCCGTCGCTCCTGTTGCTCCCGCTACGCCTGCTGGTCCCGCCACCGTCGACGCCGCTCCCGTGCCGCCCGCCAATCCCTGCGGCCCAATCGCTCCCGTTGCGCCTGTAGGACCGGAAGGGCCCGTCGAACCCGCGTTGCCGGACGGCCCTACCAATCCGGAGGACGTGGACGGCTGAATGAAATACCCGGCCAAGTCCACCACCAGGCCCGTGTCGCCGGCCAATCCCTGCGGTCCGGTCGCTCCCGTTGCGCCTGTAGGACCGGAAGGGCCCATCGGACCGATGTCGCCGGATGGCCCTACCAATCCGGAGGGCGTGGGCGGCTGAATGAAATACCCGGTCAGGTCAATCAGCAGGTCGCCGTTATTGGTGGTGAGCAACTGGATCCCCCCGTCCGCGCCTGCACGCACAATTGCCGAGTTGCCCACGGTGCCGCCCAAGGGAGCGTTTAACACCGTCGTCCCCGGCCACGCCGAATCATCCGGCCAAGCTGAAATCCCACTTACCCGCCTCCCGCGCGGCGTGACGGATACGAAGTTCATCGAATAGGCCACAGCCTGGTAGACGCCGCAGTTGGATAAATATACGGGGACGATCCGCGCCGAACCGGCAACGAGGGAGGGTGGTCCGAACGCGCCTGTTTTGCCAGAATTGCGCTGCGTATCGAGGACACGGCAGGCTGTGATGGCAACGTACAACAGCCCCTCAGTCCTCACGCTGGGGAGCTGATCGCTGCCCTCCGACATCTCCGCCGGCATCGACTGATCTTCTTGCCCCGTTTTTTCCGAGATTTGCGCAAAAACCGAAGACGCCAAAACCATGATCGCCAACCCACCGCGAACCCGCAACCTACAGTTTTTCAGAGAGCACCTCCGCGCCACGACCGCCCAGGCGCCGACGCTGACTTGCGGAACATTCATTTGGCCTTTCTTAAGTTCCGGAGATGTTTGGATCATCCCGATAGAGTTATCGACCACATTGAGGAATTGCTTGAGAGTCCCCTCGATAAGATTGAAGGCGCTGTCAAGGACAAAGATATCCCGTGCCGTCGCGACCACTGCTTGCTGTGCCGGAGAGGTTGAGGATCAAGACTTGGGCGGGTGGCCCACTTCTCGCGCGTTTCGAGAAGTGGGTAGCCCGCCGCACAACCGATACGTCATGCATTTCTTGACACTAATCCCTTAAACGCCTATAATAAATAGTATTACTAAGTAATACCCTTATGCGAACCACCCAAATCCTGAGCATCTCCCTCCCTCCCGCACTATTACAACAGTTCGAGGAGGTGCGAAAGAAAGAATCTCGCACCCGGTCTGAATTGGTGCGTGAAGCTCTCCGCGCCTACTTTGAAGAGCGCTATCCCGCCGTCACACCGACCCCCGCAGAGCTCGCCGCCCTGCGCCGTGGACGAGCCGCATTCCGGCGAGGGGATTCGGTATCATTGGCGCAATTCCTCGGTGGTCTGGCAACCAATGGCCTGGAATCTTCACATCACCGGCCCCGCGCAAAAAGAGTTCCCAAAACTTCCTCCAAGAGATCAGGCACGCGTTAAGAACGCGCTGCTTGCGATGGAGCAAGATCCCTTCAGCGGCGACATCAAGCGACTCAAAGGACAGCCGTCAGCATGGCGTAGTCGTGTGGGCAATTACAGAAATCGTCTATGATCTGCACGTTGAAGAGCAGCGGATTGTAGTGGCGGAATTCTGCGTCGAACCTCGACCACATACTAGTTGTTTGAACAACAGCAAGATCAAAAGCAGCGGACAAGAGTGTCCGCTCCACACGAGCATATAATTTCGGTTAGCGATGATTTCGGTTGTCCAACTTGGTGTTGTCGACTATCGCGAAGGGCTGTGCCTCCAGCAGCGTCTCGTCGAACTTCGCAAGTCAGGAAAAATCGGCGATACCCTCCTCCTCCTCGAGCACTCGCCCGTCATTACCCTCGGGCGCAACGCTAAGACGGCTAACGTGCTCGCTTCGACCGAAGCACTGGCGGCTCGCGGGGTGGAGGTTTTCGAGTGCGATCGCGGGGGCGACGTTACGTTTCATGGGCCCGGTCAACTGGTGGGGTACCCGATATTTGATTTGCGCAAACATGAATTGCGTTCGCTCGACAGTGATTTGCGTTCGGATTTACGTTCGCATGATGCAGGCGGAGACGCCATCGCCACGCGGCCCTTTCGTAAAACTCCTGCTCGTAAAACTCTGGGGGCGGTCGATTATGTTCGACGGCTGGAGGAAGTGCTGATCCGCACTTGCGGCGATTTCGGGATTCCCAGTAAACGCGTAAAGGGCCTTACCGGAGCGTGGACAGAGACAGAGTCTCAATCGAACCCTGCGGCAAAGATCGCAGCCATCGGTGTGCATATTTCGCGCTCCGTGACTTCGCACGGGTTCGCTTTGAACGTGAATACGGATCTCAGTTACTTTGATTTCATTGTTCCCTGCGGGATTTCGGCGAAGCCGGTAACCTCGATGCAGAAAGAACTCGGCGGCGAAGTCGATTTGAACGAAGTGGCGCAGACGGTAGCGCGGAACTTCGGAAGCGTCTTCGCGAGTCATATCCTGTGGCTTGACACGCTCGATGCTTTGCTTGGGAACAGCCTTGGTGTGCCAGTCAAAGCGCCGGATGACTTACGGCGGCTGCGCGGCGAAGATCCTTTGTTTCTTGCGTAAAGGAGAGCTAAGGTCATGTCTCCCTGCGAGAAGATGCTGCCCTAGTGTGCGAAGACTTGTAATGAGACATGTAGTTTTCGCGGGCGTGGGCGCCCGCGCCACACGAGCAATTTACGCCGTAGTTATCTATGCGCTAGCATGTTTGCATACCGACATGGCGAATAAGAAGATCACTCCCGCCCCAAAGCTCCCCAAAGTAAGGAACAAAGTAGGTAACAACGAGCCAAGAACAAGAACTACGATGGAAGCATCAAACGGCGACCGCCGCGGACATCTAGTCCGGGATTACCGGCTCGAGAAGCCATCGTTCAAGGTGCGGCAGGTACGTTCGGGCGACGACGTTCACTACGAGGTCGAAAGCGCGGATCTCGCCGCGCCGGTTCCTCCTATCCGCGAGTCGAAATACCTCAACCGCGAGCAGTGCATCGAGATTTATCGCTGGATGCTGCTCAACCGGCGCATGGAAACGGCGCTCGAAAATCTCTACAAGCAGGGGAAGGTTGTCGGCGGCGTTTATTTCGGTCTCGGTCAGGAGGGTTGCTCCTGCGCCTCCGCCTACGCTCTTGGCAAAGACGACTGGATGGGGCCGATGATCCGCAATCAAGGTGCGCTGCTCGTGCGCGGATTTCCTCCCTCCGACATCATGATGCAGTACATGGCGAAGGCAGGATCGCCGACCCGGGGGCGGGACACTACCTCGCACTTTGGTGATCTGGAACACCGCAACGTGGTCGCGCCGATTTCCATGCTCGGCGATTTAGTCCCAGTGTTGACGGGCGTCGCGCTAGGCGCACGCTTGCAGGGTAAACACATTGCAGTCATGACCTACATTGGCGATGGCGGCCAGTCCACTGGCGTGACTTACGAAGGACTTAATTTTGCCGCCGTGCAAAAACTTGGCTTGGTACTGATTGTCGAAAATAATCTCTGGGCCTACTCCACTCCATCTGACATGCAGTTCAGCGTTAAAGATTTGGCGGACCGCGCTATCGGTTACGGGATCCCTGGCGTGATCGTCGACGGTACCGATGCGTGCCAGGTTTACGACGCTTGCCACGAGGCCTGCGAGCGAGCGCGACGCGGCGAGGGTGCGACACTGATCGAGGCGAAAATGATGCGCATGAAAGGCCACGCCATCCACGACGCGGCGGATTATGTTCCGAAGCCGATGTTCGAATATTGGAAGCGGCGCGATCCGATCCTACGGCTGGAAGATTTTCTCATTAAAAAGAAGAAGTGGCTGACTGTTTCGGAAAACGAAAAGCTCATCGCCGATGTCGAACAGCAGCTTGAGGCGGAGCGGGAATTAGCGGTGAATTCCCCCATGCCGACACCAGAGTCGGCTGCTGGCGGAGTCTATTGCGACAGCGAGTGTCACGAGATCAAGCCACGATATGCGATGCCGAAAGATCGGGTGCTGGGAAACAACGAGAAGGCCTCGGGTCCCAAGCGCTCGGAAGCTGCCGTCCATCTGAGATAACTCCGGCATCCAGTCCCAGGAGGAAGCGTGAAATCCAAAGAACGTCTGGAGTTGTCCTCTATCTCTGTCTTTGTCTTTGCCGTTTTCATTTTTCTCCCCTCGTTTTCCTTCGCGCAGGTCAACTCCGGTCCGGCTCCGGACCTCCATTCTCTTATCCATCTTTTCGACTACGACTCAAAACCACCGTTCGATATTCACGACAAAATCATTGAAGAGTTTGAGGGCGGCGCGATCCACGACATCACTTACGCCAGCCCGAAGGGCGGGCCGGTCGGAGCTTATCTCGTCGTTCCTAAAGGAAAAGGGCCATTCGCAGCGGTGGTATTCGGTCATTGGGGGAACGGCACGCGCTCGGAATTTATTCCGGAAGCAAAACTCTATGCAAAAGCCGGCGCGATCTCCCTGATTCCGGACTACCCCTGGGAGCGCGCTGAGCCGTGGCATAAAGCTCTCGACCATTTCGACAAGCCGGAAATCGATCGCGACGCTGAAATTCAAGCAGTGATCGATCTTCGCCGGGGGCTCGACTTATTGCTGGCGCGCCCCGATGTGGATCGCAAACGTCTGGCTTATGTCGGGCATAGCTATGGCGCGCAGTGGGGGGCTATTCTATCCGCCGTCGATCAGCGCATGAAAGTAACGGTGCTCATGGCCGGGGCGCCGGGAATCGCCGATGTACTTTTGCGGGTAGAGAACCCTAGCCTGATCGAATTCCGCAAGAACCAACCGCCAGGTCAACTGGAAAACTATGTGAAGGTCACCGGCGACATTGATGCCATTCATTTTGTCGGTAATGCAGCTCCGATCCCGCTGCTATTTCAGTTTGCAAATTATGAACAATATTTTGACAAGACATCCATGCAGCACTACATCGACGCCGCGAGCCAACCGAACAAAGTGCTGAAGTATGACACTGGTCATGACCTGAACGATCCGCAGGCATTGCAGGATCGATATAACTGGCTTGCGACCTATCTTGACTTGCGGCGCGGCTCCATACTCCAAGGAAAATAAAATTGCTGGAACCCATGGCCACGGGAAGTCTTGTTCTCACCGGCAGGCTCGTACGTCTAGAACCGCTTGACTACCGCCACGTTGGCGGCTTGGCAGCCGCTTCAGCAGATGATCCTTCTCTCTACCAGTGGAGCCCGGTTCCGCAGGGCGATGCCTCGGCGACCCGTTACGTCGACACCGCCCTTGCTTGGCGCGACGCCGGCACAGCGCTCTCATTCGCAATCGTTCGCGTGAGTGATGATGTAGTGATTGGATCGACACGCTTCTTTGACCTGGAGCGATGGGCTTGGCCGCCGGGCCACTCGCGCCACGGGCGAGCATTCCCGGACGCCTGCGAGATCGGGTACACGTGGTTGACCAAATCCGCAATTCGCAGCGGAGCCAACACGGAGGCCAAACTGCTCATGCTGACGCACGCGTTCGAAACCTGGCGGGTGCTCCGAGTCTGTTTGCACACCGATGCGCGCAACCAGCGCTCCCGTGATGCGATCGAGCGCATTGGCGCCAAGTTCGAAGGGATTCTGCGCTCGCATCGAATGGCCGCCGACTTCATCCCTCGCGACTCGGCGCGATTCTCAATCGTGGCGGCGGAGTGGCCCGACGTAAAGCTACGGCTGAATCGACTCCTCGATCGATGAACGATCGATCATTATATTCTCGAATGGTATTCGAGAATGATCATCGATGGTGACCCGGTTTCATCGCCAGCAACCTGCTAAAATCAGAGTTTCTCATGTCCGCCTCTTCTCAGCTTATCCAGATTGATATTGGTCCCAGGATCCCAACTCCGAAGCCGTCCTGGCTCAAGGCCCGGGCTCCGGTAGGCGAAAATTTTCACAACTTGAAGAAGCTGGCTCGAGGGCTCGGTTTGCATACGGTTTGTGAGTCGGCGCAGTGCCCGAACATTGGAGAATGTTGGGATCACCACACCGCCACCTTCATGCTGTTGGGGGATATCTGCACGCGGCGTTGCGGTTTCTGCGCGGTGCCGAAAGGACGTCCTCAAGCGATTGACTGGGACGAGCCACGTCGTGTGGCTGAAGCCGTGGCTACACTTGGCCTGCGGCACGCGGTGGTGACCAGTGTGAACCGCGACGACGACAATGTTGGCGGCGCGAAGATTTTCGCGGAGACCATCCGGGAGATTCGCGAACTAGTACCGGACTGTAGAGTCGAAGTATTGATTCCCGATTTCCAGGGTTGGGAAGAGCCACTGCGCATCGTGCTTGATGCCAAGCCAAATGTCCTGAACCACAATACCGAAACTGTTCCCCGGCTCTATCGTGCGGTGCGCTCGGGCGCTCGCTACAAACGCACTTTAGAACTGTTGGCAAACGCTAAGAAGTGGGACCCCGACACCGTCACCAAGAGCGGCGTCATGGTTGGCATTGGCGAGGAGACGGCTGAATTGATTGAAGTTTTCCGCGATCTGGGCGCGTGTGGCGTGGACATTCTGACGATCGGGCAGTATCTCCGTCCGTCGAAAGATCATCTTCCGATGACCCGTTACTACACGCCGTCGGAATTTGTCTCGCTGAAACAAGAAGCGCTGAAGTTCGGATTCAAGCATGTGGAGTCTGGACCGCTCGTGCGATCGAGTTACCATGCGCACGAGCAGGCAGACGTCGCGGCACGATAGTTAACCTTCGACCGCTATGTAGGCGATCGCAGAAGTATCGTCACATCGCATTCGCCACATCGGCGACGGCTACCACTCGATCAGCAAGAATTGTTTGCAGACCTATCTTGACGAGTATTCTTTCCCCCCGAGCTGCTCGTTCTTGCCTTTGTTTTCATTGTTGACATAGTATCCTAGTCTAATTCCGAGAGGTAACCCGATGGCACCAGAATATCACCGTCCGTTCGTGCAGGTTGCTGCAATTTGTCAGACAGCTTTACAGGAGGCGGCTGGATATTTGAGTCTTGTCCGGCTTATGGATCGGGTTGCATTTGCAGGTATCACCGAGGAAATGCAGCCCCAGCCACTCAATCAACTAGCCATCGTTGTCTTGCTCAAGTCCGGCGACCTCAAGGGCAAATACAATATGAGCATCATTCCCGTGACTCCATCTGGGAAGCGCCTACCAGGCCCGCAGTTAAGCGTACTGTTCGAAGGTGAAGAACGAGGCGTTGCTGCGATATTGCCCGTAGCAATCGTAGCTGACGAGGAAGGTCTTTACTGGTTTGATGTCATACTCGAACAAGATTTGCTGACCCGAATACCACTGAGGGTGATGTACCAGAGGATTGCACAGGGAATGCCTTTTCAACCACCGCAGGCTGGTTAACTGACCGCGAAAACGCGACTAGCGAAATAGCATAGTAGTAACCAACAGGTGCCGGAGAAAGCAATTCACGCAATGATCCATGCAAATCGGAGACAGACAAAAATCCGGCACGCACATCAGCCAAGTAGCTCTCGACTTTATCGGCGAGCCTAATGGCGGATGGTTCACCGTGACGATGGATGTCAAAGGATGCAGCCGAAAAAGCAGAAACGAATGACTCAAGATGATCGGGCTGGGCCAAGAACTTCTCTAAGATTTCACGAATCTGATTAACTGGCTGCATATATGTCAACTCCTGATAAACGGTACTCGCAAAACGTACTGGAAGAACTCTTTCGGAAGCACGAGTTCGATAAGCTGCTTCCCCTCTGTACTAGGCAGGTGATTTGCGATGAAGAGTTTTCACCGCAAAGCATCCCGCCGAAAAAGTTTCTCAAACGCCGTGGCTTTCGATACTTAGATGCAACCACCAACGCCGAAGCCGCAGTGATCTTTCACTACACTCTGCCAGACGGAAGTCAGCGACGCACGATAAATCGCCTCGTCATTGACGGTAGACCTCACGATGCTATGCTCCCCTAAAAACGCCAACCGCTTCGTGGCAGGCACGTTATCGTCTTCAATACCCAAAGTCAATCATCAAATTCGCTAGCTACCTAATGTGATAATCGGCCCCATTCCATCAGAACCACACATAACCACGGTAACATTCTTATGGTGACGCCACTGTCATAATCGTGTCATTGTGTTTTTATTCTCTAAGTAATTGTATCAAGAGCACTTAATCTGTGTAATGACTTTGAGTTTAAACTTCACCTTGTCACGGCTCCTCCCTTGTACTTGTTCTGGCGGGATAATTATGCTTACTTCCCTACCAAACCCTGCAAGCGTTTTGATTCACCATCGGAGCCGTGGCGGCGCAGTGATAGGCTTCGCGGAACTCCGGCATATTAGAGATGGTTCCGTTCACCCGATACTTCGACGGTGAATGTGGATCGATGGTGACCAGCATCCGCGTCATGGCATCGGTACGGTGCTGACACCACACGTTGGCCCATCCCAGAAAAAAGCGCTGCTTCTCAGTTAGACCATCGATGGGCGGCTCTTCTTTTTTGTTGCCGGCCATTCTGCTCAGTAGGGCCATATACGCGATACGCAGACCTCCGTTGTCGGCGGCGTTTTCGCCCAAGGTGAGCTTGCCATTTAACTTCAGGTCATCGACTGCGACGAAGTTTCCATACTGATTACTCACGCAACTGGTGCGCTCTTCGAATTTCTTCTTGTCGTCGGGAGTCCACCAGTCACGAAGATTGCCTTCGGCATCGAACTGGCTGCCTTGATCGTCGAAACCGTGGGTGAGTTCATGACCAATGACGGCGCCGATCGCGCCGAAATTCATGGCGTCATCCGCTTGATTGTCATAAAACGGGGGCTGAAGAATTCCGGCTGGGAAGGTGATGTTGTTCTCGAGCGGGTTGTAGCTGGCATTGATGGTCATTGGTGGATATGGCCAATCGCGCTTGTCGAGCGGCTTACCAATCTTATTGAGTCGGCGTTGTAAGTCGTGTTGGTTGGAGCGTTGCGAGTTGCCCAAAGCGTCGCCACGGATAACCTGAAGCGCCGAATAGTCGCGCCACTTATCGGTGTATCCGATACGGTTTGTAATGGCGTGCAATTTCACGATCGCCTGAGCTTTCGTATCCGGACCCATCCAAGGCAGGCTGTGGATATCTTCGGACAGCGCTTTTTCAAGCGCATCGACCATGGCAAGAGTGCGTTCTTTACCTTCGGCGCCAAAGGTTTGCTGAACGTAAATTTTGCCAACCGCATCTCCCAGATCGTTGTTGACGAAACCCACACATCGCTTCCAGCGCGGACGCAGCTCCTTCGTGCCCTGCATCGTCTTGCCAAAAAACTCGAAGTTTTCATTTACGAAAGCGGTGGGTAGCATCTGTGCGTTGGCATGCACCGTTTGCCATCGCAAATATGTCTTCCATTCGTCGAGCGAGTGCGCATTGACAACCTGCTGCATGTTCTTGAAAAAATCGGGTTCAACCACGTTGAGCGAATCGAAACGGGGAGCGCCGACGCCTTCAAAGTAAATATTCCAGTTGAAGGCAGGGCTTAATGCCGCCAATTCCTGATTACTCAGCTTGTGATAAATCTTCTGCGGATCGCGGCGAGTGGTCTGGTCTAGCGCGCCTTTTGCCAGTTCGGTTTCGATACTCATCACGACTTTGGCTTCGGCGTCGGCTGTAGCTTGCTTGTCGCCCAACAACACAAACATCTTGGCTACGTGTTCGACATATTTCTTCCGGAGTTCGACGGACTTCGGATCATCCTTAAAATAATAGTCTCGGTCAGGCATACCCATGCCGCCCTGGTCGACTTGGGCAATGATTTGGCTAGCGTTCTTGAAGTCCGCGCCGGAATCGAAATCGAACAATGCACCGTTGCCCTCGCGGTGCAGTCGCACGATCTCTCGCGGAAGATCGTCTTTCGAATTGATTGCGGCAATACTCTTGATGTCCGGATCGAGCGGCTTGGTGCCAGCCTTCTCGACCGCGCTCTCGTCCATGCAACTGGCATAGTAATCGCCGATTTTTTGTTCGTCGGCGCTGCGGTCGGGACGAACTGCCGACGCCTTCTCCAAAATCTCGCGCACAATATACTCGCCCCGTTGCTGCAATTCGTTGAAGCGCCCCCACGAGGAGCGGTCGGCGGGAATCGGATTCCGAACCAACCACTTGCTGCACGCGTAGGCATAGAAGTCGTTGCAGGGATCGATATTCTTATCGAGCATGTCGACGGAGAAGCGGACGTCGGCTGCGGGCTCGGCGGTGTCGGACTTCGCCGTGCCTCCTTTTTCTTGCCTGGCGCTGTCGCCAGTCAGATGAGCTTTAACTGGCACACTTTGGGCAAACGGTAGCGGCACGAACATCAGGCAAGCGGTCAAAACCTTCAGGAGATTTCGCATGGGATCCTCTACGGGATTTGCAGTTTGGAGTGGTGCGGCCGCGGTGCAAGACCTGGGCTCCAGACGCACCTCAACATTCTATTCGACGATTGGGATTGAAAATAGTCATCCGGCCACAAAGGCACATGGCACGGCGGGGCTAAGGAACCAACTCACGATAGCGAAAGCAGTCTAATGCATGGTCATTTACCATGCCTGTCGCCTGCATGAAAGCGTAGCAGGTTGTCGAGCCCGCAAAATTGAAACCGCGTTTCTTCAGATCTTTACTCATCGCGTCCGATTCCGTGGTGCTGGCGGGCAAACGCTGCCCCGGCTTCCATGCGTTCACTCGCGGTTGGCCTCCGGTGAACTGCCAGATATAACGGTCAAACGCGCCGAATTCCTTTTGCACCGCCAGGAACGCCTTCGCATTCTGGACGGCCGACGCTACCTTGAGGCGGTTGCGAATGATGCCTTCATCACGCAAAAGCCGCTGCGTCTTTCGGAAATCATATTTTGAAATTTTCTTAGGGTCGAAGCCATCGAAGGCGGCGCGATAATTTTCGCGCTTGCGCAAAATGGTGTCCCAGCTAAGGCCAGCTTGGGCGCCCTCCAAGATCAAGAATTCGAACAGCACTCGGTCATCGTGCTGCGGCACGCCCCACTCCTGATCGTGGTAGCGAATCATGAGGTCGTTGCTCGCCCACTTGCAGCGGACGACATTTTTCTCAAGTGTGTTCATCGTTAAGTCTGGAGAGCAGTCCTGTTGGCGGATTTGATCGCCTAGCCCGGCGGCGCTAATTATTAGCGCAGCTTCAAGCGGCTTGTTTGCGGTTGAGGACTGCGTCGATTTGGCGCAACTCTTCGGCCGAGAATTTCAGGTTTTTTAGTGCGGCCACATTGTCGTCGACCTGCGAAACTTTGCTGGTGCCGACGAGGGCGCTGGTGACGCGCGGATCACGAAGCACCCACGCTACCGCCATTTCCGCCAGCGTCTGACCGCGTTCTCTGGCGATTTTGTTCAAGGCGCGGATTTTGGAGAGCTTGTCTTCTCCGATGTCTGTTTTCTTTAGAAAGAAATCGCGGGCGGCACGAGAATCTGCAGGAATACCCTGGAGATAACGGTCGGACAACAAGCCTTGTGCGAGCGGACTGAAGACGATCGAGCCTACGCCTTCTTTTTCCAGAACATCGAAGAGTCCTTCTTCCGGGTCGCGCACGAACATCGAGTACTTGGGCTGATGAATCAGGCAAGGCGTTCCCAGGCTGCGCAGAATTTTGACAGCTTGGGCTGTCTGCTTGGCATCGTAAGCGGAGATGCCAGCGTAAAGCGCCCGCCCAGAGCGAACTGCCGTGTCGAGCGCGCCCATGGACTCTTCCATCGGCGTTTCGGGATCGGGACGGTGATGGTAGAAAATGTCAACGTACTCGAGTCCCATGCGGCGCAGGCTCTGGTCGAGGCTCGCCAACATATATTTGCGCGAGCCGAAATCGCCGTAGGGACCGGACCACATATCCCATCCGGCTTTCGTCGAGATGATGAGTTCGTCACGATAGGGGAGAAAATCTTTTTTGAGAATCTGGCCAAAGGTTTCCTCCGCAGATCCATAAGGAGGACCGTAATTGTTGGCGAGGTCGAAATGCGTGATTCCCAGATCGAACGCGCGGCGGAGCATGGCGCGAGAGTTTTCGAAATGATCGACGCCCCCGAAGTTATGCCAGAGGCCGAGCGATATAGCGGGAAGTTTTATGCCGCTGCGGCCTGATCGGCGGTATTGCATGGAGTCGTAGCGCTTGTCCTCGGCAACGTACACGTGTAGATCTCCCTCAGCGCCTAAAGGCGCTCGCTTAAAGTGCGGCTTTCGGCACCGCTAAAGCGACGCCCTGATACAAACGGCCCAGCGCTGCTCGCTTCTGAACTTTAGTCATTCGAATGGCATTTATTCTACGAACTTCGCTCCTAATCTGGCGAATTGTCTTTAAATTAGGTGCCGGGCGTGGCGATCAGTCGTATTTTTCGTAGCGGATTGACGTGCGGTCCCAGCCTAGACCTTTGAGCAATTCGCGGTTCGCCTTTACCATTTTGTCGAGGCCGCAGATGTAGGCGTGCATGTCGGTCCGCATTCCAACGATTTCGCCGAGATGTTGCTGAACGTAACCGCGCAGCCCCTTCCAGCCCTCACCAGCACGGCTGAGTGTAGGCATGAAGTGAAAGTTGGAATGGTTGGCGGCAAGTTGTTCGAACTCGCTTTTATAGTAGAGATCGTGCTCGGTCCGCGCGCCGAACAACAGCCAGAATTTGCGCTCCTGATGACGCTCAGGGTCCGCTAGCAGCCAGTGCAGCATGGAGCGAAACGGCGCGATCCCGGTTCCGGTCGCGATCAAGACTGTGTCATGCAACGGAGGACGCAGGATGAAGCTACCGAAGGGTCCCTGAAAATTGACAGTCGCGCCTTCTTCGAGACCGCACAGATAGTTGGACATGTACCCTTCCTCAACGCGATTCAAGCAGAAGGCGAAATGCCCGTTGTCGGAGGGTGCAGAAGCAATGGAATACGCGCGCGTCATCTCCTCTCCATCGGGAGTGACGGCCTTCACTGAGAGCCATTGTCCGGGAACAAAGCCGAAGCGGGTTACTCCGTTCACTTCGAGTTCGAGATGTTTGGTGAACTCGGAGAGTGGGACAGAACGCAATACTCGAGCTTCAAATGTTTTGAATTGACCCATCACTAATTTAGATGATGGCGGCGCTCTACAGGACGCGGAGCTAGAACCTAGGCTACCCCCCGACAACCGCTTTTATTCTACCGTCACCGACTTCGCCAGATTCCGGGGCTGATCGACGTCGCAGCCGCGGCGTACGGCGATGTGATAGGCCAGCAGTTGGAGTGGGACAATCTCCAGAATCGCGGACAATTCCTCGGGCGCCGGCGGAACGAAGAGCACATGATCGGCTTCCTCGGAGATTTCCTTGTCGCCCATTGTGGCTAAGGCGATAACGATGCCGGAACGTGCTTTTACTTCTTTCAGGTTCGACATGGTTTTTTCGTAACGGAGCATCGATTGCGGGCTGTTCACGTCGCGCGTAGCAATGATGACCACGGGAAGATTTTCGTCGATCAGCGCATTGGGGCCATGTTTCATCTCGCCTGCGGGATAACCTTCGGCGTGAATATAGGAAATTTCCTTGAGCTTGAGAGCGCCCTCGAGGGCTATGGGATAGTGAATACCGCGTCCGAGGAAAAGGAAGTCCTGCGCCCGAACATACGTTTTTGCCAGTTCGTCGCATGCCTCGTCTTGCGTGAGAATCTGTTCCAATTTGCCGGGGATGTGCGTGAGCTCCTGGACCGCGGCTTTTGCCTGTTCGGGAGTCATAGTGCCGCGCACCTGCGCCAGATACAACGCGAATAAATAAAGAGCGGTGAGTTGTCCGGTGAAAGCCTTGGTCGAAGCTACGCCGATTTCAGGACCAGCATGCGTGTAGACGGTTCCTGCCGCTTCTCGCGTGATCATCGAACCAACTACATTGCAAATAGCCAAGGTTTTCGAGCCTTTCGATTTTGCTTCACGCTGCGCGGCGATTGTGTCGGCGGTTTCGCCGGACTGTGAAATCAGCAAGGTCATCATGTCAGGACCGAGAATTGGATCGCGATAGCGCCATTCGCTGGCATAGTCGACCTCGACCGGAACTCGGGCCAGGTTCTCGATCATGAACTTGCCCGCCAGCCCGGCATGCCAACTCGTGCCGCAGGCAGCGATATTAATTTTCTTCAGCGCTTTGAACTCGGCATCGCTCACCTGCATTTCGTTAAGAAAAATGGTTCCCGTATCTTGCGAGACGCGCCCGAGGGTGGTGTCGCGGACGGTTCGCGGCTGCTCATAAATCTCTTTGAGCATGAAGTGCTTGAATCCGCCCTTCTCCGCCATGATGGGATCCCAGGTAATACGCTGCGCCTTGCGTTCCATCGCTTTGCCGTTGAAGTCGGTGACCTGGACACCTTGCTCGGTGAGCACCGCAAGATCGCCATCGGAGAGGAAAAAAAGATCGCGAGTGTGGTCAAGCAGCGCCGGTACGTCGCTGGCGACGAAGTATTCGTCCTTGCCAAGCCCGATCACGACGGGCGGCCCATTACGCGCAGCAACGATCTTGCCCGGGTCGTCAGTTGCGATCACCACTAACGCGAAGACGCCAGTTAATTCCTTCACTACTTTTCGAACGGCTTCTTCGAGTGGGATGCGGTGGCCATTTCCAGATTGCAGATAGTGTTTCTCAATCAAGTGCGCGATGATTTCAGTGTCGGTCTCGGTGGTGAATTTGTGCCCCTCGGCAATCAACTTTTTCTTGAGCGCAAGATAATTCTCGACGATGCCGTTATGTACTACTACGATTTTCCCGGTGCAGTCGCGATGCGGATGAGCATTCTCTTCAGTGGGTCGTCCATGAGTAGCCCAGCGCGTGTGGCCGATTCCGTAGGTACCGTCAAGTGGCTTGAGCCGGATGACCTCTTCGAGATTGCGCAATTTGCCTTCGGCGCGACGAATCTCCAGTCCCGCGCCGTTGCCGGATACAGCAATCCCCGCCGAATCATATCCGCGATACTCAAGCTTCCGAAGTCCCTCAATGATTACCGGGACAACCTGCTTCTTGCCCACGTATCCCACAATGCCGCACATCGGATATTTGCTCCTTGATAAACGATAAACCTTTCGGTGGGGAACCGATGATGGTTCGTGTAGATGACTCGCTTTTCTCCTCTTAATCCGGGAGGATGAAAAGCCTTTATCTACTGATCTTCGAGGGAGAAACGATACTCTTCAATCACTGGATTGGTTAAAACTTCGCGCGCTATCCGCTCTACTTCTGTGTTCGCCTCATCCTTTGTAATACCGCCATTCAGGGTTATTTCGAAATACTTTCCCTGCCGCACATCGTGCAAGCCCTTGTAACCGATTTTTGTAAGCGCCCCATGGATGGTTTTACCCTGGGGATCCAGGACACTTTTCTTCAGTGACACGTAAACGTAGGCCTTCATCGACATGCCGATTATACGTCAGCTGGAACCGAAGCGGACGGCGCTTTTCGTTATCGAGGGTATAGGTCCACCCGATTAGATTTTGTCTCATGAGCAGAAGCGCTCTATTTAACTTCTTTAAAAGATGAGAGTTGCCTGTCTAATTCGGCTATCGACTGCTCCAGCATCTCCCGGTGACGGGCGCTCGTGGCCGCCTGCAACTGATGGGCGAGGTGTTCCCGTGACAAAAGCAGACCCTCGCGCTTACGATTGCGCTCTTGTTCGGCCGCAGGAATTGGAGCGCGGGGAGTCTTGCGCTGCTCCGCCATCTCCTCTTGCTGTTGCTCGACAGACTTACTTTCCCATCCCCGTGCCATTGTGGAATCTTACCGCGAAGTAGGCTTTTGTTCCTTACAAATCACTTGCTTGTGCGCTGAAGGTAAGGTAAAACTGCGCTACTGGAGTACATTCCAGTAAAAATGAGGTCGCAGACCTGAGGGGGCTCCCCGATCGGGAGGATGAGATTGGTTCCAACAAAGAGGACCAACAACTGCGATTCATTATCAGAACGTGTCCTGCGGCGTGGCAAGCCGTGACGACCCCCGTTCCTGCTCATAGATGGCTGCTCTACCAAATGCACCCCGCGGGTGTAAGAGGAGTCCTATGTCCGAGAACAGGTCTGAATTCGGTGAAAATGAATCCCCCGAGCGCAGCCGGTACCGTTTGTTGCTCGATATCACCGATCGCCTGGCCCAAGCGAAAAGCCTGCCTGAAGTGTTAAAAGAACTTGCGCCTCCAGTGCTCAACCTTACGGGAGGCGAACTTTTAAATCTCTCCCTCCATGACCCGCACCGGAATTACATGATGACTCAGTATTGGAAAAGAAATCGGGAGAGCGGCGAGTTTGACGCCGTACCTGTAGACGAAGCCGCCAGCGGGTGGGCGTGGAGAAATCAGGAAGCAATCGAAATCCCCGACATAGAACGAGAGCACCGCTTCCCAGGTATGGTACCTGCATTGCGCACCCATGGCGTTCGCTCTTATACGGTCATCCCGCTGAGCACGCCTTCGCGTCATTTTGGAGCACTGGGAGTGGGCAAGAATGTTCCCGAGGCCCTGACCGGCGAGGACGTGGAGTTTCTCTCACGCATCGCGTTGATGGGGGCCCTTACTTTAGAAAAGGAAAGGACCGAGCGGGCGTTTGAAGAACAACAGAGTCTGGTTGCTATCAGCCGTGAACTGAGTTCGAATCTCTCGCTCGACAAACTCCTGCCGGCCATTCTGAACAGCGTTCGCAGCATCGGACGCTACGAACGCGTCGTCTTATCGTTGCTCGACAAGGATGACCAAAATGTGTACCTGCACGGGGATGCCTTGGAGTGGGAGCCTTTCGTAAACCATGGCAAGGTTCCGATCGACCGTTCCCTTTCCGCCAAGACAATTCAGACTCGGAAGGTAACTCTATACACGGCGAGTGAGTTGCGTGCGATGAAAGAACCCATCACAAAAGCCATGCTTGACCTGGGAATCCGTTCAGTCTGCAGCGTGCCTCTTGTGGCGGGCGACAAAATTTGGGGAGCACTGAACGTGAATGGCATGGCGGAGAATGCTTTCGGCCATCCCGAAATCGAATATTTGCAGCAAGTGGCGAATCAGATCGCCGCAGCGCTTCAAAATGCTCACGCATATCGTGAAATCGAGGAACTTAAGGATCGACTTACGCAGGAGAAGCGCTACTTGGAATACGAAATCCGGAGCGCAAACCGTTCCGACGATATTGTGGGAACCAGCGCACCTCTAAAGCGTGTCCTGGACTATGCCGCGATCGTTGCCGATACGGATTCGACCGTCCTGATCACGGGTGAAACTGGAACGGGGAAAGAACGCATCGCGCGCTTGATTCATGGCATGAGCGGGCGGAAAGACCGCAACTTTATCAAACTGAATTGCGCCGCCATTCCAACTGGTCTGCTTGAGAGTGAATTGTTCGGCCACGAAAAAGGAGCATTCACGGGGGCGATAAGCCAGAAGCTTGGCCGGTTGGAGTTGGCGGACAAAGGAACGTTATTGCTGGACGAGATCGGTGAAATTCCCCTGGAGTTGCAGCCGAAGTTACTGCGCGTCCTGCAGGATCAGGAATTCGAACGGCTGGGCGGAACGAAGACGATACGGGTCGATGTGCGACTGATTGCCGCCACCAACCGCGATCTGGTTCGCGCCGTCGAAGAAAGAGAATTCCGCGGCGACTTATTTTACCGCCTCCACGTATTTCCCCTGCATCTGCCAGCGTTACGCGAAAGGCGCGAAGATATCCCTCCGCTGATTCGACATTTTGTCGAGAAATGCTCGGCACGCCTGCACAAGCACATCGAGGTCATCCCCGATGAGGCGATCGATGCCATGATTCAGTGGAAATGGCCGGGCAATATCCGCGAGCTGGAGAATTTTATCGAGCGCTCGGTGATTCTATCCGAGGGCAACAAGCTGACAGCGCCTCTATCCGAGCTGCGCGAAGAAGTTTTGCGTCAGCCGACTGATTCAGATGGAACGCTACGCGATCGGGAACGAGAACACATCATCGAAGTTCTCCGTCAGACTGGGGGAGCGCTCTCTGGTCCGGGAGGGGCGGCTGCTCGACTCGGACTCAAGCGCACCACACTGCAATACAAAATGCAAAAGCTCGGGATCTCGCGCACTGACTACCTGCGATAGCCAACATTTATTCCTGCCTCTATCCCGCCGGAATATTGGCAGTCTGCCAAAGTTACGGCGCGTCTCCTGTCACCCGCCGTCGCCCACGATCTTTAAGTTCCAGCGTGTTGTATGAGTTACAGATACTCAATAATTGGAAGCATGTTTGCTAAGTATCGGTACAGGCGAACTGCACGACTACCCCCGGGTTGTGATGCCAAACTATTTTTGACTGATTGATTTTGCTATGGGTACTGCCCGCCGCATCGCGATCCCAAACGACTGCCTTGGTTGTACGTTGAGGCAGGATTGCGACTTCTGCAATTTACCGCAATCGATCATGGCTGCGTTCAGTAGGCTCGGGCATCTGACGTTTTACCCAGGCAATGCCACCTTATTGACCGAGGGACAGCACCCGCGCGGCGTTTACATCGCCTGCTCTGGCCGCGTGAAACTTTCAGTGGAGGCCCGCGATGGCAAGACCCTAATTCTGAAAATTGCGGGCGACCGTCAGGTTTTTGGACTGAGTGCAATCATCAGCGGAGATGTTTCTCCGATCACGGTCACAACCATCGAGTTCTGCCAGATCAAGTTCGTGGAACGCGACAGTTTCCTGCGTCTGATTGAACAGGATAGTTGTGTAGCTCTCTCGTGCGCCGCCATGCTGGGGCGCGAGGTGAGGACTTCTTTCGATGATGTTCACGAGCTTCTTCTCGCTCGCAGTTCGACACAAAAGCTCTCTCGCCTCCTGCTTTCATGGGTCTCGGCCGAAGCGCGCAACCGGGAACTGCGCATTCCGACGGAGTTTACCCGCCAGGAGATTGCCCAGATGATCGGGTCTTCGCGGGAGACGGTAACCCGACTCTTGTGCGACATGAAGCGCAAAGGCCTGATTCGGCTTGAAGGTGCGACGATGGTCATTCCCAACCGAATCGCTTTGCAAGCGGTCACATCCTGATATCCCTCCCCCCGTGGGCGGACGAAGTGGTAGCCACGTCCGCCCTTTTTTTCCCAATTTAATTTAAAGATTAAATAGCTCGCGCAGGCGGCGCGTCTGAGCCCTGCTCACCGGAATCTCGGTTTGCTTCTTGTCGTCCATGCGCAATTGGTAGGAACTCTTAAACCAGGGAACGACTTCGCGGATGTGGTTGATATTGACCAGAAACGACCGGTGGGCCCGCCAGAATAAAGTGGGGTCAAGATTGTCGAAAAGCTCCTCTAGCGTTCGACAGTTCGATTGCCCTTCCAGGCCGCTGTGGCCTGTGGTGGCCACTGTGATCACGCCATCTTCGATAGTTGCGTAGCAGATATCTTTAGGATCGGTTAATAGCAGCCGTCCCGCAGCCTTAATCAATATTTTCGCGGTCTGGGTCTTTTGCGATTCCAGCATTCGTACCAGGGCATCGAATTTTTCTTCCGGACCCGCACCGGCTTCAATTTTGGCGCGCGCCTTCTCAACCGCGAGACTTACCCTCTTTTTGTCGAAAGGCTTCAGAATGTAATCGACTGCATTCACTTCGAACGCTTTCACGGCGTATTGGTCGAAGGCAGTGGCGAAAATAATTTTCGGAAGGGAAACCTTGCGGTCAAGCAGCTTCTTGATCACGCCGAAACCGTCCAGGCCGGGCATCTGGACATCAAGAAACACAAGGTCGGGGTTATGCTCCTTGATCAAATTGACAGCCTCCAGCCCGTTCTTTCCTTGCGCGACCACGTTCACATCGCCGAGATTCTTAAGCAAGTAGGCAAGCTCGTCGCGCGCCAACTGTTCATCGTCGACGATAACTGCGGTGAGAGGCATTGTATTCAGAGCTGATGCAGCGCGATGACCAGTATGGACCGCGGCGTTCGGCATGTTTTTAAAGTCAATCGATACTCAAATAAGTATAACCAGCGCACCAGTTTAGTCGCTAGTTGCCATCTTTACTAAAAAGTTTCAAGCGCTAAAGCCATTCCCATGCCGCCACTGACGCAGAGAGTGGCCAAACCGCGCCGCGCCTTCCGCTTCAGCATCTCATGGAGAAGCGTCACAGTTATGCGTGTGCCGGTGCATCCGATAGGATGCCCGAGCGCGATAGCGCCGCCATTGACGTTGAGTTTCTCTCGGTCGAAGTGCAACTCGCGATCGCAAGCTACCAGTTGCGCGGCGAATGCTTCATTCAGTTCTACGAGATCGAAGTCGCTGAGCTTGAGTCCGTGTTTCTGTTCCATTTTTCGGATCGCCGGCACCGGACCGATGCCCATGACCCGCGGATCGACTCCCGCTGAAGTAACCGCCAGAACTCTGGCCACCAGTTTTAGGTTATTTTGCTTGGCGAATTTCTCGCTACCCAAGACTACGGCTGCGGCCCCATCGGTGATTCCCGAAGAATTTCCAGCAGTAATTGTGCCCGTGCCTTTCTCGCCTTTCGAAAAAACTGGAGCAAGCTTGGCCAGTTTCTCCATGGTCGCGCCAGGAAATAAGTGTTCATCGCGAGAAAAGACGCTGGCACCTTTCTTCGTCACGACTGTGACCGGCACGATTTCCATGTCGAAGCGTCCGCTGGATTGTGCAGCGGCCGCGCGTTGCTGCGACACTAGCGCAAATTGATCCTGCTCTTCGCGCGAAATTTTATATTGCTCCGCGAGAATCTCCGCCGTCTCCCCCATCAGCAGTTTCGCCATGGGGCAGAAAAATCCGTCGCGATACATGCCGTCGACGAGTTCCTGATTGCCCAGGCGATAGCCCCAACGTGCGCCCTCGAGATAATAGGGGAGCCGCGACATGGACTCGGTCCCTCCCGCTAGCACGCACTCGAGATTTCCAGTTGCGATCTCCTGAAACCCCAGCGCAATCGACTTAATGCCAGACGCGCACGCCTTGTTAACGGTGTAGGCCGAGACCTCCTGAGGAACACCGCTCCGGATACTAATCTGGCGCGCCGGGTTAGGACCGCCTCCGGCCTGCCGGGCATTGCCGAAGATGACTTCTTCGACTTGCTGAGGGTCAACTCCGGCTCGCTTCAGGGCTCCCTCTGCCGCAACCACACCCATGTCGGCGGCGGAGAGGGAGGCTAACGCGCCTCCAAATTTGCCAATGGGCGTTCGCACCGCGGACAGTATGTAAACATCGTTCACCAAGGATTGGAGTCTAGCACTCTATAAATCGGCGCAAAAAAAGCGCGCGATCGCCGAGAATGTCGGCTGACCTCGTCGCGCTGTAAACTACTCCACGTGAACATTCTGTACGGAATCAATACGGTGACAGAAGCGCTGAAGGCGCGCGGACGCAACTTCGAGTGGATTGGCGTCGCCAAGGAGCGAAAAGATATCCGGCTGCGGCGGGTGATCGACGAGTGCCGCAAGATCGGTGTTCCGGTGCGCGTCATGTCGCGCGCCGAACTGGATGAAGTTGCGGGCAATGCCGCTCATCAAGGATTGGTTGCCGCGACTGCTGCAAAGCAATACAGCGATCTCGACGATATCGTCGCGTCGCGTCGTGGCGAACATTCGCTGGTGGTCGTGCTCGATGGCGTCGAAGATCCGCATAATCTGGGAGCGATCCTGCGTACCGCCGATGCAGCGGGAGCCGACGGCGTACTGATTCCCGAGCGCCGCTCGGCAGCGGTCACAGCCGCCGTGGCGAAAGTCTCAGCGGGAGCTAGCGAACATTTGCCGATTGCGAAAGTTACGAACATCTCCCGCTCCCTTGAAGAGTTGAAGGAAAAAGATCTGTGGATTGTTGGCTTGGACGAGCGCGGGCCTCAGACGTATGACGCTCTGGATTACAAGATGCACTGCGCCATCGTACTTGGGGCCGAAGGTAAGGGATTGCACGACTTGGTCCGCCGGCATTGCGATTTTCTGGTTTCAATTCCGATGCTCGGGAAGGTGCCTTCATTAAACGTTTCGGTTGCCGCCGGGGTGGTGCTATATGAAGTTGTACGGCAGAGACGGCTGGGCGCATCCAAAGAATCATGAAGCATCTGAGTGCGCTATGCGTGCTTTGCGTTTGCACTTCGGCAGGATGGAGCCTGGACCGCGAAGCCTTTTCAATTTCCAAATATGACCTGGAAATTCGACTCGAAGCAGAGCAGCAAAGGCTTGGCGCACGGGGCAAGATCACTCTGCGCAACGATTCCGTTCAGCCACAAAAAATCGTCGCTCTCCAAATCTCTTCTTCTTTAAATTGGCGGGCAATCCGAGTTGGCGGTAAGACAGTCCAATTCGTCTCCCAGCCCTATATGTCGGATATCGATCACACCGGTGCACTGTCAGAGGCCGTCGTCACTCTTCCCGTTGAAGTCAAACCCAAAGATTCCGTGGAAATCGAAATCGGCTATGAAGGCGTGATCGCTCTCGATACAACGCGGCTGTCTCGAGTCGGAGTGCCTGATGGGATCGCTAAGCATTCAAGTTGGGATCAGATCAGTCCATCATTCACGGCGGTGCGCGGCGTAGGGTATGTGGCGTGGTATCCGATTACGACCGAGTCGGCGGATTTCTCCGAAGGAAACAGTTTGTTCGAGGTTTCGGATCGATGGAAGGCTCGGGAGGCGGGAAGTTCGATGGCTATCAATCTCTGTTCGTCCATCAACTCCGACCGAAAGGAGAGCATGCTTATGGGGGATTCGGTGCATGGGGTCAGGGCTGGGTCGCTTGGGGAGACACACTCGATCCCTACCGTATGTTCCGAGCATCGCTTCGAAACACTGGGCTCGGTGACGCCCGCATTTGTTGCGGCCAACTATGAAATGCAGTCGAAGGCACCCGTTGGCATCTTCGTCTTGCCGGGGCATGAAGCAGGAGCAGCGACATACTCCAATGCTCTGGAGCCGGCAACGAAGTTTGTAAATGAGTGGTTTGGCACATCAAGCACAGCGGTCACGATTGCGGACTTCGCCGATCCACATTCCGCTCCGTTTGAGAGCGGCACGATGTTAATGGCCTCGATGGCGGCAGAGGATTCCAAACTTGCAGGAATCAATCTCGTTCATGAACTTGTGCATTCTTCCCTCGGCTCCCCAAGGCCGTGGGTATACGAGGGTCTGGCTCACTTTGCCGAGGGGCTGTATCGGCAGGAACAGGGTGGACGTCAAGCCGCGCTCGACTTTCTTGGACTGCATCGCGCGGCATTTCTGGATTCCGAGAAAGAGTTGACCACATTGCCCAAAAGCCTTGGCCAGCCGCTCGTCTCGACGTTCTCCGAAACTTACTATCGCAGTAAGGCTGCATATGTTTGGTGGATGCTGCGCGACATGATTGGTGACGATGCGCTCAAGTCGGCAATTCGTAAGTACCGTTCCGAGGATGATAAAGATCCAAAATACGTTGAGCAGTTAATCGCGTCGGCGTCAAAGCGCGATTTGAGCTGGTTCTTCGACGACTGGGTGTATCACGATCGGGGACTGCCAGATTTCCACGTGCAGTCGGCGCATCCATGGACGACAGACAACGGAGTGCAGTTCGTTACCGTTACTCTGGAAAATTTGGGCAACGCGGGAGCGGAAATACCGTTTACGGTTTCGTCCGGAAGCGGCGAAGTTACGACTCGGATTGAAGTGCGCGCCAAATCCACAGCGACAACCCGAGTTCAGTTGCCTGCTGCCCCAAGTCAAATTGCGATTAATGACGGCAGCGTTCCGGAGAGCGACTTAACCAATAATGTATTCAGGATTTCTGCACCGTAGCCAAATCGCAGAGAGGTTCGGAGGCCAGCATGCCCATGACGGAAGCAGATTTTAGGAAACATCTGGACGCAGCTGAGAGCAGTCCCAAACAGATTGCGGCGGCAGTTTCCGGTTTGCCAGAAAACGTTTTGCGCTACAAGCCCTCTTCTGAAAAATGGTGCATTTTGGAAGTGCTTGGCCATCTCGCCGATGCCGAAATCATTTACGGATACCGCCTCCGCCAGATGCTGGCGGACACTAAGCCCGTTATTGCGCCCTTGGATCAGGATGCCTGGACCCGCAACCTGAATTATTTGCAATCACCTTCCTCTGAGCTGATGGCATTCTATGGCCTGGCACGTTATCACAACCTGCGTTTACTGCGAAGTCTCAAACCTTCCGATCTTTCCAAGTCGGCCTTTCATCCGGAAATGCAAAAAGACATGAGCGTTGCTGACCTGATCGAGAGAATCGCCGCACACGGTGCCGGGCACTTGCAGCAGATTGAAAAGTTAAAAGCGGCGGCCACGAAATAGATTCGGATGGCGTATCAACGCTGGTTGCCAAGCCCGGATGTAAAAGCCCCGGATGTAAAAGTGATGAGCGCGTTTAACTTGGCAAGCGCTGCGCCAGTATCGATCGCCTTCACTGCAAGCGGCAATGCATCACGCAGATGATCGGCGCGCCCGGCGGCGACGAGAGCGGCAGCAGCATTGAGTAGGACCACATCGCGACGAGCGGATTTCTTCCCTGACAGCACTTCCCGAATGAGTACCGCGTTACGAACCGCATCTCCGCCTGAGATGTCGTCGAGTTTGGCGCGCTGCAAGCCAAATTCCTCTGGCGTGATTTCGTAAGTGTGGACTTGTCCATCGCGCAGTTCGCCAACCCGCGTGGGACCAGTGATAGTAATCTCGTCCAGTCCGTCGCTTCCGTGGACGACGAGCGCGCGATGGAGCCCCAGCATACTGAGTGCTTCCGCAAGTTTTTCGACAAGATCCGCCGAATACACTCCGACCACCTGGCAAGTGGCGCGTGCTGGATTCGTCAGTGGGCCGAGCAAGTTAAAGACCGTGCGCAGATGAAGTTCCCGGCGCGCCGTCTGCACGTGCTTCATGGCCGAATGCATGGCCGGTGCGAAGAGGAATGCGATTCCTATTTGCTCCAGGCACGCCGCAACCTTCGCAACGGGCAGACTGATATTCACGCCTAAGGCTTCCATCACGTCGGCGGATCCGCATTTCGAAGTCACGCTGCGATTGCCGTGCTTGGCGACACGCACACCCGCTCCGGCGACCACGAAGGCAGTAGCCGTCGAGATGTTGAACGTGCCGCTGGCATCGCCGCCGGTGCCGCAGGTATCGACGAGTGCGTCCCGTCCGGTTCCACTGGCGTCGAGGATGGAACCGGTGTGGAGGTCGAGCGGAACCGCCGCAGCGCGAATGGCTTCGGCGAATCCCACGATTTCTTCGACCGACTCTCCTTTCATGTGTAAAGCCACCAGCAGCGCAGCAATCTGTGAGTCCGAACACTGGCCAGTGAGAACCTCGGTCATCACGGCGTGCGCTTCGTCACGGGAGAGCGACTGGCGGTGGTTGGCGATACGATGAAGGGCGTCGAGGATCACAGGGTCCAAGCTACAGCAGACAGGAGATCACTTCAAATACTGCTCCGTTAACTCTCATATTGCCGGATGTTTGATTTCCTCCAGCCGCGCACGAAAGCGACGCCGCCAGCTTTCGGGTAAGCTCGTGACGTAAAGCGAACGTTCCAGGGTTTCGCGGTCGGGTGATTTTGCGGCGTAGATCTCGTTCACTTCCGCAACGCTGATGTGTGGATCTTCACGACCAAGCAGGCTGATCTCATCGCCGGCGCCCACTTCTCCTTCTCCGTCAACCGCGAAATAAAAACCAGAACGCCCGCTGAGAAGAAACTCCTTGATGATTTCGTTTCTTTGAAATTTTGCCGCCAGTTTGAAACAAGGAAGTCGTGGCGTCGTGACCCTGACTACCCCCGAGCCGATGCGGTAGCGATCTCCAACATAAACATTCGCTTCCAGCAGTCCTTCAATTGTGAAATTTTCGCCAAATGCTCCGCAAGTGCGATTGGGGTCGGGAAGCTCCGCCTGCCACGCTGGATAGTGTTCTGAAGGATAAGCATAAGCCGCTTTGTCGGGTCCCCCGTGCACTGAAAGATCAGCTTGCCGGTCACCGTCGAGGTTAGTGGTCCGAAGCATGACTCGGCCTGCTACTGGAGTCTTGAAAATTCCGGTTTTAAATGTCTCGCCCTGCCATGCCAGCAATCGCGGCATGCCGATATTTACGGAGACAACTTTCATATCTGGATAAGACTGTGTTGACTTTATAAACGATACAAAATTCTGAGTTCGCAGGGACCGGTGGGGCGCGAGCATCGTACTGTTTTGCTGAGATGCGCCTTCGTCTTATAGAATTGAAAGTTTGCTGGACTGCACGTCAATCCGCAAGCAGGTTTCCTCCAGGTTGGAATCGAGTCAGCGCGATTTGAAATCATTATGAATATTCACGAGTACCAGGGCAAAGCAATCTTGAAGAAATATGGCGTCTCCGTGCCACGCGGAAAAATGGCGGCGACACGCGACGAGGCCGAGGCTGCGGCTAAAGAATTAATGGAGGCGGGCGCCACCGGAGTAGTGGTGAAGGCGCAGATCCACGCTGGCGGACGAGGCAAGGGCGGCGGAGTGAAGATTGCCAAGTCAGTGGAAGAGGCCGGTGAGCTCGCCGGCAAGATCCTGGGCATGAAATTGGTAACGCATCAGACCGGGCCCGAGGGTCGCATCGTGCACCGATTGCTGATCGAAGAGACTCTGCCGATCGAGAAAGAACTCTATTTAGGCATTCTGGTGGATCGCGGCGAAGGCAAACCGGTTTTCATGGCATCGGCGGCTGGAGGCATGGATATTGAACAGGTGGCAGCCGAGAGGCCCGACGAAATTCTCAAGCAGTACATTGATCCGGGCATGGGACTGGAGCCATTTCAGGCGCGCAAGATTGCTTTCGGATTGGGCCTGAAGCCGTCGCAGATGAATGCTGCAGTTCCATTTCTGACCGGCCTGTACCGTGCGTTCCTGGAGACCGATGCTGCGCTGGTCGAGATTAATCCTTTTATTAGCTGTACGGATGGCCGCTTATTTGCGCTCGACGCCAAGTTGACTTTTGACGACAACGCGCTCTTTCGGCATCCGGATCTCAAAGAGTTGCGCGACACGGGTGAGGAAGATCCACTGGAAGTGGAGGCCTCGAAATACAACCTCAACTACATCAAACTCGACGGAAACGTCGGTTGCATGGTGAATGGCGCAGGCCTTGCCATGGCCACGATGGACATCATTAAATATGCGGGCGGCATGCCGGCTAATTTTCTTGATGTGGGAGGCGGCGCAAACGCGCAGCAGGTCGCTCATGCTTTCGAGATTTTGCTAAGTGATAAGAGTGTGCGTGCCGTTCTTATCAATATATTTGGCGGCATTCTGCGCGTGGATACATTAGCAGCGGGAGTGGTAGAGGCCGCAAAGAAAACGAATCTTCAACTACCAGTCGTGCTGCGGTTGGAGGGCACCAACGTCCAGGAAGGCAAGAAAATTCTACTCGAGTCCGGATTGAACTTTATCGTTGCCGAGACCATGAAAGATGCCGCCGACAAGGTGGTAGCAGCAGCGAGGGACTAGCGTAGAGACGCGGCTGGCCGCGTCTCCCACCGCGCGTATGAACAGGGAGACGCGGCAAGCCGCGTCTCTACGAAAGAATTTGGAAAGTAATTATGTCAATTTTGGTTGATAAGCAAACTCGATTAATTGTGCAAGGCCTCACCGGGCGCGAGGGCACTTTCCACGCTAAGGCTTGCGCTGCTTACGGGACGCAAGTTATGGGAGGAGTTACTCCCGGCAAAGGCGGCACGACGCATGAGGGTTGGCCGATCTTTAATACGGTTCAGGAAGCCGCGGACAAGACGGGCGCAAATGCGACGGTGATTTTTGTGCCTCCTCCTTTCGCGGCCGATGCCATTATGGAAGCTGCCGATGCGGAGATCGAATTGATCGTTTGCATCACCGAGGGCATTCCTACGCTGGACATGGTGCGTGCCTGGGAGTTTCTCCAGAACCGGCGCTCGCGCCTGATTGGACCGAACTGCCCGGGCATTATCTCGCCGGGCAAATGTAAAATCGGAATCATGCCGGCGGCGATCCACAGAGAGGGCAACGTTGGAATCGTTTCTCGATCCGGTACGCTGACTTACGAGGCCGTGCATCAACTGACGCAGCGTGGCATTGGGCAGTCCACTGCTATCGGCATCGGCGGCGATCCGATCATCGGCACGAATTTTGTCGACGCGCTCGATTTGTTTAATCGCGATCCCCAGACCGACGCCGTGATCATGATTGGTGAGATTGGTGGCAATGCCGAGGAAACTGCCGCTGACTTTATTAAGACGCATATGAAAAAGCCGGTGGTCGGCTTCATCGCCGGACAGACAGCACCACCCGGACGCCGTATGGGTCACGCCGGGGCGATTGTCTCGGGTGGCAAGGGAACGGCAGCGGAAAAAATTGCGGCTATGGAGAGGGCTGGGCTCAAAGTTGCAAAGTCGCCGGCGGAAATTGGCGAGACGCTGGCTTCGGTTTTGGGAGCGCGAGTCTGAGGGGCGACACTTTGTTTTTTGGGTAGGGGTCTTTCGACTCCGCGAGCGCTTCACTTCGTGAAGTTCTCGCTCCGCTCAAGATGACACCGGCAGAGAGTATTTGGAACGAACAAACTAGTTAGGACTAATTACGAACTTATGAAAACGCTGCAACGCACACTCACTATGATTAAGCCCGACGCGGTGAAGAAGAACGCCGTCGGAGACATTATCGAGCAGTTTGAGAAGAATGGCTTTCACATTCTTGCCATGAAGATGCTGGAAATCACGCAACATCAAGCCGAACAATTTTATGCGGTTCATGCGAGCCGGCCGTTTTATCACTCGCTGACTACTTTCATGTCGAGCGGCCCGATCGTAGCCATCGCGCTGGAAAAAGAGAATGCCATCGCCGATCTTCGCAAACTAATGGGCGCGACGAATCCGGCCAGCGCTGAAGCGGGAACAATCCGAAAGAAGTGGGCGAGCGATATCGAACACAATGCCATTCACGGCTCCGACGCGGACGATACCGCTCGCTTTGAGTTGAGCTTTTTCTTTGCCGGTTACGAATTGGCGCAGTAAGCAGTAAGAGGATTCTGACTGGCGATTTATCCGATAGGTTCGAACAAGTGCCCTTCTGTGCGATCGCCGATCTTGGGCAGGTCTTTTTTTGCAAATTGCAAAAAGTGCGGCGAACTGCGGTGCGCTTCGAGCGCTGCTTCGTCCTTATACTGTTCATAGACGAAGAACCGGCGCGGATCGGTCTTGTGTTTGTGCACCTGGTACATCAGGCACCCCGGTTCCTTGCGCGATTCGGCTGTAAGTTTTTCAAAGGTCGCTATTACTTCGGACTCGCGTCCTACTTTTGACATCCAAGTTACGGCCAACACCACCATCCGTCGCTCCGTTTCTCTTTACAGCGGCCCTGAAAGGGCGTTTTGATTTCGAACAACCCTGCACTTCTGGTCTAATTCAGCGAAATCCAAAAAACCTACCCGGGATAAAACGTGAGAGCATCCTAAAGCTTGAGTCCCAACTCATTTACAAAATCGTCTACCAAAATCGTCTGCTCACGATCGGGGCCGGTAGAGATCATCGCCACCCTCGATCCGGTTTCATTTTCGATGAACGACAAGTAATCGCGGGCCGGTTTTGGTAGTGCTTCTACGGTCCGAACCGAATGTGTCGGAGTACCCCAGCCCGGCAAGTTGCGGTACACACATTCGATTTTTTCATAACCGCAGGCTTGCGCCGGAATCTCGTCCGTCTGGTTGCCGTCCACCTTATACGCAACGCAGACCGGAATCTCGCCGAGATGGTCGAGGACATCCAACTTAGTAACTACCAGCCACGAGATTCCGTTAATCATGACAGCGTAACGGAGCAGCGGCAAATCAAGCCAGCCCGTGCGTCGGGGACGACCAGTAACCGCACCGAATTCATTGCCGCGCTTTCGCAGGTCTTCTCCCTGCACGTCAGAAAGTTCGGTGGGGAAAGGACCGCCGCCGACACGGGTGCAATAAGCTTTCGTGATCCCAATCACTGTATCAATCGAGGTGGGAGGCACGCCGGTTCCGATTGCCGCACCGCCCGAAGTCGCGCTTGAAGAAGTAACAAACGGATAGGTTCCGTGATCAATGTCAAGCATGGTACCTTGAGCGCCTTCGAAGACGATCGACTTGCCATCGGCGAGAGCGCGATTCAGCAATAGCGCAGTGTCACGGACAAAGGGCCGCAGCTGTTCGGCGGAGTCGCCGTATTCACGAAACATTTTGTCGGCATCGAGCGGCTCAGAATTGAAGAGCGCATGCGCGATCATGTTCTTCTCGCGGCAAGCGTTCTCGATGTGCGTACGAAGCAATTTGGTATCCAGCAGATCGGCAACGCGCAGCCCGCGGCGTCCCATTTTGTCTTCGTAAGCTGGGCCGATGCCGCGCGACGTGGTTCCGATTTTCACACGACCGGGAGCATTTTCGGACCCCAGCTCCATCATGCGATGGTACGGAAGAATAACCTGGGCGCGGTTTGAGACAAAAAGATTCCCATCGACTCTAACGCCGGCCGCACGCAGCGAGGCGACCTCCTTCAGGAAAGCCAAAGGGTCGATCACCACGCCGTTGCCAATAACACTCGTGCATTCAGGCCGTAGAATGCCGCCGGGGACGAGCTGCAAAATAAACTTTTTGCCTTGGATGATTACGGTATGACCGGCATTATGGCCGCCGGCGTAGCGAGTTACGACCGAGAAAGTCTGCGTCAGAACATCAACGATCTTACCCTTACCCTCGTCGCCCCACTGAGCTCCAACGATGACTGCAGTTCTGCCTCGGGCCGATTTACCGCTGGACGTCTTACCTCTGGTCAATCCACTCTCCGATTTGGAATAACTGCGCTAGAAATCGCACCCGGGGTCGCACACACAGGTTGCTACGCTGCTGAATAAGACTGGAATCTGGAATGATCGGCGGCGCTGGTGTGTACCCTCTAGCATACCGAATCAGGCGCTGGAGGAGCAAACCTGAATTCATCGGAAGGGCCCACCGAGCTTCCAGAACGATGGATCAAGGCCGAGTTCAGTGAAAATTTCAGTCGCGCGTTCGGGCGACTTACGTACCCAGTCGGGAGACGCGTAATCTCCGAACCAAAGTTCTGCTAGCCGCAAAGCTGTATCGATTCTGAGAACATTGCCCCGCGGATGCCCGTGCCGCGAACACCAGGAATCAATATGCGCCTCCGACGCAAAAAAAAGAATGTTGGCGCATGGTGCAAACGGGTTGTCCCACCAGCATTCTGGCGGATAGGGAAAGTGCATTAGCAGTTCTGTGTGAGAGGCTTTCCCCGCTTCGACGGCAAAGTCCAGAGGCTTTCCTTCGCCTCCCTCGAATGTCGCGATATTCACGTTTTCTTGCAGAGCCGCATGAATTCCAAGAGAGCACCAGGCACAGTTTGCCCACCAACCACCGTTTGCAGTTCGTACCCAAAATGCGGTTGGGTTCAATGCAAACGGATGCAAGCTCCAGATTCGCGTCGAATTCGGCACCAGGATGACGCCATGCATTCGCTCCAGTGTTCTCAAGACGCCTTCGGTCCTCTCCTCGCTAAGTTCGGCTAAGCTCGACAATCTGTCTAATGTCGGCGCATGACCAGTTTCGATAACTTCGCGAATCAGCAGGTAATGAAATCTTTCTGGAGAGTCTGTGGCCATAGGAACAATTTTACCGAAGGATTGAGAGGGTCGCTTCGGCCCGCAACTCGTCGCGCGATCTTGTATTCTTGAATCGTGCCTGAACTGCCGGAAGTTGAAACCGTCGCTCGCGGCCTGAACAAACAGGTCACCGGCGACATCATCGAGTCTGTTTGGATCGGCTCCAAAAAACAGCCGCTTAAGTCGTCAGCGCGCCTCCTAGCACGGACGCTAGAGGGAAAGCGAATCGCGAGAGTACATCGTGCCGGTAAGCACATCGTGTTTGATTTGGAAGGCACCGGGGCGCTGCCGAGCAATGGAAAGCGGCGCGCAAACGGCAACCCGAAGCGTCAACGTGCTTCGCAAGACGATCAAAAGGCACAATGGATTGTTCATCTCGGCATGACGGGGCGGTTGGTGGTTTCCGAGCCTTCGGCAGAGATCGCAAAGCACACGCACTTAATCGCGCAACTCGCCTCTGGACGTGAGTTGCGGTTTATTGATCCGCGAATGTTTGGCAAACTGAGCATCCATGCTGGTGGCTTCGATCCGGGAGGGACAGAACCACTCGAAATCAGCGAGGAGAAATTTCTTTCGCTGTTCCGCGGGCGAAAGACTCCTATCAAGAGCGCACTTCTAAATCAGAAACTCTTGCGGGGGGTTGGCAACATTTATGCCGACGAATCGCTGTTTCGTGCCGGGATTCGCCCGCGGCGACGAGCGTCTACCATTACGAGGCAGCGTTTGGCGAAGCTCCATCAGGCGGTAGCTGAGGTGCTTCGCGAGGCGATCGAACAGGGTGGATCATCAATTTCCGATTATGTGGACTCGGATGGACGAGCGGGATTTTTCCAGCTCCGGCATCGCGTGTACGGACGCGAAGGCGAGCCGTGTCTCGTATGTGGCAGCGCGATCCATCGTGTCGTGCTCGCGGGCCGGAGCAGTCACTATTGTGCCGATTGTCAAAAATAGGGGCTCATAGAACGATTTAATATATTCTGTACAGTCGGCTCGTCTCAAATGCCAGTAGGGCCGAATAGTCTGAAGCACTCATCATGAATAAATTATCCATTGGGGTAGATCTAGGCGGCACAAACTTGCGCATTGCTGCTGTGGACGATCAAGGCGCGCTAGTAGAGAAAGTCACTCTCGGCACCAAGGTCTCGCTCGGCCGTGATCATGTTATCGACGACATGTGCACTGCAATCCAGCATCTGTCGGAGAAATACAGAAACTCCTCTCAGTTGATGGGGATTGGCATCGGGGTTCCGGGCATCATCGATATGCAGACCGGCCTTTTGCGCGAGTCGCCTAATCTCCCAGGATGGGCGGAATATCCGGTGCGCGCCGAAATTGAGCGCAGGCTGAAAACGATAGTCATTCTTGAAAACGACGCCAATGTTGCGGCTCTCGGAGAGAAATGGCTCGGCGCCGCTAGAGATTATTCGGATGTGGCGATGCTGACTCTCGGCACTGGCGTCGGGGGTGGATTGGTGATGGGAGGTATGATTTGGCGCGGGGCGAATGGCATGGCTGGCGAATTCGGACACACGACCGTCGAGCCGGAAGGGCACCCGTGCGGTTGCGGAAATCGAGGATGCCTCGAGCAATATGCTTCGGCCACAGCTGTGGTAAGGCTGGCAAAAGAAGCGATTGCCAAGAACCCCAAATCAGAATTAGCTAGCGCTGCGCACGTCGATGCGGAATTCAGTGCGAAATCGATTTATAACCTCGCCATCCAGGGCGACGAGGATGCGAAGCGAATTTTCCGCTACGTTGGTCGCTGTTTGGGTATTGTGCTTTCGTCGCTAGTCAATTCGCTGAACCTTCCGATTTACGTTATCGGCGGTGGGGTCTCAAGCGCATGGGAGGCTTTTGCTCCCGCCATCTTCGAAGAGTTACGGTGCCGAGCGTTGGTGTATGCCGCGACTTCGCCCTACGATCCTGCGGCCAAACACGAGGGTGCTTCCGCGCATGTGAAAGCAGGGCCTGGGCACAAAACCATTATCACGCGTGCGTTATTGGGGAGCGATGCTGGACTATACGGGGCGGCGCGGCTGCCCATGATTACTGAAACGCAACGCTAACCGCGCTTAAGTTTGGATGCACGTGTGCGATTTGCCGCGATGGTTCGCGTCCCGCGAGATGGTTTTGCGGAATGCGAGCGAGCCGGACGCGCTGGCTTGGTATGGGCTCGCATACTGGATTTCGGCCGCAATGACGATGACTCAGGCGGTCGCGAACCTCGAAACGGTTTCGACTCGTTCTGCGATTTCGGTATTTGAAACTCCGCAACGTCCGCGAGTTTGGGCGATTTAATTCCCGAAGCAGCCGTTTTCAGCTTAGAAACTTCGAGAAGAGTAAGGTTGCGCCAATCTCCCGGTGGCACATCGAGCGCGAGCGGTCCGTACTGAACCCGGCGAATCTTCTCGACGTGGTGTCCCACTTCTTCAAACATCTTTCGCACCTGACGGTTGCGGCCTTCAATGATCGTCACTTCAAGCCACGGGTTGTCGCCCTCGCGGATCAGTCGAATTTTCGCGGGAGCGGTTCGTACCCGGCGTCCGCCTTTTTCGGCGATCGATACGCCGCGTCGAAGTTTATCGAGCTTGCTTTCGTCAGGCTGGCCGGCGACCTTCACAACATAAGTCTTCGCAACATTCGACGACGCCTTCATCAGGGCGTTCGCAAGCGTGCCGTCATTGGTCATTAACAGAAGCCCTTCGCTTGCCCAGTCTAGCCGCCCAACCGGATACACGCGGCCTTTCACTTTTGTGACCAGGTCCATAACAGTAGGCCGCTTTTTCTCGTCGCTGACAGTGGTCACGTATCCCTTCGGCTTATTGAGCACGACGTAGGTGTAACGCTCTGGCCCGTGCAGAAGCTTGCCGTCGACGCGGATGTGGTCTTGCTCCGGATCAGCTTTAGTGCCCAGTTGTGTGATCACTTGGCCATTCACCAGCACCCTGCCTCCCGTAATGAGCTCTTCGGCTTTGCGGCGCGATGCCACTCCGGCAGCAGCGATAATTTTTTGCAGACGTTCGGCTGGCATGATTTTCCGGTCGCTAACTGGCGTTTCGCTTCTCGTCGTGTACAAGGTCGGGAGCTGTAAATTCAGACTCGTCGGCAACGTTCTGCTCGCCCACTTGCGAAACAGCCTCGCCGGTTCCGTTCTGAGCAGATTCGGCCACGGACAATTCTTCGGTGGATGGTTCGTCGCCTGATTCTGAAATCAATGATTCTGAAAACGACGATTCTGAAATCGATGAAGCGGCGCCTGATTCTGCCTGAGCTTCGCCCGGAATCAGATCGTCCTGAAAAGACTGAGAGAGCAGTTTTTCGAACTCTTCCATGCTCGGCAATTCATGTACATCCTTGAGTCCAAAACGCAAAAGAAATTCCTTGCTGGTCTTGTAGAGAATCGGACGGCCAATGACTGCCTTTCTGCCAGCGGTAGTAATGAGTTTGCGGTCAAGCAGGGTAGCGATGACTCCTCCGGAATCGACTCCGCGGATTTCACTGATCTCAGGAACCGTCACCGGCTGCTTATAAGCGACAACGGCTAGAGTTTCGAGCGCCGGCAGCGACAGCCGGAAAGGCGGCTTCAGGCTTTTCGCAAATGCGCGCACTACATCGTGCTGCTCGGGTTTGGTGGACATGCGGTATCCGCCGGCAACCTGACGGATTTCTATACCGTGGTGGGTGTCTGAATAATCGGCAATGAGATCTTCGATCGCGGCGCGGAGGCGTGACTTCAATTCCGCGGCATCAATTCCTGGAGCTTCGGCAGCCATCGATTCCTTCACCAGCGAAAATATCTGCTCGACCGAAATGGGAGTTTCCGCAGCGTAAATGATGGCCTCGAGTTGGGGTTTAAGATTCATAAATAGTCGTTTGGCTATTTCTTCAGCCTCTTCACTTCCAATCGTCACGCACGGCGGCTTGTTCCGTCATTACTTCTTCGAAGTGAGAGTGCTTGCGAACCAGCACTTCCCCGAAGACTTGCTCCTGCCGCACCTGAATTGCCTGCAACCGAACCAGTTCCAGCATTGCCAAAAATATGCACACCAGAGCCTGGCGTGACTGCACGTTGCGCAGCAATTGTTTCAAGCGAATCGGACGATCTTCCAGCGCCAGCCGCCGATGGAGATATTGAATCATCTGGCCGACGGTTACCGCCTCTTCATCTACTTCAAGGATCGGCCGGGTACGCGCCCGGTCAAGAATCTGCTGGAAAGTTTTAACCAAGTCAATTACGTCTGCGGCGAGCTCCGGCTCTGTGCCTTCTGCGTCCATGAAGTCATGGATCGCCGGATTACTCAATACCGCATCTTCAAGCTGCTGTTTCTGCAAAAGCATCTGAGCCGCAGACTTAAATTTCTCGTGTTCTAGCAGGCGATTTACGAGCTCATTGCGCGGATCTTCCTGCGCATCGGCCGCAGCAAGCGGATCGCGCGGCAACAACATCTTCGACTTGATGTGGATCAGGACCGCCGCCATATAGATAAATTCAGAGGCGACATTTACGTCGAGTTCTTTTATGCGTTCAACATATGTAAGGTATTGCGCGGTAATCTTCGCGATCGGAATATCGTAAATATTGATGTCCTGCTTGCGGATCAGGTCAAGCAGAAGGTCGAGCGGTCCTTCGTAGATTTCCCCAAGCTCGATGGCAAATGGGAAATCGCTGCCGTCCTCTTTCTTGGCTTCGGACCCATTTTGATCTCGCTGGGCGGAGACGCGATTGCCAGCAACCAGTTTCAGACCAGGATTTCGGTTGCCAGGCTCGCCCAACGATCGTTCTGAAATCGGCTCTGACAACTACTTCACCTCTTGGCGTCTTGCGGCGTCTTGTCACGATGTCCGTAGTCAAGACCCATCGAACATCGGACTTCGTTCATCGTGTCTCCAGCAATCTCCCGCGCACGCGCCGAACCAGCATCCAGAATATCCCAGGCGAGGCTCGGATTGTCCTCGTATTTTTTCCGGCGCTCTTGCATTGGAGCGAGAATCTCGACCAGAGCATCGGCAGCCCAACTCTTACACTCGATGCACCCGATCCCAGCCGACCGGCAACCCTCATATACTTTCGCGATTGTGTCTTTGTCGCTAAATATTTTGTGCAGATCGCCCACAGGGCAGACATCAGGATTTCCCGGATCGGTACGCCGCACCCGGGCAGGATCAGTCACCATCGTCTTCAGCTTCAGTCTGACTACTTGCTCGGCATCCGTCAGCAGAACCGCATTGCCGTATGACTTCGACATCTTGCGGCCATCGGTGCCGGGAAGGCGCGGGGCTGGGGTGAGCAAGGCCGCCGGTTCAGGAAAAACGGGCCCACGCTGCCCCGAGTAAAAGCTGTTAAACCGTCGCGCAATCTCTCGCGTCAGCTCGACGTGCGCCACCTGGTCCTCGCCTACAGGCACGACGTCCGCCTTATAGATCAATATATCGGCCGATTGCAGGACTGGATATCCTAGAAAACCATAGGTACCCAAGTCCTTTTCCATGATGTTTTCCTTCTGCTCCTTGTAGGTCGGGACGCGTTCCAGCCAGCCGAGAGGGGTGATCATGGAGAGCAGCAGGTGCAGCTCCGCATGGGCTGGGACGTGCGATTGAATGAACATTACGCACCTCTCGGGATCGAGTCCCGCAGCCAGCCAATCCAGTAGCACCTCAACTGAATTTTCTTTCAAACGCGACGTATCAGCGTAATCCGTGGTCAGCGCATGCCAGTCGGCAATGAAGAAAAAGCAGTCGTATGTATCCTGCATGCGGACCCAGTTCTCGAGCGCACCGACATAATTTCCCAGGTGAAGCTTGCCGGTCGAGCGCATCCCGCTTAGGACGCGCTTCTTGGATGGGGTCGTCATTCAGATATTGCGCAGCGAGTATCGCCGGGCTCGCAGACGCGTCGAATTGAACAGAGACCGAGGAACTGAAGGCTGCATTCGCTGACACTGATTCTAACAAAGCAGCGGAAAGCGGCGCACCGTACATTAGAAAAATAGAAAAGGGAGTCAGGGATGTGGAAAGCTAGAAGCTATTGTCCAGCCCGCATTGGGGAGACGACCAGACGTCCCGTTGCCTGTTTCTTTTCGGCCTTGTCGTGCTGGAAGAGCAACGAGAGAGCGCCGTCGGCGGCGGTAGTCGCCCCTGCGAGTTCTGCGGCCAGTGAGTGATATGACCGGGCGATCTCAAGATTACCTTGCGCCGCCACCGGATGACCCTTGTCAATCGCTGGTCCAATCACCTGGAAGTTGTTGGGCACTTTCCACAACACTTTGCAGTTCGTGGCCTTCTCAACATCTTCGTCCGTAAAGCCGGGAATCTTCTTATAGCGGTTTAGCACCAGACGAAGGCGGTCGCGGCCCGCTCCATCTTGCAGAAATCCTTGTACCCGGCCTGCGCTCCAGAGGGAGACCACGTCGGTTTGCGCGACCATCAACACGGCGTTCGAAAGATCGCAAATTGTCTGGGTTGTGGCATCCATGGGTCCCGAGCAATCGAGCACGACGTAATGATAATGGCTGACAAGCAAGTCGAAAAGGCGTGCCAACTCGGCCGCCGTGGGAATGCTATTGTGCGGTTCCTGGGTGCCGGCAAGCAGATGCAGGCCATTCCGATAAGGCGTCATCAAGCCATCCAGCAAGGAGCCATCCATGCGATGCAAATTCTGCAGCGCATCGATAATCGAGAATTGCGGTTTCACATTCAACTGCAATGCAGCGTGGCCGATCGGAGCGAAATCGACGAGCACTACGCGGCCGTGAGTCTCTTGCAACGCGATGGCGGTGTTCACTGCGGTAGTGGTTGCGCCGGCTCCCCCTTTGGCATTGAGAAAAGTGAAGACCCGGGCTTTACTTGCGCTCCGCTGTGCCTGGCTCAGGGTCGCGGAGAAGCGAGCAAAGGCTTCAACCAAAGCTTCGCGGCTGGAGGAGTAATCGAGAAACTCGCGAGCGCCGGCACGCATGGCGCAGACAATATTGGTCGGCTGACCTAAGTCTCCCACCGCAAAAACCGTGACATCGGGAATATTGGAGTGGATCAGTTCGATGCTGCGAATGGCTCGCTGAAGATTTTGAGGATCCATGACGACCAGGACAACTTCTATCCGCTGATCCTGAAGTTGACGTAAAACAGCGTCGTTTGGCCCGGCAGGAAATCCCACATGACTAATGACAGTTCGCGCAAGATTGGTGCTCTCCACCCGGCTATTAAGTACGATGGATTTTTCGCGATCCTCGGTAAGGAGAGCAACTGCGATCCCGGGCATACTTCGCTTCTCAGTACTCATCGACATACTACGGACATCCATGGGGAGGGCCAAGTGACCCTCGTAATATTAAGGAGGCTAAGATTGAAGCGGCATGTTGCCAGCGGGATCATATCAGCGAAATGGCCCGCTGGGTAGTCTTTTACGCGATTATAAGCCAAAAAGCCACTTTTGCAAAGGAAAGAGGAAAAATCACGCCCGACGCGGTATCGGGTGAGACGTCTCTCTGCTGAGAGGCTGGGATGAGACCCTCGCGAACGGGGATGCAGGCTGACTCGAGGGCAAATATTCATAGGTATCCAGTTGAACAGCGATCCCATTTTGCTGTCCCCCTTGCGATGGAATAGCCCGCACCACTCTTCCACCGCACCGAACCGGCATATTCTCAGCCAGGGTGATTTCGGAGGGCATCATAAAACTCAATTCCACGTAAGCGCCTTCAACAGGAACCCTCTCGGCATAGAAGAAAATGCCCCGGCCGCTCAAATCTTGAGCAAATCCGGCCACAGTTCCTCCATCGAAATGAATCGCTAATGGCAAATGCACTTCAAAACGCTGCGCGCTTCGGCGTTCAAGACGATTAGGGTCGGTATTCATGAAGGGTCCTTAGAGATCCGGTTGCCGGATCGGTGGAACCTAACTGTACCTCGGATTGTGACCTGGGGGAAGTTCCAAATTCAATCGCGAGCGCAAATCGTCGAACGCAAATCACCGAAATAGACAATAAAGAGAAGTTTGCTCGAGTTGCCACGCCCACGCTTTGAATGTGCAGCGTTGAGCTGGTTGCCGCGACACGTAAGATGTGAAAAGGTTTTAAGTGAAAGTGCTTTAAAGTGCCTGAGCTTTGAAGAGGCGATTTAGACTGTGGAGAGCAAGTGAACAAGAACCCTGACAGCGCAGTGGATCAACAACCCGGGGTGAAGCCTGCGGCCCAACCGAAATGGGCTTCTACCCTGCGCGCCCTGCGCCATCGTAACTTTCAATTGTTTTTCGCCGGACAATTGATCTCGCTAACCGGCACATGGATGCAAAGCGTGGCCCAGGCATGGCTCGTCTACCGTATGACGAAGTCAGCTTTGCTGCTCGGGAGTGTCGGCTTTGCCAGCCAGATTCCTGTTTTTCTCTTCGCTCCCATTGGGGGGATAACCGCTGACCGGATGAATCGCCAGCGGCTGGTAACCGCCACGCAGACTTGCAGCATGATTCTCGCGGGAATTCTCGCTTGGTTAACCTTGAGTGGCCGCGTCGAGGTTTGGCACGTTTTTGTATTGGCCGCACTGCTTGGAGTGGTGAACGCATTCGATATCCCCGGTCGTCAGTCCTTCCTCGTCGACATGGTTGGCAAAGAAGATCTGATGAATGCCATCGCCTTGAACTCCTCGATGTTCAATGGCGCGCGTGTGATCGGTCCGGCGGTAGCGGGAATCCTAGTGGCAAAAATCGGTGAAGGATGGTGCTTTGCCGCCAATTCCATCAGCTACATTGCCGTAATCGTCGGCCTTTTGTTGATGCATGTCCAGAGTCCGCCGCGCGTAAGCAAGCATTCGCCGATCGAAGACATCATCGAAGGATTTCGCTGGGTCAATCAGACAAAAATCATTCGTTCTTTGCTCCTGCTGATCGGCTTGGTGAGCCTGGTGGGGATGCCATATACCGTGCTGATGCCCGTATTCGCGGATCAGATCCTGCACGGCGGAGCTCGCGGATTAGGCATCCTGATGGGTTCTACTGGCGTAGGCGCGCTGTTGGGCGCTTTAACTCTCGCGGCCAAGACCGGAATAAAAGGACTTGGGCGGTGGGTAGCGATTACCTGCGCGGGCTTGGGGATAAGCTTGTTCTGTTTCGCATTCTCGAGATCGTTCTGGCTATCAGCCCTGCTACTGTTGCCCGCCGGTTACTCAATGATGTTGCAGATGGCCTGCTCGAACACGCTCATCCAGACCATGGTCCCTGACCAACTACGCGGACGCGTCATGTCTCTTTATTCAATGATGTTTATGGGAATGGCTCCCTTCGGAGCATTCTTTGGCGGCGCTTTGGCGCACCGCGTTGGAGCGCCTATCACCGTTGCCGTCGGGGGAGTGGCCTGCGTGTTCGGAGCAATCTGGTTCGGACAGGCGCTACCGGAACTCCGCATTGAAGCCCGCCGGCTCATCGTCGCTCAGGGATTGGCGGCTGGCGAACCTGCCCAAGAGTTGAACGCGCAGCCTGTGGAGGAATAGACGGCGGCCTTGCAGGCGTGTGTTTAGTTCAGCAGCTTGCGCTGATGCAGAAATTCTCGCACCACCACTACTGGATCGCGATGTTGTCCATCCACGGCATAATTTAGACGCCGCATGTCTTCGTCGGAGATCGCTCCCGCTAGCGCGTCCAGTGCCGGTCCAACCTCGGGATGCTTCTTGAGCATTTCTTCGCGCATCAACGCCACCGCTTCGTAGGGGGGAAAATAATGATGGTCGTCCTCCAGCGCAAAAAGATCGAGCGCCGGAATTAGGCCGTCTGTGTTGTTGCCGGCAATCAGATCCACCTGGCGCTCCTTTAGTGCACGCGTTATCAGCCCCAGACTCATGATGCGCGGCGCTTCCGCGAAGTGCAGATTGTAACTTGCAACCAAACCTTTATAGCCGTCAGGACGTTCCATGAATTCGTATCCGAAACCAGCACGCCATTTCAGAGCAAACTGAGCCGCCTGCGACACGGTGCTGAGATGCAAGCGCCGTGCGTCGTCGTCGCGAATCACGATGGCGAAGGTGTCATTGAAACCGAGCGGTCGCCCGACGGCGAGGTTGAATTTGGCTTGATACCCCTGTTTTACGCGCTGGTAAACATCCATTTTGTCGCCACTCGGCTGCTCTTTAAGAACTGCGGTCAGCGCGGTGCCGGTATATTCCGGATAAATATCTATTCTTCCGCCGAGTATTGCTTGCTGGCAGATGAACGTGCCCGCCAGATAGAAACGGCGCTCGACCGGCAGGTGAGTGCGGTTCTCAATGATTTGAGCAAACAGTTCGCCGAGAATGAGTTGCTCGGTGAAATCCTTTGAGCCGATTACGATGCGATCGGTGCGTTTTCCGCAACCTACGATTGGCAAGATGAGCGCAGGGATAAGTATGAGTACAAAGACGAGCGCAAGCGCCATCCATTGAAATGCGATTGATTTATGGATAGTTGTGACGAAGCGACTGCGGATGGAATCGCTCGTCAATGCTGTTCCTGCGGTTTCAAATGCATACTCCCGAGCAGTTGTTCGAGTCTTCCCAGGGCAAAATCCGCCAACAGCGCGAGCAGCGCGGCTGGAATAGCTCCGGCAAGAATGACCTGATTGTTCACCATGGCCAGGCCGCGAAAAATAAATTCCCCAAGTCCTCCGGCGCCAATGGCGGCCGCGATCGTGGCTAATCCGATGGACAACACAGTCGCAATTCGCACGCCCGCGACGATGACTCCTGAAGCCAGCGGCAATTCCACTTGCAGTAGCAATTGCCGGTCGGTCAATCCCATGGCTCGCCCAGCTTCAACAATTGCCGGATCGACACCTTGGATGCCGGCGTACGTATTGCGAATCAGCGGCAACAGTCCGTAAAGTGCGAGCGCCAGAATCGCAAGCCGCCCACCACGCGCGCCAATCCACGGAGCGGGAAGAAGGAAGCCGAACAACGCGAGGCTGGGGATGGTCTGAATGATGTTTGCGGCACCGAGCACCGGCTTGCTGAGCTGCGGCACGCGGGTAATCAGAATGCCCAGCGGAATCCCGACCAGCGCCGCGAGAAGCGTCGCCACGCCTGAAAGCGTAATGTGTTCAAGGGTAAGCTCCAGCACTTGCTGGCGATTCGCCATCATGAACTGCAGAAAGTTCACCCGCTCACCTCGTGTATTACTGTGAATCGCGATTACTTGGAACCATGACAGAATCCGGCAGTGCCGAAAATGCTTCCATGTATGCTCTCACGAGTGGATCGTCTGAACGCAAAAACTCCGCGACTGGAAGATCGACGACAAGCCGGCCCGCTTCCATCAGCGCGATTCGATCTGCCAGCAGCAATGCTTCGCGCAGATCGTGGGTCACAAAGATGACAGTTTTCCGCATGCGCTGCTGCAGGGCGCGAAATTCTTTCTGCATCTCCGATCTCGTGATTGGATCGAGCGCCCCGAAAGCCTCGTCGAGTATCAGAATTGGAGGATCCGCCGCCAGCGCGCGCGCCACCCCAACCCGCTGACGCTGACCGCCTGATAGTTGGTTTGGATAACGAGACGCGAGATCTGCGCTCAAACCGACCGTGGCGAGCAACTCCCGCACTCGCGCTTCCACGCGTGGCTGCGGCCAGTTCTCGATCCGCGGTACGAGGGCAACGTTACGTTCCACTGTGTAGTGCGGAAATAGACCACCGTCCTGGATCACGTAGCCGATGCCTCGCCGCAAGCGAATTGGATCCCACTCTTCAGTTCGCCGCCCGTTCACCCGGACTTCTCCTGAAGTGGGCAAGAGCAGCCGGTTAATCAGTTTCAGAGTTGTAGTTTTTCCTGAACCGCTGCGGCCGAGCAGTACCAGCGTCTCCCCGTGTTTCACGGTGAGCACAAGATCATGTAGTAGAGGGCGTCCGTTGAGGCTAAAAGAAGCGCGATCAAATTCGATCGCCGATTTTTCGTTGCCTGACACGCTTGCGAAAGGAGCGGTGGGAGGAGCAGTCATGTCTTTGCTGCCGCGTAGTACGCGCCATCGGGCAATCCCGTGATCCGAATCCCGCCGTGCCCCTTATGCCGGATGTTGAGGCCGATCAAAAGCGCGGTGATCTGTTCGACAATGCGCGCGTTCTCGAGTTTTCCGCCATCAATCGCGCGCACGCGCTTGATCTTCGACGCGAGACCCATTGCAACTTTGGTCGCGTTCGGATCGTCGCTGCACACGATCACATCGCATTCGACATCGGCATCATCTTCGCCGTTGAGGACGTCCGCCGAAATATTTTGGAATGCAGCCGCGACGGAAACGCCTTTCGGAACAAGCTCCGCCGCTTGTTGAGCAGCTGAGCCCTGCCACACCCCCAAGGTGCGACTGGCTCGCCCGCCTACGCTCGTGGCTAGTGGAACGGTGACATCGATCAGAATGCTGCCCGGGCGAATTAAGGGCTTCAACTCCTTTATCAGTGCCGCCTGCCCATCAAATGGGACGGTTAATACAAGAAGATCGCTGGCCGCACACGCAGCAGAATTCTCCATTCCGGAAACTTGAGCATTTGCGCCAACGCGTTTGCGAATGATATCCGCTGTCTGTTCGGCGCGGCCGGCATCACGCGAGCCAATGATGACGGTCTCACCGGCACGCGCCCAGCGCAAGGCCAGTCCGGTGCCGGCGGGGCCGGTACCGCCGATTATCGCGATGGCACGGCTCACGCAAACTCCGGAAATGAACTCTCAAAAGCATCCTCGGGAGGCACCGACTCCATCGGCAGCTTGATGTGCATTCTCGAATATTTTGTATTGCGTTCCGCAGGGATGCGTCCAATCTCCATGATTAACGATTGAAAGTCTTCCGGGCTGGTGTATTGGCCAGCAGTCGCGCCGGCTTCACGCGAAATATTTTCTTCCATCAGGGTTCCACCGTAATCATTGGCGCCCGCTTGCAGGCAGAGCTGCGAAAGCTTGCGGTTCAACTTTACCCATGAAACCTGAATGTTATTGATCGATCCGGCAAGTAGAATTCGCGCCAGCGCATGAATTTTGAGATGCTCGGCAAGCGTCGGTCCTGATCGCGCCAAGCCCTGGTGAAATAAGAGAGTGTTCTGATGCACGAAACCGAGCGGAACAAACTCAGTGAAACCGCCAGTCTCACTTTGAATTTTCCGAAACAAAGACAACTGCCGCACCCAGTGGTCCGTCGTCTCCATGTGGCCATACATCAACGTTGAAGTCGTGCGAATTCCACATTGATGTGCTGTCCGAATCACTTCTTGCCATCGCGCGGAGGAAAGTTTGTTACGCGAGAGCACATGGCGCACTTCATCATCGAGGATTTCCGCTGCCGTTCCCGGCAGGGTGTCCAGACCGTTATCGCGCAGCATCAGGAGATAGTCGCGCAGCGGCATGCCGGTAAGTTCCACGCCATACACAATCTCCATTGGAGAAAATGCGTGGATGTGCATCTGCGGAACAGCATTCTTGACGGCGCGCAAAATATCGCGATAATAAAATGGCGATAGGCCATGCGGCAGCCCGCCTTGAATGCAAACTTCGGTCGCTCCCAGTTCCCACGCATCTCTACTCTTGCGCGCCATATCTTCCAAGGAATGGAAATAGGAGTCGGCCTCGCGCGGACCGCGGCTAAAGGCGCAAAACTTGCAGCCTACAAAACAGATGTTCGTAAAATTAATATTGCGATTCACTACGTAGCTGACGATGTTGCCGACGAGATCGCGCCGCAGAGTATCCGCCGCAACCAGCAGCCCGAGCAAATTTGTATCGTCAGTTCTTGCTAAGACGTAGCGTTCCTCGTCCGTGAGGCAGGCGCCCTGTTGCGTTTCCAGCACGTGCTCTAAAGGCAGGCGAACAGCCGATGACAGGTGGGGAGCTACATCGTCCCAAGTCAGCGTTGGAAACTGTTCGAGTTGTAAGAGAGGTGCTGCCATAACTTTCTCCAATCGTGCACCGATACTTCCACCGATACTATCGAAAAAGATCGTTTTGCGGGGGCCGAACCATTTCCTGCGCACTGCCCTTCCCTCGTCGATATGAATATCCGCGAATGATACACGCGGGAGTGCTTTCCAACTTTCCGCAGACCAGGCCAGCCGCGCACGCCAGTTCATCAGCCACCGCATCCACCGTCGCATGCAGCGAATAGCCATGCAGGTCGCGGCGTCCGCGGTAGTCGATCAGAGGCCGCATGCCGGCAACGCCAATTGCGACCTCCGTTAAACCTTCGCGCCACGGACGTCCGAAACTATCGCTGACGATTACAGCAACTTCTGTTCCAGTTTGCCTCTTCAACTCCCGCCGCAATTTCGCAGCGGAACCGTCCGGATTCACCGGTAACAAAACCGCGTGCCGGCCGCCATCGACGTTCGAGACATCGACTCCACTATTCGCGCAAACAAAACCGTGCTTCGTTTCGGTGATCAGCACACCCCGCTTCTGCCGCACGATTCGGCGACTTTCGCGGAGCGCCAATTCGCTAATGCGGGCATCCAGCCTATGTTGACGGGCCCAGGTTCTAGACGCCTTCGAAGGTTGAACTTCATCCAGCGCAACCAGCGAGCCTTCCGACTTCGATACAACTTTATGTTTGACCACCAGGATGTCGCCGTCCTGAAAATGTATCCCGCGGCTACCCATCGCCGCCAATAATCTTTCGCTCAGAGATTCGCCAGCGCGAATCTCGACGCGCACTGGGACCGGTAAGATGCGAACTTCCCCACTTGCGGCGTTACTGTTTCTTGCCCTTTTACTAGAACTCATCAGCGACCGCTGAGCTCTTGGCCAGAACTCGATCAGTCAGGTTCCAGCTTCGCACAAGCTTCTGCGACTGGCGCTCGCCGCTGGCGGCCGACAGTTGGTGAAGGTCTTGCGGCCGGTCGATATCTCGCGCAATCCCGGGTAATCGCAAGATGACACACGGCAATCCAGTTGCCCGAGCTGCGGCTTGATGCGGCAAGAAACTATCGTTGCCAAATCGAAGTGGAAATATATCGCCTGGTGATCTCAGGGCTGCATTGGTACCACGACCTTCTGCATCCGGCACAAGCACTGTTCCACCGGGGGGAGCGGACTCAATAATTTTTTGCAGTTCCGCGCTATCAATCAGAGGAATATCCGCTGGCACCACCAAGGTGCTCCGCGCTCCTCGAGCTTTGCATACGGCCGTTGCCATTTCGATGGCGCTCGTCTCTCCGGAGTTCGCATCAGCGATGACATCGAATTTGAAGCGCGCAGCCAACCCGCTGGCAAACGAATCGCTCGTCACCACCGCCACCGCCATCGCCATCGCCAAGGAGGCTCGGTTCTGCCAGCTTGCCAAGGTTTGCAGCACGTCCTCGCACATTGCCTGGGCCAACGCGACGCGTTCCTCGGGGCTCAAAACACCCGACAGCCGCTGTTTTGCGTCGGCCAGAATTTTCACTGGAACAAGGATCATGCCAGCTCCAGTGACGTTCGCTCGGAGGGCGGCTGCATCGCCGCGTCTAGCACGCTTTTGGCAAGCGCGATCCTATCCGCACCTTTACGCATGATGGTCGAGGTGCAGTGGACACGCATTCCAGTCGCACGCAACGCTTCGGCCGCCATCTCGTCCTGAGTATCGACCACGAGCAGATCAAGAAAATCGTGATAAAAGTCTGCAACACCAGCAATCGAAACCTCGAAACCTTGCGCCGCCATGAGAATGCCGGCAGGTCCGCTCACCGCAGCGCCGCGCACAATGGGACTCACAGCCGCAATGCGGGCGCGGCTCTCGCGCAACGCTTCCCGAATTCCCGGAACGGCAAGAATCGGGGCAATGCTGCTGACTGGGTTACTCGGCGCAAGCAATAGCAGGTCGGCCGAGCGGATCGCATCAATCACGCCGGGAGCCGGCTCAGCCTCGCTCGCTCCGGCAAACCGAACCGATTCCACCGGGTCCTGATACCAGCGTTGAACGAAATATTCTTCAAAGCTAAGTTCACCAATCGGAGTGAGAACCCGCGTCTCGACTCGTGAGTCGCTCATGGGCAACACGCGCGTCGTGACGCCGAGTTTTGCCGCAATTTCTGACGTCGCTTCACTAAGCGTCTTGCCGTCAGCAAGCATTTTCGAGCGCACTATGTGGGTCGCGAGATCGCGATCTCCGGTGTTAAACCAGATCGGCTGCCCCAACTGACCCATGGCATTCAAACAGAAAAACGTGTCGCCTTTGACACCCCAGCCGCGCTCCTGGCTCAATTTGCCCGCCAGCATATAAATAATGGAGTCGACGTCGGGCGAAACATAGAGTCCCCACCACTGTAAGTCGTCGCCGGTGTTCACGATGATGGTCAGGTCCTCCGGCGGAATGATGGTCCGGAGTCCATCCACAAACTTCGCACCGCCGGTTCCACCCGTGAGAACTGTAATCATGCAGACCTCCGGGCATAGCCTTCAGAGTCGGCCGCGGCGCCCAGGCGTTCCGATAGCAAATCGCCGTCAACCGCCGCTCGCGTTGTCTGCTGAGTTACGAATTCGGGATAAACCGGCAGCCTCTGTCGCAATTCAAATCCTTTCGCTCGCGTTTTCTGTTTCAGCTCATCCAGATGCGGCCACGGCTTCTCCGGATTGATAAAATCCGGCGTGAGCGGAGAGATACCTCCCCAGTCATTGATCCCGGCGTCGAGGAGATCAGCATAGTGCGGATCGGAAAGATTTGGGGGAGCCTGAATATTCATCGCGGGCATTAGCAAACGAGCCACAGCCAGCGTGCGTAGCATCGTCTCAAGATCAGGCTCGGGCCACTGTGCCATCGGGGTTCCAGGCTTGGCGCGGAAGTTCTGGATGATGACCTCCTGAATATGACCATACTTTAAATGCAGATCGCGAATCGCGATCAAGGCATCCACTCGCTCTTCCAGCGTCTCGCCGATCCCAATCAGAATTCCAGTCGTAAAAGGATTCCCTTCGCGACCAGCGTCCTCGATAACGCGCAAGCGCTTGTCCGGATCTTTGTCGGGAGCATTGTCATGGGCGGCATCTTTTGCGAGCAACCGCCGGCTGGTAGTTTCGAGCATTAACCCCATACTGGGAGCGACGCGAGATAATCGCTTCAACCATTCCTTACTCATCAGGCCAGGATTTGGATGAGGAAGCAGGCTCGATTCACGCAATACCTTCTCACACATCCCTTCCAAATAATGCAGTGTCGATTTATATCCGAAGTATCGCAGCGTTTCGCGCATTTCCGGGAAGAGAAGTTCGGGTTTGTCTCCCAGGCTGAATAGCGCTTCCGTGCATCCTAGCCGCTCTCCTGCGCGCACTACTTCGATGACGTCGTCCGGCGACATGGTATGCGCTCCAGGTTCTCCGGGATCACGTCTGAAGGTGCAGTAGCCGCAATAATCGCGGCAAAGATTCGTCAGAGGGAGAAATATTTTGCGGGAGTAAGTGATAACTGCTGGCTTGAAAATGGCGCGCACCCGTTGCGCTGCCTCAAGCAGTGCAGGCAACGTCTCGCCGCCTGGTCGCAGCAACTGACAAGCTGCTTCACGTGCGATCGGCTCCGCGCCTGCGCTCTCTAATGCAGCAGTCGCTGCGGGCCTCGCTTGTTGGAATGAGGTCGCCATGCGTCTTAGCTTCACCTTTAGCTAGGCTTCATTTTCCCATGACGAGCTTGGCAATGGTTGCCAATTGCATATTGGAGGTACCTTCGTAGATCTTCCCGATCTTCGCATCGCGCCAATATTTTTCAACGGGATAATCTTTGGTGAAGCCGTAGCCACCGTAGACTTCGATGGCCAGCGATGTCACTCGCTCCGCGACCTGCGATGCGAAGAGCTTGGTCATCGCAGCTTCCTTCACGAAATTTACTCCGGCATCCTTCATGCGGGCAGCGTTGTAGACCATCAGCCGAGCCGCCTCGATTTCAGTAGCCATTTGCGCGATCTGGAACTGGATGCCCTGAAACTCCGAAATCGGTTTCCCAAACTGCGTTCGTTCCTGCGCGTATTTTGCGGCGTATTCCCACGCCCCGCGCGCTACTCCGAGCATCTGCGCACCAATGCCGATGCGGCCTTCGTTTAACGTCTCGATCGCGATCTTGTATCCCTTGCCGACCTCGCCAAGGACATTCTCCCGGGGCACGCGGCAGTCCTCCAGAATCAGTTCGCAGGTCGAAGACGCTCGAATCCCCAGCTTATCTTCTTTCTTGCCCACGGTGAAACCAGGGAAATTCTTCTCGATCAAGAAGGCGGTAATCCCCTTGTATCCCTTCGAAGAATCTACGGTGGCGAACAGGATGAACAGTCCGGCCTCTTTGCCATTGGTGATCCAGAGCTTGCGCCCATTGAGAACAAAGTCGCTGCCTTTGAGTTCGGCTTTGGTCTGGAGCGCGAAGGCGTCCGATCCTGAACCCGCTTCACTGAGGGCGTACGCGCCCACAGTGTCAGCCGCCATCTTTGGCAGGTAGCGCTTTTTCTGATCATCATTCGCCCAGCGCAGAATTGCGTTCGCCACCAGCGTATTCTGCACGTCCACGATTACTCCGGCGGAAGCATCGGCGCGCGAAAATTCTTCCACCGCTAGAATCGCCTCGAAAAATTTCCCGCCGGCTCCTCCATACTGCTCGGGAATTTCGATGCCCATTAATCCAAGCTGAAAAAATTGCTCGAGCAGGCCGTGATCAAACACAGCTTTTTCGTCCATCTCCCTGGCTAACGGACGAATCTTGTCCTCGGCGAACTGCCGCACGTTATCGCGGAAGAGAATCTCGTCTTCAGTAAGGGTGGTCAGTGGGAGGGGGTTCGAAAGTTGGAGTGTTTCAGGCACGCAGGTACCTCATGGACGACGTATCTCGGCGTATTGGGAAGGGTGGCGCACGGGAATTGTAGCAGCGAAGCTTCAGGACTGTTGAACGCTGCTGATGACTACTAGTTGCCTACTTGGTCGTTCCGACCTTCACCCGCCGAGACGACAATCACTATTGAGCAGCTTCGAGCAGGCCCTGCTCCGCTTTTTCCTGGCACTCGATGCAATGGCGAGTCCACGGCACAGCTTCCAGTCGCTTGGCATTTATTTCTTTGCCGCATGAAACGCACTCCCCAAAGCTGCCTTCGCGAATTCGCGCCAGCGCTCCATCGACCATGTTGAGCAACTGGCGGTCGTTATTGCTCTGGCTGAAAAGAAATTCCTTGGTGTAGGAACTGGCTGCGCGATCCGCGACATCCTGAGTAGCTTCATCGTCGGCCGTACGACCGTCCTGCTGATTGCGAACTACCATGTGGCGCAGCTCTGTACGCCGGATTTCCAGTTTCTTTCTGAAAGTCTCTAGTTTCTTCTTATCCATAAATTATGCAGTCCTGCCAACAATGACCTTGATTACGATGTTGGGTGCCTTCGATTGGTTGCGTAATGTATTAAAGCGCACCTCACACTAAACTCACACCGCTATGAGGTGAAACGAATATCGTAAGCGCGCAAGCAAGCAGGCGTCAAATAGGGCAAATGGCCGGTAACGCCTGAATTTCCTCAAGCAGGAATATAAGCACAAACAGGTGCTCCGCCTTAGCAAAGCGGTGGATTACACGTGTGAAGCGAGCACCCTCGCCGGCTTGTATGCAGACTTGTTATGCAGAATAGCTGAGCTTGAAGCGGCGAGAGCGCCCGCTCCACACAACACCGTGGTCAATTCGAAGCTTGCGCTAGAGCGGGTGCTGGATATTCTGGAAGTTTCTGCTTCGAGGCTTGCGTTCGCTTAATCTGCAGTTCATCAAACAGCAAAGCCGGGCTGGCGACACTGAACCATACAGGCTCCGGGCGGCTCTCAACTGCAGGCGCGGTTCCAGCCGCAGTGAGTTGGCTGCGAAGCGCCCTTACATCCAAATCTCCGGCCCGCCGTAGGTTCGGCCAGCGGCGCGGCGCGCAACGCGCTCAGGTCGTTGGCCATTTTTGTCGTGGTCTTGGCGACTTCGGCCGCAGAAGGAAATTTCGTAGGATCGGAAAATTGGTAAGTTTCAACCCGCATCAGCTGCATACCGTCATCAGCGCGGGTTTCGGCCTCGATCATGATGCGGAAGATGGGGTCGTTGGTCACAATTTTCGTACCTTCGGTCGAAACCAGGTAACTGCGGCTATTCGAGGCGGTAAGCAAAACCACAGATTGTTCCACCTGGGGGAACTGACGAAACGAAGCCGAACAGCGGCAGGCAAGTTCTTCCCAGGCTTTTTGCTCAGGGAAGGGTGGTGAGGGAGCTTTTTCCGCGTAGGTGGCGGGTCTCTCATTGGAAAAGTCGGGCGAATCGTCTTCGTCCTTGGCCCGAACTGCGCTCTTCGTCTTCACATTCGAGTAAGACTGGCGCGCCTTTCGATACTCGTCGTAAGTCAGACGCCAGAGGACTCTGGCAATAGCATCCGGATCATCCCGCAATGGAAGCTGCCCGGTTGTGATTCCCGAGGCACGTTCCTGATCGTGCGTGTTGTCGAGTGCCGGCTCACCGATGCGCATGCTCACATCGGCCACGCGGTTGTGGGTACGGGTGGAATTGAGGACGGCGCCTTGGGCGCTCAGAATGACCATCGATTCGCCATCCGTCACGTTGTAGCTTGCGAAGTACGGGGCTGGATCCTGCTTGGCCAGCTCGGACTGTCCGCGATGGAGCTACTTTTCCATGGTCCTCAGCAGGATATCCTCCGGTCCGGGGTTAGCAGCTTGCCCCGTAGCGCTTTTTCGACCAAGAGCTGAAGGGATGGTGAGTAATCCTAGGAGAATAGTGAAAAGAGTGGCGCTTCGGTAATCCATCGGATGCCGCGAGTTTACAGGAGTGGGTGAGACCAAAAAAGCGGCCTCTTGGAGGCCGCCCTTTTCAAAGAGGCTGGATGGTGGGAATCAGAGGAAACTAGAGTTGACGCCGTTTCGCGAACCTGAAACGGACAAAGTGAGATGTCGAGAGTGAAGTTGTTCCAAAGGTGCGACCTCTTCAATACTGTCGAATGAGCATTTGCGGAACCAAAATGGTGGACGGCGACGTATCTTGTGCAGATGGAAAAACTGGTGCAATTAAACGCTTTAGCACAGAGGATGGACTCTCATACGCAAGCCGGTATATCGAAAGCCCTTTTCGAGGTGCACAAAGCTGCACTCTACACAAAGCTGCACTCTAAAAGAAGACGTTTTTCGAACGCGGCGGTGCGATCACCTTTTCTAAAAAAGAAAAGCTCCACTTAGCAGTGGAGCTCCATCAAACAAAATCTCAATGGTCTAGCTGTCGCCGGCGACGGTTCGCACCTTACCAGGCAGGAAATGGTAGGGCGGCCAAGGGCCGGTAACCACCATCTCGCAATTCTTTAGCTGCTTGGCTGCTGTGCTGTAGCGATTCTGATACTTTTCAATCGACTTGGTATCGATCAGGTGAGCGATATCCAACAGCATGCCATCCGCGTCGACTTTCTTGCAGCTGACCTCTTCTTCCAGAGGATTGAATAGCTTGTGTACCTGGACGGAAAGGGCACGAGCCTTGGTCTGGCGTTCGCGTTGGCGGGATGCTTTTTCGCGGAGTTTGCTGAGATACTCCCGCCCTACTGTATCGGGCAGGACAATCTCTTCCATTGATCCACGGGTTGAGCCGTCGCGAACGGTTAGCTTAATTCGCATTTCGGACTTGCCGCGAAGCCGGGCTACGCTTTCACAGAAAGTACGACGATTGGATCGAACGGCTTGGCGGATGGCATCTTCGGTATCGAAGATGGTTCCGAAGCGGAAGGGCAAAACGGTGGCCGTGCGGAAGCTTTGGCTTACAACTCGGGCATGCTCAAGAACCGACTTCTCGTCGAGTCTTGAGGTTGCGCGGTCAAACTCACTGACAATCACCGCAAACTCGCCGCTCGGGTAGCTCATTACGGGAGCTGAATTAACTCCCTGAATTCCATCTAAAAGAAAGGGACGGCGGGCGCGGACACCATTCGCTAGGGTCGGGTGTTCCGTAAGGCAGTACGCGTACCACGACATGCATTCTCTCCGAATTGCACCGGGGCTGGAGCACCCCTTTAGATTTTCTGGTCAAGCAAGGGCTGCGTTTCTACCTGGAAGTTTTGGTTTTTAGCTAGATGAACGTGAAATGTACGTCCAAAGACATAGTACTTCCGGTTTCACTTATTTGCAACCATTGTTATGAGAGATGCATTGTGGAGCGTCTCATTTTGCTACTCAAGACGTCTAAAAATAACCTGCCTAGCCCTTACCCTGGAACTGGATTGTGGCACCAAGAACGTTCGACAATCATTGCAGCTTCGCGTACTCCGCTTGCGCCTCTTTTAATACGGGAATACCTGGGTCGGCGTCTTTCCAGAGGGCCAGAAAATCCTTGTAGGCGGCGAGCGACCTTACGCGAGCGGCATCGGCATCGGCGCCCTGTGAGGTTCTCGACTGTAAGGCGTTCGCACGGGCCACTCCCAAATGCGCCAACGCTCCGGTCCAGCAATTCCAGACGATGCCGCTGTGGTCGAGAATCTTCTGAAACTCGGCGGCGGCGGCGGTGCCTTGTCCAGCGGCCAAGTTTGCCTCTCCGCGTACATACGCGAGGTAGAGGCAGGAGATATTGATGGCGAACGGAATTTCTCCCAACTCGATCACCGAACCAGCTGGCAAAGCATGCAGGGCGAGGGCCCGGTTCCCTCTATCTAGCGCCAATTGCCCCTGAATCACATGCAGCCAAAGCGACTGAGTCTGGATGTTCGCCGGAAAGCGTTTCCCTAAGTCCTGAGCTAGAGACTGGGCGCGCACCGCATCGCCAGCCAAGGCAAAGGCGAGGGCCGCCTCGCTTTCCACCCCCGGACTTGCAGGGGCGAGCTTTAATGCCTCGGATGCGAATCGCCTCCCTTGAGCACCATTGCCGTAAGCAGCTTCCCGCTGGGCGCCAATCGCAAGCCAGATTGCCCCATTTTCTTTGCTGTCAGCCCGAATGGCAGACTCGACAGCCCGCTTTGTCAGTTCTCGCGCTTTTCCAAGTTGACCGGTATATGCCTCAGTGTCGGATGCGAGCGCAAGTCCCCAGTTTTCGTAATCGGGCTTTTCCGCATACCATTTTTGCTGCTCTGCCATTCCGGCAGAGTCTGCCCCCAAAAAAGCTAGGGCGTAGAGGGCATTGTGCATGTAAAAATGGTCCAATTTTCGTGCCTGCGCCTGGTGAATAATCCGCCGTGCTTCGTCGAAACGCTGCAAAGGAACGTAATAGTAGGCGAGATTTATGTACCAATTTACTTCATCCGGCGCAATGCGCAACGCTTGGCTTGTAACCTCGATGGCTCTCTCGTACAGACCTTGTTCGGCGTACACTATTCCCAAACGGTTATACGCTGTGGGTTCCCGCGGGTAACTCTCAATCTCCTTCTGAAACGTCTGGGCCGCCTTATCGAGTTCCCCGGTTACATTCCGATAGTAGCTGGCCGTGATCTCCAGTTTTTCCCGTTCACTGCCATGCTCCCGGAACTGGAATGCCTTGGTGTAGTACTCATTGGCCCGTCCCAGCTGGCCAAGGGTGAAATAGTCGGCGCCCACTGCCAGGTAGCCCATGGCAAAATTCGGATCAAGCTCGATGGCACGTTGATCATATGGCAGGGATGAGGCGGGATCTTTCTCATTAAAAACCTTTCGCCCAAGGCTATACGCTTTCAAGGCTTCGAGCGAAGAGGTGGTGGCCTGTTCGAGGGGGACATCAAATTTCTGCACCGTAGCGAGCGATTCGCCCAGTTCGCGGCGCAGCTTGGATGCCGCCTTGCCGAGCGCGTCGAGCACCTTCTCCTTGGAAACCGCCGTCCCCAACTCCTGGGCAAGCATGTCTCCGCTCTGGCAATCTATCGCTTTCAATCCCAGCACGTATTCGCTACCCATGTTGCCTATCGATCCCGCAACATAGGCTTTGCTACCCGCCCGCTGGCAAAGCTCGCGCGCCACCTCAGGCGTCAGCCTCGTGCTGACTGGACGAGTCATCTGTTGCAGGGTCATCGCAACGTCGCTGACGGAGAGCACATTCAAGAAAGGCGATTGCTGCAAGGAAACGTTAAGCGCCGTCTTCAGTGTGTCGTCAAACACCGTGTCTCCCGTGCTGTTGGCAAAATCGGCGAGAACAATCGTGTCTCTATCGGTGAGGCGCATTTTTTGACGCGATCGATAGTAGAGTCCGCCCGCTAACAGCATCGCGACGACGGCGAGTGCTAAGAGGTACCCGCCGAGTTTCGCTCGGCTTGGATGGGGGTGAGCGCGTGTCGCTGAATGGCCCGTGCCGATGGTTGCGGCTGATGACGCGTGCGAGCCCGTGTCTCGCTTCAACCGTTGCAAGTCCGCTCGCATCTCGGAGGCGTGTTGATAGCGCAAATTGCGGTCTTTCTCCAGAGCCTTGTTGATAATCCGTTCCAGTTCAGGTGGGAGATCCGGATTGAGGCGTATTGGAACCACCGGAGCTACGTTCAGGATCGCATCGAAGATCGCTGCCGAACTGTCCCCGCGGAATGGCAACTGCCCCGTGGCCATCTCGTAGAGGACAGCTCCGAACGAGAACAGATCAGTTCGGGCGTCCAACTCTTTCGCTCTCGCCTGTTCCGGCGACATATAAGCCACCGTGCCCGGCGTAGAACCGGGGGTGGTGATGTGCGGCTCATCGACCGCGGCCGTCACCGTGCTCGCTGATGCGCCATGGTTGGGGGAACTGCCCGGAGGTGATGATTTCGCCAGTCCAAAATCCAAAATCTTTGCATGCCCACGCTTGGTGACGAAAATGTTGGCGGGTTTTATGTCACGGTGGACGATGCCTTCAGTGTGAGCGGCATCCAGCGCGTCGGCAATTTCAATTGCCAGACTGAGCAAGAGGTCAGTCTCCACAGGCCTTGCGGCGATGCGATGCTTTAACGTCACACCATCCAGAAACTCCATGGCGATGAACGCCTGACTGTCCTGCTCGCCGATGTCGTAGATCGTGCAAATATTGGGATGATTCAGTGCGGACGCCGATTGGGCTTCGCGTTGAAAACGGGCCAGGGACCTCATGTCACGAGCAACTTCATCGGGCAGGAACTTGAGAGCGACAAATCGGTGGAGTGCGACCATATTAGAGGCGAGGCTGGATCAGGTCAATGCGCCGTACTTGACGAGGATTTCTGTTGCTTTGCGGCGGCAGCACGTTCTTGTAAGGCCGTCGTGACCGCTCGTAGCATATCGGTAGCCGGGGCCGGCTTACCGGTCCAGATCTCGAATTGCCGAGCGGCCTGGTGCACGAACATTTCAACGCCTGGTATCACCGATAGCCCCTTGGCCCATGCCACTCGCAGCAAATGGGTCTCGACCGGGTCGTACACCATGTCGAAGACGACGCGAGCTTGAATCTCCTCATCCTTCAGCGGGCAATCGCGCGTGTTTCCCATGCCCACCGGTGTGGCATTAATGACTACGTCGAATGTAATCTTCCGAAGGTCGGCGCGTTTAATGCTATGTGCTTTTGCTTGCCGAGCGAGTTTCTGCGCCTTGGCAGCGGTTCGGTTGAGAATCCACACTTCGGCTCCACGTTCTTTGAGACCGAACGCCGCGGCCCGAGCTGCGCCTCCCGCTCCCAGAATGAGGACCTTCGCCTTGTCAATCGAGAGACGCTGCTCGAGAGGACGAATTATGCCAGCGACATCCGTATTGAAACCGTAGAGTTTACCGTCTTGTCCGCGTACAACCGTATTGCACGCACCTGTCTTCGTTGTGTGCGCGTCGGTGTTATCTAAATGTTCGACGATGGCCTGTTTGTAGGGCATGGTCACGCTGACGCCGTGGAGCGGAATCTCACGTATGCAAAAGAGCAAATCCTTGAGCGTCTTGGCGTGAAGTGGAAGATAAACACTGTTCACGTTTTCGCGGCGCATCGCGGCATTCATAATTACCGGCGAGAGCGATTGCTCCACGGGATCGCCAGCGACTCCGTAAACACGGGTGGCCGGATCTACTTGCTCAATACGGTAAATAGCGCGGAGATCGCGTGCTGTCACTTGGCCAGGTGCAGTTTGGAGATCGGTGCTGACAGATCCAAACGTGAACACGCTCCCCGATCGAACGCTCAAGACCCGGCTGATGATGCCCTGCTCGCCCATGCAAAAACCGACTAGGGCATGTTTATCGCTGTGAGACTGCAAAAACTTCATCATCCTGACGTTGTCGGAAAGCGTGGTTGCCGTAGTTACGATCTTGTAAAGGTCGGCCGGAACCTCCAGCATTTGCTCAAGAGTCTCGTCGAGTTTGCGGGTGGCGCGGAAATCGTGGAAAGACAGGAGTAGCCGGCCACGGTTTCGCAAGCGCGATATCGACTCCCGCTTTGCTTTCACCGCACTTTGGATTTCGAGGTCGACAATCTGACAGCCAGCGGCGTTAGCCTTGCCTAGTACATCGAGTTGTGCAGCCAGCGAGCCTTTAAATTTCCCTCCATTCACCGCACGACGACAGGTTCCGATTGCGGTCACGTAGTGATGAGTTTCCAGGAAACTACGGATCTTGCCGAGCGCGGCCAAGGGCTGTTTAAGGTAATCCAACCGGAATTCCAGGAAGGGGTTTTCCTGAGCCATGGCTTCCGCAGATTCAAGCATATCTTCCACGGTGTCACCACTCAGCGCGAGGCAGACTTTGGGCAGGCGCGTAGGAACAAAACGAGACGCGATAATGGGAGATAACGACAAGGCCATTTGTTTTCAACGACGGCGCGATATTACAGGGGACTACGCACGGATGCAAGACGGAGATGGGGGGTAAGGCAGAACACCCCTGCATAGTCGCGAGACTAAGAGGCTCAACACCGTCGTAACCTTGACCCAATGTTACGTAGTTGCTACTTTTCGGCTGTAACCCTTTTCTTCCCAGAGAGATAGCTGGGCGCAGCCGGGGCATCGGAGAGAGTCGGAGGTAACATGAAGAAAACAGGATTGTTAGTAGTATTGATTGCAGCCCTGGCGGGGGCACAGCAATCGACCATGGTGGCCACGCCTGACGCATCGGGACTCGTCACTAACTCTGTGAGCGTGCCTTTTGTACGTTACCAGACGCCCACCGCGGCAGATATTTACTGCGCCGGATTTATCTCAAAAGAGCGCGTTCCCAATGCCAACTACGTCAATGGGGGCCTCTTCACTCCCAGCACGACGAAATACGAACTTGGCGAAATCGTGTACTTGTCAGGCCGAGGCTACCAGGCAGGACAACTCTATTCGATAGTGCGTGAAGTTCGGGACGTCAACGAATACGAACTGTACGCTGGTCAAAGAAAAGTACTGGCTGCTGCAGGGCGACCTTACGCCGAAATTGGGAGAGTGCGTGTCGTTGACACTCGCAGCCGTAGCGCGATAGCTCAGGTGGAATTCAGTTGCGATCCCATTAACCCTGGCGATATCGCCATTCCCTTCGTGGAAAGAGCTCCGATCGCATTCCGCGCTCCCGGACATTTCGACCGCTTCGCTCCGAGCAGCGGCAAGCTAACCGGACGCGTCGTGTTGGGCAAAGACTTCGATGGCTTCCTTGGCACGGGCATGAAGCTTTATGTAAATCTGGGTTCGAATCAGGGCGTAAAAGTTGGGGACTATTTCCGGGTCGTCCGTTCCTACACAGCTAGTTTGCGCGATCCCGTAGACTCGCTCTCTTTTAGAGCTTCGACCTCCGAAGATACCCAGTTGCATCCGCCAAGCTTCGAGGCCAATATGCTGACCAAGACCAGCGGGCCGGATATTCACGTCGCCGATCTTCCGCGGCGGGCCGTGGGCGAGGTTGTGGTCTTGAACGTTACTCCTACTTCATCTTCAGCCATGGTGGTATTCGCCCTGGAAGATGTATACGCGGGCGATACGGTTGAACTTGAGGAGCAGCAGCAGTAACAAACCGCAGAATACTTTGATCTCGACGAGGGGAGAGCCATTCTCCCCTCTTTAATTTGTAGGTGGTTTTTCCTAGCGGAAGAAAAGTATTTTGGGGTTTCCAGGAATCATCGCGCCCGCGACGATCAGTACGACTATCAAAACGACTAATTCCACCTTGACCTCAGACGCCGCTTCGCAGCCAGCGATAAGCCGTTAGCTTACGTCCATCGGCAAAGAAGGCAAGAGTACTTAAGTGCAAGGCTGGGGAGGTCAAGCGTTCAAGCTGAACCTCTGAAGCTCACTCAGCGGTGGTCTACGACGTCGTCGTCGCTGAAGACTTCCGCTGTGAAAGCTTCTATGGTTGCTGTCTTGCGCCAGGCATGCAGCGGTAGACCTGCTTTACGGCAGGTTTGATCGAGAAAAGTTTCGCGGTCCCATCGGTTCTCCACGGGAACCTGAGGGAGCAGTAGGCCCCGGCGCGCGCCATGCGAGATGACCAAGCCGTGGCGCCCTATTACCACCTCGTCTGCTTGAATTGGACGCAGCTGAGAAAGAATGCTGAGAGAAATGTGCAGCTCTAGAGCTTCTTGACTGGTCACCGGAGAGAAACGTGTATCGTCGAAAGCGGCGGCGCAAGCTGTTTCCATTACCGCGCGGAACAAAGGAGCAACCGGCAGGGCGTAGCCTACGCATCCCCTGAGCTCCCCTTGAAGATAAAGAGTGGTGAACACTCCCCGCAACTCAGACAGCCATAGCGGCATAGCGTGCGCCTCTGACGGACGCCTCCCCTCGAAGGTCGAGAGAATTGCGCCGTGCGCCAGGCGGAGCAGCGTGCGCCGCTGTTCCAAAGAAAATTCTGGACTATTGCCTGAGTGAGCTACACCAGAACCAGCTACACCAGAGTGAGCCAGTTCTTGGCGCGGCTTTTCAAACAGCCTGGACATCGCTTTTTCTCCGCCTTGAGAGAACAAAAGACCGGCGTCGGCGCTTCTCCGACTTGCGGTCAATTCTGGCCCAGAAAGCAATGAAATAGTCGAGAGCGGAAACCAGAGAAAGCAGAACCATGAACCAGATTGCAAGGCGAGCGATCCAGTAAACCGGAAAAATATAAATTGCGCCCAAGGGCCACTCGTGCCATCGGCGGGCAAGAATTACCGCAACCACGGAGATAATCTGCACCAGCATCTTGAATTTGCCCAAGTCGCTGGCCTGTATCGTAAAGCCTTCGGAAGCGGCAATTGAGCGCAGTCCGCTCACGAGAAACTCGCGGCCGATGATTACTACAGCCATCCACGCCGGCACCAGTGCAGGATTAAACTGCACCAGCGTGATGAAGGCGGCCGCGATCAGCAGTTTATCGGCTAACGGATCAAGCAGGATGCCTATGGTCGTGATCTGGCCCCGTTTGCGCGCCAGGTAGCCATCGATACCGTCCGTGATCGATGCCACAATGAAAACGGCCGATGCCAGAATTTCTCTCTCCCCGTTCCGCTCGCTGGCAAAACGAGGAGTGCAAAGAATCCAAATGAGCAGTGGAATAGCGGCGATGCGGGTGAGCGTGATGTAGTTAGGAAGATTCACGCGGTGACTGAACCGGAGCCGCTGGAGCGGTTGTTGTGATTATCCCCCACATCGGAGGACAAGGCAACGGTGCGAAAGTAGGTGTGGATAGAAAAGGCGGCAACTGAGGCGCTGCCGCCATTGAGGAAACAGCTTCACTTTTGTTTCGCGATGATTTGATCTTTTATCTTTTTGTAAGTGGTTGCTGGAATAATTTTCTTGTTGAGCAGGTCCGTTTTCTTGGCGTAGGGACGGCCGTCGATGATCTTTTGCGAGTACGCGGTCCCGATACCCGATAGCGCTTCAAGCTCATCCTTGGTTGCAGAGTTGATGTCGACCAAATCGGCATTCGATGCCATCGCGGTCGAGCTCTTGGACGGCGTCTTGGCAGCTTGCGCTACCGCCATTCCGCTACATAGACAAAGCGCCAATAGTGAAATCAAAATTCCGTTGAAGAATTTTCTTGCCATGGCCACTGCTCCTTTTTAGGTTTGATCAATTTCAGGTTTGATCAATTTTAGGTTGATCAATCTTACGACCGACTATTCCTTCTTCGCCTCTTTATATCCGGCGGCTTGCGCTTCCGATTCGGTCATGAACTTCCCCTGCTTGGTCTTTCCGTACCAGCGCCCGCTTTTGTGATATACGCCGCTCTCGGTGTTTACCCAGACCTTTCCGCTGGATTGCGCGCCCGCGATTTCCTGACCCGATGCAGTAACACTAGAAGACTTGGCCGCAGTCTTTTTGGACGGCGAACTGGACGAGGAGGAGTTGGACGACACCGAGTTGGACGAAGCCGAGTTGGACGAGGCTGGAGCGTCAGCTGTAGCCGAAGTCGTGGCTCCTGACTTGGTCTTAGTCGATGTCGCTGGCGCAGCCGACCCGGAAGCCGCAGGAGCCGAACTCCCGGACGCTGCATTTGCAGTCTTCGCCTTCTTACTCGTCCGCGACTTCTTTGTGGTCGCCGTTGCATCCGCTTCAGCGGACTTATCCGCGCTAGCTGCAGACCGGTGTGCAGCGGTCGCGGATTTATCCGCAGCAGCTTTCTTGTCATTAGCCGCGGTAGCAGACTTTTCCGCGGCAGCAGCTTTCTTATCGGCTGCCGCGGCCTTGTTGTCGGCGGCCGCTTTTTCTTTCTTGGCTTTCTTTTTCGACTTCTTAGTAGCGGCGGTGTCGGTGGTTGTATCGGTGGAGGTCGACTGTGTCTGCGCAAGCGCTGGCGAAACAAAAAATGCCAATATCAGAGAGAGCGCGAGCATCCACAGAGTAAGTTTGTTTGGGAAATGATTCATTCTGTCCTCAAGTGTGAGAGGCATGCAGCCCCAAATAGACCAACGACCCTTCGATCCTTAGCATGCATACACGGCAGAGGGCTGAGGGTCAATGAGGGGTTTATGGGACACCGGCTCGGGGTTCCGGCTCGAGGCTCCGGCACGACCTCTAGGCATAGATCCCGCGCTGGCGAATCGTGTATGCCACGCGGTCAATGGCCAACATATAGGCGGCGATACGATTGTTTACGCCATGGGTTTCGGCGTAGCGGACGACATCGTCAAATGCGGTCACCATAATGTCGCCGAGATGTTCGTTTACCACCGATTCTTTCCAGAAGTATCCTTGGCGATCCTGCACCCACTCGAAGTAAGAAGTAGTAACTCCGCCGGCGTTCGCCAGGATGTCGGGAATCACAAACACACCCTTTTCCGCGAGAATATCGTCAGCCGCCGCAGTCGTTGGCCCATTGGCTCCTTCGGCGAGGATCTTGCACTTCACGCGATCGGCATTTTGGCTGGTGATCTGGTTTTCTGTAGCTGCGGGAATCAAAATGTCGCAATCGACCAGCAAGAGTTCGGCTGGGTCGTATTTTTCGGCTCCTGGAAATCCGAGAACCGTGCCGTTGCGTTGGCGGAACTCCCACAGAGCTTCGAGGTTGATGCCGTTTTTGTTATACAACCCGCCGCCGACCTCGATAATCCCGGTGATCTTGTAACCTTTTTGCGCCATGAGACGCGCGGCATTTGAGCCAACGTTCCCGAAGCCTTGAATGATGACGCGAGTCGTATCCCGATTCAAACTCAACTTCTTGATCGCCTGGTCGCAAACCATCATCACCCCTCGCCCCGTAGCCTCACGGCGGCCGCGGGACCCGCCAATATTGATGGGCTTGCCGGTGACGACTGCCGTCACAGTCTGGCGCGCATGCATCGAGTAGGTGTCCATGATCCAAGCCATGGTTTGCTCGTTGGTGTTTACATCCGGCGCAGGCACGTCTTTTTCGGGCCCGATAAAATCGAACAGCTCGGCGGTGTAGCGCCGGGTCATACGCTCCAGTTCGCCTTGCGACATTTTGTGCGGATCACAAATGATGCCGCCCTTTGCCCCGCCAAACGGAATATTTACCACCGCGCATTTCCACGTCATCCAGCTAGCTAACGCGCGAACCTCGTCGAGATTTACATCTGGCGCGTAACGCAGCCCACCCTTGGCAGGGCCGCGGGCGATCGAGTGTTGTACACGGAATCCGGTAAACACTTCCAGGTGACCGTCATCCATCATGACCGGGATATGAACAATGATCTCGCGACTGGGGGTCTGCAGAATGTTCCACAGTCCGGCGTCGAGATTCAATTTCTTCGCGGCCAGATCGAAACGGGCGGCTTGCGCCTGCCACGGATTAGTTTCCTGTTCCAAGTCCACAGTCTTCATATAAATCTCCGCATTATTGCAATGGCTTTTGCCTGCTTGAATCGACCGACAAGCCTCGCAAAGTATATGGCTGCCCCGCAGGCAAGGCAAGCGAAGTGGAGAAACGACCATCGATTGTGAAGCCGACGAGTACTGTGCTATTCATACGAGGGCACAACCAGATGATTCGACCGGACTATAAAGAGTTCACGCGCCTCGCTCGCGGCACCACTCTCGTTCCCGTGGTGAAGTCGATCTCTGCTGATTTACTGACGCCGGTTTCAGCATTCCTCGCTGTGGCAGGCGGAGAGCCCGATGCCTTCCTTCTAGAGTCGGTCGAAGGCGGAGAAAAAATTGGGCGATATACCTTCATGGGAGTTCAGCCGTTTCTAAGGCTTGAGTCTCGCGGCGAGCAGATCACAATCGAAAGAGGGCGGCGCGTTGAACGCCGAACCGGAAATATCTTTGAAATTATTAAAGAGCTCTTGCAGGAGCATCGTCCAGCGGCCATGGAAGGCTTGCCGCCATTCACTGCCGGTGCCGTCGGTTATTGCGCTTATGACATCGTGCGCCGCCTCGAAGACATCGGCGAGCACGCAACCGATGATCTGGGTGTGCCGGATTGCATCCTCATGTTTTTCGATCGCGTCCTCGCCTTTGATCATCTGCGGCATCAGATTGACATTGTGGCATCGGCGAACGTCGCGAGCGAGAGTCCTCGATCCGCATACGACCGCGCTGTGAAGGATATTGAACGTATTGAGAAGAAGCTCTCCGCGGGCTGGAAGCCCTCACATTGGCGAAAGGCGCCCCCGAAAGCGCGGCTCAAACCTTCCAACATGAAAGTAGTTGCGCACACTTCGAAGCGCAAATTCCTGGAGAGCGTGGAGCGCGCCAAGGAATATATCGCAGCGGGCGATGTCTTCCAGGTCGTGCTCTCGCAACGCTGGGATTTCGAACCCGGCGTCGCGCCATTTGATCTGTACCGCGCGTTGCGAACGGTAAACCCCTCACCGTATATGTATTTTCTGCGATTTGGAAGCTCTGCTGGCAAACAGAAATCTCGGAAAAATTCTGCAGGCATGCACGTTTTAGGTTCGTCCCCTGAAATGCTAGTGCGGGCGGCTGCGGGAGGGCGAAAGCTCGAATATCGTCCGATAGCCGGCACGCACCGGCGTGGTCGCGACGAAGCCGAAGACGCGGCGCTCGAAAAGAAAATGCTGACCGACGAAAAAGAACGCGCTGAACACGTGATGCTGGTCGATCTTGGCCGCAATGACCTTGGCCGCGTGAGCGAGTATGGTTCGGTAAAAGTACGCAACTTGATGTACGTTGAGCGTTACTCGCACGTGATGCATCTTGTGTCGGCACTCGAAGGCCGCCTGCGTCCCGAACTCAATGCGATGGATGCGTTCGCGGCGTGCTTCCCAGCAGGAACGCTGAGCGGCGCACCCAAAGTCCGAGCCATGCAGATCATTGAAGAACTGGAGCCAACGCGGCGCGGAGTCTATGGCGGCTCCATCCTTTACGCCGATTTCGCCGGCAATCTGGATTCGTGCATTGCCATCCGCACGCTGCTAATGAAAGGCAAGAAAGCGTATTTGCAAGCCGGCGCCGGAATCGTCGCCGATTCGGATCCGCAGCGTGAATTTGAAGAGACCGAGAATAAAGCCCGAGCAGTTCTGCGAGCAGTTGAAATCGCCCGAAGCTAAGGATACCCAAGCCGATCTAAGTGCAACCGCCGATGGAAGTTGAGAGGCGACTGCTGGGTCTAGCTGTGGAGGAAGTTCGCTACTAACTTCTTTCCCTGGTCTGTAAGCACGCTTTCGGGATGAAACTGCACTCCTTCAACTTGTAGGTTCTTGTGCCGAAGGCCCATGATGATGCGGGTGCCATCTTTGTCTGAAGTCCATGCACTGACTTCGAGATCCTTCGGCAAATTTGTTTCGGAGACGATCAACGAATGATAGCGGGTCGCGGTCATCGGCGACGACAGGCCACGGAATATCGTTTTGCCGTCATGTTCGACCTTACTCGTTTTGCCGTGCATTAGATTCCTGGCACGAACGACCTCACCTCCGAAAGCGGCGCCGATAGCCTGGTGGCCAAGGCATACTCCGAGCAATGGCACTTTACCGGCAAAATGGCGGATGAGTTCGACGCTGATGCCGGCCTCCTGCGGAGTGCAGGGGCCGGGGGACAGCAGAATACGCTCGGGACGTAGTGTCTCAATCTGCTCGATTGTCACTTCGTCGTTCCGGCGAACCTCAACCTTGGCGCCGAGTTCACCAAGGTACTGGACGAGGTTGTAAGTGAACGAGTCGTAGTTATCGAGGACGAAGACCACGCCTCATTGTAACTGTAAATATGGACGCGCTATGTCTTCGCCGAACATCACCGCCAATTCGCGAAGCACAACCGCCAACTTTTCATATCGCGCCGTCAGGCCCGATTCCACAGTCGCTTTTAAATCTGCCATGCCCCCTCGCTACCTCGTCACCGGATTTGCCACAACCGAGTCTGAGACCTTTTCTATCGGTATCATTTCGACCTGACAGCCCGACGCATTACAGCTTACCTGCGCTTGACGGACGATCTTTACCGACGACACGTCTGGAAATCTCACCGGAAAGTCTTTCTCGCGCAGTTGGTCGGCCGCGGAGCGGAGGCTCTCGTCACCACCGGCAAACTCGGCGCGCTCTGGATGCGGCGACCTATCAAATAAAAGATTGAAGTGTGCAGAAGCCGCCGAGCTTGTGATGCGTCCAACTTTGATGGGAACTGCCGCCACAAGCTCCGAGCGGGCCTGTGAGATGGCTTTTTCTGCCTTGGCGGGGTCCCCCAATAGCTTCGCCAATTGTGCTCGCGAACTTTGGGCATCTTCAGTAGTAGTGTTGCCACCCGCCGCCACAGACAAGGCATACAGCTGTTGCGCCTTCGGCGTCTGACCTTGTTTCTCGAGCACTTGCGCCAATCGATTCGCCACGGTTCCTGATTGGCTCAAAAGCCATGCCGAAGTTAGAAACTGCAGGGCTGGCAGATTTTCGCCGCGCTCGAACCGGGCCCATCCAATTCGCGCCCAGGAGAGCGCCACTAATCGCATGGCAGAGAACGCCGGCGGTCCCAGGCGGTCGAACTCTCCCGAATCGAATTGCCCGCCAATGTCGTACAGCACCTGCTGCGCGTCGTTCTCCGTCTGTGCCTGATCGATATCGTGATCATCATTCTTCAAAGCCGCGGCATAAATGTCTCCGCTGGCAACGGCGTTTGCGTTGCCGGTTAATTCCTGCATCAACGGTTGCGCTTTCGAATTCTCCCCCAGTCGGGCATAAACCTGGGCTAAAGCCAGCTTTACTTCTGGGTCGCCGGGAGGAATTGCGGCTGCCGCTTCCAGTTCTGTACGGGCGTCGGCATCGCGTCGCAACTGCGCCAGCAACATGCCGAGATTTTTGTGCGTTAGTTTTTCGTAGGGAGCCGCCTCCAATTGTTTGCGATAGGCGGCAATCGCCTCATCATTTTTTCCGCTTTGCTGTAGCTCCATTGCCAAGTCGCCATTTGCGCGCTTGTGATTGGGATCAACTTTAATCTGCTGACGAAAGGCGGCGATTGCCTGGGGGTGATCGGCAACTCCAGCATAGGCTTGCCCGAGGTTATACCAACCGTCTTTTATTCCCGCATCGCCGTCAACGGCGCGCTTAAACAGACCGGCAGCGGTCTTGTAATCCTTGTTCTGCAAGGCCTTCAGTCCAGCTTTCTGCAGGTCCGCGGGAGCGCCTTCCATCTTTGCTTCCGCCGTTCCGGCGCTGCGACCGGTGGGCATAACGATTGTGCAGGACAACAATTGATCTTGATCGCTCTGCGCCGCGTTGCGAAATGATTCATAGTCCGCGCGCCGGGCCGCGGCTACTTCATTTGCCTTTACTACAAGTTTCCGTTCGCCCTCGAGAACTCCTTTGCTGACTGAGTAACTCGAGGAATATTCGCCGTAATCGCGCGTCATCCTCACCGCGGTCGGTGTGCGCACAGTGTAATTGGAGGGGAACTGCAATCGCACGCGGTAGTCAGTCTCAGCCGCAGGACCTATATCCAGTGCCGTGGTGCTGCTTTGTGATTCCCGAACCGGGGGGAGCCCAAGCGCCGGAATCGGACGAAAATTCACACTCGCCGACGGGACCACGAAATAGCGATCCTGATGGACTCGGTATTTCAGGTGAAAAGGTTTACTGGTGTCCTCGATGGAATCGATGACAACGTCATCGACCTCGCCCGGCATTCCCCAACTTTCTGAGAGCGCTTTCACATAATTCTTCCACTGCGCGGAAGAAACTTGACGGAAGTTTCTTCGCATCGGCCAGTCCCGATCTCCCTGCGCGGCGATGTCGACGGTGCCATCGAGCACACCGAATTCGCTAAACTTACCGTTCAAGGCGAAATGAAGAAACGTATCGATCGGCGAGTTTGCCGGGCTCCGCTGTAAGCCGCCGTCACTCTCTTCCGACGCAAGCACCGCTTCCTTATTCCGCAATTGATAAAGAATCAGACCGAAGGGTGTCACTTCAGGAGTCGTGTCCAGCCACGTCAGCCCTCGTCCCAGCCGTACCGCCGTGATCACATGATCGAACTGTGCCGGCGAAGGAACGTCAGGATCCAACTTGCGCGAACTGTCGATCAGCACCGGATAACTTTGAATCCCCTCAGCCCGCATCAGCGCGGACAATAATGTGTGCTTGTCCTTGCAATCGCCATAGCCATTTTGGAGAACATCCGAAGCCGGGTGAGGCTGATAGCGGCCGACCCCAAGCGAAATGCTCACGTAACGAATACTTCGCGCCACAAAATCGTAGAGTCGTTGCGCTTTTTCTGTGGCGGAGCCCGCACCTTTCGTCAACTCCTCAGCTTTTTTTCGCACATTTTCATCGACCATCATGCGCTCGCCTTGCAGCTTCGCATACCATTGCGCGACCTGCTTCCAGTCGGTGAAGGTTGTTAGCTGAATGTCCGGTCGCGTGGACGTTTCCTCCTGACTAGCTTGGTCGCGCTCCGGCTGAAGGTTCTTCGCAATCCAGGTGTAAACGCGGCGATCTCCAATCTCCTGAATCTCCGGCGTTTTTGTTGGCGCCTTCAGCTTCACGTCGCGCCCTTTTGGGACGTTGATCTCCAGCCGATCTTCGCTGACCACTATTCCTCTCGGAAACGTGTACTCATACCAGAAGTTTCCAGCGGCGAGCGGAGTCTGAACTCGCGTCACGGTGCGGTACTCCAAAACGTCTCCAGGCTGGAGCGCCGCTACCGAAATATGCCGCTGCCGGTAGTCGCTGTACATGGGAGCTTCCCTTAGCACGTCGGGAGCGAAATCTTGTGCCGTGGATTCGGGCGTTGCGACCATCCGTCCATCGGGTTTGCGCACACGGACATAATCGATGGTCAGTTTCTCGGTGGCCGATGAGTATCCGAAGACCAGTTGGCCGAACCCCTCAACACCAGCCTGGCTCTGAATCCGAACGACAGCTTCGGTCTCGCTCACCTCAGTTCCGTCGTTTTCAAAACGAACCCGGTTCAGTATGCGCTCAATGACCGCAGCCTCCTCGGCATTTGTTTTCGGGATCGCTGAAGGGGATGGTGGCGCGGGTGTTGAATTTGGAACCTGTGCCATGGTCCTTGTGGAGATCGATCCAACAAGGGCGGCGGTCAGCGAACAGATGAACAGGAAGTTAATTGGCTGCAACAGACGAAAAGGCATGTTGCACTTCTTTTACCCCGCGCGCAGCGTAAAATCAAATCAGCGAAGCGAAATGATCTTCACTCCACTCACGCGAGCCATCGCAGTTCTCATTTGTTTCTGCACCCTGCTCGTCGCGCAAGTTCCTCCGCTATCTATTGTCGACGAACCCCTTCCCGGCATTTCGGTTGGTATAGAGTTCCACTATTTCTTTCACGCCACAGGAGGCTACCCACCATACGTCTGGACTGTGGCCAGTGGCGATCTACCGGAGGGCGTCACACTTAGTCCGGAAGGACTTCTGTCGGGACGCGCCGTTAAGCCGGGAACCTACACTGTGACGATAAAAGTAGTGGACTCTATCCGTCCCGCGCACACAGCCACCAAGGAATTCAAGATCACTATTGCCTCATCGCTTTTGCTGGAATGGCGTCAGCCGCCAATGGTTCACGACAATCGGATTGACGGTTCCCTTCAAGTCTCGAACGGTTCCACTGAAAGCTTCGATCTGACCGTGATTGTCGTCGCTGTAGCCGAGAACGGCAGGGCCACAGCCATCGGCTACCAGCATTTCCCGCTTAACCCGGGAGCGAAGGACGTTCAAATTCCCTTCGGCAACACGCTGCCTCATGGAGGCTACGTGGTTCACGCCGATGCCATTGCGGAGATACCGAATCGAAACACTATTCTGCGCCAGCGGCTGCAAACGCCTCAGCCCTTGCAGATTGTGCAGGGGCCGTAAATCCAGTTCACCGCAACTTGCATCAGGTTTCATTTCTTGCTTTTTCGCTAGCATTCCTTTAAATTTTCACTTCCCCTAATTTGACATATGGTTCGTCTGAAGAAACACAGCTAGGGTGCGGACACGCCTAAATTTGACTCGGGAGTATGGGTATGAAACGTAGTTATACAGTTTTGGCGTTGGGAGCCCTGGTTATTGTCGGAGCGCTTTTGACCTTTCCAAGTTGCGGACACCAGCAAAAACTAGTGGCCGTAACCGTTCAGCCGAGCTCTTTTACTTTTTTGACTCAGGCAGGATCGGAGCAATTCACCGCGATCGGAACCTATATTCATCCTCCAGCGACGAAGGATATTACAAAACAAGTCATTTGGAAGGTTGACGATGGCGTAGCGGCGATTAACGCGGGTTTAGTAACTCCAAGCCCTGACCTTGGTTGCGGAGGAGGCACAATCTCTGCAACTGCCGGAGGTTCGTCGAACGTTGCGATCGGCTATGCGACGGTGACTGTGGATAATCCTGCCGATCCGCTCTGCCCGGGCGGCGGCAAGTTTGCAACAATATCCGTCGCAGTCGTGGGCGGCGGCAATGTGACAAGTCTCCCCGGGGGAATCAACTGTCCAGGGACATGCATCGCAAGCTTTAACACAAATGCCTCAGTCCTGCTCACCGCGACGCCGGTCACTGTGACATGGGCGAATTGCCCGCAAGCCTCAGCTAATGAATGTGCGGTAACATTACCCGTCGGCGGGGCCGCTGTGATCGCAACCTTTCCATAGAGGGCGCCAACCTGGCAATTACTCATCAGAAAGCAGTTTTCCTAGCGTGGGCTTATGCCGCTCCGGCTTCCCTTTTTTGGCGCGCACAAGCTGCGAAGGCTTAGGGCTGCCGACTCTTTCGCGAGCCATTTCGCGGACGACCTTGCTCGCGGAGAAGACCTTTTTCTTTGACTTGCGCGGCATGCTTTAATCCCCGCATCTTCGCACATTCGATAGGCAAAAGTGCAATAATTAGCGTATGGATGAGCGCGATTTTTTTGATGAGAAGCAAGATAAGAAGCCGGCAAATTTAAGCTGTCCGCACTGTCACCAGTCGGCGGAATATGAGATTCAGTGGTTAGTCCGGATGAAGAAGAAAAACCTTCCCCTGCGGGCTGATGACCGCGACCGTGCTAAGTTCGCGAAGGCGCAATCTTATATGCTCCGGCGCGACGATATGATGATGTGCAAGAACATGCGCTGCCGCAAGAGGTTCGAGATTACTGGCGTGCAAAGTGTAGCGTTTCTGCAGTGAACTGCCTGAAGTGGTGCGCAGTTTTGGGGAAACGATTCGTATAAGGGTATGTCTTCAGGCATACCGCCCCGATCGTTTCAGCCTGCGGCTTTAGCCGCGGTGACCGCTCGACGGACACTCGACGGCTAAAGCCGGATTCGGCTCGTGCATTGTCGGCATCGCTGAAGCTATACCCTGATACAAATCGTTCTCTCAAACCGCAGATGACTCAGCCGCCGAGCTTGTTCCGCCCGAATTCTCCCCCTTCCTCAGCAATTAGACCTCAGAGGCGCGTATCCATATGGCTAGCCGGAGAGGACTTGGCGAATGAATCTCTATCTGGAGTTTTATCTTTTGAAGGAACCCCGCGCGGGCTTGAGAGCCGCAGCAAGATGCCGAATACTACTAAACAGTTGATTTAAGGCTCCCGCAGCCGGGCTGGTGGAGGGTTTCGTTGGCGGAGCGTCGCTGCGCCCTTCTTGCTGCATCTTTCTCGAGGCCGCTGCAAGGCGCTCGGAACTTGCGTCTTCCATGGCTAGGAAGTGAAAGGCCTGCGCAAGTGGAACGCCATCAGCGCCACTCTGCAGGAACTCTATGTGGGCGCTAACTTTGCCGAAAGCGGTTTTGAATGCAATGTCACCCATGGTTCCGTGGGAAATTGGCCCCCGGGAGAGAAGTGCTGAACCTCCGGTGATGGAGAGCCGTTGCAGGACGCCGACGAAATTGGCCCCGTCGACGCTAAATAATGCCCGCTCACGATTGGGAACGCGAACGCGCGGGGCGCGGGGCTTGCGACTCAACTTTTGAGACTTCCTCACAATGACTGATCATGGCAAGTGCGCTGGGTGGGGTCAAGGTAACCGCTGGGCATGGACGCACGCCGGTGTACCGCTGGCGAGTCAGACAGTTCCACTAACGAGCGGTGGCGTCTCCCCAACACTCATTTATACTAGCCAGTTTGGTCGTCCAGGTTGACACCGCCGAAGATGGGAGTGATTCGTGAAGATTTTAGTCTGCATGAAACAGGTGCCGCAGAAAGACGCTCCTCTGAAGTTGAACGACTCGGGAACGTGGATCCGCGAAGATGTCTCCTACGAAGTGAATGAGCCGGACGCGTTCGCGCTCGAAGAGGCGTTGCGTCAAAAGGAAAAGCATAGCGGCGAAGTGGTGGCAATTACAGCCGGTCCGGCACGCGCATCGCAGGTTTTGCGGGAGGCGCTGGCTAAAGGCGCGGACCGGGCCATCCATCTCGAGGATAATGCATTTGTCGGGCTCGACGCGTACAACACGGCCCGAGCGATCGCGGCGACTATCAAGGATGAGACGTTCGACCTGATCTTCACCGGACTACAATCGGACGACTACGGATACGCGCAGACGGGTGTGATTCTGGCCCAAATTCTTGGCTTGCCTCATGCGACGATCATCATGCAGATTGAAAAGAAGGATGCCGGCATCCGGGTGAAACGCGAACTGGAGGCCGGATTTTTTCAGTTCGTTGATGTCCCGTTGCCGGCTGTGCTGACCATCCAATCCGGGATTAACAAGCTGCGCTACGCCACGCTGATCGGCATCAAGCAGGCGAAAACCAAACCTATGCGCAAGGTGACACTGGCGGAAGTGCAGTCGGCGATGGGAAGCAATCTGCAGAAAATCGAAAAAATGTACATTCCGGAAAAGTCAAAGAATACCGAATTTCTCGAAGGTTCTCCGGCGGAAGTCGCGAAGAAGCTGGTGGAGAAGTTAAAAAACGAATTGCGCGTAATTTGAGACGCGGCGGAGAGCGAGACGCGGCAAGCCGCGTCTCTACAGACGTTATGGAGCATTCCCGTAGAGACGGGGCTTGCCCCGTCTCCGTGGGCCAGAACAAGGCGAAGATTGGATTCTATGGCTGACACTATCTTGGTGGTCGTCGAACAACGCGAAGGAAAACTAAACCGCGTCTCCTGGGAGACCATTACCGCCGGGCAGGCAATTGCCGCCGAAACTGGGTGGACTCTCGAGGCCGCAGTTGCGGGAGCTAACGTCTCCGCGATTGCAAGCGAGGTGGCGCAAAAGAAAGTATCCAAGGTGTATGACGTCGAGTCAGCCAAGCTCGAACCGTACACGCCAGATGCATTTTCGCATGCGCTGAAAAGCTTCCTCCAGCAGCATCCGGCGAAGTTGGTGTTGATGCCCCATACCTACCAGGTCAGAGACTTCGTACCGCAGTTGGCGACTGCCATGGAGACGACCGCAATCACCGACGCCGTTGGCTACAAGTACGAAGGCGGGAGGCTCGTGTTTACCCGGCAAATGTTTCAGGGGAAGTTCGCGGCTGACGTAAGTTTCGCAGGTTCCGGCCCCTGCTTTGTCACTTTCCAGAATGGCTCGTTTCGCGGTGACAAGGTGGAGGCTGGTGGGACTGCCGCGCCGGTTGAGAAGGTGAGCGTCGAAATTCCCGATGGCGTTGTACGCAATAAGCCGCAGGAAGTCTTCAAGGAAGCGAAGCAGGCGGTCGACCTGACGCAAGCTGAAATTATTGTGTCCGTCGGGCGCGGCATCAAGGAGCAGAAAAATATCGACCTGGCAAAGCAGCTGGCGGATGCGTTAGGCGGTGAACTCGCGGCGTCGCGCCCGATCTGCGACAACGGATGGCTCCCAATGGACCGCCAGATCGGCTCTTCGGGGCAGACGGTCGCTCCGAAGCTCTATCTCGCGCTCGGGATCTCGGGAGCGATCCAGCACATTGTGGGCATGAAGGGCGCTCGCAGTATCGTGGCGATTAATAAAGACTCCGAAGCTCCGATTTTCGAAATTTCGGATTATGCGGTGGTGGGGAATTTGTTCGACATTGTTCCGCCGCTGATTGAGGAAATTAAGAAGGCCAGAACATAACGCAATAGTGGCTGGGGTTTACGCTTAAATAAGTAACCTGCTTAATTTCAATTGATTGCGATGATTCCGTGTCGTACATTAGTATTCAAATTAAATAAGATTTAGGCCCAGAAGGGAACGTACCGAGCGTATTTTTTCGAACTACCGACCTTTTCATCGAGTTTGACCAACTTTGCCTCGACGGTTGCTGCGATCGCTTGTGAAGCGATCGCGCTTTTGGATTCCGCCAAACCAAACCGCTGGCGCAGCGATTGATTAGTCATTCGTTCCGACATAACATATTTCAGCGCACAACGCTGATAGCAAGCTCGGACGCGGTCTGCTCTATCCATTGCCGAAATTTTTGCCGGCCCATAGATCGTGGCTTGCGTGCGGATTCCGTCTGACTGAAAACTAGGCGCTGGCAGTTGAAAAAACTCTGCCGCATGAATCACCTTATCGATTCCGCTGCCTTTCTCTTCGCAAACACGCATTCGACGCATGAAATCTGCCAGGCGCTCGTTGCGCGATTGGTAACCGTCAATGAATCTTTCAGCGGGTACTATTGGATCGCCAGGATTAGAAATTTCGATTCTATTGCTGTAAATGTCCACAACTATCCACGCACCAGTTCTTGAAAAATCCTGATGGATCATGGCATTCGCGACAAGCTCTCTGATGACGATCTCTGGTACGAGCTTAATCTCCGTCCTTAGCGCATTTTTGACCACCTCATTTTGTGGCATTTGGCTCATCACGAAATTCACCAGTCGCTGGAAGCCTACTGCATAGCCCAACGTGCCCGTTTGATCGAGTTTCGTTTCCAGCTTCGACTTTCCAGAGTACACAACTACTCGTGGAGCTTTGCGGCTCAAATCTGGGAAGTCTGCAATCCGTTTTGCAAGCAGCAGTCCACCAAGTCTTCTAATTGCATAACCATCACCTATCCGGTCAACTAACCTCTCGCTCACTAACCGGTCAATCACTCCATTCTGGTCTGTCGGGTACGGCAGCTTTAGCAGATCAAAAAATGTCTGAGTGTCAAGTAACCTGATAACTTCGTCAATCGCAATGCTGGCCTTGCAGTGTTCTTCCAGCCAGTCTGGCTTGCCCTCTGCGAAAATCTTTCGGAGCTGATCTTCGCTCATCGGAACTAGAGATTCTCCTGAGCGCATTAGATATTTCCCTTCCAGATGATAGGCGGTTCCCTTAAGACGAGGTGGAATGGAAAACACTAATACGCGACCCGAGGAATGCTTAACCTCATCAATGTCCACTCGAAATCCCACTGCCTGAAATATCCTCTCGGCGATTGCAATGGGATTGGGAAAGGCACTTGTGCCAACCACCTCGCGCGGTGGTTTGTTCTTGACGCCAAGGACCAAGTGGCCGCCGCCCTCATTGGCAATGGCGACGCAATAACCGAAAAGTTTGCCGCTGTCGTACTGATTCTTCGCTTCTTTGAATTCAAGGGTTTGTGTTTCGGTCAGTGCGGCGCGCCAAATATCCACCTGCTCTGGGGTAGCGGGCATGCGGAGAAGTGTACGATACTGCGGGCGAATTAATTAGCCATCGGCGTTCTACAGAGTTCGCAGGGTCTTACGAGCCTGTCGCAAATCCGCTAAGGTGCGCCACCGTCAGCCGCAGATACTTGTGCGGATTCACCGGCGCGTCATTGATGCGCACTTCGTAGTGGAGATGTGGACCGGTGGAGCGTCCGCTTAGTCCGACGAAGCCGATGGTGTCGCCGCGGTGGATGTATTGCCCTGCGGCAACGGCGAAGCTCGCAAGATGGCCGTAGCGGGTGGTGATGCCGTGTCCGTGATCGACCATGACGGCTCGGCCATAGCCGCCTAAGAAGTCAGCGAAAGTAATAACACCATCCGCTGGAGCAATCACCGATGAGCCTACATTGGCGGAAATGTCTACACCGGAATGAAAAGCGCCTTCCCCGTTAAATGGATCGATACGTTCGCCGAAGGAGCCGGTTATCTGGCCCTCAACCGGCCAAAGATTCGGAGCCGAGTTGGCCCGGACCCAATCAGCAGTCGTAGAGTTCTTCGTGAGGCCAAGTGAAATGCCAACGCTGGCTGCCCCACTTAACGCCGTGCGCTTCAACGTGTAAAGCTGATCGAGCGAAGAATTCACCTGCGCAGCCTGAATCTGCTCCGTCGAGGCCTCGACCATTGCCGGATCGGACTTAAGTCCATAAAGCGCGGAAACCTCATTGGCGAGCGATCCTAGAGAAGCTACCTGAATATCGCGTTCTTTGGCGACCTGTTCCAGCCGCGAGTAGCGGTCTTTCAACTGATCTTGCTCGGTGCGGAGCTGATTGTAATGCGCGACCTTTTGCAGCATTCGGGTATAAGAGCTGGCAATTCCCGTGAGGCACAGCATTGCGATACCCGCCCCTGCCACCAGAACGTATAAGTAATGGACAGGAATTGGGATCTTGCGAAGCTGTCCGGCTTCGTCGCGAGTTACGAAAAATATGTAAAAACGTTTACGCAAATCAATAACCTACTTCCAGAAAACTGATCAACTTTACTTGCCTGCCCTAAACGAGGGAGCCACTTGCTGGGTCTGAAGATTCCCGATTCACCAGCCTGCCTTAGATGCGTCTGACGACGATGCAGTCTGACGACTCTCTGCTGCAATCAGAAAACGAAAGCCTTCAATCCATTTCGCCGCTAACTGATTCTTGTTGCAGCACTTCGGTTCCGAAATTACTTGTTAAATTGTGACCTAACGTTAACAAAGGCCCCCACCTGTGTCAACCAAACAGGGCCTCCGGAAGGGTTACGAAGGAAGGGTAACCAGCGTTGCCCAAATGGGCAAATTACTACCGTAAGAGGTAGGTGTATTTTGTGGGACGAACGCCGACGCAAGCATGGCACGCGATATAGTGATTTCAATGCCAGTTAGCGAGCGCAAACTGATCGAGCAGATTCGCCGTTCCGTCCACGGAGGACCGTCGGTAGTAACCGGCATAGGTGACGACAGCGCGGTGTTGCGCGTTCCCTCCGGCAACGAACTGTTGGTCACCACCGACTTCAGCATTGAGAACGTTCATTTCCGAAGAGACTGGCCCGCCGAGCTGGTCGGCTGGCGTTGCCTGACTCGCGGCTTGAGCGACGTCGCAGCGATGGGCGGAGAGCCACTGACGGTTTTCTTATCTCTCGCCATTGCCAAAGACGTGCCGCAGAAGTGGGTCGACGGTTTCTTGAAGGGATTATTGGATCTCGCCGAGGAATTCAAAGTCCCCCTCGCCGGTGGAGATACGGCACAATCCACCGCAGGAATTCAGGCCGACATCGTTGTTATCGGCTCCGTACCAAAAGGAGAGGCTATTCTGCGATCTGGAGCGAATCCAGGCGACCTGATTTACGTCACCGGAACTTTGGGCGCGGCGGCGGATGCCTTAGCCAAACTTAAGCAGCCCAAGCCCGGAGCAGCGAAGCGTGTTTCGGGGGAATTGCTTCGGCAGCTTCGTCCGGTACCGCGCATTGCTATCGGCGGGTGGCTTCGTCAGCGGGGAATTGCCTCGGCGATGATCGACCTAAGCGACGGCCTTTCGACCGACCTGAGCCATATTTGCGAAGAGAGTCGCGTGGGTGCAGAGATCGAAGCGGAGGCAATTCCTCGCGCTCAAGTTGGGACGGAGAAAATGCCTGTAGCGCTGGAGCTAGCCTTGCATGGGGGCGACGATTACGAACTGCTGTTTACGTCTGACCCATCTGTTTCCTTTCCATCCAAAGTGGCAGGAGTTGGAGTTACCAGAATCGGGCAAATCACAAAATCGCGCGGGATGCGACTCCTAACCAACGGAAGGCTGCGGCGCTTACAGGCAGGGGGCTGGGAACACTTTCGCGGAGAGAAATAATCGCCGAATCAGTCCGGCCTATCGACTACCACGGGTGTGGTTTTCTTCGGCACTTCGGGCGTTGGCGGCATCGTGGCGGCGGCTACGGGTGGCACCCCGAGCCCGGGTACAGAGACTACCTTCGCATCGTGACGGGGGATTGCCCGTTCGTCCCATTTCCCAAAAATCATCTTTCCTGCGGTTGTTTGCAAGACCGAGGTCACCGAAATGTCGACCGTCTTGCCGATCATCTTGCGCGCGTTATCCACGACTACCATCGTTCCATCATCCAGATAGGCGACGCCCTGGTTATATTCCTTACCTTCTTTCAAAATGAATACCCGCATCACCTCGCCCGGCAGGACGATCGGTTTGAGCGAGTTGGCGAGTTCATTGATATTGAGAACAGCGACACCCTGCAGTTGCGCGACCTTATTAAGGTTGAAGTCGTTGGTCAGGATCTTGCCTTCGTACAACTTGGCTAATTCAATGAGTTTTAAGTCAACTTCGCGAACGCTGGGAAAGTCGTCTTCCACAATCTGAATCTGCACCGAAGCAGTTTTTTGCAGACGCTGCAGGATGTCGAGGCCGCGGCGGCCGCGGTTACGCTTGAGCGAGTCGGCGGAATCGGCCACCAGCTGTAATTCGCGGAGCACAAACTGGGGGATAACTATCAGGCCATCGAGGAAGCCGGTCTCGGCTATGTCGGCGATGCGGCCGTCGATAATTACGCTGGTATCCAGAATTTTGTAACTCTTCTTGCCGGTTTTTTCGCCCCCGAAAACTCCTCCCAAAGCGGCCAGGTTGAGCAGGTCGCCCTTATTTGCGCCTACCGCCAATCCCACATAGGACATCACCATCATGACCATGAGTTGCAGGAAGCTCTGCAATGGGCTGGGAGCAAGACTGCCGCGAATCACCAGCGCAAACAGGTAGGCGCCGAAGATGCCGAGGATGCTACCGATGGCGGCCCCAATCAGGCGCTTCAGACTCACCGCGCGCAGCCGCCACTCAAAAACAATGATTGCCGCGCCGATCAGGAGACCAGCGACAGCGTCTAAATTGCTGGGCAGGTTAAACGGACGAATAAGAAAGCAGATAACACCAACAAAAATAACAAACAGCAAACGTATAACTAAGACGTCCACGAGCAGTACCTCTCTCGGGGAAGGTATTGCAGTAGGCAATTCCTGCCCCCCGCAAGCCATTTCAGGGGGAATGACTATTATCCCTGCGCCAGCGGTTCTATATGCGGAGCGTATGAAATTACAAAGTGCCCCGCTTCCGGTTATTAGCCGGTTACTTCTAAAGTAACGCGAGCAGTATATACCCGGTTGAGAAGGGGAACCAGACTCTAACTGGGCGCCTTTAGTTTCTTCCGTGTTAGCAGAGCTGTTTGCGAATTCTCAAGGAAAATCCACGTCCAGGGCGTAGATATCCTGGGTGCTCATGTCACGTACAAAAAGTCGCGAGTCGTCGGGCGCCTGGCCGCTCCACGAACCCCAGATTCCGAAATAGCGGGCCAGTCCGTTCAGGCTGAAGAGATCCTCGGGATTGTGATCCCCGACTTTGACCCGGCGGCAGCGGGGATTCTCGGTAGCGACGTTGTCGTAGTACATGTAGCGGCTGTCCGATGACCAGTAGGGATAGTCCACGTTTGCGGCCTCGGTAAGCCACTCCGACCACGCCTGGGAGTGGAAATCGTAAAGCATGAGCTTCTTCGATCCCTCGGCATTCATGGCTGCCAGGTAGCGGCCGTCGGGAGACCAGCGCGGCGAAAACAAGCCTTTGGAACCGGGAAGGGTGGACGTCTGGCGGGTCTTCATATCCACTAGTTGAATGTCGATGGTTCCCGGATTCATGGCGCCGATGCGTCCGAAGGCAAGCTGGGCGCCGTCCGGCGACCAGGTAGCGTCCACTTCGCCGACCTGTTCCGGCAACAACTCCTCGGGTGACCCCCCTTGCGCGGAAACCAGAAAAATCTTCCATGGCTTTCCGAACTCAGCGGAAATGTAAGCGATCTGGGTTCCGTCCGGAGACCAAACGGGAAGCGTTGCTGCCGCGGGTGGATAGGTGAGTT
>Ga0185299_10000725_pt1 | contig 80166 bp, 65 predicted proteins | sample PaiPotPPA55metaG_FD_128002 | JGI IMG/M metagenome (GOLD analysis project Ga0185299, IMG submission 128002) | Iron sulfur acid spring bacterial and archeal communities from Banff, Canada, to study Microbial Dark Matter (Phase II) - Paint Pots PPA... ...
TAAAACTTGATGACGGCCGGGTTCGTCAAGGCGACGCAGTAACGACTTACAAAGCGCAAGGGGCAAGCAAAACGGAAATGATCCGCGTGGAGGATAACCGGTCCTTAGCGGCGATGGCTAACCGCGAGGACTTGCACGTCGCATTTACGCGGCACCGGGCTGGCGCTCGGATGTATGTGCAAGATATCAACGTGTTGCGGCGGGTGGCTAACCGATCGCTCATCAAAGACACCACGGCGCGCGACCTCGAAACGCGAAACATCGGAGCAGTACTAGGGCGACTCGAAGAGGCAGTGAGGCAGGCAGTGATCCACGCCAAGAAGCTCGTAACTGCTCCACTGAGGAGCGCAGAGCGAATCCGCGAGCTGCGGATTAAGAAACGCCGGGAGAAAGCGCGGTCTCAACGACGACAGGAGAACCGCGGCGCCGAGATGGCAACTGTATGAAAGAAGGTCTCGAAGTAGATGCCAGGCCTCTGCTTTTGACAATCGGTACGTCGCGGTTAAATAGTGTTCTTATGAACACTTATCCTTCTTTGCATCCAAGGCCGGATTTCGATGCTTTCTATTGCGCGTATATCAAAGACGATGCGGCAAAAGAACCAATCACGACTGGTGAATCGATACCGGCAATTATCGCCAAGGCGGCCGAAAAGACTGGTCGGCCACGGGGCGACTTCGAAGTCGAAGAAATCAGCCGCGAGCGACACGAGAAGCTCAAGCAGTTCCTTTTTTAAGGGGGCAAATAGAGTCCCCTGAGCAATTCCACTTCGACCTGGTAGCCGGTACATGCTGCCAGGTTGCATTGCAGATAGCGGGGGAAGGTGGCGCGGAAGTATGATCTCCGGCGTTTTGACTGCCGCCGTAAGGTCGGAGGGACTCTTTAGCCAATCGTTCCGGCCTCCTTGAAGCTGAAATATCCCTGCCTGCCGTTCATCGGCTCGCCGATGATCACGTGATCAAGCATCTGGATTTGGAGAATCCGGGCAGCTTCGTTGAGCCTGCGAGTCAGACGAAGATCAGCTTCGCTCGGACTCGGGTCGCCGGAAGGATGATTGTGTGCCAGGATAAAAGAGTAAGCCGAATGGACGATAACTGGGCGAAAGATATCCCGCGGATAGGCCAGCGACTCATTTAGTCCGCCCTTGGTGACGTCAATCATCGTGATCAACCGCTGGCGGGTATCAAGCAGGAGAACTCTCAAAACCTCTTGATTGAAAAGCTTCAGATCGGCGCAGGCCCTGTAAACGGATTCCGGGGTGTCGAATGTTTCGGAACGCGCGTGTTCACTCTCGGCGATTGTCGACATCGAGAGCGCAGCAACCAACGTCTCCGCCTTGCGGCGCGGGAGGAATTGAACCAGTTGAGGAATAGAAGCGCGGGACAAGGCCTTGACTGATCCGAAGTGATGGACCAAGGCCAGCGCCAAATCTTCTTTGCCGAGAATTAGGGTCAGATGTTCAACCCCTGAAAGTGCCGAAGAACCATAGCGCTCGAGTTTCTCGGAGACCGTAGGGGAGAGCTTCGGCGACGAAGGAGCAGCCTCTTGGGAACTATTTTGAAGTTCGCTTTCGAACTGAAAAATATGTTGAAACATATTTTTCGGCCGAAAGCGAAGCGAAGCAAAGCGACCCACGGAAAGAGGCAGCAAGCGCAAGAGCCGCGAGCTCGCCGAGACGGGTCGAGGATTTAATTGGAGGGTTCCCCGAGGCTTGCCGAGAGAGGGCGGAGGCCGTTTAAGCCGGAGACGGTACTCTTGCGCTAGATGCTGTCCGTGGGTTCGAACCACATCTGGCGAAGCCAGACTGAATCGGCAGTTACGGGTTTAGAGTTTCCTGGCAGGTGTGAACGGTGCCCGGCGTATGAATATGGCGATCCCATCTATGTCAAATAGAGCCGTGAGGGTTGCGGGCGTCGGTCATTTTACTGAGATCCCGTTACGGGTTCTTTGGGCAATGCGATCGCGGTTATTGGTCCGAAAGCACTTAGGCCGCAGCCTTTAGGAAAGCTAAATTTCCGCTCGCACATTGTTGCCACACATGCTGGTAAACTGACTTCGCCAACGATTGCTTTTCTTCATCGGAAAACGGAGGACTCGGCAGCACTTCAAAGAGATGATTGAGGATGCGAATTCGAACCTCAGCCTGCGTTTGCTCTTTCTCGGTCCATCGTTCCAGCGGTTCGATCACTTCCCTCACCGACTTGAGCAGACTCTTGCTTGCTTGCTTAAGCCTTTCGCGGTCTGTTCTTGTGAGATCTGTTTTCGCTAGTAGATCAAACAGCGCGAGCTCATCTTCGCTCAAGCCTTCCTTGGCGGCGCGCCGCTGTTCAGCATCGAGATTGTTCGCGAGATCAACCAGCTGTGTAAACGTTTCTTCGATAGTTACCCTGTCCTTCTCGCGGTTGTAGTCGGCGATAATCTCAGAATATTTCTTGTAGTAATCCATGCGTCGGGGATTTCGTGCCAGCATCGCCTGTAGCTTCTCCTCGACGATCTCCCGAATGTCCTGAAGAACTGTCGCCTTTCTCTTCACCCTTCTAGCGAACTCATCGCGCAGTTTTTCGAGATCGATCTGACTCAGGTCGTAGAGCCGCGCTTCAGTCTGATCATCGCCCGGTTGGTCTGTGCGAATCGCTTCATTCACGATTTTGTGTAGTTCCTTTAGAAGCTCTGTGACGTCCGCCGTGTCGCGTCGTTCATTCAGTTTTTTGTAGATGGCTTCGATGTTGTCGTGCCGCTCCGCGTAGACGAGCGCGGAAGGTTCTGCGATTAGCGCTTTGAACCGGGTGAAAACTTGACGGGCCAGAATCTCAAACCGGCGCTTGGACTCGTCGGATGTGTAAACCGCTTCCACGCCATCAGCCAGGGCTTGAATTCGAGTAAACCCCTTGGCGCCGAGAAGCCGTTCCGCATCAAAGCCGAGATCGCGCAGGTGCTTTTCGGTTTCCTCTATCGCACCGAGCAGCGCGACTATGCGTTCTTCAATAGGGGCAATGATGTCCTCTTCGCCACCGTTTTCATCCCCGAGGGCGTACTGCGCGAGCGCCTCTCGCAAGCTCTTGAGCATCCCATTGTAGTCCACGATGAGGCCGAAATCCTTCCCAGGGTAGACGCGGTTTGCTCGCGCGATAGCTTGCATCAGTGTATGAGCCTTCATCGGCTTATCGATGTAGAGTGTGTAAAGACATTCCACGTCAAAACCGGTCAACCACATAGCGCAGACAATGGCTACGCGGAACGGATGCTCCGGGTTCTTGAACGCCTTTTCTACGTCCACGCGGTTATCGCCGATTTCGAATCCCTGCTTCATCCGCGCACGGTGCGGAATGATGTCAAAGTCCCACTTTTTGAAATTTGCAACTTCGTTCTGTGCCTCGCTGATGATGATCTCGATAATCGTTTCTTCCAGCCATCGTGCTTGCGCTTTTAGCTGATCTCGTTCGATTCTGAAGCCTTCCGAAGCCGCCTGGTCGAGCGCCGCCGCCAATTCCCGTTCCTTTGCGGCCAGGGCAGTTCGTACGGCTTCAAGCTTCGCCTGCCAGCGCGGGATGATCCGTTGATACATTCGCGCGCAAGTGATCTTGTCGATGCAGACGAACATGGACTTGCCCGACTCCCAGCGAGTGGTGCAGTGCTCAACAAAATCGGCTGCGATTTTGTCTAGCCGATCGTCGGCGGTAATGACCTCGTAGTCTTGGCCGAGTAGCCTCTCCAGTAGCGCCTCCTTGTCGGGATCCAAGTCGGCGTGGGCGATGACTTCTGCGATCCGGTCATTGAGATCGAGGTGGGCAATACCAAGTCTTTCACCCCGGTTTTCATACACGAGTTTTACCGTCGCGCCGTCTTCTTCGGACCGCTTGAAGTCGTACCGTGAAACGTAATCGCCGAAAATCCGCTTCGTCAGGTGGTCGTGCTTGAACAACGGGGTACCTGTGAAACCAATGAACGATGCGTTGGGTAGAGCAACGCGCATGTTCCGTGCGAGTTTGCCGGCTTGGGTGCGGTGCGCTTCGTCGGAAATGACGATGATGTCATCGCGTGTGCTGTAAGGTTCACGCGGGTCCACCTCCTGGTTAAACTTATGAATCAAACTGAAGATGTAGCGGTGATTTTGCTTCAGCAGTGTTTTCAGTTCCTCACCCGAGCTGGCGCGTGGCGTTTGCTCATCGACTACACCGCAACCAACGAAAGTCCCGTAAATCTGGCTGTCCAGATCGTTGCGGTCTGTCATCAGAAGGAAAGTGAAATTCGCTGAAATCTGTCGTCGGACCTTTTCTGCGAAGAAGGCCATCGAGTAGCTTTTGCCACTCCCTTGTGTATGCCAAAAGACTCCTAATTTTCCGAGATCCGGATGCGCGGACTCCACAAACTGTAACGAAACCGCACCTTTTTCCTCGTCCATGGCGCGCGCTGCCGGAAGTAGGTCGCGGTCGGTAGCCTCCTCCCTCGGAAGTTGAATCACCCGGTACGCGAGCCGCCTATCTGGTGGAAACTCTCGTCTCAGTTCCTCCTGTTTCGAGACCGAAACGACCGCGTTATTTACTCCCAATACCTGGTGATTGCGAGCTAACACCTTGCGCGTGGCTCCAGGCTTGCTTGAGTCGAACAGGATGAAGTTCTCAACAAAATCGAGCAGCCGATCAGGTGCGAGCATGCCATCGAGTAGTACTTCCGCTTCCACGCTGCCCTCTTCGCGTTCATCCTGGCGCTTCCACTCGGCGAAATGTTCCCATTGGCTGGTAATTGAGCCATAGCGGGCCCGATGGCCATTGCTGACGATAAGGAAAGCATTGTGGTGAAAGGCGTGAGCGATCACGCTCTCATCGAGGTAATCGCGGAGGTTGCCGTCGAAGCCGGCGCGGATGTTTTTGTAAATCGCCTTCAGCTCAATGAAGACAAGTGGTAGGCCATTCACAAAGCAGATCAGGTCGGCTCGGCGGTTATAGTTCGGCGCCCGCAGACCGGTAATTCTCAGCTCGCGTACTGCGACGAAGCGGTTCTTTGGTCCATCATTCGTGTGTCCGTTCTTGAAATCAATTACCCGCGCCCGAGTTTGTCGGAGCCGACCCTGCGCGTCACGGTAGCTGACCGGCACGCCTTCGCGGATGAACTTGTAGAATTCCTGGTTATGCTGGAGTAACGAGCGAGAGAAGTCATATCGGGTGAGCTCGTTCATGGCCTCCTGAATGGCGGCCATCGGCAATTGCGAGTTGAGGCGAACGAGTGCCGCTCGCAACTCGCGCGTTAGCACTACCTCGCGGGTATCAGCGCGGCCTAAGGTGCCGTCGGGTCCAAAAGTTTCGTGATTCCAGGCATAGACGCTTTCCCAGCCGAGATTCTGCTCTAGATGCTCCGCAAACGCCCCTTGTACAAGCCGGTCTTCGCTATTGATGTCGGTGTAGGCCATGCGCGTTTTTCATGCCTCAATTTCACCGCTCATAAGTCGCGGTAGTAACAGGTCGCGAACGGCGCGGAGTTTTTGGTTCTGGAGGTGCAGTGTCTTGATTTCCGCAAACAGAGGTTCGACAAAGTCGGTGAAGAGGCGGAGCAACGACCCGGAAGGGATCCAGACCATGAACTTTTCAAAACAGCTTTCCTGAACGCGTTGCCGCCCGGATGAGCCAATCATGCTCTTGATGGCGTTCTGGCGAAAAGAGTACGCTCGGGCGAGACAGTAAACAAACTCCGGTGTTACACGCTTTGAGCGTAGCACCATGAATTCCGTCGAGCCTCTACCGACTTCGCCGTCTGCCATAAAGTTTACAAAGCCGGTCTTCCCGTTCTCGAGACATGGTGTAATGCGCGCCAGCAATGTGTCGCCATTGCAGAACTTGCTTCCACTCTTCTCAGTGCGTTTAACGGCGCTCCGAATAACCATCGAGTCTGTCGACAGGTCCGACATCTCGACATGCCAGTGCTCTTCTTTGTTGGATAACTGCGTTCTAGGGTTGATGTCGATAGCGTTCGGAGTTGGCATCTGCTCCCAACCATCCGGCACCCCGTTGGTAATCCGGGTGTGCTCATGGCCAGGGAATCGGAGGCGGACGAACCATTCTTTGTAGAGCTGTTGCGCTGCCTGCTCCAGTAACGCCATCCGCCGCCGGTTGTTCTCGCGCAGGTCGTCGTACGCCGAAAGGACATGGTCGATTTCGTCTTGGATCGGAACTGGCGGAATTCGGATTGGCAGATCGTGAATGTGGTTTCTGTTGAGGGTCGGATTCGAGTTGCCGACATCGAAGCGTTTAAGGTCGAGCGTATGAAGGAAATAGTAAATAAACCGCGGATTGTTCCCTTTGAGATCTTTGCTCCATAATGTGGTGTCATGCGGCCAATATTCACCTAACGAGAAATGGATCGATCCCAGCGTTCCCTTGCGACCGATGACCACGCCGGGGCCAATCGCTTTGAATGCGTCGTGATAACTGGTAACGCCCGATGAAGAAATGACAGGATACGGGCCGGACCTCTGCTGAGCCTGCGTAATGTCGAAACCACGCTGAAAGAAGACTAGGTCTTCGAGTTTGGCGGGTCGCCAATTCCGCATTCGCGTCGCCTGGCTCATGCGCCTAGCCTCTCAAGATTCTCCTGGATCTTCGTGGCGAGCACACTGGCTTCTTGATTCAAGTCGGTCAATTCTATGTGGATGTCGCGCAGGGCCTGTTCGAAATCGAAATCCTCATCCATTTCGGGCGGCGCAGCTCCAACGTAGCGACCGGGTGTGAGACTCCAATCTGCGGCCTCGATATCGGTTCGCGTGGCGACGCGACAGAGGCCAGGTACTGATACGAATTGTGCGTCGGGAAAGCGCGAATAGAGCCAGTGAGTTTGGCTCTGGAAGTAGGCGGTGCGCTTGAGTTGGTCGACTGCGGCCTTGCGGCAAGCGTCGACCTCCTTTTCCAGCCGGTTAATCGTCCGTCCGTCCCAGACGCCGTTTGCGGAAATCTTTGCATCCTTCTCGGCAAGGTCCATCAACCGTGTGGTGAGTCTGTAGACCAGGTCTACGTCCTTAACTAAGTCACGGCATGCCTCGGCTAACACGCCAAGTTCTGCGACGTGTGCCTTCTGGGCTGGGAGATTCAGCCCACTCGATATTTTCCAGCCTGAAGCAATGCGGGCGGTCCATTGGTCCAATGATTGGAAACACACCTTGGCTGCATCGTCGCGCTCTGTAAGCAGCTCTCGCAAGGGGGAGTCTTTTGGCAGCGTTTTGAGTAATGGTGCCGCGGACTCCGTAAGGGCGTCATAGCTCCGGCGAAATGCGGCGGCGTATTCCGGGATGGCGCTGGCCTCGGCCAGAGTGCGATTCAGGTAGCTCTGTACCAGGGCGAGGAAACGATCACTCTGGTCGCGATAGAGCCAGACGATCGCCGTGATGTTTTGGAGCTGCTCGGGGGAGAAGTCGTAAATCTTACGCGTTACCTTGCGGAAGATATTGCGTGCATCGAGCATGAGCACCTGGTCGCGGCGGTTAGTGGGCTTGCCCTTGTCGAGATGCCAAAGCTCGCAGGGGACCGTCCTAGTGTAGAAAAAGTTCGAGCGGATGGAAATCATAACGTCCACATCACCGGTCTCAACGATCTTGCGGCGAACCTCCGCCTCGGCGTGCCCGGCGCTGCTCGCCTGCGATGACATGACGAAGCCGGCGCGGCCTTTCGTCCCGAGATAGCTGTGGAAGTAGGAAATCCAGAGGTAGTTGGCGTTGGACACCTTTTTGCCCTTGTTCACTCCCGGAAGGCCGAAGGGCAGGCGCCGGTCATCCTTCACTTTCTCGGCATCCACCATATCCACGTTGAACGGCGGATTCGCCATTACGAAATCGCACTTACCGAAAAGGTTGCATGCATCTTCGTAGAAGGTGTTGGCCTCTCGGATGTCGCCCTCCAGTCCGTGCACGGCGAGGTTCATCTTCGCAAGCCGAATGGTGGTGGCGGTTCTCTCTTGTCCGAAGAAGGTGACCCGATGGCTGGTGTCTAGCCCATGGCCCTCTATGAAATGACTCGATTGCACAAACATGCCGCCTGAGCCGCATGCTGGATCGAAAACAATCCCGTGGTCCGGTTCGATGACATTTACGATGGTCTGCACGATGGAGGGCGGGGTAAAGAACTCGCCATTATCCTGTGCACCCTGCATGGCAAACTTCATCAGAAAGTATTCATAGATGCGCCCGAATACGTCACCGCTGGCGGTACGGAGAACCTCAGCGTCGAAGATGCGGAGCAGGTCCTCCAGAACGTCACTTTCGAATTTGTCGTAGTCCTTAGGAAGCTGATTGAGCAGCGGCTCGAAATCTCGCTCGATCGCGTTCATAGCCTCGACGAGCGCCGCGCCTAGGTTGGCTCCCTTTGGCAATTTGAGCAGCTCGTCGTACCGGCCTTCCTTCGGCAGCATCAGCGCCCGCCGCATTATGAAGTCCTGCTTCACCAATGGGCGCTTGGGCATCCTTCCAGCAGCCTGTTCTTCAGCTATCTGATTGCAAGCTACGGCGTAGCGGTTCGTAGCATGGCGCAGGAAGATGACACCGAGCACTGGCATACAGTATTCGCTGGATGTGAGCTTTGAATTCGCGCGAAGCTGATCAGCAGCTTCCCATAGGCTGCCCTCAAGTTGCTCAATGTTCTGAAATTGGTCGTGATTCATAGGGACTTACCGGCCGTCCCATATGAGCTTTTCGCTTGGCCAGATTTCAGTTTCCCACTTGTCCGTTTCCGCTGGTAACGGCGATTTGGCCTTTTCTGAGCTTCTCTTTTGGGACATGCCCGTGAATTATCGCGGCACAATTAACGGTTTGCCACGCGATCGAGTTATAGAAATTATCACGAGCAAATCAAGAAAGTTCGTCACAGCAATAAGATTGTACCCCGCGCGGAGGACCCCGTCGCCGCGCTGATCGCTTCCATATACATTTGAACTTGCGCAACGTATCGCGAAGCAGCTCGCAGGTCCCGGTCCGTCTTAAAATCAACGATCGCCCAGCCGGTAAATCCAGCATCATCCTCAAAAAACGCCAGGTCGACCGTGCCCTCTGCTAAACTACCGTCGTCGCGCCTCAGCACGACCGGTACCTCGCGGCGGACCTTGCCTTTTGCCGCGGCCGCCGCAGCTCTTCGTAATACGGGATGAGCCAGCGCCGCTCGGACCGTCTCGACAGCCGCCTCAATTTCCTCCTGCGTCGCTGCGACGAATCGTCCGTTAGTAATCGCCCACGTTTTTATCGTATCGAAGTCCGCATTGAGATCGATCGATGCCAAGATGGTATGGACTAAAGTTCCAAAGCGTCGACCTTTCGTGCGATCAGCATTGGCCCGTTCGATTACTTCTACGCTGACGCTAGATTCATTAGCGTTTCCTTCCTGCCCGGATTGATCGCTCTCGTTTGAGGCCTTCTGTGCAGCGTCGCGGGCGATGGAGGTAATTGTCTTGACGGATACACTTGGTTCGGAGGCTTGAGCGACCAGCGTTTGATGGGCCGCCTTCCAAGCCGCATAATTCGCTTCGCTTTCTGCGGCCGCGGTTCCACCCTCCTTCAAGATCATTTGGTGTCGAATGGGTACCTGCTCTTCAACATCGAGTACAAGCACGGCCGGATCCCACCAAACGACGGGGACCCCGTTTGGATTCGATTCATGAAGGCCAGGCCTTACTGGGACTGGTAACGGTTTAGGCGGCCGGGATCCTCGGTCAAGAACGCTGTCTTCTCCGAAAGTTGGGCAAGCGATTGCAGGTCCTGAAAGTCTGCGCGCCTCAGGTGGCGGATAGAGCATCGGATTTAACACAGAGAACCATCCCTCGATGGGCTGGTCGCCGCAGACGGGAATCACTAGCAGGTCGCGGGCCCGAGTTGTAGCGACGTATGCCAGACGAAGTGCCTCTGTTTCTTCGCGCTTCAACTCGATCGCGTTCGCTTCAAGCAGCTCAATGGGGGAGGAACCGCATACAGGTTCAACCCATAGACCTCGAGCCGTGTCGATGTGGCGACCTGCAGTTTTATGAATGGCGGGACAGGTCGGGTCGGGCAGGATAACGATCGGAAACTCGAGACCCTTGGCTTTGTGGACTGTCATAATCCGAACCCCTTCTGTGCCCTCCTCGACAGCCGGCGCCTCATCGACTTCGCCCCTTTCGGCGTCGGCCTCGAGTTTTTCGACAAACGCCCGGAAAGAAGAAGCGCTTCCTTCAAACTGGCGGGCCATATCGATCAGGCGCTGACAATTGGCGAGAGCCTGCTCGCCGGTTGGCCAAAGTGCGATCCCGGCATGGGCCCGTACGGCTTCCAGCAACCGGGCGATCGTTTCCGCGGTGGGACGCTGGTTACGTCCTGAGTGAAGACTTCCGAGTAAAGCTAATCCGTCCGCGACATCCAAGGCGAGGGGATCTAAGGCGTCTCTATCAACAAATGACATTGGATTTAAACGCCGACGACTCAAAGCTCCGTTTGAATCGATGGACTGCCGGAACGCGAGAAGTTGCTCGTCGTTCAGCGCGAAGAATGGGCCCCGCAGAGTTGCGAATACGCTCAGCTCGTCGTCTGGCCATTCGATTGCGGTGAGCGCGTTTCGGAGCGCGATCACTTCCTCGCGGTCGTGGAAAGAGCGGCCGCCGACAAGTACATGGGCGACTCTGCGTGACTCGAGTGCCTGCACGTAAGCCCTGGCAACATCGGTATTAAAATTGCGAAGGCGCCGAAAAAGAATCGCAATGTGCCGCGCCTGAACGGCGGCAAGCGATCCGTTCTCTTCGACTTTCCACTCGCTTTCGTTTAAGAGCCAGGAAACAAAAGCGCCAACGGCGTCCGGGAATGATCCGTCGATTTGCCAGTTGGTAATCTTGCCATAGTCCCCGTACGGCCGTGGTACTGGCAAAGCAACGAGCGTTGGCTGACCTTCAATCTCAGATCGTGATGGCTGAAGTCCGACATAGTCCGCCTGCCCAGCCTCTCGATCGGAGACCATGGCTCGCGCAAAGGCGCCGTTAATAAAGGATTGAATGGAGGGCGGTGCCCGGAAGCTAGTAGTGAGGTATAGGAGGTCGACCCTCAGGCTTAGTAGTTGCTCTTTGACTTCTTCGTACAAAGCCACGTCGGCTCTTCTGAAGCGGTAAATGGATTGTTTCGGGTCTCCGACGAGAAACAGTTTACCGGGTAGGGGACGCGCGAGACGCCAGTCGGTGCAGTCGGGATCGTCCGCGGCAAGCAGAAGAAGGATCTCGGCCTGGAGCGGATCTGTGTCTTGAAACTCGTCGACAAAGATATGGCGGAAGCGCTGCTGTAATTCGTGCCGGACTTCTGCTTGATCGCGGATCAGATCGCGAGCCTTGATGAGAAGATCGAGAAAATCCAATCGACCGGACCGTGCCTTCAGAATCTCATACTCGGCGATTGGAGCCTGCAAAGCCTCATGAATGAGCGGTGCAATATCCGCATCACAGCGAGCGACACATTGTTCCAATTGCGCTTTTGCCTGGTCTCGGCGTTCTAAGACTTCTTCGCGCGATAGCGCGCCAAAGATCGTTCGAGGCGAACCCTTCCAATCCCAGCTATACGCTCGGCTCAAGCTTCGAAGCGCAGACTCGAGCCCGTCATAGTCGCGGCTTCGGACGGCTTCGAACCGGCCGTTTTCTTCGATGAAACGATCAATTTCAGATAGGTTTTGAGCGAGACGATCCTTGGCCCAAGAACTCGTAGCGGCCAGGTTTCCAAGACGCTGAAGCTCCTCGATGACGCGATCGATGGCGTCATCACGATCGAACGGATCGCGACGCCAACTTTCTGGAAAGTCGCGGTGGTCTAAAAGATTCTGCATTGCCCCGCGCAACTGTTCACGCGGACTTTGCCCTCTTGCCCGGCGTCTCAGGATGCGCCGGATGCCATCGGGCGGATCGCCTAGAATGCGTTGAAACCAGGAGTCGAACGCTTCGTCCGCAAGGCGGCTTCTCTCCGATTCCGACGCCACTTCAAAGAGAGGGTCGATTGCAGCCTCGACCGGTCGTTCGTGAAGCAAGTCGCCGCAAAAGGCATGGATTGTCGTGATCCGAGCCAGTTCCAGTTGTTCGAGCGCGGCCTCGAATCGGATTCGCTCCTCACTTTGTGCAGAAGCTCTGGCTTTCTCGATCTGGCCGCGCAAACGAAGCTTCATCTCGCCGGCCGCTTTCTCGGTGAAAGTGACGGCGACCAGTCCGGCCAGTGTTCCGCTGCCGGAGCGCACCAGTCCGACAATCCGATCGATGAGCACAGTCGTCTTACCGGTTCCCGCCGCCGCCTCCACGATGAAACTCGAGTCGAACTCGGTCGTGATCCGGCGCCGCGCTTCCTGATCGGCAAGGCTACTCATGGCAATGACCGTATCGCTGACAGAGCCTCAAGGCCGACGCGGACTTTGCGTGCGGTCCGCCGTTCTTCATTCGGTCCGCAGACGATTCGATAAACGCAGGTTTCACATTGGCCCTTTTCCGGAGCCGCCGGTAGGAAAGGTCTAGCGATGCCCTCCTGAACGGCATCAGCAAGCTGTTTAACCATGTCACGGGACTCTTCATTCAACCGAACGGCATGTTCGGAAAAACCACCGAGCGCCGTGCAGAAATATAATCTCCCTGACTGCACCTTCTCTTCAGAGAAAAGCTTTTCCGCGGCGAGCGCGTAAAGTACGGGCTGCAAAGTCTTACCGCCGTCGATCACCTGACCTGCCTCTGCCGACACCTTCCCGGTCTTATGATCCGTGACGCGTAGACCGACGCCCGGGAGCCGCTCAACCAAGTCGATCGAGCCTCTCAATTGAATGCCGCAATCCAGGCTTACCGGACCTGGAACCGACTCAGGATCGGTCTCTTGCGTCTCGAGCCTATTTTCCAACCCGAAGGACAGTTCGAAATGCCACGGGATATAACCAGAATCGTCTTCGCTAGCCCGACGCAGCCACTCGCGCAGATCAGCTCGGATTGCGGCAATGCTATCCCGCCAAACTCGATCAATGGCCGGCGCAAGATCTTCCTGGTAGTGGTTCGCGACCTCCGAAATAATGGAATCTAACTGGTCCCATGCTTGTTCCAGATTGCTCGGCCGCACCGGGAGCAGATGAGCCTCTTGTAAAGACGCCAGCAGCTTGAATTGGACTTCATGAATCAGGGACCCACGTTGTAAGGGATCGAGTTCATCAATCGCCTCTGACATTTCGCGTGGGATTAAGCGATGGACCGCCCGCAGAAAAAATTGATACGGACACCGAGCGTAGCTCTGGAGTGCCGTCGCCGAAAAGCTTCGAACGCTTGGCGAATGCTGCTTCATAATGGCGCGGACAGTGTCCGATGCACTAGTCAGCCCATCGGCGGGAGTCCATATCGTTCGCCAGCGCTGATAGCGCGCCCTGAGCGCCCGGGCCAGCCAAGGATTTGCCGTCACTAAGTACCGACCGGCACCAGAATGCGCTTCCGGTTGATCTACTAGTGTATGAAGGATCGCGAGGTCATGTTCTGCGTCGTCGATGGCTTCAGTTGGGTCGCGCGGCGCCGGCCAGCCCAATCTTACGGTTGTTTTTGTTTCGGCGCGTCGAGCAAGCTGAGCGAAATCCGGAAGCAGGCCTTCTGCGGCCCTGATCACCTCCAAAGCGTAGAACGAGGGAACCCGGCCCCGAGCCTGCTCTAGATCCACGCGAGGGTAGGAGAAGCAAATCCGTTTGCTCGCAGCTCCGACGGCGAGCGCTAAGGCGAGGCGTTCTTTTTCTAACCGGCTAGGGTTTGTCGGAAGATTGCCGTCGAGACTTCGACGTGTCGCATCGAGTAGGATTGGCTCCTCGACAATTTTGCGAGGGAACATTTTTTCAGCGAGACCGGGGACAAAGACGACATCCAAGCTGAGCCCGCGGCCTGCTTCGATGGGTGCGACGAAGACTTTACCGTAGCGCTGAGAAGATGGCGGCACGGCCGCTTGCAGAAGGATCTCCTCTAATCCGAGAAGGACCTCTGCCAAACTGACTGGCCCTACGGATGCCATTGGGGATAGCTCGGCAAGCAAAGAAAGGACCCGATCCGGCTTCCTGAGCGCTCTGGTTGCCAGTGCTCCAAGTCGATCAAGCCACTCTCCCCAAGCACAAGACTCAGGAAGACGATCGAGCTCCTCGATCAGAGGGAGAGCGTAACTTGCGAAGGCCGAGAGATCCGCGATCGTTCTTACAAGTCCTTCATCGGAGTCCTCTGACTCAGCCAGCCGAAGGCTTAGATCCTTGATCAGTCCATCGATACGGCGTTTCCAACGGTCGTGCCCGCCGATGACCGCAGCCTCGACTAAAAGCCGTTCCCAACGGCGTGGTGCGCGGAGTTGACCGTCTCGAACGACGGCCTCCGCATTGTCGCCGGAGAAGGCGTTTGCATCGGTTGCCGGCAAAAGCACCTCGACGAGATCCGCTGGAAACGCTGGCACTGTCTCCGAATCTGGAGACGCCCAGCGCTCGCTCCGTGGTCCCGCAAGCGGCGGACCCCCGTCAGCGACCGAATCAGGCACTTGTGCCAGAGACAGGTATTCGGCGAATCGACGGGCCGACAGTCCTTCGGCGGCGCACGTCAGCAACGAATAGAAAGCTCGCCCTGCCGGATCCGGTCGCACAGTACCACGCGCGAAATGAGCGGGGATGCCGGCTCGCGTGAACGCTTCTTGGAGGTGTGCGCGGTATCCTTCTGGCGCCCGCAGCAGCACCGCAATTCTGTCGAAAGGGACGCCGGTTCTCGCGGCCGCGAGAATGCGCCGGGCAATTTCAACGCATTCCCGGCTCTCTCCTGGAGCCGAAAAGAGTTCGAATTCGCTTTCGCCAGGCGTTTGCGAAACGGTTAGGCCCTCATTGAATAGACGGCGTTGGAGCCGCTCAACAACGCCAATGCTAGCATCGCTCTCTGCGGAGATGTGATCGAGACTCTCTACTTCGCCGGGTAGGACTTCACGAATCCTGCTGAGGGTTAGTTGGTCGGCTGCCGGTACGATTGCTAACAACTCCGTCGTAGTTCCTGCTAACGTCTGAAAGAGGGCTAACTCGGCTTCGTTGTTGATGGATACATCCAGCAGGATCATCGGCAGGCCAACGAGCCGGCTTAGCTTAGGCCCTTGCTTCGCCACTTCCGTTGCAAATCGCAATACCTCTGACCAGTCGACGAGACCAGCTTCAGCAAGTGCAGCCTCATAACTCTTCGCTAGCGGGACAAGATCGGGCGCAACCGCGCCAATTGCGCCGACCATCTGCCTCGCTAGTCGCAGCTCCGCCATCACCGCCGCCACCGCTCGCGAAAATCCAGGAGTGTCACCAACCGGTTCGTAGCGGCCGAGCCCGCTCTCGGTCTTTGTCTGATAAACGACCCGGGCCATGATCGCCTCGCTCCCGAGCCGGCTTAATGGTGCCAATTGTTTCTCCGAAAGGAGAGGGGCGGCAAGAGCGGCTGCTAACCCTGGTAAGGTAAAGCGGTGCCAGCCAAAGACCGCGCCTTTTTCCTTAGCGATATCGCGCACCAATTCATTTGCCGCGTCCAGAGTTGCTCCGATAATTAACAGCTCCTCGGCCGGTGCTCTGCTTTTCAGCCAATCGCACGCTCGTCGGATTCGGCGCTGGCTAACGACTGAGGTGGCGACAGTAGCGCTCACGTTAAGAGATGCTATCAGCGCACTGTTCGATCGGCAATCGCAGGATCAGGGTCCGCGGAGCATCTGAACTAGGACGCGCTGGCCGTTTCATCCTTTTGGATTCCAATTGCCTCTTTCCTGTAGATCGTCAGACTTCGAGTCGCTGTCGACTTTGGGTCGGCTAGGTCGAGGTGACCAGAATAGTCGTGGAACTGGTCTTTTCGATTTCGCCCATGCTTGTTGAAGGTAGCGAATCGAAAGGATTTGAAGTTGCTGAGGTTTTTCAACTTTCTGATCGTTTTTAATCGTGACTCTTTGTTAGGTGGATCTGCCATCTCCCGGCCCTGCGGTGGAGTTCTCAAAGAGACGAGTCTGTTGATGACGAGGAGTCAGTTGCAGGGCTCTGCAATCCCCAAGCTTCGACTACATCCTTAAGTGGAAAGGGTTCGTTTTCCTTGCTCCATTCGTAGAACGGAGCTGCCGTTTGACTGTACGGACCTGGATTTGGTCTGTCGATTTGGACGCGCGTCGGGATATGAAATGCGCTTCCAAAGACGATAGCCTCGCCAGATGCGAGTATCGTTACCTGATCAAGAAGTCGTCTAGCCTGTGTTGGAATGATCCGACGAAAATGTTCAATGTCGTCCGGATTCTGGAGTCGATGCGTTATGAAATTGGCGCACTGGCTTATTATCGTCTGACTGACCTCGCTCGGACGTTGGCTGGCGATTACGAGGGACAGGCCAAACTTTCGACCCTCTTTGGCTATTCGTTCATAAGCTAGACGCGCCAATCGGTGCCCTCTGTCCTCGTTCGCTCGGGCGGGGCGCGCGTAACTATGCGCTTCTTCTAGAACTAGCACCCAGGGATGTTTATAGCGACGCGCAGCGGGAAGCGATTCACGGGCCTCTAGCAAGATCCGACCAACAACCGAACATGCGTAGGGCAGTACCTCATTGCTCAGCATCGAAAGGTCTAGAATCGACACTTTCGGACCTGACTCGCCATCGAGGCCAAATCGCGAAAACCACTCAGCGAGATTGCGAACTGCGGTTCCGCCGTCTTCGTAGTTCAGGAAACTTCTCCATCTACGATCATCAAGACGAGTCTTTAGCCGGAGCTTCAAAGTCGTTAAGTGCGCTTCGATTCTGAAAGTATCTTCTTTTGACACTGCTCTGTTGATCAATGAAGGGTCAGCTAATAGCTGGCGTGGTATAAGGAAAGGTGAGTCTGCGGTTCGAATGGCCAATTCGTCAACTGCGGGAGAAGCAGTGATTTTTTGCTTTAAAGTGGCCTGGATGGTTTCGGCGGCCCGTACGATGTCGGCCTGGTTTTCGAGGACTTCGGTGTTGAACCGATCTGCCTTTCTGTGCTCGGCGAAAAGCGTATTGAACACGTCTAGGTCTATACCGGATCCCTTCAGGTGACTGGCGATAGCGTCACAATAGGAGCCAGCGCTCTTTTTTTTGAGGCTAGGGAGGTCGATCAACAGTTGCTCGATCGAACTTATTGCATTTTGAAGGCTGTCTATCGCAATCAGGTTGCCTCGGTCACCTGCTTTGGCTATCGCCCACCAATCCTTAAGAACTGGTTCTTGGGTTTGCTCGGCCGCACTAAGCCAGCTACAAACCTCTTCCGCGTTAAGAAACCAAACTGGAATCCCGAACTCGTTCCCATTAAGATACATCCTATCAGGTCTTCTCTCGGCGACCGTGTCTTTTGGGGGGAATGCATTGCCGTACTCGCCGTTGATGTCTAAAATAAAAACGTGCGGCTCCTCGCGGCCTTCTTTCAGTACGCTCATCGCTTTCTGCACGAGACTAGATACTGTGAAAGATTTACCGGATCCCGTGTTCCCTACGATGGCTAACGGCCGAGAAAAGAGATCGTTAAAAGAAGCGCAGACGGCTGCTGCGGGCTGGCCCGTTGGCACCCCAATCCGCAGTTCGTAATCGAAGTTCGGTCCCTGGCATTCTTCAGGCTTATTCCTTCGGGGAGGCGATTCAAAAATTACTTTCATGATTTCCGGCGACCCAATTTCCGCAGGAGCATCTAAAGTTGGTAAAATGGTAATTCCCGGGTCGAAAACGCTTTCCTCATCGTTTTGTTGGATCGCTCCTAAAAGCTGTACGTTGGCCACTCGTCGAGGCTTTGACAATTCTAGCGTCAATTCTTCTCCTGTTACAGGGTCGTAGCTCTCGCGGGCCTCCAAATCAGTAATGGCCCCGACCAAAAGCCGCCCGGCGCCGACGGAGAACGTGAGATAGGCGTTAATTGCCACCGCTGCTTGGACGCCATCCAGTGTGGCTCGCAGTGCAGATTTTGCTTCCGCAAGAAGTTCAACTTTCACTCGGAAGCCCTGCACGGCCACCACGTGGCCGACGATGCGCGGATTTTCCACGGCTGTCACTCTGGCTCTTCTACCCGAGCCTCGGTTTCCGGCTGTCTCTCGGAAGCCTGTATTTGTTTTTCGAATCGACGCAAGCGTAGGAAGTCATTTAGCCAGCGCACGTCTGGCATAACTGAGCGCGCGAAGTCGTCAAACGTCGCGAATTTATAAGAATCGCGACCGAAAGCCGCTTCAGTAGGGGTTAGCAAGAACGCTCGCTTACCTAGGTGTTTGTATCGCTGAATCCGAGCCACCGTACCGCTCTTTGGGTTGGGGTCAACCACCAGCATAACGAGGGAGGGGTTCATTAGGGCCGCTTCAATGATCCGACCAACATGCTGGTCCCCAAAACCATAGCCCAGAACCAAGAAAAAAGTCTGAGGGGTGCTAAGCCTGATCTGAAATGATCGGAATAAGTGAGCAAACGGCATCGCCAAAGTTTGAGCAAACTTGTTCGCCGTCGGCAGGATTCCGACGGCTGGGAGGTCCGCGGCAAACTCTTCCAACTTTGCCGCCTTTTCGGCAGGACCCACGCGGCCATAGTCTGCGTAGCGCCGCAGATCGGGGTGCCGCGCTCGTAGTTCATTACCACGCAAGTGCCAGTGAATCGATCCATGTAGCTTATAAAAGTGTAAGAACTTGTCGAAACGGCGAACTCTGCCTTCCGAAACTTCACCAGGATAGTAAACGTCTAGTCCGTAAACCGACGGATCAAACCGTGCTTCCGCTTTCCCAGTAAACCCATCCGAGTACTGAATCCCGAGTAGCTCCAAAGCCTGCTCGAACAGCGTGTCATAGTTCAACGTAAAGAGATGAACTCGCCCAAGGTTGCTATCGCGAACGACGAGCTTCGACAGGAACGCTAGGTGAGGGGCGATATCCCCGGCCAACCCTGGAGATGGTGTAGTGTCAGGCAACGTCAGCGCGCATTCCGCAAAGATTGCTTTCCCAATCTTGTCAACAAGCCACGACAACTCAGCCTGAGCCGGACTCTCGAATCCTTTCCATTGGACACCGCCGAAAGGGGACTCTGGTGCCGATCCCATCAGGGTAGCGCTAACCAGATACGAAAACCAGTCCTCGAAGGCCGGCGTCTGGGAGGTCACATCGTGAATCGAAGATTCCAAGCGCGCGGCAATGATCGGACGGATCTTGGAGGGAATACCCGGTAGCGCCTGGACTGTTTCGAGGATCGCGCGTTCCAGCACGGCCATTGTTTTGCCGCCGCAAGTTACCGATGTTCCCGCGCCGGCCAAAACAACAAGATTTTCCATTCTTAGCCATTCCGCAATAAGAGCCTGAAGACGCTGCCGACCGTCCCTCCCACTCAGGGACACCAGAAGGTCGTCGGTGTTTCCCTCCTCTGACGCGCCTATCAGTTGGTATTCGATAACTCCCTCTTGTAATTCCGCTGGCATTGGGTGGGTTGTGTTAGTTACCTCTGCTCCTCCTTTTAATGAGTCGATCAGACCTAACCCGGAACAAACTCCCTTTGAGCCTAAAAACTCGGCTCTTTGTTGTCTTTACCGCATTCTTATAACGGATGCACGCAATGCCGGTATTAGTTGACTAGCGGAGTAAACCATAAAGATCACCACTTCCGGTGCGATTGAAACAGTATGTCTCTATTCCTAAAAGGCTAGGTGAATTCGTCAGGTTAAGCCGGTGGTTCACCTGTTGGGTCCCCGCTATCGCTCCTACGAGATATCACCTATCTTGTGTCATGGAATAACAAACCATATGTTGGGGTTCTAACCTTCTAGCCTGATCTTGCCGACTAGAACCGCTAATGGAACAAACGACATTCATAGTTCTGGATCTTGGAATGACTTGGAGCAGCCTCGGCTGAGGCCGCCCCGCCTCTTTACGGGTCAACCCACTGCGGCGTCGTTGCGCCGGCTGGAATCATCCAGACCCAGCTTGCGCCTGGGGTACAATATTCGTCCCAGAGGCTCGGGTGCTGAGGCAACTGGCCGGTGTTTTGTAGCTGACCCTGGTAGCGGATCCAAACACGGCCCTCGTGCGGGATCTCCTGGCTGACCCACCGCCCACGATTGCTAGGATTCGCATACCACTCCGGGCTGAAGAGCGTCGTCGGTCCGGCGGCTTCGGCCCGCGGCCAGACTACAGGCTGAGCGCGTGGCGCCGCAGGCTCGCTCTGGTGGTCCGTCAACGAACGATCAGAGGGACTGATTAGGTTGGGCTCTACCGGCGGTGCGGGCTTGTTGCCGTTAGCAACGATCAACGCCGCGGTAACGAGACCGGCAGCAATAATGATTGGACCCCAAGGCGCGGATTGCCTTGGGCTAGGCCTGGCGGCTAGCGGTGGCGGAGGCCTTACGGTTCGCCACTCGACCGCCTGAGTTGGAGGCGGTTCTTGCCGGAAGCAGAGTCCAGCTGGGGGTGTTTGTTTCATAGGTTGACGGAGGCTTTTGGCTCCTCGCTGCTTTTGCAACGGGCGCTGGTTACGCAAGAGAGGGAGACATCGGCAAAGATACCCTAAAGCCTGGGACATTTGCGGTCCCTGCTTTGCACGTCCATGAACAAATTTTACGTCCGGTTCGGGTCAGGGACTACAAATGTCCCAGGTAAGGACTTATATTGCAGCGTGGTTCATGAAGAACAGTTCAAGGCGATGATGCGGAGCCAAGATCAATCTCACAGAAGTCCTTTCCGTCATCGTTCCAATGCTCATCTTGAACCGCTGCCGGCCGTGAATCCCAGAAAATGGTCGTTCTACCGTTCCGCGGATGTTAAAACGAGAACCATGTCCCGTCTCGGCAAAAAGAATCGCCTGGCCCGCATTCCATCTGCACCAAAGGCACGTACGCTGCATTCCCGCCCGCCGCTCTACCGGTTTCAGGAGATCTTCCACGCGATCAAGACCGGTCGTTACCCAAATCGGACCAAACTCGCGGAAACGATCGAGGTCACGACCAAAACGATCCAGCGCGACATCGACTACATGCGTTTCCAGATGAGCGTACCGATCGAGTTCGATTTTGCGAAGGGCGGCTATTATTTCACGAAGCCAATGACCGAGTTACCTCTCTTCCAGCTGACGGAAGCGGAGCTCGTCTCGGTTTTCGTGGCGCAGAAGGCATTGGAAGCGTACAAGGGCACCGCGTTCGAACAACCCCTCCGGACGGCGTTTCAGAAACTGCAGGCCGCGACCGGGAGCGCCAATGTCAGTGTCAGTTGGGAGGATCTCGATTCCGCGATTTCCTTCCGGCAGTTTGGCGCCTATTTACCGGATGCGACGATTTTCTCGGAATTAGCCAAAGCAACTCAGAATAAAGAGGTCGTCGAATTCGGGTACAAAAAGCTGGATGCCAAGGTTTTCGAAAAGCGGACAGTCGAGCCCTGGCACTTAGCTTGCGTTTCGGGTCAATGGTATCTGCTTGGCTATGACCGGAACCGAAAGGCGCGCCGGATCTTCGTGCTCGCCCGGATGCAGAAGGTCTCACGAACTGCGCATAAGTTTTCCAACCCAAGGCCAGGGGAAGGGGACATTCAACGCCTCTTCCGGAACAGTTTTCAAATCTGGCAAAGCGAAAATGCCGAGGTCGAACAAATCGTCTTAAGATTCTCCGGCCGGGCCGCCCAACTCGTTCGCGAACGGAGCTGGCACACGAGCCAGCAGATTCAGGAGTTAGCCGGTGGTAACCTCGAACTTTCTCTAACCCTCAATTCTCTGGAGGAGATCATCCCCTGGATCCTTTCCTGGGGAAAAGATTGTGAAGTGGTGAGACCAACGAAACTCCGGAGGGAGGCCAGATCCCGATCTAACTAACGAATCCATTCCCTCAACAATTAACCTTCCCCACAAATGAAAATTGAACTCCAACTGGACTATAAAACCATTTTACGCAATGCCTCTCGACCCGTTCATCTGGTCGTGAGACTGACCGCCCCGGCGCAGCCGCTCACCCAGCGAGCGCGGCCGGCGGCTTTCACCGTCGTGCTGGATCGCTCCGGCTCGATGCAGGGCGCGCCGATCGAAAACGCAAAACGCGCCTGTCGCGAAGTAATCAAGAACCTGCGGCCGGAGGACTATTTCAGTCTGGTTGTCTTCGACGATTCAGCCCAGGTCGTTATCCCTTTGGAGCGACCGACTAACCGGTTTAGTTGGTACCAAACGATTGAGCAGATCCAGGCAGGAGCGTCGACCAATCTCATGGCAGGTTGGCTGTTGGGACGCGATGAGCTCTTGAAAGCGCAGAAGAACGCCGATGGGATCGTTCCGGTCCGCAAGATCCTTTTGCTCACTGATGGACATCTGAACGCTGGAATTACCGAGCCGGAGCATGTCGAATCGCTGACACGCACCGGCATGGAAAAGGACGAGATCCGGACCAGTTGCCTCGGGTTCGGGGACGGTTACAACGAGAACATTCTCGCTGCCATGAGCAAGGTGGGACAGGGGCAACTACATGATGCCGATTCGCCCGAGAAATTCCCGATCATTCTCGCGGATGAACTCGACGGATTGCAGAAGATAACCGTCCAAAATTTACGGCTCCGGATCCAACCTAAAATGTTCTGCAACGCCTGGAAACAATACGGTGATTACCCCCTGGTTCGGTTACCCGACGGTCGAATCGAGGTGGCATTGGGTGATTTAGTGAGTGGTGAGGAACGTTACGTCGTGTTGATGCTCGAGGTACTCCCATTGCCGTTGTTACCAGACGGCAGTTTGCCGGCCTCACTCGAAGGGGAAGAACTGGTGGCCCTCGAATTCGCGTACACCTCGATCACGGAAGAAGGAACCGATCTGAGGCTCGAGAGCCGGACGAGTTCCCATCTGGTTCGGATCCAGGGGACACAGAACGAGGCTGACGTTGTCCAGAACGTGGAGTTGATCGCCGTGATTGCGAACCAGCAAGCCGCAGATGCGGTGCGGAAAGCCGCTGAAGCACTGGCCGGCGGCGCGGATGCTGAGACTGCGCTAGAACACTTGTCGAAGGCAAAGATTGTTTTGGAAGCGTGCCCGGCACCGGAGCTCGCGTCCGAGGCAGCCGCACTGCTCGATGAGCAAGAGCAAAAGATCCGATCCCACGAAATGGACTCCCGCGCCCGTAAAAGCATGTTGTACGAAGCGCGCTACTACGGACAGACCAGCAGCGCGAGGCTGTACACCGGCTCTCGTCAGAAATCTGAATTTACCAAAAAACAGACCGTTGAGGAACAACTGAACGAGAAACCAAGCGCCGACATATCAAAATCGTCTGGCGAGCAGCAGTCAGAGGGAGGAGGGGAGGTGTGAAAAGTGATTGGTGTGGACCGAGGGGCGAAGTAGGGCAAAGAGTGCCAGTTGACCGAAGCTCGACGATGCAAGAAAGAACTGAACAGAAATGAGTAAAGAATACAGAAGACGAAAACATTGAGACGAAGGGATTAGCCCGCCTCGGCATCAATTCAAAGATGGCCGTTGTGTGCCTCCTAAGTGAAAAGGACTGGAAGAATCGCATATGATGAAAGGAACCTTGTGGGTAGGCAAGAATTGCCAAAGCGAGGATAACCCTTTTCGAGGGGTATTCGTTTTGGGTCATTCTACCTACGGAACTGTGGTAGGTGATCTGCACGGCATCCTGGCCTGGATTGAGGGTAAGGGTGACGCTACGTTCAGTATCTTCTACCGCGTTGTAACCGGCAAGGAAAACCGTCGGACAAAGAAGACTAAGCCTGAAAGGCAGGCTTTCTGGGATCGATTCATCTTTGCCAACTCGGTTGAGGCGATTCTAAAGACGGGTAGTGACACGCCTTCAGCGAAGGACTACGCGATAGCGAAAACGGTCCTCCCTGGCGTCTGTGCTCAAGCGGTTGCGGAGGGAGCCGTATATGCCTTCTCCTTCGGTGATGCGCATCAGGCATGGTCTACTCTCATCTTGAAAAATGCAGGCTTGGTAGTTACGGAAAGCGTCCATTTTGCCAACGATAAGCAGAAGAGAGCGCCGGTCGCCTGGAAGGAGTTTGTAATCAAGTTAAATGGGAGCCATAGCTGAATGGAAGCAAGACTATTCGACGGATGGAAATGGAAATGAAGGTTTGGACTCCATCGGAGCTTGAACCACCACGCCGTCGAAGAGTAAAGAGAAGAGAGTATGGCTCATGGCGGCTCGCGTCAGGTCCTCCGCATCACCACAAGCGTGGCCGTACTCCGATCGGTAAACGTTTAAGCGTCTCTCTACCGGCTAGCATCTGGACCGAGATCCTACCGGGAAGATGCAACTTTCGAAGGTAAGCCTTCCCCTTTAGAGATCTAGCCGATAGATCTCGAGAATCCGATTTTGAAAACGCTCCATACGAGGGCCGTCATAGAGCTTCTCGCCCACCTTTCTAAAGCCATTCTTCTGCATCACTCGTTTCGAAGCAATGTTCTCGCGGAGGCAAGTGCTTTCGATGCATCTAGCCACCAGTTCCTTCTTTGCATAGGCAATGGCCTCTAATACGGCGGCAGTGGCGTATCCCTTGTCCCAGAAGGGGACCGCAATTCCAAAATTAATAGAAATTAACGGTTGGCGATGGATCGAAACGATACCTACGAAATGCTCGTCCGCTAGCGCTGCAAAAACAAAGACCTGGCCGACCGCCGATTTTTGGAGCGACTCACGAATGAAGATGATCGCTGCATCTCTTGGATACGGATGCGGAACATTAGTGGTAGCTGCTATAAGTTCGTGAGATGCGTATTCATAGACGTTGCTCTCGTCTTGTTCAGTGATGCCGCGAATGCGGATCTGTGGACTCGGCATAGCGAACGACAATAGGCTGTAAGCATCGGTAGCCAAGATCTATCATGCAGTCGTCTGGCGAGCAGCAGTTAGACAGTGAGAACGGGGAGAGCTGATTGTTAGAGCATTACATGGCAACACCAGAGCCGCCCAAACCCGATCCCAACACCTACTGGGTTGTGCCCGGCAAGCTGTTGGCCGGCGAATATCCGGGCGCCCGCGATCCGGAAGAGGCGCGCAGGCGCTTGAGAAGGTTTCTTGCCGCCGGAGTCCGTCATTTCATCGATCTGACCGAGGCTGAGGAGCTTGAGCCCTACTCCCAATTACTGACGGAAGAAGCGATCACTAGCATTAGTTACCAACGCTTTCCCATCCGCGATGTGAGTGTGCCGGCAGAACCGAAAACCATGGCGGAGATTATTGCGGCCATTGACCGTGCAATGGCGGAAGGCGGAATCACCTACGTCCATTGTTGGGGTGGAATCGGTCGTACCGGACTGGCCGTTGCCTGTTGGTTGCAGAATAGAGAGCGGACACCCGACCAGGCGTTAACCGACCTCGCCGACAAATGGCGCTCGTGCGCGAAATCTCAGTGGAAGCCGGACTCACCGGAAACTCCAGAGCAAGTGAAATGGGTCAAGGAATGGCCTCTTCATCGGTCGAAGCTGCATCTCCCAACGACTCGTGAAAGATACCGTGGCGCCCTCCTTGGACTAGCAGCAGGCGATGCCTTAGGCACCACCTTAGAGTTCAAACCTCCCGGCACGTTCGCTCCAATTAGTGACATGATCGGCGGCGGTCCGTTCCGTCTCAACCCGGGCGAATGGACCGATGACACTTCCATGGCGCTTTGCCTCGCCGAAAGCCTCATCGAAAAGCGAGAGTTTGATGCCCAAGATCAGATCGATCGTTATTGCCGGTGGTATGAAGAGGGCTATCTCAGCAGCAACGGGACGTGTTTCGACATCGGCAACACGGTGCGCGATGCTTTGGAAACTTACCGCCGGACGGGCAACCCTTTTTCCGGTTCTGAGTCGGCGGACACCGCCGGCAATGGTTCTCTCATGCGGCTGGCCCCGATCCCTCTGTACTTCGCATCGAACGCAAAACAGGCGATTCACTATGCGAGCGAGAGTTCCCGGACGACGCATGGCACAAAGGCGGCCGTCGACGCCTGCCGTTATTTTGCAGGATTGTTAGTGGGTGCCGTCCGCGGCAAGCCAAAGTCAGAGCTTTTGAGTGCGTATTTCAATCCTACTGACGAACCGAGTTTCTGGAACGAGAGCGGCCTGGACCCGAAGATCGCGGCGATCGCCGCGGGTTCTTTCAAAGGGAAGGAGCCGCCGGAGATAAGGGGCACCGGCTATGTCGTAGATTCGCTGAAAGCGGCACTTTGGGCATTCTACCGCTCAAACTCGTTCCGGGAGGGCGCGCTCCTAGCCGTGAACCTGGGAGACGACGCGGACACAACCGGTGCCATTTACGGTCAAATCGCCGGCGCGTTTTATGGCGCCGACCAGATTCCACCGGAGTGGAGAGTAAAACTCACGATGCAGGATTTCATTCAAAGAAAAGCGGATCAACTATTTGCGATTGCTGAGCAGGGGAAGAGTAACTGACTTGCGTTCCCGACCGAAGGCATTCGTGCTCGAATTATCGCTTTAGATTGCGGTGATCACTAACTTTCTTGCTTCACAAGGGTCATTTTAATTGGTTTTCTCTATTTCTTGGTTACATGAGAAGGTTAACGTAATTCGGTTAGGATTACCTTTACCAAAAGTGAATGCGTTCCAGGTCGCGGTCGTTACGCGATTATCGAGAGGATCAGTCCTGCTAAACAAGAACCGGAACGGTCTGAGCATCTATGTCTCAAATAAAGAACCTTTATACTCATCTCGTCGAAAACCGTCGTGCCGAGTTGAACGCATGGCTCAGCAGATACAAGGAATTATCACAGGATGTTAAGACTATTCGCGAAGCCCTGGTTGGCGGTGGGCATATTCAAGACAAAGCCACGTATACTGGTACGAGATTCGAGCGCCAGGATGACCCATGGTATGCGTTCGCAGAATGTCTCATCTTTTCGAGAAGCAACGGAATCTCCTCTCGTGGACAGTCGGTCCTGAGTTTAACCAAATTTCGGGACTTTATTAAAGATTCGGAATTTGTCGGCGCACTGACTGGGCTCATCAAGGATCCGAGTCGGGATAACGTCATCAAGTTTACAGAAGCTTGGGAAAACGCGCGGCAAAGATATGGAGCGAATGCTAATCCCTTGTTGATTAATCGAACAGTTGCAGCTTGCACGAATGAAGTCAGTACTACCGTAAACAATGCGGCTTTCGAGTCTGTCTATAGTTGGTTCGTCCGCGAGGGGGTAGTGCAGAAACACGCTGACGCCAACGCGAGCTGGTACGACAAGAACCTCCAAGTGATAGCAGAACTCCACCGGATATTTGAGGAGGAACTTAAGAGTGAGAAGGAGGACAAGCTTGATGAATATTTACTCAACCTTTTTGTCTGGGAACTCTTCGAATACATCTCGAATCCGTTCACCCTTAAAAAGCAGGTGGTTAAATATGGAGCTCCCGGTACGGGCAAAACCTTTACTGCCAAACAGAATGCCCAGCTCTTGTTCGACATCTGGGCCGCGAAGTATGAAAGCTTTGAGCCAGGTCTAGAGTTTGAATATTGTCACGAAGTTGTGCAGTTCCATCCTTCGTACGGCTATGAGGATTTCATCGAAGGATTGCGGCCCGTTCTCACAAGCGACGGGCAGCCCCAGCTCAAGCTCCAGAATGGCGTGTTTAAGGAATTTTGCAAACGAGCAGGAGCTTGGGAACTACAAGTCTATGGACTTCCGGCGACGGGTCCGAAGCTGGCCGATGAATGGCCTAAGCTGACATTGGATAAACTCAAGCCCTATATTGCCCAACACCACCTAGATAGTCCCTCGTGGCGGGGCATTGGAGAGATGGAAGATTCGCTGAAGATCGTGGACATAATTCCTCCGTTCTTCTTCATTATCGACGAAATCAACCGGGCAGAACTTTCGCGGGTCCTTGGAGAACTGATGTTCTGCATGGAATATCGCGGGACACAAGGAAAGATCTCAACGCAATACACTGCTCTGAATACCGCCGAGACCGCGATGCTGCAAACGACCAACGGCTACAAGTTCTTTATCCCACATAACGTTTACATCATCGGTACCATGAACACAATCGATCGAAGCGTGGACAGTTTCGATCTGGCTCTGCGTCGGCGCTTCCGTTGGGAGCGGACGGAACCCGACTTACGAATCCTGCGATACCACTTGAACCAACGTGATGCAGAGCAGGCCGGTAAGTCGCAACCCTGGTCCAGCCTCGCAGACAATCTGGAAAAGCTGAATAAACTCATCAGAGATACCGAACTTCTTGGCCCGGATTATGAAATCGGGCACGCCTATCTGATGGACTTAGGATATCCGGCGCGACTGGATCTCAGCGAAGTTAGGAAAAACCTGTGGGAAGATTCGATTAAGCCACTCCTTGAAGAATACTTGCGAGGCTCCGGCCGCGGGAAAGATTTGATCCCGAAATTCCAAACAGAATTTGGTGTCCAATGACTGAGAAAACGCTAAGCGAGATTCTCAGTCAGGGCTCTTTGGTAGACAATACACACTACACAGTGCAGGAAACTTTCTATCGCACAGCCTCGCGTGACGAGAAAATTCCGATACGCCAGGAGAAGGGTAAGAACAACAAGTTGCAGAAGATCTGGGCTGTAATCCGTAAGGCCGCGGAGGTGCGACGTGAGGGCTTCGAAATCATTTTCCTGACGCAAGGCGGAGATTACGAGCACAACACCGATGACCCATTCGTTGATGTGCGTAGAAATAACGACCTGGATTTTACGCTGAAAACCGGAAATCTTATTGGAACCGTTAATGCCGATGACTACACGCTTACAGTTTCTTCACGGTTCGGTGCCGATTTTCTAAAATATATTATCGCTGATGCCGACGGCTTCCTGGAAGTCCCAGATCAAGGCGGCCTTAAAAAAGAGGGTTATGAATGGCTGCTGATCTATCTCTGGTTAGTGAAGCTGAAGAAAGCCTTCCACCTCGGTCTGCCTAAGGAGTATTCAGCGCGCTCGGAAGAGCTCACTCGACCTCGCGGCCGCCTTGATCCGCTCGATTATTTTCTCAACCGCATGCGCGCTACGTACCGATGCACTTATCGGGAACATCGATACGATGCTGATGCAACTCGCCTTATCGCCAGAACACTCGAACACCTTCAATCGAATGCTTTGCTGCAGGGGGTTCAGGCACTTAATCAAACATTCCAAGTTGCAATCCAAGGGCAGCGTAGCTTGCTCCAAGATCTGTTAGCAACCCCGCTAATGCGTAATCCCTATTATGCAGACTACAATCCGGTAATCCTTTTGTCGAAGCGGATTCTCCGGCACCAGTTGGCGGATTTTGGCGATCAATCGCAGACTAGCGCTTTCTTCTTCGATGTCTCGATGCTATTTGAGTATTTTATACGTAAGCTGCTCAAACGAGCCGGTATCTCGCTCCACAGTAAGAATAATCGCGACTGGAACATCCCGCGGGGACTTCCAAACGGTCAAAAATCGCGAAAACTAATCCCGGATCTTATTTTCGACATTGAGGGGGCGACTTACGTCTTTGACGTAAAGTATAAATCCTTCGACTTCAAGGGTGGCGTTAGTCGCGAAGACTTATTTCAACTCCATACCTACATTGGTCAAGTTTCCAACAGGTATAATCTAGGCGGTTGCGGCTTCATCTACCCGGTTCGCCACTTGCGTTGGGAAGACTGCGGCCTGGAGAAAATGCACGGTATATTTAGTGAAACGATAGTTCAGGGTGGCCACTCAGTCCCATTTCATGTCGCGTTTATAAAAGTTCCAGAACCGCAGAAGGAATTCCTAGAGTTTAGAAATCAGTTCAAAATCCACCTAGAAAAGTTCGTAGGTACATTTCTGAAACGATTACTCGGTGACGATATAGAATCCGACGTCGACTATCTTTCAACCGATCGATTAGGCGGCAAAATTCCGACCAATTTGGTTCACTAACCCATGAACGACGAACCTTTAAAACCCTTCCAGGACCTTCTGGCACGAATCTCTGAGATACCGAATGGCGGTCTTGACGCCTGGATCTATTTTCTTGCCTCAGGGCTCGCCTTCGCCTTTGTGGAAAGGCGAACAGAAGCCGCTGAATCCATCCTGGCCAGGGTTCAGGTTGAACTCGATGCGAAAGACTCTCCGGACGTTTCCTTCGAAGACGGCCAGATCATCGAAATCGCCATCAAGACTTTCCACGGGTTGGACGCCCTTAAGCTGCCCTTGGATGCAATGGAAATGATCGGGTTCAACACGGTTCAGGTGGCCAAATCATTCTATGAAACCTGTGGCACGCCAATTAATGAGAGCTGGACCTGTTTCAAGCTTGGCTTGGATCACCTTATCTACTTAAGGTTGATCATCTGGAGCTGCGCGATCCGGAAACTGGGGAAATCGTAATGGAATATCGCCCGAGGAAAAACACCGGAGAAAAGCCTGAACCCATGGCGAAATGAAGCAGTGCAGAGGTTACGATGCCAACGATCGACGTCATTGGTGATATCCACGGTCACGCGGACAAGCTGCGAGCGTTATTGAGCCGTTTAGGCTACGAACAAAGCGGCGGCGTTTATGGCTCACCGGATCGCAGAGCGATTTTCGTCGGCGATCTGATCGACCGCGGTCCAGCGATCGGCGAGGTGCTGGAGATTGTTGCAGAAATGCTTCGCGCCGGTGCCGCACAGATCGTGATGGGTAATCATGAATTCAACGCGCTCTGTTACGATTCCCCAAACGGAAATGGAGGATATCTGCGGGAGCATTCGGCAAAGAATCGTACTCAGCATGAGGAGACGCTCGCTTATTTCACCAACAATCCGGGTGCGAAGGACTGGGCTTTGACCTGGTTCTACACCTTCCCACTTTGGCTGGATCTCGGTTTCGCGCGGATCGTTCACGCCGCCTGGTCGCCGGCGGCGATTCGACTACTAGACACGGCGTATCTAACGCGGGATAGTTTATTGCCCGCTGGTAGTAAGGGAACCCCGCAATATCGGGCCGTCGAGACGTTGTTGAAAGGGGTTGAAGCGAGCTTACCCAGCGAAGTTCCCTTTTTCGACAAGGATGGGAACCCGAGGCATGAAATCCGGGTTCGTTGGTGGCTCAAACCGGACGCCGAACGAACCGTTGCCGACACCGTTTTTCCGCCCGATCCTACTTTGCCGAACACGCGGTTTACGACGCCGAACCAGTGGGAACCCTATGAGTTGACTGAGCCGCCCGTCATTTTTGGTCATTATTGGCTGCCGAAAGACTGGCCGCCGGCGCGCATTCTGCCGAATGTGATTTGTGTCGATTACAGTGCGGGCAAGGGCGGACCGTTGGTGGCCTATAGCTTCGATCCGGAGAGAGCGCGGGAGGGGGAGTTTACTAGTGCTGAATAAGATGCGGTAATTGCCTGAACTATCGTTCGGGAAGCCCACGAAGAATGCAGGACGAAAATGCTGCTTCACTTGAAAAATGGCCGAGAAGTGGCCGAGTCACTCTGATAGCCAAATATGCAATATCAGCGCAAGTCGTTCTCGCGGAGGCATGCACCCGGCAGGGCTCGAACCTGCAACCCTATGATCCGAAGTCATATACTCTATCCAATTGAGCTACGGGTGCCTTGCGAAGCCGACAAAACTAGCTGTGGACGGGGCGAAGTCAAGGTGGGGCGGTTTCGCATGATCCGGCGGCTGGCGGAACAGATTAGAAATTACAAATTGGGTGTGGGGGGTTGAACGGTTTCGGGCGAAGCTGCGCGCTCAGAGGTCGGGCCGTCCTATCGAGGACGAGGACGAGAACGAAGTTGTGCGGTGCGAGGACGGTTTTCGGAACCAGTCACTAATCACCAATCACCAACCACTTATCGCTTATCACTTCTCACCTGAGACGCGCGCTCAGCCAAACATTGCCCAGACCAGCGATCATGGTATACTCCGGGTCCGTCCGCCTTAACCGAATCGCGGTCATACATTCGATATGTTTATTCGCACGTTGCTGGTTGCCAGCACATTAGGGGTCAGTTCTGTTGCTTTTTCGCAGGGGGCAGATCCGGGGCCGTCACCGACGGCTTCGGTCACGCCGTTTATTGTGGACGAAAGCCAAGCCGAGAAACCAACCGGGAAAAGTACGCCGACTCCGAAGCCGGACCTGAATTTTCCGAGCAATCCGATTGCGCCGGCGACTCCGAAACCGGCGGAAACGAATGCTTCCGAAGAACCGTCGGTTCCGCGAGCCGAACCAGCTGCTCCTCAGGAGATCCTGACCCGCCTACAGATTTTCTTGGATCAACATTCGTTCGGGCCAGGCAAAATTGATGGACGCTGGGGCGAGTTCACCGCTAAAGCGCTGGTCCGATATCAAATTGCCAACGGGCAAAAGCCAACCGGCCAGATCGACAGCGATCTGCAAGACCAGCTCGCTAAGATTTTTCCGATTTATACCACGTACACGGTGACGGATCAGGATCTGCAGGAGGTCGGGAATATCCCGTACAAACCAGCTGAACAAGCTAAGACCAAAGCGATGCTTTACCGGTCGAATGGCGAGTTTCTCGGGGAACGGTTTCACTCTGACCCTGAGTTCATCGCTAAGCTGAATAAGGATAAGACCCTCGACAAATTGAAAGCGGGCGACGTGCTTCGGGTACCGAATGTGCCCCCGTTCAAGATCGAGGACGTGAAAGAAGAACCGCATATCCCGATCAATCCGGAGTTCGCGAAACGGATGATCAAGATCGATACGCGCTATCGGATGTTGGATGTATACGACGGCGATAAGTTGGTCTGTTCCTTCCCAATTACACCGGGTTCGCAAAAGTTGCCGGCGCCGATCGGTCTCTGGCGAGTGGTCGGGATCGCGACTTTGCCTTGGTTCCGTTGGGATGAAGCCATGCTCGAGCACGGGTTCCGCAGCGATAACTTTTATAATATCCCGCCAGGTCCGAGGAACCCGGTGGGCATTCTCTGGATTGGCTTAAATAAGCGGGGGATCGGCATTCATGGTACGAATAGCCCGGACACGATTGGCCGGTCCGGGAGCCACGGTTGTATCCGGTTAGCCAACTGGGATGCCGCCCGCGTCCTGCACCAGGTGACCGAAGGCGACCAAGTGCTGATCTTCTAGACACGCCAGGGGTTAAGAAGAAGAAGAAAAATCTCACGCAAAGCCGCAAAGGCGCAAAGGTTCGGAAGGATTTAAATTTTATCTATTGATAACATAAATTATGTATGTTATTTGATTGGCGCGTGCAAGAGGAGAATCATATTGCAAGAGAGGTTGTGGATGCGGCGCTCAAGCTGCACAGGCATTTCGGACCGGGAATCTACGAATCAGTCTATGAACCGGTATTGATATACGAGTTGGGCAGACGCAATCTGACAACTCGTCACCAGACTCCTGTTCCGCTGGTGTACGACGGAATCACTTTCGACATCGGTTTCAAGACTGATGTCGTTGTAAATGACTTGGTCATTTTGGAACTAAAATCAGTCGAAAAGCTAGAACCCGTCCATTTCAAACAGCTTTTGACATACCTTCGGCTTACCGGCCTCCGCCTAGGCCTGCTGATCAATTTCGGTGAGAATCTCTTGAAAAATGGTATCCACCGAGTCGTGAACGACCTTTAGCCAAAATCGAGCTGCGATAGAACTCCCCATTGGCGGCTCCCGGTCACCCCCAAGACAAACCCGGCTCAGCGCAGACCCGTACTTCCGTCCTCTTCCGAACCTTTGCGCCTTTGCGTCTTTGCGTGAGATTTATTCTTCTTTCGCGAATGCTCGGAGGTCGGCGGGGAGGGTGGAACTGAACCGGAAATGTTGAGGGCCGAACTTGAACTGCAAGGTGCCGGCATGGAGGGCGTGCCGGTCGAGCAACAGGCGGTGGCCGAGCGCTGGGGTCCAACCGGTCTCGATGAATTCCAGGTAACAATTTTCGTCCGGGCCGTAGATTTTGTCGCCGACGATCGGGTACCCAGCGAAAGCGAGATGAACCCGGATCTGATGGGTGCGACCGGTTAACGGTTCGCACTCCAACAACGAGAATTTGCCGTGTGAATTCTCGAAACGGTTCTTGGTCCGGAACCGGGTCTGAGACGGGTAACCGGACGGATGAACCGTCTGTTTGAGCCAGATTTTGGAGGGAGCAACGGTTCCTTGACGCAGGAGCGGTTGATCGATCTCGAAGTCATCAACGCTGGGCCATCCGGATGCGATCCCAAGGTAGGTCTTGGCAATTCCCTGATGTTCAACTAACCCGTGAAGTTCTCGCGCCGCTTCTCGAGTCTTGGCGACCAGCACCAGTCCGCTGGTCTCGCGATCTAGTCGGGTAATGACCGAGACCTGGCCGCCGTTGGCGATTTCGAAAGCCAGCAATTCGGATAGCTGATGCCAGAGAGTGACGGTTCCATCGGGTTTGGTCGGATGAATCAGTAAATGAGCCGGCTTGTCGAAGATTAAGAAGGCCGAGTTCTCGTGGAGAATGCGGTCGCGGAGAGCGGGGATGCGGGATGGGCGGTTCGTGACTGGGAGCGGAGGTGAGGGTAAAGGTGGAAGGTGATTGGTTGAGCTGTAGAACATATCGTCCTCTGAGGCGACTGTTCAAGTGGTCGGTGAAATTGAACTCATCCGGCCTTCTTGAGATAAGTATCTGCGCAAGCATGGAGCCATGGCTGGCTTTTTTACCAATCACCAATCACCTCTCACCAATCACTTCTCACTTTTCACCTCCGAGGCTTTGGATGAGGTTTAGTCTTCTTCGAGTTTTTGCTGTCTCATGATTGAACTGCGTGGAATCACAAGACGATATCGACAGGGTGAAAGCCCGGTGATCGCGTTAAGCCATGTCGATCTGCAAATTCAAGATAGGGCATTCGTTGCGATCGTCGGTGAATCCGGTTCCGGGAAAAGCACGCTTTTGCATCTGCTTGGTGGCTTGGATAAGCCGGACGAAGGCGAGATTTACGTGGATGGATGGTGTTTGACCTCGGCCGATGAAAAGGAGTTGACCCAATATCGGCGGACTCGGCTCGGTTTTGTGTTTCAATTTTTTAATCTGTTACCGACCTTGACGCTATTGGAGAACGTCGGTTTGCCGTTGCAGTTGCAAGGCCAAAAGGAAAAAGAGGTCCGGCAACGGGCGCTTGAACTGTTGGAGATGGTAGGGCTCCAACATCGTGGCCGCCACCTAGTGCATCAGCTTAGCGGCGGTGAGATGCAACGGGCGGCAATTGCCCGAGCGCTGATTCATCGGCCAAGCCTGCTTTTAGCGGATGAACCCACCGGGAATCTCGATACCGAGAATGCCAACCGGGTGATGCAAGCGTTTCAATGGATCGCGGAGCACGGTTTGACGACGTTGTTGATTGCCACGCATAGTTCGGCGATCGCCGCCAGCGCGCACCGGGTCATTCGCCTTGCGAATGGACGGGTTGTGGCGGACGAGGCGGCGGCGTTATGAGTCTGGGGATGTGACTGGTGATTGGTGTTTCTAAAAACGAGGAGCTTGCGAACCCTGATGAGCCTGAATTGTGACGGGCCGGCTTCGTCGGACAAGTCGTCGCTGGTACGTGAAGGTGACGCCTTTTATCGTGCGAGCGCGCATCCCGACTCCTGATTCTGGCTCCTGGCTCCTTCCGAACGCGGACGAGCGGGAGCTCGTCCCTACCGGTGTTTCCGTCTTAACCTTTGCGCCTTTGCGTCTTTGCGTGAGATTTTTCTTCGTTTTGTGGCGAAGTTGCCTCAGGGGCATGATTATGGTACTTCCCACGTTCCGCCATGGCCTTTACAAACCAGCGTACGCTCTCAAAAGCGGCTAGCCTCGAGGGAACCTCTCTGCACACGGGAGAGCAGGTCTTGGTTACGCTCAAACCTGCTCCCGTCGATCACGGCATCAAATTTAAACGGGTTGATCTCCCGGACGAACCCACGATTGACGCCAAGATCGAGTTCGTGAAGCAAGTGGAGCGGGCGACCACACTGGGTGAAGGCAACATAAAAGTCCACACCGTCGAGCATGTTCTTTCCGCGCTCCATGGGATGGGGGTTGATAACGCTATCGTGGAGCTGAACGGCAACGAACCGCCCATCTGCGATGGGAGTGCCGCTCCGTTTGTTGAACTGATTCGGAGATGCGGTTTGGAGGAACAGACTGCTCTGCGAAAGGTGTTTGAAATTCGCGAGCCGTTGCATGTTGAAACCAAAAGTGGCTCGATCCTGACGTTCGTGCCGTCGAGTGGGTTCCGGGTCTCTTGCACGCAGGTCGGACCGGACGGACGATTCACTCAATATTTTTCAACAGAGATTACGCCGGAGATCTACGAGAAGGAGATCGCGCCGGCTCGAACCTTTGTTTTTTACGAGGATGTTCAACCGCTGATGGACAAAGGATTGATCCGCGGCGGCAGTTTAGAGAACGCGGTGGTGATCCGGGGTGACTCGATCATGAGTAAAGAACCGCTGCGGTTCCCGGACGAGTTTGTCCGGCATAAGATCCTCGATATTCTGGGCGATCTGATCCTGGCCGGTTGCCGGATCGCCGGCCATGTGATTGCCGTTAAACCTGGGCACGGTCCAAACAGCGAGCTGACTCGCGCTGTCTCTAAAAGGTACGCGCAGATGGTGGCCATGGTTCCTCCCAGAGTGACCCCGCAAGGATCAGCCGTGATGGACGCAAAAGATGTTCTGGCGATCCTACCCCATCGGTACCCGTTCCTGATGGTTGACCGGATCCTCTCGTTTGAGGGTGAAAAGAAGATTGTGGGGATGAAATCGGTCACGATCAATGAACCCTATTTTCAAGGCCATTTTCCGGGTCACCCCGTAATGCCAGGGGTTCTCCAGGTTGAAGCGATGGCGCAGGTCGCTAGCATTTTGGTATCGAAAATGAACGGAGGCGCGAACGGTATCGGCTATTTTATGAGCGCCGACGAGGTTAAATTCAGGAAGCCGGTAGTGCCTGGTGATACCTTGATCATTGAAGCCGAGTTGCTCCGAGCTAAAGCCACCGTCGGTAAAGCCAGTTGCCGATGCTTGGTCAATGGGGAAGTCACATCGGAAGGGGTCCTCATGTTCGCGTTCGTGTTGCAATGAGTATTCATCCGACGGCGGTCATCGATGCTAAAGCGGAGTTAGCACCTGATGTGTATGTCGGCCCCTATTGCGTGATCGGGCCGGAGGTTTTGATCGGCGCCGGTTGCTGGTTACAAAATCATGTTACGGTGTGCGGACCGACCAAGATTGGAGAACGAAATCGGTTTCATTCCCATTGTTCGATCGGCCAACAGACCCAGGATTTGAAGTATGCCGGGGAACCGACTTATCTGGAGATCGGCGATAACAATTGTTTCCGCGAATTTGCTACGGTCAACCGGGCGACCAGCGTCGGTAACACCACGGTTATTCGCAATAATGGCAATTTCTTGGCCTACGCTCACGTCGCGCATGATTGCGATGTAGGAAACAACGTCATTTTCTCTAACAACGGGACGTTGGGCGGCCATGTGTTGGTCGAAGATTATGCCGTGTTAGGCGGGTTCTCCGCTATCCATCAATTTTGCCGGATTGGTAAACACGCGATTACGGGTGGGTGCACTAAGATTGTACAGGATGTTCCACCGTATATGATCGCCGATGGTAACCCGGCCGAGGTTCGGGGAATCAACCTGGTCGGCCTGGAGCGCCGCGGGTTCTCTCCGGAAATCATCCGAGTCTTGAAAGAAGCTTTTCGGATTCTCTATCGCGCCAAGCTAAATACCAAACAAGCAATCGAAGAGATCGGCCGAAACCTGCCCGAATCCCCGGAGCTAAGGGAGTTGATTACGTTTATCGAAGCGAGCGAACGCGGGATTGTACGTTAACGCTGGGAGAGAAGAAAAAATCTCACGCAAAGCAGACTTCGCCCCATCTCCCCCTTTAGCTACGTCGGCCAGGGGCGCAAAGACGCAAAGGTTCGGAGGGTGATTGGTGATTGGTGGTCGCCTCGAAGCGTGGCTAGGCCCATCATGGTAGGGCAAAAAACTCGGCGCCCCACGACCTGTTTTAGAAACCGGTCCAAACGCGCCGGTTTTGAGCCGTGGTGACCAGGGCTCAACAGTTTCGAGCAACCCCTCGTCCGCAGCCCTCCTGATCCGCGCCTCCGAAAACGCGTTGGAGAGAAACTCGCGCTGGGAACGGCTCAAAACCGACGCGAAGATCCGATATAGCGAAAAAAAGCCAATCCCGCGTCGAGTTTTTCGCCCTACCATGATGGATCCGCCACACCTTGAGGCGGCGACCACCAATCACCAATCACTAATCACTAATCACTAATCACCCTCCGAACCTTTGCGTCTTTGCGTGAGATTTATTCTTATCTTCTTGGCGTGGCTTCCCTTTGCACGGTTTGGCGGAACAGTAGATCAACCACGTCGCGGACGTATTGTTCGTCGCTTAGGCCCAGCGTAGCGGTTTCTGGGAAAGTAAGCAGGGACCGGAAATGTTCTGCTAAAGCGGCGAAGAGTTGGACGCGAGCGGCGGCGTCGAGTTTCTCGCGGCGCAGGACCGCTTCTAAGGCGATCTGAGCTTCTGCTGGATCGACGGCTTGCCGGAGGCGCGCCGCTAAGTGTGGATAAGCTCGGAGCGAGTTATAGCTGTCCCCCAAGATGGGTGTCAGATCCGGACGCAAACCGGTATCGATGCGGATAACGACGGTATTAGCTGCGAGATCGCCTAGACGCTGGAGTTTCGGCGAAAATAGTAGGGAAATACCACCAACCGTGTAACAGATCGGCAGCAGATCAACTAACCGTAACAAGTTGCGAATGACGATTTGAGCCGAGGTAAGCCGCAAACCGTCGGCATCGACCACGCGCAGTTTTAATACCCGTTTACCGATGGTCTGACCGCGCCAAAGCCATTCGAACAGGATGGAATAGCCGAAGGTTAGAACGAAGTAAGCAATGAATTGGGCGGCAGCCACGAAGTCTGAACTGATGGCGCCGAGAAGATAAGAGAGGCTGATTAGCGATGACGAAAGAAACATGACGGTCGCCACATCGATACTGACGGCGAGGAATCGAGCCGCCGGACCCGCTAACCGGTAACGAAACCGTACCCCTTCCGGAGTTTGCAGAATCAACTCGTTAGATCGATTCATGCTGAAGACCGGAAATTTATCCGCAGATTACGCAGATTAACACAGATTACGTTTTGGGTTTGGATGATGCCCATTGGCCAAAGGAACTCTGTCGTTTGAAGGCGACTTATTTGTTGGCGGCGCAACTCACACTTTAGACGAGATCTGTGGAGTCTGCGTAATCGGTGGATCATTTTTGTTCGATTTGTCCCGGGCATTGGTTCCCGAAAAACCTAAATAGAAGACTAACAAAACTAACTCCAGAACGCCGAAGCTGATCTTAGCAAAGTACGGTACGACCGGTGCGTGATACTGGGAGAGGAACGATTCGACGATTCCCGCCCAGATTAAGAGAAAACAACCGCCGCAGACTAAGGTAACCAGCGGGGTAGATATTTGGCGAAGCCGTTGTCCGATCGTCTGATCTGATCCCCAGCCGATCAAGGCCTGGCCCAAGAGAAGACCGGCCTGACTGGCGATCAGGATGGCCGGAATTTCAATGACGCCATGGGGCAACAGCCATCCAGCCAGGAAAAGAGATTGGCCCGAGCGGATGTAATCGGCAATCACAGCTCCCAGAACGACTCCGTTGTAGAACACCAGAATGATGGTGCCGATTGCCCACGTCATGCCAAGGGCTAGCGATAACAACGCTACCCTGGCGTTATGCGTCATTAGATAGGCGGAAAAGGTGGTGTGTTCACCGTTGAGTTGGTTGGCACTCGAATGTTCCTCCTGATGAACTCGTTCGGCGGGATCTCCCAGCAGATGCGGGAATGGACCCAGCAAGACCGATTTTGCTTGCGGATCGAAGGTGAGCGCGGCTCCGCCAAATAAAGCGCCGACCAAGGTCAACAATAAGGCAAACCAGAAGTAGCGGCGATACCGGCGAAAGGTGAGTGGAAAAGTCGTTAAAAACCAAGTCTTGAAACTGAATTGGCGCCCACGAGCTCGATTGTCATTGAGTTCACTATAGCCGCGCGCCACTAAAGATTGGAGAAAAGCGACTAGAGTTGGTTCCGCCGCAAAAGTGGTAATCCGTACCAAGGCGGAGCTGGTACGTTCATATAAGTAATGGGCTCGTTCGGCATCAGCTAGGCTAAGCTTCGCGCCCGGATCGTTTTCCATTTGTCGCAGCAGGAGATCGAGCTCATCCCAGATTGGACGTTCCTTCTCGATAAACCGTCGCAAATCCAGAATCATAAAAGCTGCCGGCGTTTGGTCGCGAGATATTCACTGACCACGGTCAAGGTGAAGCTCTGACTTGGGGCCAGATGGAAGTGGACACCGGCCTGTAAAAGTTGTTTACGCAATTCCTGAAGCTTAGCCCAGCGCAGATGACCAGCGATGTTCTCGTAAATCTGGTCGACCTGTTCGACTCCAGGCGCGCTGAAGAGGGGTTGGGTGCCCGGCGGCAAAAGCATGATCGCTATGACCAGGTGTCGCCGGGCCAAGAACCGAGCAGCCTGCAAGAAGTTCTCTCCGGTTACCGGGTCATCCAGGGAGGTTAAGAAGATCAAGAGAGAGCGTTTCGTTAACCGGTTCAGCAAGGTCGCGGCGATATCTTCGAAGTCAGGAGCAACCAGTTTAGTTTGCAGATTGACCAGCAAATCGCGGCAATGGCTGAAGTGTAGTGCACCACTCCGGGCGCGAGCCAATTGATCGACCTTATCACTGAACGTAAGGAGGCCGAAAAGGTCGCCTTGTCTTTCCGCGGTGGCGCCCGCTAACAGGGCCGCCGCAATTGAACGCTCGAGGATGGTCGAATTGTAGGAATGAGAGGGGGATCGCAGCGCGGGGTCTTCGTCGGGGTGGTTATCGCTGTGAGGAAAAGGCGAGGACGAGGACGAGGACGAGTGAGGAGCTGTCGAGCGAGAGATCGATTCGACTTGGCGGCCGCTCAGGCGGGAGGCGTCGATAGCGAGGTAAACCTCCTGAGATTTTTCTACCTGAAAGACTTTGGTGATTGGTTTTTGGTGTTTGGCGGCCGCTTTCCAATGAATGGAATCGAAGCCGTCTCCAGGTTCGTATTCTCTCAGTTTTTCGAACTCGCGACCGCGACCGATCTGTCTTTGACGGTGAACCCCAAATCCGCCTCGATCCAGGAAATGAGCAATTTTACGACCTTCCAGTGCCAGATCCGGATAAACCCGTAGCTCGCTCTTGAGCGGCCGTTCCTCGCGGAAGACCCAAAACCGCAAGGGCGAAACCCAATCGAAAAACATCCTGAGGATTGGATAGGTCCCTCGCTGGTCTGAGTGCGCTTTAATCGGGACGATCAGATCGGAGATTTGGCCGTTGATCGGGACGCTGGTATTCGATTGCTCGGTTTTAATCGGCTCCGGCAGATCGAGAGCCAGGCGGATAGTCCCTCGGCGGAGTCCGATCCCATTTAATTTTAGATTGAGCTGGAAGTCGCGACCGGCGATCACCCGGGTGACGGCGGGAAGCAGCACTTGGAGCTGCCGATACCTCCCCAGGCCGAGCAACAAATCGATCAAGCTGACTAAGCCGAAGATCGCGATCCCTAGCACGCAAATGGCCCGGAAACTGCCCAAAACGCCCGCCAAAATTGACAGGGGAAGAATGATCGTGGCCGCCCAGGCCACAAGATTGGTCCGAGGAGCAATCATCTCGGAACCGGCAGTTTCTCGAGAATGTCCTTCACCACAGCGCTCGCGTCGGACCCTTCAATCTCGAACTCAGGTCGCAGAACCAGGCGATGTTCCAGAACACTTTGAGCGAGCAGCCGGATGTCATCCGGGGTCACAAAATTTCTACCGTCGAGAGCTGCATGAACTCTGCTGCCTAGAATGAGTGCCTGAGTCGCGCGAGGCCCTCCACCGAATAGGACACTCTCATGCCGCCGGCTTTCTCTAACGATCGCTACCAAGTAACTCACTAGCTCCGGCCGGATTAGAATCTCGCTCAGGATAGCGCGCAAACGCCCCAAATCTTGTTCCGAGATAACGCTTTGGACGGCGCCTCGCTCTAAAACCGCTTCCGGTGCGTCGGCGGTTAACATGCGTTGCGCTAAAGCGAGTTCCTCATCCGGTTGCGGCAGATCCATTCGGATCTTCAACATGAAGCGGTCTTTTTGCGCCTCCGGGAGCGGATAAGTCCCCTCGAATTCAATCGGGTTTTGGGTCGCGAATACAGTAAAATTCTCAGCCAATTTGTAGGTGCTTCGGTCGATGGTGACTTGGCGCTCTTGCATGGCCTGTAAAAGCGCCGATTGGGTTTTGCTCGGTGCACGGTTAATTTCATCCGCCAGCAGAAACGTGGTAAACACCGGCCCCGGTACGAAGTTAAATTCACTTTTCTGGAAGCTGAAAACGTTGGTACCCAAGATATCCGAGGGCATAAGGTCCGGCGTGAATTGAATCCGAGCGAAGGGACTGCCCAGGATTTGGGCCAAGGTTCTGACCAGCAGCGTTTTGGCGACGCCTGGCACCCCTTCGATCAAAGCATGTTGATTCGTGAAAATAGCGATCAAGGCAAAGCGAATCGCGTCTTCCTGTCCGATAACCACCTTGGCCGCCTCGGTCCGAGCGCGCGCCAGAACTTCTTTCAATTCACCGATCGAATCATTCATGAGTGTTGCAATTTGACGATCTGATTATATCGCTCTACCGGCGAGGTAGTTGACGGCAATGCGTTCGCCAGGTTTTCCAGACGCGCTTGTTTCACTGGGTTGGTCGGTCCTTTTTGTTTCCAAATTTGTAGGCAAGTCGCACTGAGATCTTTTGCTGGAACCGTTCGACGCAACAAATTCGTGAAAATCTCGTTTCCACCGATTCCACTGACTGCCGGGTTAGAATCCGCGGTTTTTCTGCGCGCCGGTTTAAGGCTGTAACGATTTGCCCAAAGGTAAAGGAGAGCCAACCCCAGAATGGCAACAAACGCGCCATCCAAGCCATAACGCCGCGCTAAGCTCATAATGCCCGGGTGATTGATAATATTGAAATGGCTTTCGTCGAAGATGACGATCGAATGTTGAGGAAAGAGCCAACTGACCAATTCAGCATTGCGATTAGCAGCGAGCGCCACATTAGATAGTGGATAGGCGTCGGCGAGCAACACTAAATTACCGGCGCCATATTTTCTCTCTATCGCAACGGGCAGATCTAGGGCTTTAGCCAAAACCTTCCAGTCATCTGTGATGGGTTCGAAATACCAGTGGCCTGACCAGCTGGAATCTTTTGAGAATAGGTTCGATTGGAGCGAGCCGACCAGGTTGCGACTGGAATAGAGTATCTTGAATCCCCAGTCCTTAGACTCTCCGACCTGAGGGCGTCCAGCGCGATTCTCCTGCGAGATAGGGTTGGCGCGATAACGTCGTTCTGTGTCGAGGGAGCTAAACGTAATAAGCAGAGTTCCTCCCTTCGTCATCCAGGTTTCCAAGAACTTCGCGGTTTCATTCGCTGGTGCGGCTGGCTCGAGCCCCGCCATCACTAACATTTTTCCGGAGCTAGCCGGCAACTGCGCTAATGGCTCTAAGAACCGATCGACGCGGATCGTTCCAACGCCGGCCAAAGTCTCGAACAATGCCCGATAGCCTTTTGGATCTGCTCGAAAACTCGAATACTCGGGATAGGCGCCATTGACTTCAGCGCGAACCTTGAGCGTTTGAAATCCGATAAAGGCAAAAACGGCCAGCATCAGACCAATCAAGATGTAGGCAATCAACCGATCACGGCGCATATGGCGGTAGGGACGAGCTCCGGCTCGTCCGCTTTCTTCGGTGTGGTTCTATACGCCGGCGAAGCCTTATTCTCTCCAGCGAGGGGCCCTGGACGGAGGAGCGGGAGCTCGTCCTACCGGTTGCTGCGAAGACAAACATGTTTCAAACGTTGATAAAGGCTATCTGACTGTTCGAACTCGGCGGTGGTAACCGGATGAGCTCCATACCAGCAGCGCTCGAATAATTGCCGATCGGTCGAAAAAATCTCACTGAGTCCGGGTAACGCACTTTGTTTGCGTTTCAATTCCCGTTCGTAGTCGAAATTCGATTTTGATCTCCGAATCAGGATCAAACCCTGCGCTCCAAGCAGCGAGAGCGCTGCCAAAAACAATGCCCTCAAAGCCTGCCGCAGGTCACCGGCTTCAGCTCGTTCTCGGGCTAGCTGGAGCCATTCGTCCTCTGGGAGTTCATCGGCGGTGGTAGTCTCACTCTCAAGATCGGGGGTAGGACCGGCGGCCTGCAAGGTGGGAGGCGCAATCGCTCGTCTCCGGGAGATTACTTTGATGAGAATCAATATGAGAACTCCGGCAGCCCCGATGATGGTTACCCAAGACAAGATTTGGCCCACCCAAGCCATTCCATCAGCGCCGCCCGTCGTAATAGAGGGCCCGCGTGGAACTAAAGAGTTCAACCATTTCTCGATGGTACGCCCGAGCCGGTTGAGGGCCCGATCCAGACTGGCCATGGCATCTTTGAGCCAGTCCTTGAATTGTTCGAGCCAGCTGGGCGGTGCTTCGACTTTGCTCGGGTTGCGCCACGCATATTCCGGCGCTGCCAGGACCCGGTCCAATTGCTGTTTGACGGCGGCGGGTGGGAGCTGGCCAGGGTTCGGTGTGGCGCTCGCCAGTGGCAATGCCCGCAACTCTTCTTGTGAATGATCGACTGTCAATGCGTAGCTGCCCACCGCGAGGAACAGAAGAAGAATAGCCGCAAAAAGACGCAAAAATTGCAAAAAGAGGACCCCGCCTTCGCCAAGTCGACGGCGCGGCAAGCTACGAGCAGCGCCGGCAAATGCTCGTTTCCTGGGAAGTCCATCTGCGTAAATCTGTGTCCATCTGTGGTTACAAATCTGCCTTCCCTTTGCGGCTTTGCGGCTTGGCGTGAGATTTTTGTGCGTCGCAAATTGTGCGTCGCAAGCGGGGCGTGCTCCACGATTAGGTCGACCAGCGAGCGGGGTACCGAATCTATTTCGCTGCGATAGCATAGCCGAGTCCGGAAAGACGATGAATCAGATCTTTTCCCGACGTTTCACATTCAATTCGCCTCAGTCGAATCACGTAAAAGGATTTTAGTAACAGATCGATGATCACGTAGGAAACGAATCCTGTGCCCAAAAGGAAAGGGATGGAGAGTAGCCAGGCGAAGCCGTGAGTTAGCAACGTTTCAATACCGAACAACATTTTACAAAGGAAAGGTAAGGCGGCGACAGTCGAATAAACACAGACAAACACCACAATCCGGAAGGCGCCAATGATCCCTTGCAAGAGAAGTCCAGGCCCGATGGCAATCCGGGACAACTGGAGACAACGCGTGAAATCGCCGCGTTTCCCAGTCAAGGCGACGCTGGCAGTTTGGAAAAATGCATCGACGAAGGGGGATGGCACCAGGACGAGCGCCGCCATCGGTTTAATCAGAATCCCCCAGGGCTGAACGGCGCATTGAGCGAACCAGAGCTGTAATAGTTCCAATGGTCCGAAACGACGCGGCGGTTCGCCGGAGTAGGATGCGAGTAAGCGCTGGCAGGCCAAGCCTTGAAAACCTTTCATCCAAAAATAGCTGACTGCCAGTTTCATCACCGAATCACCCAAGTGTTCGCTAACATATCGATGATAAGACGCATTGGCTAATAGCTCGAAAAGCAGGATCGCGAACGGGGTAACACCGACGATGTAGTAAGCGTACGTGATGGCAGAGGTTCTGCGCAGTAAGTGAATCGCTTCTTCAAGTAAGTCGATGGGACCGTCCATTTTTTAGTAATCAGTGATTGGTGATCAGTGATTGGTGATTGGTGATTGGTGATTGGTGAAAGTGCTGCACGGAATTTGTCATCTGTCATTCCATTGGCTATTGGCTATTTTTCATCCCAGCCAGCGACCGTCGTACAGGTTTAGGGGAATCAGGAGAAGGATTCGTTCGATGATGTAGAAAGAGATGTAGGCGCCGGCGAAGCCTAGTAACAGCCAGAGCGGGCTCAGCCAATCGAACCGGAAGGCAGGGCGACGGGCGCCGGCAGCAATGGATTTTTGGAGGCAAGCTGCGCACAGGAACCGAGTGTCATGCTCGACCACGCACTCGCGGCAATAATATTGGCGGCAAGCCGGGCACCTGGCGGCAGCCTCACGATCCGGATGAACTAAGCAGCGGCGCGCCGCGAGATTCATGCTGGCGTCTGGTTAGTGCTGGATTGCTGGGCGGCTGTTATCATCGGAAGGATAATCTCCTGGAATTTGATGAGCTTGTTTTCCCGCTCGACCGGCCGCAATCGGCGGATTTGAGCTGCTGTCTGAATGTTGACGACGTAGGTAGGACCGGCAAAAAGGCTCGATAAAAGCAGTCCGCCAAAAATAAGACAGAAGCACGCACCGACGATGTAGCACCAAGGTTGGCGGCCCAGATACCATAACAGACTGAATAGCAGTAGAATTCCCCATACCGCCGATACCCAGATCCAGCGATTGCTTTTGGAAAATGAGATAGCCTCGATATCTGAAAAATAGAAACGCCGATATTTTTCGAAGATCATAATTTGCTTGGCATGCAGCAAATGATCGTCCGCGAGATAAACAGAGCTGCGGATGCCGGGGAACAGGCGTGACGTCCACTCGGTCGCCGCGAGCTTTTGGTAAGGAGTAGTCATAGGCCAAAATCGGTAGGATGGCTTTGGATTAACCAGACGATCAGCCAGACCAGAGCGATCCAGCCGCCGCCTTCAATCAAGGCGAGGCCGGTAGCCAGAATGAATCGGTATTTGGAACGTGGCACTAGCGTGCGCTGTTGTCGCCACCCGATTATGATGATGGCGATGGCTAAGGCGCTGAAGATTAGCCCAAAATAAATGTACACGAGGCAAAGCACCGGCGCGATTAAGACGAACAGCGCGATGTTGTCGAAAAGGATGGCTTGATCTCGAAACTCCGGGTCCGTCGATTGCCGGCGTTTTCTATAGATGCAATCGGGGCAAAGTTTTTCGGATCCAAAAGCAACGGTGCAGAGTGAACAGAGAAAACGTCCGCAGGAACCGCAAACATTTTCGGCTCGCGAGTTGCTATGAAAAAAACAAGCGGCCTCAGTCTCAGTGCGTGATTCCGGGTGAGGTGCGCCGGCCGTTCTCACCATGGCCGGGAACACCAGAGTCCGGGTAGGCGCCTGGCAGTTTGGACACACTGTAAATTCGTGCAGGTTCCACTGAGTGGTCGCCAACACGTGATGACAAATTGGACAAAAGGCGCCGGCGCTCATGAGTTCGATTGGCGTTTTATTACCCGGGTATCGCAGAGATAGTCATGCAAGGCGCGTTTCTCTGAGTCGAACCCGGCCATGACGTAACCGATATAGAATAGTGTAGCGCTCAATCCTTGGGCGAAATAGCGTCCCAAGGCTCGCTTGTAAGTCACTTTCGATAGATCCGACCGAACGATTTGCAACTTCAGTGCCATTTTGCCCGGGGTAGCACCGTACCTGCCGACAAAAACAACGTAATAAGAGAGCGAAATGGCTAGTGCGAAGATGAAATAGAGGCCGTAAGCGATCCAAATTCCCTGTGACATCCAAAATTGGGCATATGAACGGGATCCAGCCTGAAATGCGCCCCAGAAAAGGTACGCGCGCAATGCGATCTCGAATGGGAGACGAACCAGGAAAAGCGCGATCTGATCGATCATAAATGCGCCGAACCGGATCCAAAAGCCGCCATAGATGCCCGCGGTCTCGGGAGAAAGGCCTTCCCGGATCTGCTGGAAAAAGACCTCTTTGCAATCCCCGCAGAGATTGAGTGAACCGTATTGAACACAGAGATCGGGTGAAGAGAGGCGATTGCAGCGAAAACAGGTTACGACAGGCCGGTTAAACGCTTCCGCAAGGGTCTTCCAGGTCTGCAACCCTTGGCGCCAAACCCGAGTCCCTAGGTTGATTGCGCCTTGTGTGAAAAGCCGATCGATCTCGGGTTCTTCGACCGGACCAGTAGGCTGGTTTCCAGTTAGGTAATACCAAGTCATAGGTCCGTGCGGAGCCAAATGGTCCTTAAGTTTTGGGGTAAAAGCAAGTCGAAGCGAGGCAACGCTGGGAACGCCGAGAACAGAAAAGAAAAATCTCACGCAAAGACGCAAAGACGCAAAGGTTCAGAGGAGGACGGACGTACAAGTCTCCGGTGCGCCGGGTCTGTCTTGGGAGAGACTCGGGGGCGGCCAATCGGGAGTTCCATCGCGGCCGCCCGATTGGGACTAAAGGTCGTTCACGACTCGGTGGATACCATCTTTCAAGAGACTCTCACCGAAATTGATCAGCAGGCCTAGGCGGAGGCCGGTAAGCCGAAGGTATGTCAGAAGCTGTTTGAAATGGACGGGTTCTAGCTTTTCGACTGATTTTAGTTCCAAAATGACCAAATCGTTTACGACTACGTCAGTCTTGAAACCGATGTCGAAAGTGATTCCCTCGTACACTAGCGGAACAGGAGTCTGGTGACGAGTTATCAGATTTCGTCCTCCTCCGAACCTTTGCGCCTTTGCGGCTTTGCGTGAGATTTTTCTTCTCTTATCGGCTGGCGACCAGCTTTCGGGATGGCGTCTGGCGCGCGGCTAGCTGGCCGAGGGTGCGAATCGCGTCGGAGAATCGAGGGGAGAAAGTGTGGCCGCAACTGATACGAAAACAGTTGCGATAGCGTTCACCTGTTGCCGAGAAAATGTTCCCGGGGGCGATCGCAATCCGGAATCGGTTCAATGCATCAGCGGCTAGCTCCAGGGCGTCGAAGCTTTCTTCGAGCTCGATCCACAGCAAAAACCCACCGCTCGGGCGCGAGATCCGAGTCGACATCGGGAAACTTTCCGCAATGGCGCTGCTGAACCGGTACACTTGTTCCGATAAGAACTTACGCAGCCGCCGCAAATGAGCGTCGAACGAGCCGAACTTCAGAAATTCAGAGATGGTTAACTGTGGCAGCGAAGGTGTGGCCAGGCTGGTCGCGGATTTAAGTTGGAGCACCTGATCGCGAAATTTGCCGGGCACGACCCAACCAACGCGAAGACCGGGCGCCAGGGTTTTTGAAAATGAACCGATCAAGATGACGGATCCGTCTTGATCAAAGGATTTGGCGACCTTAGGACGTCCTGTCTCTGGTCGATGCAAGTCGCCAAAGATGTCGTCTTCGATGAGGGGTACCTGAAAACGAGCCAAGAGTCGTACGAGTTCTTGTTTTGTCTTAGTGCTCAGTGAATAACCGAGAGGATTGCTGCAGTTTGTCACCAGCAAGCAAGCGGCTACTCGGTTAAACCGTTTCAAGGCGTTCTCCAAATCGGCGAGATCGATTCCGTGAGTCGGATCTGTGGCCAACTCCACGACTTTAAGCCCCAAACTTTGGATGATCTCAAGCAGGCCGAAATAACTGGGTGATTCCACCAAAACGATATCACCCGGCTCGCTAACTGCTCTTAGCGCCAAATGGAGGGCTTCCGATGCTCCGCACGTGACGACGAAATCATCCGGCGAAAGAAAACATCCCCAGCCATTTGCTCGCTGCGCCAGTTGCTGGCGCAGAATCTCTATTCCGGCCGGCGTCCCTTGGCTCGACGTTTCCAGCGGATAACGGCGAGCCGCGCTAGCGGCAGTTTGAGCTAGCTTACGTGCCGGTAATACGTCGCTACTGAGCAGGCTAAGGCCAAGCGGAACCACATGTTTAGAAGTCCCAAAGGTGACGGTTTGGTGTCGCAATGCACTGAGCGCAACATCCTTGGCTCGAAAAATGGTCTGGGTCTTCGAAGGCGCTGCGACCAGGCGGAGCTTAGGTTCACGAACATAGAATCCACTCCGCACGCGTGCTTCGACCAATCCTTTGTTCTCGAGCAATCGGAATGCGTGAAGCACAGTCTCCAGACTGAACCCATGATCTTTCGCCAACTCGCGAACCGACGGCAAACGATCGCCCGGCAGATAGGTGCGAGCGTCGATCTGCCGGTGCAGGTTATCGGCGAGAAGCTGGTAGCCATGGTCCATGGTGGTGTGAGAAGTGAGAAGTGATTGGTGATTGGTGAATGGTGATTGGTGGAGCGGATAGTAATCAGTAATCAGTGAAGGAGTTCAGGAGTTGCAGGAGTTCAGAAGTTCAGGAGGTCGTAATGCCGCGCTCTAGGCCAAAGTTCACATCCTGGAGTGCTATTAGGTCCGAATTGGATTTTTGTGTTTGAAATTTAGTCGGACGCTCCACCCGGAACTCCTTACCCACAGATACGCTGAAACGCAAACTGTTCTACCCCGATATTCATCATTCTGTATCTGTTCTGGTCGCATCATCTGATCAAGATTGCTCGGTATGGAAGGAACGCATTCGTCTTTATCTCTCACGGAATCTGGAGTGAGCGGCGCTTCGGTGGCCTCGGGTTCGCCAGTGTCTTCGATCGCTTTAGCGACGAAGGAAAGGATGTTGCCGCACAATGAGGTACAAGGCTGGATCTTCACTTCGTTGGGGGTGCTCTGTTTTAGTCTCTCTTTTGTTGCAGTGCGTTTGGCTCTGCGGGATTTCGATCCGTTGTTAATCGCGTTTGCGCGGGGGGCGATTGCCGGGCCCATTGCCATAGGGTGCGCTTTAGCCGGGAAATATCCGTTGCCGACGCCTAAACAAGCATTGCGGTTGGGTTTGGCGGCGGCTGGTATCGTGTTTGTTTTTCCGATCTTCACGACCATCGCGTTAAAAAGCGTACCGGCGAGCCACGCGGCAACCGTGTCGGCGATCTTACCGGTGTTGACTGCGGTCTTCGGTGTGTGGCGAAAGCGAGAGCGGGTGCCGCTCGCGTTTTGGGGGATAGCGGCAGGGGCAACTTTGGTGGTGGCCTGGTTCCTGATTTCGCGATCGGGCGGCTTACAGCTACGGCAAGCTGATCTGCTCATCATTGTTGCCTGTGTAGCCTGTTCTTATGGGTACGCAGAGGGCGGCCTTCTCTCTCAAGAGATGGGCGGTTGGCGCGCCATCTGTTGGATGCTGGTTTTTGCAACGCCGTTAGCGATCGTTTTGTTGTCCGGATATCTGCTGAGAAGCGGGTCATTCCATCCGGTTGCTGCTCCCGCGGCCTGGTTTGGTCTTGCTTATCAAGTGTTCGTCTCGCAGTTCCTCGGCTTCGCGTTTTATTATCGTGGTCTGGCGCAAGGCGGAGTCGCCAAGATGAGCCAAATTCAACAATTTCAATCGGTACTAGCGGTGCTGGCGGCAGGTGTGATTCTGGCGGAGCCAATCGACGCTCAACTTTGGATTGTGCTCGGTCTTTTGTTGGTGGCGGTGGTAGGAGCGCGCTGGAGCTTGCAAACCCGGGCCATGAAAAATCACGGGACAAACCGATGAGTAAAGCCTTGGTGAACGGGGTCACGATCGCCTACGACGATGCGGGCAAGGGAGAAAATGTTTTGGTGTTAGTGCACGGTCACCCGTTTGATCGCAGTATGTGGAGGCCGCAGGTTGAATGGATCTCGCGCGACGCGGAGAGAACAGAAAGCTCACGCAAAGCCGCAAAGCCGCAAAGAGAAGAGAGGGGGACGGAGCCGGGATCGTGTCGGGTTATTGTGCCGGATCTGCGGGGGTATGGTGAGAGTTCGATTGTTTCTGGCAAAACCACGCTGGACGTTTTTGCTCGGGATATAGCGGGGCTGCTCGATTACCTCGGCGTAGCGGAGGTCGTCATTGGTGGGTTGTCGATGGGCGGGCAGATCGTGATGGAGTTTTGCCGGAATTATCCGGAACGGGTGCAAGGCGTTTTGCTGGCAGCGACGATCTCCAGGGCGGAAACTGAGGAGGGCAAACGGCAACGTGCCGCTATGGCGGATCGGTTGTTAAAGGAAGGTATGGGGCCGTATGCTGAAGAGGTCCTGCCGAAGATGGTTGCGCCCCGCAATTTAGCCGCGCTTCCAGGCGTCGGTGAACATGTGTGCCAAATGATGCATTCGGCGCATCCGATTGGCGCGGCTGCCGCCATACGGGGTCGAGCTGAACGACCGGATTACGGGGAGACCTTGGCAGGTCTTGACGTCCCGGCGGTGGTTGTGGTTGGCGATGAGGACGCGTTTACGACTCGCGCTGATGCCGAACAAATGTCCGAGTTTTTGAAAGGATCTGAGTTGGTGTGGATGAAAGGGGTCGGGCATATGCCGAACCTTGAGCGCAAAACGGAGTTCAATGCGGCGGTGGAGCGGCTCCTTGGGCGCTCGCGCTACGCGCTTCGCGATGACAGATGACAGATCGCCCGGGGCTGAACCATGTCCGAGGATGAGCCGCGCCTAACGGTGAGCCACCGCCCCGGGAGGGGAGCCGCTTTGTAGTGTGGCAGGTCTATCGGCTGTTCAACAGGCGGCTCCCGGATGTGACCCAGCGTTTTGCTTCAACCAGTGCGGCTCAATTGTTTCGCGAGCGATCTGCTTCAGCGCACGCCTGTGCCTCGATTGGAAAAAGAGATCTCGTGAACGCTGGGCTGACGGTATGCCGCTGGGTTCCGCTCGGGAGCCGCCTGTTAAACAGCCGATAGACCTGCCACACTACAAAGCGGCTCCCCTCCCGGGGGGTGGCTCACCGTTAGGCGCGGGTTACCCCCGGGCGTGGCTCAACCCCCGCTCGATCTGTCATTTGTCATCTGTCATGCGCGTAGCGCCGGCCTGCCCGACGAAGCCTCCCGGAGTTTCAGACGACGGGGCGAAGTCGGGGCGCCGCAGTGGATCCGCGCACGATGAGCTTTGGGGTAAAGATCTTATGCTGGACGCCGCGGCTGCCGCGGAGGCGTTCTAACATCAGGTGAATCGTGAAACGGCCCATCTTTTCGACCGGTTGGGCAACGGCGGTGATCGGTGGGTCGATATAATGCATCCAGAAAGCATCGTCGAAGGTCACGACCGAGAGATCGCCAGGGACATCAATGCCGGCTTCCCGGACAAAGGTGATGAGCCCGGAACACATTTCCAAATTGGCGACAAAGACAGCAGTTGGCGGGACCGGCAAATTCAACAGCTTCTTGGCGCATTCGTATCCGGATTCCATCTGAAAATTACCGGACTGCGCATATTCGTCGACCAGCTGAATACCGGCTCGCGTCAGAGACCGTTGATAGGCGTGCAAACGGGCACGCGCGTTTGAGAGGTGCTGAGGCCCGGCGATGGTGGCGATGCGCCAGTGCCCGAGCGAGATCAAATGTTGGATAGCGACGGTGGTGCCGCGCAGATTATCGGCGGTGACCACATCGGCATTCTCCAAACCTGACTCGCGGTCAAAGTCGATGATGGCGGCGCCGCTTTGGCGGACGGCGCGGAGCAGAGCCACATTTCCGCCGGTCGAACAATTGATAAGGCCGGCGACTTTGCGGTCAAGAAACATGGACAAGGCGGCTTCTTCCTTCTCCGAATCCTCATCCGCGTTACAGACGAGCACGGTATAGCCGTTGTCCTTGGCGATATCCTCGATGGATTTAACGAAGCCCGCAAAAAAAGGATTCCGGATATCAGAAATGATAACTCCGATGGTGCGGGTTTGCTGAGCTCGGAGCGAGCGGGCCTTTCCCGGTTGATAGTTTCCGTTGCGATGGACAGCAGCTAAGATTCGCTCGCGGGTGCTAGGGGCAACGTCATCGGGCCGGTTAAGGGCCCTGGAAATAGTGGCGATGCTCACGTTTAATTCACGGGCGAGCTCGGAAAGGGTCATTGAATTACTCGATGAAGTCGGCTGGTTTCTAAAGTCAGAATAAAAGGATTTGCCAACAGGACGTTTTGATTGGGGAAGAAGATGGAATAAACAAAATCCTCTGTAAAGCTTTACATTATCCGGGCCGGCGAGTATCAGTCAAAAACCTCCCTGAATCTCTCGTCCACGTGTCTTCTTCATCCCTTAACTCTCGGACCTCTGGCGCTCGGCTGGCACCGAAACAGACCGGATGAGCGGGAGCTCGTCCCTACCGATCCCTATGTCCTCGCTCGATCTCGCTAGCCAGCCAACCCAGCCTTTCGCTCTGGAGATGCGGCAGATTTCGAAGTCGTTTGGACCCACGCAGGTTCTGCGCGACGTCGATTTCCAGCTAAGGGCAGGCGAAGTCCATGCTGTGATGGGCGAGAATGGAGCGGGCAAAAGTACGCTAATGAAGATTGCTGCCGGTCTCATTGAGGAGTTCGACGGGCAGATTCTGGTTAGAGGTCATCCGGTTCACTTGACTTCACCGCGTGATGCGACTCGGGCCGGCATCGCCATGATCCATCAAGAGCTGAGCTTGGTTCCCGAACTCGGGGTCGACGAAAATATCTTTCTAGGCCAAGAGAAATTGCAGTCGCTCTTTTTTGTCGATCGCAAGAGTCAAGTTAAGGCTGCGGAAGAGGTTCTTAAAACGCTCGATTTTCATGGACCGCTTCAGCTTCCGGTTTCGAAGCTCCGGGTCGGAGAACAACAGCTGGTTGAAATCGCCAAAGCCCTGGTGTCTAAGGCGCGAATTCTGATCATGGACGAGGCGACATCGGCTCTCTCCATCAATGAGACAGAACGTCTTTTTTACGTTATTCGCCGGCTGGCTGCAGAAGGGGTCGCCATTGTCTATATCTCGCACCGCATGGAGGAGGTGTCGGCGCTGGCCCATACCGTTACCGTGCTCCGGGACGGGCGTCATATTGGGACGGTGCCGGCCAAGGGAGCCAATAGAAAAGATCTGATTCGGATGATGGTGGGCCGGGAGATTCAAGAGATGCTGGCTCAAGATAAGAGCATGACGACAACGGCAAAACCGATGTTAGAAGTCCGGAATCTCTCGCTCGAGCATCCGACACCGACTCCGAGCCGGCCGAGATTGGTTCAGGATATCAGCTTTACGGTTGGAGCTGGGGAAGTGTTTGGGCTAGGCGGTTTGCTCGGGGCGGGCAGAACCGAGATTATCCAGGTGTTATATGGTCTCCATCCTGGGACCAGCGAGGGAGAGATCTTCGTTGAGGGGGAACCGGTTCAGATTTTGAGCCCTTTGCAAGCCAAGGCGCATGGTCTCGCTTTGGTTACCGAGGATCGCAAGCGGGACGGCTTGGTGCTGGGAGCTGGAATCGATCGAAACATCAGTCTGCCGGTGATGAGGACGCTGACCCAGCTCGGGATCGTGTTGCCAGGGAGAGAGAAAGCACTGGCACGGTCGATGATCGAGAAATTGAATATCCATGCGCGCGACAGTGGACAGCCGACCGGCTCTCTGAGCGGCGGTAATCAGCAAAAGGTCGTAGTTGCTAAATGTTTGGTAACAAAACCGAAGGTGTTTCTGCTTGATGAACCGACCCGAGGGATCGACGTGGGCGCTAAGGCGGAGATTTACCGTTTAATTCGCGACTTGGCGGATCAAGGTTTGGCCATGGTTTTGGTCTCTTCGGAGCTGCCGGAACTGATGTTGCTGAGTGACCGTATCATGGTGCTCCGAGAAGGCCGGCCAACCGCGTTACTTGATCGCGCGGAATTTTCCCAGGAAACGATTCTTGAATACGCGTCACCCGGCGGAGCTGTCCAACCCGAGTTTTTGACTCTGGAGGCTGCGTTATGAATCGGGCGGCAGGTTCAGTGGGAGGTTTTCTTTTAAAAACCAAGCTGTTCTGGGGATTAGCCGTCCTTTATGGAGCCGGGATCATTCTGTCTCCGGTGAATCGCCGGGGGGAGAATATCTTTTTGGATCCCGGGAACCAATCGGATGTGCTTCGCCAAGTGGCAAACAACGGCATCATTGCGGTTGGCATGACGCTCGTGATCTTGACCGGGGGCATCGATCTTTCCGTGGGTTCGATGATGTCTCTTGGGTGTATGCTTTGCGCGATGCTGCTAACCTTGCCTGGTTGGACCACAGCATCGACGAGTTCGATTCCGATATTGGGCGTCGTCGCAGTTTTGCTTTGTAGTTATCTCGTGCCCTTGGTCGCTACCAATGTACGCCGGGGATCCGCCAAGCCGGTTGAGCAGGCAACTTCGAGGATACGCCTGATCGGGCTAGTTGTGGGGTTGGTAGTAGGCGCTTTGTTAGTCTGGTGGATGACAACCCAGCTCCCATCAAAATTCGGTGTGCTGGGTGTGCTTATCACGGTTCCCGCCGTTGGGTTAGCCCTGGGAGCTTTTAACGGGTTGGTGATCGCTAAAGGTAAACTTCAGCCCTTTATCGTTACCCTGGCCATGATGGTAGCTATCGTTGGACTGGCCCGCTTGTTAGGTGGTGAAACCGCCGCCGTTTATCCGGTCTATACCGGCTCGAACGCTACGGAGAATTTTGAAATGCTCCGGACGCTGGTGCTGCATGTCATCCCCGTTCCAGGGATCTTTTTTCTCGTGGCCATTCTGATTTTCGGATTCGTTCTCAAGTACAGCGCTTTCGGTCGTTACATTTACGCGATCGGAGGAAACGAACACGCAGCGCGATTAGCCGGTATTCAGGTGGATCAGATCAAGGTGGCCGTGTATGCGATCTCCGGGATGTTAGCTTCTTTAGCCGGTGTGCTTTACACCTCTCAATATCGACAGGGTAAACCGGATGCCGGGGCTGGAGGTGAACTGGATGCGATCGCTGCGGTGGTCATTGGCGGCACCAATCTGATGGGGGGCAAAGGCACCATGACCGGGACGTTTGTGGGGGTACTAATTTTCGGATTTCTGACTAACATTTTGCTGCTCAAGAATATCAACAGCAACATCCAGTTCGTGTTAAAAGGCGCGATTATTCTAGCTGCCGTATTGTTGCAAGAGGGCCAGGTCGGACTTTGGTGGAAACGGTTCCGGGCTCGCACCAAGAAAGTGAGCACCGGCGAATCGCGCCGAGATGAGGTGTTGCAAGATCATCGATGAAAACCAAATTTTCCCACCAAGAAACAAAGGACACGAAGAAATTAACCACGAATGGACGCGAATTGACGCGAAGACAGAAAGAAATAAATCCAACCGCAGGTTAACGCAGATGTACGCCGATAGATATCCAAGATCTCCTTTCGTGATGTTACTACGCCATATCTACGTGCATCCTGCCTGTCTACGGTTCGCCTCTGCTTCGGGTCCGTTCGCGTTAATTCGTGTCCATTCGCGGTTAACTCTTCTTTTCCGTTCCTATAGCTGGAGTCCTGCGCATGCAGGACCTCGGCGCGACAGGCCAAAAACACAAAACTGAAATCCCCCCAACCTAAAAAATGAAACGCAGAACATTCATTCAGACAAGCATAGCGGCAGCCGCAGCGTCGGCTGTGTTTAAACCGTTCCAGAGCAGAGCCCAGGGCAAGAAGTATGTTTTCGGTTTCTCGCAATGTACAATTGTTGAACCATGGCGTGTTCAGTTCAACAAAGAGATGAAGAAGGAAGCCGACAAGTATCCCGATCTTGAATTGATTATTACGGACGGCCAGGACAAAACCGAGAAACAAGTAGCCGATGTTGAGAGCCTGATTCGCCAGGGTGTCGATGTACTGTTAGTTAGCCCGAAGGAATCAGCTGGCTTAACCGGGGTCGTACTCGAAGCGATCGACAAGAAAATTCCCGTGATTGTGTTAGACCGCAACGTCAACACGGACAAGTACGCCTGTTTTATTGGCGGTGATAATGTCGTGATTGGTCGGGCAGCCGGGCAATACGCGGTCAAGTTGTTAGGTGGCGCCGGGGCCGCTAAAGGGACCATCGTAGAACTCTGGGGTGGTATGGGAACCCAGCCCGCGCATGATCGGCACGACGGATTCAATGAGTTCGTCGGCAAGGAATCCGGCATCAAGTCGTTGTTGCAACCGGTCGACTGCGATTGGAAGCAGGCCAAAGGTTATGACACCATGACCACGGCGCTGAAGCAATTCGACAAAATTGACCTGGTCTATGGACACAACGATCCGATCGCTTACGGCGCTTATCTAGCCGCCAAAGACGCGGGCCGCGAAAAACAGATTAAGTTTCTCGGGATCGATGCGTTGCCCGATGAAGGGGTCACGTGGGTTTGCAAGGATCAGTTAACGGCCACGTTTGTTTATGCGACCCCGGGAGTAGAAGGTATCCGTCAGGGATTGAAGATCGTGAAAGGTGAAACGGTAGACAAGAAAATCACCTTGCCGACGATGCCGGTCGACAAATCGAACTGCGAGCAGATTCTCAAGGATAACGGCCTAGCCTCGTAAGCCGTTGGACCATTGAATTGGCTGGAACGGCCCTGGATGCGGGGCCGTTCTGGCGGGTGGATGACGCTGGGCCGGGATAGATCTGAAGGAATAGCCGCAAAAGAACGCAAAGAACGCAAAAAAGACCCTAACCGCGAATGAACACGAATCTAGTTCATTCGGTGCTGCTGCCCAATTCATCGCTCGCTGGCGTTGGGCGCTGATCACGTGCCCAGGAGACGGATTCTAACCGCAGATGGACGCAGATCTACACAGATGTAGGGCGACTGGCGGAACTATTCGTGTTCATTCGCGTCCATTCGTGGTTAGTTTTTTTTTGCGTTCTTTGCGCTCCTTTGCGGCTATTCCTTTACAGGCCTTAAGCCGCTAAGCCGGGTGATGAGGGCCGGTTTGGCCGTTATTCTCTTGGCGTGAGGGAATCGTCAGGGTCGGGCTATCGCCCCCTAAAATCGCGTGAGCGGGTCTTGCTTGTTCAGAGATAGGTTCGCTCGGTGGCATCAGCAGAACGGTACGGGTGGCGTCCAGGCGGCGTTTCAGGTCTTCTAACACCAAGGGTGCGAGGCCGGCTTGAGTGCGGTCGAAGCGGAAACTGTATCGGTCACTTTTGCCGGGGGTAAACAGGATGATTTCGTCGTAGAGAAACTTTTGTTTAAGGGTCGGTTCGAATTCTTCGATCTCGAAGAGTTTAGCCGAGGAGAACCAGCCTTTAACTACAAAGAAAAGTTTGGCCAGTTCTTCTTCGGTTGCAGTCAAGTAACCGAATTGGTCTCTTGGTATTAATTTACCCTTTCCGGTGATGCAGGGTACGGCCCAGCGCACGGTTTGCGACGGCTGGACCAACTTGCGGAACCAGCGTTCATAGCTGCCAGGGAGGCTAGCCAACAACTCGACCGCGGTTCGGCGAGCCGGTTGTTTCATTTTCTGGCGGATAAACCAAATCCGGATACGAATCGTTCGCCAGATCCGGGGCAGAAAATAGAAGGCCACCGAGAAGAACACCACGAGAATACACAAGGTGACGATGGGATGGGTCCAAAGCAGCGCGAACATACCGCCCACCAATAGGTTTTCGCCTAAGCTAACGGCTACGTTAGAGAACGGTTCCGGCGACTGGTTAACGATCAGGCGAGTACCGGTTTTGACACTGTGCGAGGTGAAAGTGACTGCGCCGGCGATCAGGCCGACGATCACATTAAAGACCGGTCCCGGATGGCCCAGGGCTTGGATGGCTAGCAAGGCGCCCCCAATAGGGCGTATCACCGTGTGGATAGCGTCCCAGAGCGAATCGACCCAGGGGATTTTGTCGACGAAAAACTCAATGACAAAAAGGATCCCGGAAATAATGATGATAGCTGGGTCAGCTAAAACGTTGAGGGAAGCGTATTGAGGCGCCAGATGGATCCAGTCGAAATGGACCGCTAATCCGGTGAGAAAAACGGTCAGATAAAGGCTATAGCCGGAGAGCGCCGCTAGGCCCAACGCTATCGCTAATGTCTGGAGCACGTCCATCGGGATAGATAGGGGCTTCGGGAGGACAAATCAACAGCGGCGAGCGGTGGGCGTAGGGGAGCGCGGGGGTGGTGATTGGTGAAAGGTGAAAGGTGAAAGGTGAAAGGAGCGTTGGGCTGGGGCACCGGCCTTTGGCCATGAAATGGCCAGACATAACAGCCCAGGGCTTTAGCCCTGGGAACCGCGGGGCGGTTTTGGTTTAAACGATGACGTTGATTGGTTTCAGGCCGAAATGCGAGGCGGCCGCCAAGAGGTGCCGGTCGTTGCTGTAGATTTCGGAGAAGCCGTTTTCGGCGGCGGATGTCAGGTGACCGGCAACGAACGTGCGCCGGACGAGCGGCGGCCCAATAAAGTGAGCGCTATAGCAGCATGATGCCGAGCCGAGGATAACCTTTACCCCACGCCGAACACTAAAATGGAGCGAGGCGGAATAGTGATTGATGCGGAAAAGGGCAAATTATGAAGAGGACCGCCGCCTGCATAGATCGCTCCATTGTTTCCGACAAGAAGCGGATTAACCCAATTCTCGTACACGTCGCTATTGAATAGTTCGGCCCAACTCCCGTAACGCGGGAAACCAAGTTGGTAGCCGAAGAACGGAGAATCGTTCAGACTGACGGCAACCACCACGTCAAGACCCTCTCCATCGATCCAGCGGTGAAAAGCGATTACCCGGTCGACATTATTAGAATAAAATGGATTGATCCGTTGACCGCGCAACGCGGGCTGGAGCCATCGTAAGCGGATGAAGTCTTGGGTGAAACGCAATTGATCGCACATCGATTTGTTGCCCGAGGTCAAGCCTTCCCAATTAATCAGATTCGATCCTCCTGGATTCTCATTCCATTGTTTGTCCTCAAGAAACTCTTGACCCATGAATAATTGCGGAATTCCCGGCGCCGCGAGCAGAAGTCCGGTGGCGACTTTGGACCTGCTCCGAGCATAAAACGACTGTGCGTTTGATCCATCAGCAAGGGAAGGTAGGCGATCATTTCTTCCCACATAAACCAGGTCGTGGTTCTCGACACACGGGACGGCGTTCCACGCTTGAGATAAGCTAGGAGGATACAGGCTCCCGTTAATCGCATCCATGTTGACCGAACTGGATTGCCCATACGATGACGCTTGGATGGCTGATCGAATAGCACTCCGAAGTGCGTCGTGTTGTACGGTATCAAAACCGGCTCCCCCTTGGTTGGTCGACTGAACAATCGACGCCACGGAAGCTGAATATTCTGAGGGCCAATATTCGGCGTTTTGTAGAGCCCGGTCGTGTACGTAACGAACAGTGCCTGTCAAATTCTGGCAGAACCCCCAGCCGGCTGTCTGGCTGTTTTGGAGTAACATACTGATCTCATCGTAGCGAAAGCCGTCGACATGATACTCGTTCAAGAAGAACGTCGCATTATCGATCAGGAATTGACCTACCTCTTGCTTCCATAGAGCGAAGGATAAGCCGCCGGCCATCCCTTGGCTTGTGAAGAAGAGACTGTTGTTATTGTCGGACGTGTTCGCCTCTCGATCCCAGAAGTAGATGCATTCGTCATCACCGGTAAACCCGCCCCCATGGTTATAGACCACATCAAAAGCCACGGCCATACCATAGAGGTGGCACAGGTCGACGAGCGCTTTGAGTTGATTGGCTCCAGTACTAATTTGGCCTAGCGTCAAAGGAGGACACCCTTTTGCTGCCAGCAGGCCGTTGATTGTTCCCAAATAGGTCGCAAGGGCTGCCGGATCTGTCACCGTGTAAACTGTATCAGGCGAGAATAAATCGGCCCCTTCGTAGCCCATATTAGGATTTTCCTCGCATTCCGTTACCGGCAAGGGCTGGAGTAGGTTGATTCCCAAAGCGACTAGATAAGGAATCTTAGTAATCACATCGAGAAAGGTTCCGTATTGGGGAAAAGCCGCAGGCGCGTACGTGCCGACGTGAATTTGATAGATAATCAAATTGGAGTAGTCGGGCGTAACGAAACTTTGATCATGCCAAGGATAAGAAGTTGGCGAGCGAACAATGCAATTTACTCCGATAGGAAACGTTGTGCTGGGAGTCAATTCGCGCGCGTAAGGGTCACGCTTGTAGCCTGATGCCCCTCCGCCGACCTGCCCGACCACGTAATATTTGTATTGATCGCCGTCTGCCACGTTCGCTAGAAAACCCGTCCAGTATCCGGCTCCGTCCTTATTAAGAAGCAGACCGGCATTTGTGTCCTCGCTCCAATTGGCGGCGCCGCCAAATGTACCGTTAAGGTAGACAGCCTCAGCTAATGGTCCCCAAACCTTAAAAGTAGCTCCGCCTGGAACTAACGTGACTCCCATTGGGGTGTTGGAATTGATGTTAGTAAGGGATAGTGGCATAGACGTTTTGGTAAAGCTTTTACGGCCGCAAGCAGACCTGCAACCAATCGGTCGTTCAGTTATTGGTGGTTCCGCCGAAAAATCGTCGATGCGAGTTCGCTTGAATTGCTCGTATATCAGGTTTTTCGGCTTAAATTCTGTCTGCTGTCCAAAAATGCCGCGCTCCGAAAGCCTATTTTGGACAGGTCTGCACGAACTTACTCGCGGTCACGAACCCAAGCCTCAATATCAACTCTTGTTGTTCGATTCGCTGTTCTTGTTCGAATCAGTCTGTGGTTGGGGCGGGTTTCCGGAAGAACGAATCGAAATGATCTTGCTGAGCAGATCAAACCAGAATGGCGCTCCCAACGACACTGCGATCACGGTTAATAACCAGCCGACCAAGTGGTGAGAGATAATATCCTTCCAATCTCCTAGCCACTGGAGAGGGCCTGGGCTCCCCCAGGGCCACCCCGGCCACTGACGAAAATCGGAATTGTTAGCCGATGCAGCCGGTGGACCTGAATTCCAACCAATCGGTAGCATCAAGGAGCTGAACTCAGCATCCAGGAGGCGCAGCGTTTCCGCAGGATTTGGACTCTTCGCCGCTGTTGCGCCCGCGGATTGCTCACCGGTTACTGAGGCGGGCGTCGGAGACGGTTGCGGCGAGCCGCTCGGATTGACGGTAACTGGCGTGTGCTCAGTGAATTTTTCGGCTGCAGCCACGGTCGCCTTCAGCAATCCGGAGTTATCTTTCGAAAGGGCTCTCACTATCGAAACCGAATCCAAATTGATCGCAAATGTCAGTGCGATTCCGAATATGATCTGGACCCATTGGGTGTGACGTTTGTACCAACCGGAAACCCGGTCCATCGCGTCATTGAACCAATCCTCGATCGCTGTCTTGAACTTATCGAGATTCCCCTCCGACTGTTGAAGCAGCGTGCCCAATGCTGTCTTCAGCTTCCCGTCGGGAATTTGCTGAATGATATCGGCAAGATAGCGGTCCCAGACGTTGTTCACAAAGGCACGGACCAGCTCGGTTGCGATAGCGGCGGAATCCGCCGCGCCGGCAACACTCTTAACGAGGTTTTGCAGGTCATTCTTAATCGTGAGAACAGGCGCCGAATAATCGCTGATCCCGTTGATCAATGATTGCAGATTGTTTTTCAATTGATCCACCGTGCCGCTGAACGCCTGTGCGTTGGGAACTAAGCTTTGTAGATCTCTCCTCAAGCCGGCCTGAGTCGGGTCGGTTTCCGAGAGTTTGCTGACGATAGTCTGCACGCCGGCGGTCAATTGGCCAAGTGAGACATCTGCATCAGGAAGTTTATCAGCCAAGCTTTGTAGATCCGTTTTGATGCGTGCGTCGAAACCACTTAGCGGAGTGGTTAACGAAATGCTTCCGGCTAGCTGCAAAACTGCCTTTTTAATATCTGCGGCCGAGGTACGCGGGTCAGTCGCCATGTTCAATGTTCCCTGGAGCGCCGTAACAACATTATTAATTGTCGGTTGTAAATTTTGAACCACCCCGAGAAGTGCGGCTGAGAAAGTGCGCGAGGGAATGTAGGAAGGACCGGGTGCGAGCGGCGCCAACTTCAACCCGAGAATAGCAAAAGCCTTGGTCGGAAGCGGTGACATTCCCTGGATCAGGGGATGATCGTAAAGCTTTCGAACCCAAACTTCGGCTCCGGGCGAGTCGATCAAGTTCCGGATCCCGTCCACAAGCTTATCTGCCCGCCATCCTAACCAACCCGCAATCAATTCGGTTGCGGCCGAAACAATTAGGCTAGCGAGTAGGTAAACAAACGCTATCCCGACAAGGACATCGAGGATATCAGATCCGAACATAGGAGGAACTCTTTCATTGTGCTAGGTATGGTGTACCAAGATTGTCCATGATTGGGGGCCGCGGTGCTGCAGCTCTCGCCTGTCTGTATTGGTCATAACGCTTGGTCTATGCGCCGGCTGCATCCAATTGCGTCAAATTTGACAAAATCAGGTCGTAAGCACATCTCCGAGAAATGATTGGTTACCCATTTTGCCTCAGCTAACAGGTTCAGTATATACGTTGAAATACGTACTCTTGGCCCGTGGGATGAGGAGCCATGATTTGCCTGCTTGACGTGCAGACTGTGTGGGTGGCTGGGCCGACCGTGGCATCAACTGACGGTGATGAAGCGTCCTGGATCAGTCGCTATGCTAGTCAAATAACTGAAATCAACAAAAGTTGGTGAGACCCCGGTGGAGAGCGGTCCGAGGGGATCGGCATAGCTCAAGGGACTAAACCACTTTGTCCCGGCGTCGAAATCGCGCGCCGGGTATGAGCCAGAAATAGTCAATGCCGTAAAGGAACAGTCCGCGGCGACCGAGCCGTTAAAGTACGTACGTGCGTTAGCAGAAGCTTAATGGCTTAACTCGTGCGCGGGCGAACCGGCCTCTATGGTTGGCGAGGGTGCATACCGGGTTGTTGTCGAAAGCACACAGTATTGCAATTTGGCTAATAGTCTCGCATTCCAGCGCGACCGTCGCCTATGCGCTTTGGGACAACTCCCTGACGATCTGGATGTATTGTTTCAAACAATCGGACGAATTATTGACGTTCCAGACAGCCCAGGAATCAGCGGTCAATTGTTGTCGCAGAGGACGAAAAGTTACGCCTTGATGAGGGAGCGTTTTGATCTGTTCCGGAAGCAGGGCAACTCCTAGTCCAGCGCATCAGTGTGAGAAATGAAAGAAGAGCTACAAATCCAGCGGGGAGCCGGAAAGCAAAGGTAACTGGTCAGTAGGGTCACGTCTTAACTAACAACATTATAATCTGTTGTTTTAGTTGCCTGGGATGACGACAGAGCGATTCCTGAGATATACCAAACTGGAGAGGAATTTTCAGAAAGGTGCGCATGGTTCTTTCAGGACATCTTTATTCTTGGGGCGCTATCTGCCAGTTGCCTCCAAGCGACCAATCAAAGGGAAATCTTTCCGGCAAGACGTGACCCAAAAGCCAAACACTCTTCCAGGTCATAACTGGGTCTTGAGAAATACGCTTCCAACAGACTTTGCTTGTTCGTAAGGTCAGGGTGAAAGCTCAACAACAGGTTCGAGTATGGGGTCTCGAGCATTAAGGTGCGTCATCGAGAAGCAGTGACAAATGCCTGCGGGGCGGTGGCGATTACCTAAGGGCTGTCAATACGTGCTATTGCGTATATTCCCTCGGGACGAAGTATGCTATCCATCTCATCCGATGGACGACGACGGCGTTAATCTGATATGCTTTTGCTTGTACAAGGTTAGCTGTATTACCGCCGGCGTTGCTCTTTGTGTCATGGGTTACAAGCTCTTCATGGAGAAGATAACGGAAGTACCAGCCACTGGCACCATCGATCTAAAATACTTTGTAATAACGCTAAAAACGGCCGGACCCGGCATTTTCTTCGCGGCGTTCGGCGTCATCGCGTTGATCGGGACAATTCACGCTGGATACCAGACCCACTACAAGAAACCACCTAGCGCGGGCACAGCTCTTATCTCGCCAAGCCTAACAACAGCGTCTTCCTCTCCCAGTGTAACTCCCAAACCCTAACAAAACGCCACCTATGAAAGCAGTCGTCTTCTCTGGCATCTTTCTTCTCATCCTTTGCCTAGGATCGAAATTGGAAGCTTCCCCCTCGCCATCCCCAGTACCTTCTGCATCAGCTTCCGCCTCTGCTACCCCGAAGAAGCACCCGCACCACCCGGAGCACAAGAAGGCTGCACCGACGAATCCTGATTCAGATACCAATGGCTGATCACAATGACCGGGTCAGATCCGATATCATCTCGTGAGGGCGAGAGCGGATCGGCTCGGGGTTGGCTCAATCGAAGCGTCGTGTAGCGCCTAGAGTGACAATTACTCAAGTCTTAGCGTAGGGGTCACGTCTTGCCGAAGCGTTGAAGACCGGGATGTAGGTTAAGCTAAGGGGCCGTGTCTATAGGGGCTGTTGTCCAATCCATCTCGCACGCCAAGGATACAAAGGTCACGAAGACTGAGATTCGAACCAGGAATTCTGGTCCACCTCCGCTTTGCTCCGACGCGACAAGCTTCTTGGGGCCTTTCTGTGAATGACTCGGAAATAGCGATCGAACCCGGCACACTCACAGAATGATCACCTCACTCCTCGCCGGCAGAAACGTCAACGTCAGTTCTCAGTCTTCATGACCTTTGTGTCCTTGCTGTGCCAGATGGATTTGGGCGACAGCCTCTTTAAGACGTAGCCCCTGTGCCGCCAGCAGCTTCCCATTGGTGTCCTAGAGATTGCTTGTAAGAAATTGCTCTGTTAAAATACGTTAGTCCCCGTATTTGTCAGGAGAGACTCCAGGGCTCACTGCTTATGTCTTTACCAAATAGCTACTCTAAGCTGCGCGTTCTTGTCATCGGTAGCTATAACACGGATCTGGTGATCGCATGTGATACCATCCCCGAGAGGGGTCAGTCCATCTTGGGTGGAAACTTTGAAATATTCTGCGGCGGCAGAGGAGCCAACTGTGCGGTGGCAGCCGCTCGAGCTGGATGCCAAGTGAAATTCGTCGGAGCACACGGCGCGGACATGTTCGCGAAAATGGCCATGGATCGGCTGGCTCATGAACGAATCGATACCTCCGATTTTATCGAGCTGCCCTCATCTCAGACCGGCGTGGCCATGCTTTTTCAGGAGCGAAAAACGGGTGTTCATTCAGGGTTGATCGCGGCATCCGCCAACAACCAATTTCCGGCCGCGTTGGTTAGAAACGTCGAATCCGCCATTCGTGAGAGCGATCTGGTGTTCACTCAGTTGGAGATCGCGCCTGCCGTCGTGTCAGAGGTTTACCGGCTGTGCGGTCACCATGGTACCCGTCTAGTCGTCCATGCTGCACCGGTTCAGCCGCCGACGCGACTTCCCGCCGGTCAGTGTCATTTGCTGGTGGTCAACGACTGGGAAGCGTTGTTACTGACGGAGCAGGCTGGCGTCTACGCTGCGATTCAGGAACTGCATCGCCGGGGTGTTCGCAACGTGATTGTTAAAGAGCAAACTCGTTTGTTGACCTTTTCTGATGGAAACAGTCTTCAGATTCAACCGATTCCCTCAGTTCCGTTCGTACAGGGTGCCGGCACGGTGGAATGCCTGGTGGCCTGGGCTGGTATAACCCTAGCGATCACTGACGACCTTGCGTGTGCGACCCATTTGGGAGCTGAAGCAATGGCGTTCAGCCTTTCGCGGGATGGAGCACAAGATAGTATGCCATATGCATCGGAGTTGCCAGTCAGCTGGCCCGTTGTCAATTTGGGCGGCTATCGCCAGCTTTCAGCTGTCACGGGCGAGCAGTCCAGCGGCTAGGATTTATTGAATCGCATCTTTCGCTGGCTACGACGAGCCCGAATCCTGAATGGAAAAGTGAAGTGCTTGGTACTCAGGCACGGAGAGCGGGCAAAGGGAATCGAACCCTCATAGCCAGCTTGGAAGGCTGGAGCTTTACCATTAAGCTATGCCCGCGTTTTGCGGAGAAGACGTAATCATGGGGCAGTTTCGGGAAATCTCAACCGCGAATGCACACTAATTGATGACACGAATGGACGCGAACGAGGGAGTCGCTGGGCGGAGTGCGAGCGCTGGGATGTTCTCGGGAGTCGCCTGTTTAATGACCGATAGAGCTGCCGCGTGACAAAGCGACTCCCCTCCCAGCTGGCGGCCCGTCGACCTTGATTCGCGTAAATTCGTGTGCATTCGCGGTTAAGGTTTTTGTTCTGGGCTCGCCCAGGGTGAGTAGGCGCGGTAGAATGGCACGAGTTTGGACAGCCCATTCGATAGCGAGATTGATGAGTTTATCCTGTTTCTGGCTACGGAACGGGGGTTGTCGGACAACTATCAGTTGTCGACCCGGCGGTCGTTGGAGGAGTTCGCGCAGTGGTACGGGCGGCAGGTGGAAGCGCCGGGCGTCTCCAAGGTCACTACGGATCAGCTGACTTCCTATTTGGCCGAACGGAAACGTGGAGGGCTGGCAGCGGCGTCTTTGAAGCTGATCGTGGTCGCTTTGAAGATCTTTTTTCGGTTTTTGAAGGCGCGACAGCGGATTACTCAGGATCCGGCGGATGTTTTGGTATTACCGCGGTTGGAGCGGTATTTGCCGGATACCTTGAACGAGGCGGAGGTTGAACGGTTGCTCCAGGTGGATCTGCAACGGCGGCCGTTTGCTAAACGCGACGCGGCCATATTGGAGCTGCTTTATAGCAGCGGGCTTCGGATCAGCGAGCTCACGGGTGCGCGCTTGGAGCAGATTAACCTTGAAGACCGATTCATTCGGGTCACTGGCAAAGGGAACAAGACTCGGTTGGTGCCGGTCGGGCGAAAAGCGTGTGAAGCCATCAGCTCTTACCTTGAGACTGAGCGGCGTGCTTTGGTAAAGCCGCGGACTGGGAGCGAAATTTTCTTATCCCGGCGAGGCCAGAAATTGACCACTCAACGGGTGTGGCAAATTGTGAAAGAGATTGCCAAACTCGGCGGGTTCGAGACCCGGATTTATCCGCATCTGTTGCGGCATTCGTTTGCTACCCATCTGCTGAGCAACGGCGCTGATCTGCGGATCATTCAAGAGTTGCTCGGGCACGCAGATATCTCGACGACTCAGATTTATACGCACGTGGATCAGAACCGGCTGAAGACGATCCATAAGAAGTTTCATCCCCGAGCCTGAATGCCTCGCAAATGCGTATGCATTTGCGAGGCATTCAGGCTATGGCAGCCCCGGACGAGCGGGAGCTCGTCCCTACCGACCGCTTTACGGTGGGGCGGGTCGAGGCTAATAGATGGTTCTTTTTACTACGAATGAGGAAGTCTGCTAACCGTCCAATTAAGTTCACCGAACGATTGGTCTATTACCTTTATCGAGGGTTGGGAGCTTTTTTTCTGGTGTTGCCGCTCCCTTGGACGTTCAGGGTCGGGCAGGTGATCGGGTTGGTGGTCTGCGGTATTTTGCCGGGGTATCGGGGTCTAGCGCGACGGAACTTAAGCAGAGCGATCCCGGAATTCACGCCCGGGCAACTCGATGAATGCGTCCGGAAACATTTCCAGACCTTAGGCGCGAACTTTTTGTCCGCGTTTGTGTTGACCCAGAAGTCTTGGGAAGAAACCCAAAAATACTTCGATCTGAGCGAATATCGGCGGGTAGCAGGTCGGCTCGAAACCCTCGGCAGTGTTGTGGCCCTGTTGCCGCACATCGGTAATTGGGAGTTGATGGCTACAGTGCCCAATTGGGTGTCACGGCCGGAAATCGGGGTGGTATTCCAACGGCTCCGTAACCGGTTAATCGATGAACATGTCCGCAAGTTCAGAGCCCTCAGCGGGGTGGAATTGCTTGATCGGAGTGAGGGGTTCAATCGGGGGATTGCGATACTTAAGCAGGGGGGGATTCTAGGCGTATTATCGGACCAGCATGCCGGCGATAAAGGCGTTTGGGTTCCCTTCTTTGGCAGGCTGTGTTCGACCACGCCGTTACCTGCCCTCATGGCGAAGAAGACGCATTCGCGCATTTGCTGGGCAGTGGTCCGAACGGCGGGTGTAGCGAGCTGGCGCCTGGAAACCAGGCTAGAAGAGTTTTCACCCAATGCTTCGATCGAGGAGATAACGGCGCAGCTCAATCAGCATCTCGAGGAAAAGGTTCGCGAAAATCCCGCAGATTGGTTCTGGGTGCATGACCGTTGGAAGATCCCTTCTCCGCGTTTCTTGCTGCGAGAATATAAACGAGGCGTTTTTTTGCCGGAGACCTTGGGAAAACTGAAGCCGTTTCGGATCGTTATCCGGTCGGGCAACTGGTTAGGGGACGCGGTGATGTCGACTGAGGCAGTGCGCCGGATTAAACGCGGCAGACCGGATGCGGAAGTAACGATTTTGGCGAACCGAAACCTAGTTGAGTTCTGGAAGGCAATTCCGGAAGTTGATGCAGTTATCCCGATCGAGGCAAAAGAAGGCGTGTTAGCCGTCGCCAAGAAAATCAGGGGGCAATTCGATGTGGCGATTCTGTTTCCTAATTCGCCCCGGTCCGGGATAGAGGCCTGGCTGGCGAAAATACCGCGCCGGGTTGGATATCGCCGGCCCTGGCGTAATTTTTTTCTTAACCAGTTTATCCCGGAACCGGCTCCGCCGCAGCCGGTGACGCACCAGGCTAACGCTTACCTGCGCATAGCGGAACGCATTGGAGCCGATCTTTCTGAGCCACTACCTCCCGCAGCAGCTTGGCTTCCGGAGCCGCTAACCTTGGGATTATGTCCCGGAGCTGAATACGGTCCGGCTAAACGATGGCAGCATTTTGGAGAAGCAGCTCGGATCCTTTCGGAGCGGCATGGGATACGCTGGCTTATTTTCGGTACGGCCAAGGAATGCGCGCTGGGAGAACAAATCGCTTCCGAGGTTGGAGTCAACGCAGTGAATCTGGTCGGGCAGACCACCCTTTCTCAACTGATCCAGGAACTGAGCCGTTGCCGGGCTCTATTGACCAACGATACCGGTACCATGCATCTAGCCGCGCATCTTGGCGTTCCGACAATTGCCTTATTCGGTTCTACCGAGCCGGCGCTGACTGGACCGCTCGGCGCCGGCCATACCGTGATCCGGCATCACGTCGAATGCAGCCCCTGTTTCTTACGGGAATGTCCGATCGATTTTCGGTGTATGACCCGGATCACGGTTGCCGAAGTCGTTGATGCCGTGGAACGGGTGCTAGCTCATCAACCGATGCTGGCGGCACGGTAGGTGTTCGGCGAGCGCTCACCAGAGAAATTGAACCGCGAATGGACACGAATTAACGCGAATAGATTTCCTTTATTCGCGTCTATTCGCGTCCATTCGTGGTCCGGATTTTCGATTTGGTCGCGCGTTGGGAGCGGCTCGGCAGCTCTTCGGTGCAAGGTGCCACGGATGGAAGGCGCGCGATGGGCGCTGTTCGGCTTTCTCGTCAGGCGGGAGCCTCGCCCTACCGGTTGCGCGCTCGTTGCTCGTAACGTAGTTCTTTCACGACCGCTCGATAACGGTCGTTTTGCCTTCTTTTAATGAAATCTGACGCCAACGTATTTGCTCGGCTCACTCGTAAGCTCATCGACTCCGTCTCCCATGCGGTTGCTCATCGGACCAAGTTGCTGATTGTTCTAGCGATCGCGATTGGTGGGTTGGCGGTCTTGACGATCGTCCTGCGGCGTAACCTCGACTCGGATTATCTCAATTTGTTGCCCCAACAATTTGAGTCGGTCCAAGGTCTGAAGACGATGAACAGCGACTTTGCGGATTCACGCCAGGTCGTATTTGGATTTCTCGGAGAACCAGGGCATGCGGATGATGTCGACGCTTTCCGCACTCATTTCATGGCAGAGCTGGCCAAACAGCCCTGGGTCGTGCGGGTGTTTGATCGAGCGCCGATCGAGAGCCAGGAGGGGATCGATGAGATCCAGGGGGTAATCCCATCCCTGTTGCTGAATCTCCCTGAAGACCAGTTTAAGGACGCGTTAAACTTGTTGGATCCACCCAAGATAGAACAGCGGCTCACCCAGATTCGGGACACCATCAACGAAGATTTTTCGATCCGGACCCAGATGGAGGCAACCATGGATCCGCTTGGATTGTTCGCCCGAGCGATGAGGCCGTTTGCCTCGAATTCCTCCCTGACTCAGACCGCTTCGCTGGCATCGCAAGATAACCTTTATCAGTTAGCGCTGGCGGTGGTCCGGCAAACGGATACCAGCCCGCGAGGGTGTCAGGCCATGATGCGCCAGATCGATGATTTCCAGCAGCGAACGGTCAAGGAATGGAAGGGTTATCAGCCGAAAATCTATTCCACCGGCCGGATTGCTTTCGTGGCGCAAATCTCCAAGAGCATGGAGACCGACGCCATTTTGAGCGCGGTTCTTTCCATCACCATCGTCAGCGGCCTTTTCTTTATCGCTTTTCGCCGATTTCTGCCGTTGTTGGGCATCTGCGCGACGCTCATCCTTTCGGCCTTGGTTTCGCTGGCGCTCGGGATGCTGATTTTCAAGAGCATCAATGTGATTGCGATTGGGTTCTTTTCGATCCTCGTCGGTCTCGGAGTTGATTTCAGTTTGCTGTTGTTCGGCCGATATCAACAGGCTCGAAGAATCGGCGAAAGTCATGCCAAAGCCGTGTTCTGTTCGGTTCGGGATATTGGCGCCGCCATTTTTTATGTGGTTTGTACAACCGCGATCGGATTTTTCGCGCTCAATTTCAGCAAGAGCGCCGGATTTGCGCAGCTTGGGACCCTGGTGGCGCTTGGTGTAACCATGGCCGGCCTTTTCATGGTCCTGTTTCTATTCCTTTTCTTTAAGCCGGTTAAACCGCTCGAGAAGGTCGATTTTCTCCTATCGGCAACCACGAAATTCGTCAATGCAGCCTTTCGGGAGCCAAGAATTTTGCTGGGAGCTTCGACGGCGGTGCTGCTGGCAGGCGTCGTGATTGCGCTCGGTCCGTTTATACCGCTGAAGTTTGATACGAACCCCCTTTCGCTCCAGCCAAAGACGATTCCGGCCGCGATCGCGCTCCAGGTGATGAGCACGGAGTTGAAGCAGGAGTCCGATCCGATTCGGGTGCTGGTGACTGCCGGCAGCCAACAAGAGTTCTATGAGCGCTGGCATCGTCTGGACGAAGCTTTCCACCAGGGTTTGCAATCCGGTTATTTGAAATTTGCGACTACGCCGGCGGCCTTCGTGCTTAGTCCGCAACGAATTACCGAAAATCGGGCCCTCTTGAAGGCGATCGATTTCGAGCAGGTAAAACAAACCGTCCGGGATACCCTGGAAAAGAACGGGTTCGAGTTGGATGCATTCCAATCGGTATTTGTACTCCTGGACAAACTGCAGGCTCAACAAACGGCGACTGGATTGCCTGATTGGACCAAGGTTTTCCCAGAAAAATCGAGTTGGTGGTTTCTCATAAACACCTTTTTCTCGGATGATCAGCGGACTGAATCAGGGATGCTGCGCACCACCCAAGCGATCCAGTCACATGAAGATCAGGCCAAGTTGGGTGAATTCATCCATCAGGCGGATCCTAAGGCGGTCATAACCGGCTGGCAGTACACCTTGTGGGATCTCATTCCCTGGGCAAAAAGCGAATTAGTGACCTTTACCACGGCAGTGGGTGTGCTGATCCTTTTGTTGCTTTGGATCGTTTATCGCCGGATCTCGCTCTGGCTTATCCATGCGTCGGCGCTCTTACTCTCGATGTTCGGGCTGGTAGCCGCGCTGAAACTCTTCCATTTGAGCATTAACCTCTTAAACACGCTCGCGTTCCCTCTGGTTCTGGCGATCGGGGTCGACTATGGCATCCAATTCCTGGTGGTTAGCCGGCGGGAAGGTGATCTTCGGGAGAATCTGGCCAACGTCCTCAAACCACTTTCGATCTGTGGGTTGGCCACTTTTGCTGGTTTCGCAGTCCTGATTCCGGCTCAGAATCCGGCTTTGAGCGGGCTCGGCACGGTCTGCGCTCTCGGCGTGCTGCTATGTTTATTAACAACGTTTTTCTTCATGGTACCTGCATTTGCGCTTCTACAAAAAAAGTCGGCGGGAGGCCGCGAGTTCGATGAGGCGGCCTCGCCAGTAGTCAGCCGCTCGCCTTGAGCCGTCGATGGAAAGTCAAGCTTTGATAGAGAGTTACCGAACCTCTGTCGTTGACTTGTTTACGACAAATTGGCCGCTCATCATGCGCTGGAAGCCGTTAAACAGCGGATCCGGTGGGTTTTTCATGGCGAAACCGGAGCGAACCGATGACGGTCTGAAGGTCGGTTCGGCCAGGCGTCCCTTTAAGGGCCGGATCTGGGGAGAGTGAAACCGGCGGTGCCGAGCCGCGGGTTTCTATGATTGAGCCGGAGGCCGCCGCGCCGAAAACATGCGGCTGACTAAGGCAAGGTTTTTGGAACTTATTACCAAGTTATTCACAAGCCCTGCTAACCTCCAATTTGTCGACTAATTGGTTAGCAATGGGGCTTGGGCCTTTATTTTAGGCGCTTCCGCGGCTGTGACGAATAGACGACCGAACTGAGTCAATTAAGTGACAGGAATGAATACTTGGGCCAGAAAAACTAGAATTTGCCTCGATTGAAGGAGTCGGCAGCGCGTCTGGCCTCCTCTTTGGCGGTTTTCTCTTTAAGGTCCTCGCGCTTGTCTGCGTGGGTTTTGCCACGGCCGATGCCGATCTCCACCTTCACGCGGTGATCTTTCCAGTACAGCCGGAGGGCGACAAGGCTCTGGCCTTTTACGGCGGTGGCTTCAAAGAGTTTGGCGATTTCGGCTTTATGAAGCAGAAGTTTCCGCGGCCGTTTAGCGTCATGCTGCTCATGACTAGCCCGTTCATAGGGCTGAATATCCGCGTCGTACAGGATTGCTTCCTGGTTCTCGATACGAGCGAACGCATTGCTCAGATTGGCCAGACCGGCTCGAATCGACTTCACCTCAGTGCCGGTCAGGCTGATGCCGGCCTCGAGCTTTTCGACTATCTGAAAATTGTGGAATGCTCGCCGATTTGAGGCGATCTCGGCCGGCATAAAACTAGAAGGCGGAACAGCTTAAGCGCCGTTAGCACCCGGCACAAAAGATTCCCAAACCAATTTGCGTTCGATGATCTCTTGGAGAGCGATATCGGCGTTGGACATACGAGGACCTATTTCTACTAACGGTCGTTGACCGTTGCTCAGTTGTCGAACCCGCTTCGAAACCAAGTTGATGAGGATGGCAGTGTTTGGAATGACTTTAGAGGCTTCCTCGAGGAGATAACTGGACATAGTTCAGTGCTGACAGCTCGCTTGTTTGGCCCTCGGGCCGAAGGAACTCGGAAGCTGGGCCAGTGACCGAGCTTTGTCAACTCAAAATTGGGGCCTGAGACGTTATTGCAGGGAGCTGCGTTCTAGGAACTACGATGATGAATCGTCCGTCTTGGCGTCGGTGTAGGGGAGGCCGCGGAGCGCGCTGGCGTTGCCTGGGGTCGTGCTGGGGTAGATTCGACCTCAGCGGCGGGTGCGTTCTGTTTCAGTTCGTTGAAGATCTTAAGATAATCGTACGTGGGGTAGAATTCGGTGCGAAACGCGCCCCAAACCCCTTTCTCGAAAGCGACATTGACCTCTCGCAACTTATCGGGGGGAAGCCTCAGCGTAATGATGTGACCCACCCCCATCACGATGGTGTAAGAAACGATCTCCACGCCTTCCGGCGGAAAATTCTTGATAAAACCGGTTTTGACCAAGTGGTCGTCAATTTCGTCGAGCGTCCTACTTTGGTCGTGACGCAAGATCACGGTCAGCATGATTTTCCCGTCGTCGGTAGACTCCTGGGCGCGGAGCAGGAACGGGACGAAAAGAAGCCAGCAGAGCAGGGTCCATTTCATGGCTTATGTCTAGCGTGGGTTGGGGAAAAACCCAGCCGAAAGGATCCCGGAAGAAAAAACTCACGCAAAGTCGCAAAGACGCAAAGGTTCGGACCAAGAAAGAGTGTAAATTTTGGGTCGGACAGCCCAGCCTATTCGATGAGGTGCGGCTAAGGCAGAAACTACTTGATAAGCTATTTGAAACGGAGGGCTCCAGCTTTTCGACTGATTTTAGCTCTAAGATGACCTAGTGGCTTAAAGCTAAAGCCTATTTCTTGGTCCGAACCTTTGCGCCTTTGCGGCTTTGCGTGAGTTTTTTCTTCTGTTCCTCTAGGGATCCGCCTCCGATTCACGCCCAAAAACTTGGGGTTCGTAGCGGGCGTAGTTGGCGACGAAATGTTCGCGAAATTGGGCAAAGGTCCCGTTCTCCAAGGACTCCCGAATTTGAGTCGTGAGATTCAGGTAGAAATGGAGGTTGTGGATGGTGATGAGTCGGAGGCCGAGGATTTCTTCAGCTTTGATTAAGTGGCGGATATAAGCCCGGGTAAACGAACGGCAGGTTGAACAGGAACAACCTTCCTCGATCGGGCGTAGATCGGTCCGGTAGGTCGCGTTTTTAAGGTTCATGGTGCCGCTGGCAGTGAAGGCGGTTCCGTTCCGGGCTAGTCGCGTCGGCAAGACGCAATCAAACATGTCAACCCCGCGGGCTACCATCTCGACGAGTTGGGGCGGAGTGCCTAACCCCATGGCGTACCGAGGTTTATCTTGTGGAAGAAAAGGTTCACTGTTGTCGACGGCCCGCATCATCTCCGGCTCCGGTTCACCGACGCTGACGCCGCCAATCGCGTAGCCGTCGAAATCGAGCTCAACTAATCCACGAGCGCTCTTTTCCCGGAGTTCTTGATAAATTCCTCCCTGGGCGATGCCGAACACCAGCGGGCTGTTACGGTTCCGCTGTTTTTCGATCCAACTCCGACAGCGATGCGCCCAGCGCAGGGTTCGATCCAGGCTGGCTTCGGCGTATTCGTGTTCGCAGGGGTACGGAGGACACTCGTCGAAGGCCATGACAATGTCGGACCCCAGGGTTTGCTGGATCTGCATCGAGACCTCCGGGCTCAGGAAACAGGGCGCCCCATCGATATGGCTATTGAAATGGACGCCTTCCTCCGTGATGCGGCGTAATTTTGAAAGCGAGAAGACCTGGAACCCACCGCTATCGGTCAATATTGGGCGATTCCAGCCGATGAATTTGTGTAACCCGCCGCAGTGTTGGATGACTTCCAGGCCCGGCCGTAAAAAAAGATGGTAGGTGTTACCCAAGATCACTTGGGCGCCTACTTCCAGCAGCTCGGCTGGGGTGGTGGCTTTAACCGTGCCCTGGGTGCCGACCGGCATAAACACCGGGGTTTCGATCATCCCGTGAGCGGTTTTCAAACGACCGCGGCGAGCACGAGAAATAATATCGGTACAAAGAACTTCGAAATGCATCTAAAAGCACTTTACTTTTCGCGGACGAGCGGGAGCTCGTCCCTACTGCTCGCTGAGAAGTTCTTGTTTCGCCTTCTCCAACGCTTCGGCCTTGCTTGCCGGTACCGTGGGATATTTGAGATCCAGCGATTTGAGCGTTGCGACAATCACTTGAGAGACGCAAAGCCGGGTAAACCATTTGTGGTCGGCCGGGATAACAAACCAGGGAGCCCAGGGCGTGCTGGTATGCGTGAACACCTGTTCGTAAGCGTTAATGTAATCGTCCCAGAACTGCCGCTCCCGAATATCGGAAGCCGAAAACTTCCAATTCTTCTCTTTCTCCTCAATTCGTTTCAGAAAACGTCTTTTCTGTTCCGCTTTGGAAACGTTCAGAAAGAATTTCAGGATCACTAGCCCGTTATTGGTCAAGTAACGCTCGAAGTTATTGATATCCTCGAAACGTTGTTTCCAGATGTTTTTCTTGTCCAGCTTCGGCGGGAGGTGCTGCCCTTGGATGATTTCGGGGTGAACTCGAGCGACTAAAACTTCCTCGTAATAAGAACGGTTGAAAATCCCGATATGGCCGCGGCGCGGGAGGCTGTGATTGGTGCGCCACAAGTAATCGTGATCGAGCTCTTCCGCTGATGGCGCTTTGAAGCTGTTCACCTGGCAACCCTGCGGATTGACCCCGGACATGACGTGCTTAATGGTGCCGTCTTTGCCGGCCGCATCTAGGGCCTGAAAAATGATCAAAAGCGAGTAGGTGTCGCTAGCGTAGAGAAGGTCTTGTTGCTCGGACAAACGCTGTACGTTGGTTGCTAGGTCCGATTCTGCTTCTTTTTTATCCTTAAAAGTGCCGGTGTAGTCGGTCTCAAAATCTTTGGCCAGATCCACCGCACGCCCCGGCGTGACGACGATTTTTTGCGAGGCAAATCCGACACGTTTGGGAAGATGCTTTTCCAAATCGATCATGATCAAATGAGAACGTGGCTAATCGCGAGAGGCCAACCGATAACCCGTTAATCTTACTAAGGCGTCCTGGTACTTTTGGGCCGTCTTTTCAACTACCTCAGCAGGTAGATGCGGGGCGGGCGGTTGTTTATTCCAATCGACAGATTCCAGATAGTCGCGCACGAATTGTTTGTCAAAGCTTGGCGGACTGATCCCTTCCTGGTAACCGGCAACCGGCCAAAACCGGGAGGAATCCGGGGTCAGGCATTCATCGATCAAGATCAGATGGTTGTCGATGGTGCCAAATTCGAACTTGGTATCGGCCATGATAATCCCACGTTCCCGGGCGAATTGACTCCCTTCCGTAAACAGGGAAAGACTCGTCTCGCGGATCGGCTCAGCCAGATGGTCACCCACCAAGTCGCGAAATTGGCTCCAGGAGATCGGTTCGTCGTGGCCTTCATGGGACTTGGTCGAAGGGGTGAACAACACCTGCGGGAGGCAGGAGGCGAGTTTCAAGGCGGCTGGTAAGGTATGGCCCCCTAGCTGTCCGGAGGTCTGGTATTCTTTCCAGCCCGAACCGGCTAAATAGCCGCGAACGACGCACTCGACGGGCAATGGGCGCGCCTTTCGGACCAGCATGGATCTGCCGGCTAATTCGGTGGTGTATCGATGAAATTCACGAGGAAAATCCTCGACCGCGGTTGAAACGAAGTGGTTCGCGACCGTTGAGAATTTACGGAACCAAAAGGCCGATAGTTGATTCAAGACTCGTCCTTTTCCCGGAATCGGTTCGGGAAGGATGCAGTCGAAGGCCGAGATGCGGTCCGTAGAAACGATGACGGAATGATCACCAGCATCGAAGATTTCTCGAACCTTTCCGCTGCCGATCTTTTTTATCCCGGGAAGATCAAATTCAAGCGTCATTTGGCAAGTGGTCCAGGAGGTAAAAAACTTGGCTTTCGATTGATGGTAAAGCCACTTCCGGCACCGACATCGGCATATCCTGAACTTCCCAATACTGGATGCGATGGCTCCAATCCGGGAATTGTTCCTCGATCATCTGGAGATGCTCGTTTTTATCCATGGCGATGCGAAGGTCTGCTGCTTCTAAGTCCTTCTCCGTTAGCTGGATCCGGGTTGGTCCGGTATAGCTTACAGGGATTTGGCGAACTGATAAAGCGGCAGCGATATAGGGAGAAAGATTACCCTCGGCCCAATGGATAGCGAGTCCGCGGGAGTACGCTTGCCAGCCAAGGTTCCGCTTATCAGCATGAAAATTGAAAACGGCTTCAGCAAAACGGCTCCGATAAAAGTTCCCTGTACAGATGAATAAGACCTTTTTTGTCACTTCTTTCGCATAGCTTGAAGGCGCCGAGAAAGCAAAACCGTAGGAGAAGGAGTCAGGAGTGCGAAGAGAAGAAAAATCTCACGCAAAGCCGCAAAGACGCCAAGGTTAAGACTAAGCAGCGACCTGTCAGACGAAGCCTGACGCCGATCGCGCTCGATGCCAGTCAACGAGACGGGTGAAACTTCGTCGAACAAACCGCGGCTAGGGCTTGCGGTCCCCATCGTTTGGCTGCCCCCGGATGCTCATTCTTGGCTCTTAACCTTGGCTCTTAACCTTGGCGTCTTGGCGTCTTTGCGTAAGATTTTTCTTCTCTCTCGGGAAGCGCCGTGTTCCCACCGTTTGCAAGCGGCATTTGCCATTTCGAGCGGATACCCGATACTTCAAGCCCGGATGAGCTTTCAGAACCTAGGTCTATCAGACGCAGTAGTGCACGGCGTGCAGTCCCTAGGGTACGTCGAACCGACGCCAATTCAGGAGCGATGTATCCCATTGATCCTGGAGAAGAAAGACCTCATTGGGTCGGCTCAAACCGGCACTGGTAAGACCGCGGCCTTCGCGCTCCCCATCCTGACACTGCTCGGCCGGCGGAAAGGCCCTCGTTGTTTGGTTTTAGAACCCACGCGCGAGCTGGCGTTGCAGGTCGAAGATGCGTTCCAGTATTACGGCCGCTTTAGCGAAGCTGAGATCGGAGTTTTCTATGGCGGAGTCGGGTATGACCGCCAGAAAAAGTTGCTCGAGTTTGGGGTCGATATCATTATTGCAACTCCGGGCCGGTTGCTGGACCTGCAGCAGCAAGGATTGATGGATTTGAGGTCGATCGAGATTCTCGTGCTGGATGAAGTCGATCGCATGTTGGACATGGGTTTTTTGCCGGATGTCCGCAAAATCGTCGAACTCTGTCCGAAACAGCGACAAACGCTTCTGTTTTCGGCAACTATTCCACCTGAGATCGGTAACTTCGCTTCCTGGGTTTTAGAGAATCCCGTTGTGATTGATATCGGTATCAGAAGAGCGGCTGAGACGGTGACTCATGCATTTTATCCGGTAGCCTCGGCTCAAAAGTTTGATCTGCTCGTTCAATTGTTGGAGCAAACTCACTACGAAAGTGTGATCATTTTTACGCGAACGAAGCAGGCTGCCGATGAAATCTCTGACCGGCTGAAGA
>Ga0185299_10000726_pt1 | contig 79865 bp, 74 predicted proteins | sample PaiPotPPA55metaG_FD_128002 | JGI IMG/M metagenome (GOLD analysis project Ga0185299, IMG submission 128002) | Iron sulfur acid spring bacterial and archeal communities from Banff, Canada, to study Microbial Dark Matter (Phase II) - Paint Pots PPA... ...
CCTGAGTCGCAGCGCGGCGATGGAGCGCGCGTCAACTCTCAATTGGTATGGAGGTACCTATTTGTACGATAGCGGGAGTTAAGTATTTTTCTTTTGAACAAGGTTGGTAGGGGCGGTGGGGATCGAAATTACCCTTTCCAGTATTCTCAAGGACTTGCGAAACATTCTACGGAACATAAAGAAACGACTTAGCAGCGTAGGGAACGCTTATTGCTGCCCTAAAGCTGCCTCGTTTTCATCATCCCGCCTTCCGCATCGGCAACAACATTTGAACTACTTTTCCATGTGCTTCCCGCATCGCTTGTGGAACTGCCTGCGTGTAGATGTTCATGGTTGTTCGAATGTCGGCGTGACGTAACAATTCCTGCTGTACCTTCACGTCAACACCGAACGCTCGCAAAAGAGTCGAGTACGTGTGACGAAACGTATGCCAACCGATGCGTCCGATCTGAGCCGTTTTTCCAGCCGGAACGAGATGGTGTTCCTGCAGGCGTCCAGGCCAGTACGGCTTTCCGGTCTCCGGGTTTGCAAAGACCCAATCGGTGCCCTTTGCTTGCGGAGCGGTCCTTGCCTTGTGTTCCAAGAGCAACGCGGCAAGGATCTCATCAACTGGCATCCACTTCTTCGAATAGAGAGTCTTCACGTCGTCTTCGACTCCAGCAACCCATGAACGCTGGATTCTGACTCGCAGATCATCCCAGTCAAAGTCGCCCCACTTCAAGCCCAGGGTCTCGCTCACGCGGAGTCCGAGACAGGCGGTCACGATGCACATTGTCCGAAAAGGCTCGGACACGTGCTCGATGAATTGGCGAAATTCCTCGATAGTTAGTGTCCGAGGTTCGCGCTCACGCTTGGACGAACCCTTGATGTGAACGAGGTTCATGGGGTTGATTTGAAATGGGATCAGCTCCCACCGCATCGCCCAGTTAAACAGAACGTGCATCATGCTGCGCACGTGCCCTCTGCTCTTCGGGGCAAGGCTGAGACTTTCGATCCACTTCTCAACTGGTAGAGGCTTCACTTTCGCGAGAGTAACATTTGCCCACTGAGGCTTAATGTGATTCTTGATCCATGATCGATACCGGCTCTGAGTCACACGTCTCTTGGGAATTGCCTCTCGAAGGTAACGGTCTATGACCGCGCCGAAAGTTATCTCCTCGGCTGGATTTGGATCGTTGATTGATAAACGAAGTCCTTCAGCGGCCTTCCAGGCTTCGGCTTCCGAGGGATACTTCTGTACGCTTCCCACAATCACCGAGTTTTCCTTCCGCTTCCCGTTTGGTATCCGGGACCTATAGACCCAAACCCAAACATCTGGACCTCGCTTGCGGGGTTTCCTACGTAACCATCCGAACTGATACCGTGTCCGCTTGAACATTTCGCATTGCCTCCTAATTCGAGCGGCACGGATGGCAGGACGAATTTAACTGAGATCGCAGCCAAGAGTCCAGTTCAGATGCGCGGAAAAACCAGTGACCTCCGATCCGATAGCAGGGCAAACCTCCCTGGCGCGCATAGCGTTGCAGGGTTTTGACGTGAATGTTGCCCAGCAACTTGGCAGCTTCTTCGCTATCCAACAGGGGTTCAAATTCAATCGCTGCCTCAGCCATAAAGCCTCCTAACAAGGGACATCAATCCGCGATCACAGTTCCCCGTCCGCGAGTTGCCGGAAATACGATTTGCTCGGGTCGTTGTAATAGGGCTTGAGGTAGCAAAACATCGGTGGCATCGGATTGATGCCATCGTACGCGATGGTGATGGACTGTGCGTTTCGCAGCTCAGTGAACGTCTTCGTATCGAAGCGGAAATCACTTTGCTGGATGTAGCTCTTCGAGGTCGTGATGTTGGCCCTGTTCGAGAGGGCTTTCCCGGTCACAAAACTGACGCGCGTATCGTGGCCGGTCTCCGAGAGGTTGTATGCAACCTTGAGTTGATCTTCCCGCCCGCAAAGCTCGCTGGCCGTTTTCGCTGAGAAGTCATCTGACAACGCGAGAAAAATCTTCGTCCGAAACGTCTGCAAAAGCGTGCGCCAGGTCTCGCCAGGAAGCGTCGATCTGAGCGAGCTAATGCTCTGCGTTGCGACAATCGAGATGCACTTCGGCTGGCGCGACAGGCTGAAGAACTTTTCATCCCCGGTCGGCTCGTTCTCCCCAACGGTCGCGAAATGCTGGTACTCATCACACAGAAATAGCACCTGCCGGAAATACTGCTCGCGATGGGCCTCGATCTGGGGTACCCGATTCAAAACGGCCCGCTCGAAATCGAGTTTCATCATCACGCCGATGGCCTTCGCCAAGCCGGGGTTCATGCTGATCGGAAAATTAAGCGCACAGACCTTGCCGTTTTCAATGAGCCAGGAGAATGAAGGCAGGGGTCTGCCGTATTTGAAATCGGCGTTAGCTTGAGGGTCGAAGCATTCCTTAGGAGGGCAGAAAACTCGCTTCACTTTCGGGTTGTCGTCGAAGAGCGAAAGGAATACCGAAATTCCCTCGACAATCGAGGTCCTCAGCTTGGGCTCAATCCGTTGCCAGTCATTGTGAAACCAGCGCTTCACAGCTTCCAGTTTGGCTCTCTTATCCGGGTCGGCTTTTTCGGGTGCCGCAACGGTCTTCTTCTGATACTCGATCCCGTGCTTCTTGAGGTGTCTTTCGATCTCGGGCGTAGCTTCGGCTCGATATAGTTCCTTCTCTTTGCTCTCGTCCGGGACGAAATTGATGTCGAGAAGAGATTCGACATGTTCTTGGTAAACGGCTTTCGGAATCAGAATGAAATGCCGGTCGAGAAGCATCTCTTCCGCCTGCTTGATTCTCTGCTCAAGCACTTCCGGCGAGATAGCGCAGTAATACACGTCGAATAGGGTCACGTAATCGAAGGCCACTTTATGAAGCAGGATGATGAACTTCACGAGGTTCGTGTAGGCTTGCTGCCAGAAGGGTTCTTTCCCTTTGCCGAAGAGGTTGTTCAAGAGTGATGCGATGTTGTAGGCCAGCGCGTAGGCGTCGAGGTCATTGTGCAAGGGGTTGTAGCGGTACTCCGAATCAAGGCTGACTTCGACATAATCCTCTTCCCTCCTGTGTCTCTGGAGAATTCCGCGCACCTTGTGGCAGAAGTCGCCTTTCACTTCGAGCATCAACCCTCCGATCCGCTTGGCCCGGTCGTGTGCCTGATACGCGAGGATCTGGTCCGCAAACGGATACATACAGCAGCTCGTTTTGCCGGTCCCAACCGCACCGAGAATGGCAATGCCCGTATAGAGACCCCTCTCAGGAATCACAAGCCATTTGGGATTCGGAGAAGGCGTCGGTTTGCGAGGGTTGTGAACCTCGCCAGCGACAAGGAAGAGCTGGTCGCGCTTGCGCGGTTCGGGGTAACGCGGCAGGCGTCCTGGCTTATCGGGCCGCCGCAGTTTCAGCGTGAAGATGTAGACGCCCGAAAGAACCACGGAATAGGCCAGCCAAGGGGTTGCGTAGAGCATCGCGAGTGTGAGGTATTTGAAACTGAGATACGCCTCCGGTGCGCGCAGAAAAATCACCCGCAGAAAGATGTTCGACTCAGGGAACGGGTACAGGTAGAAGAGCGTGAGCCCAGTTGCAATCGCCAGCACGCCAGCAATGGAATGCCGATATTCGAGAATGTCGGTCATTAAACACCTGCCTTTCGAGCCGCCAGAGATGGCGTCTCGGCACTGGTCCGCTGGCTCTTCCAGCGTTTGTAATCTCGGTCTTTTGAGAGCATCTTTTTCAGCACTGAATTGACGACATGATCCGGTCGGCTTTCGATGAACTTTGCATAGTCGTCGAGCAGTTCATTGACAGGTTGTTCGAGACGGATTTCGCGCTTCACGATGGTTGGTTCCCTCTGAACGATTGGCATTGGTTTCTTCCTCCTCTTTTTCTCCTTGTGGCGACGGGGCGAAGACATGCGGCGCGATTACCAGCGCCGATGGGCGGGAGCGACCCCACGGGTCACTTTGCAGGCCGAAGGGCCGAAAAGTGGGGTCGCTCCCGCCCAAGTACGTGTCTTTGCCCCGTCGCATTTCTTGCTCCCCGCCGCTTCATCTCTTTGGCCTTTCTAGGCTTCGCCGGCCCTCAAGCTGAAACGCGAACAGAACCCCTTCCCCGAACGGCGGTTTCCTGTACCGTTCAGGCAGCTTCATCGTCTTTCGCTCGAAAATCGGGCTGCTTTGGTACCAAATACGTGTCGAAGTAAACCTTCCGCTCTTGAGTCCTCGCCGGAAACTCGGCCCGGATTTCGGCTTCCGTGATTTGTGCCGCCTTCCAGTTTCTTAGTAGCGTCTCGAATCGCTCTCCCTTGAATCTCTGTTTCGCCTGATTCAGAAATAGGAGGTCGCTTTTGGCGAGCGACCTGAATTCAGGTGTCTCCCAAATGGTCTGCGTTTTGAAATACCGAATGAGGTCCGTAGCGATGTCGGATTCGAGCGGAACCTTCACAAGAGATTTGAACAATTCCGTGGCCTTTTCGAAGTGCACTGGAGCGTTCGAAATGTAGAGGAACCTGAAGCTCGAAAGCTCACGGAACAGTGGCTGGTACTGGACCAAATGCGTAACAAATCCAGTCAGGTTTTCGAGGCCCTGATCGACGTAGGAAAAGGTGACCACAGGGGGAGCACCAGAGGCGGGAGAACAGAGAAACAATGGGAACCTGTCCACGAAGTACCGGAGCGTTGGCTGGCTCTTCGGCCCGCCAAGGTAAAGCTTCACCGGAAGGCACTGCTTCTGGATGCGGAGTTCCTCGGTGAAATAGGCGACCTTTTCGGGTTCGGTTTCGAGGTACTGATACCCCTGGTTAGCAAAAATGAAATCGAGGCTCAGAAGCCTGGTCTTGATGGCCTCCAGCCGATGCCTGCGGCGATTGCGGAGATTCTCGCGGCCAATCTGCGCGTACAGCTTTCGGGAATAGAGATGGTAGACGCATCCGTTCCGCCGATATTCCCGCATCGTGGCATGGCCCTGGGTAATGAGCTTTTGCGTCAGCGAGTGCGTGCGATAGCCGCGCTTGGCTCCCACGAAATTGAGGAATTGACGCGCGAGGAAATAACCGGAATGAGTCGCCACAAGGAATAGGAACCGAGCCTCGTCCTCGGTGTATCCGAAAGCCTTGAGCGCGTCGATCTGATGCTGAGGAATCGTCATAGCGAAAAAATCTCCGCAGTCAGTTCCCGGTCATTCAAGATTCGGTGCACGCGAGATGCATCGTCTCCATGGCTGTACATCGTGAATCCCGCGCGGGCTTTGTCGGCGAGCTGCTGGGGCCGGTAGTCCCCGGTCGTCAACTCCAGATTCACGCGCGCAATTCCCTGTTCCGGCATCTCGTATTCGATCTGCAAATCGGGCACAGGAATGCGGCCATGAACGGCGCGCAATCCATGCCGCTCCGCCACCTCTTGTTTCCTGGCAGGATCATCCTTTTCGCGGCCCAGCCGCATGAGGTCGCGGTTCACTTTTTTCTTCAATTCGTAATCCAGAACAACTCGGCGCACCCTGCCGCCGCGCGCCTCAATCCGAGAGGATTCCTTCTGATAGAGGCGATAAAGTTCGCTGTCGTGTTTGGCCTCTTTGGGCTTCACGAAACCGGAGTAGATTTCCTGCCCTCTCGCCACTCGGTCCGACTTCAGCAAGAGATTCCGGCCCGTCTTCGTCAGCGTGTACATTCTGGTCGTCTTGCTAAGAGAGACTTCGACTCGCTTCTCCTCGACCAATCCCTGCCGAATCAGGTTCGTTGTTTCCTGTTCCATGCGCCCTTTGTCGCCGTCGTATCCGAAGCGCGCAAGATCATCGGCTGCGATGACGCGGAACTTGCCCAGATCGGTGAGGGTTTGCGCTTCGGACTCGCGTAAGTCATAGGCCGGGTAGCGGTCGTAAAGAACGGTGCGAGCCTCCTTCGGCGGGACTTCCCTGGGGCGACTCTCTTGGACTTCCGGCAACCGCGACAGAGCCCTGTCTTCATCCCGCTGCCTTGAGTCGTGAGCGGGCGCGCTTCGGCGCGATTCTTGGGACTTCTCGCGAACCTCTCTGACAGCCTCGCGGAAGTCGTCCAAATCGGGGCTGAAATCGCGCGCCATTTCAGAAGGGCTCCTCGTCCGTGTTGGGGCGCGGCACATGGACGTGATCGCGATTCGCCTGCGTGTCCACGTGCCACAATTTGCGGCCTGTGTCTTTGAGGAAACACTTTCGCCCGATCAGATAGACCGCAGCGAATACATTCAGGAGTAAGAATCCAAACCACGCCAAGATGATGTTGCCGTAAAAGTGAAACAGAACGGCCCGGTAGTGAGCGAGAAACTTCAGCTCTCCCATGAGCCAAAACAGATAACCAAGCAGAATGGCGATCGCCACAAGCAGTGCATTTGCGACCATATTTCCTCCTCCATTCAGGGGACGGATTTGGGAAGAACTCCCGGAGGGTGTGAGGAGCCGTGCGGGTCAGCAAGGCACACCTCGACCCAATCTCCAAACAGGAGGTTCATCCCTTCGCGGGAGGCTGGTTGTCGGTCAGCCCAACGCGACGCCCGGCGGCTCACCGAAGTGGGACGGCTCTGCTGGGCGTATGGGGAAATTACCGGCGAGAATTCCCCTCATATCTACAGAGGGGATTTCTTGAAGAAGTGTCTCCGGGTTCTTCTCGATTGGTCGGCTCTGGACGGAAAACCCTCAAAGCGTGGAACTTCTAAGCGAACATACTGTCCACTTCGGCAAGTATGTCTTCCTTTTCATGGTAGGTGATGTGTAGTCTTACGGCCCAAATGTTCTTCAACCGAAGCGCCCGAAAAAGCAGAAATGCGGTGACGGTCTCCCCCAAAAATGTGAGGCGTGATTTCTTCTGCTGCTCGCTCTCAGCGAGCCTTATTCCTTCGATGTACTGCTGCGGGTCTGTTTTTAGCGCGTCGCGGATCGCGCGCAAGGCCTTGCTGTAGTGCAGCCGGGCCGCATGATCCGACATGACTACATCATAGGAAATCTCATCCCACGAACGGCCCTCGATCCGCCCCCAAATGATCGCCCGCGTCTTCCTATCGCACATGCTCAGAACCTGCTTCAAGATAAGCTTGGTCTCAACTCTGGCCTCGATGTTCATTGTTTCGCCGAGGCGTAGATCGTCCTCAAGGGCTTTTTGCAGTCGCACCTCGCTTCGCTCCTCCTCGCCGATTCTCCGCAAGAACGCGCGATAGAGGTAAGCGCGCATATCTCGGATGGGGGAAATTCGTGCGGTCTCCTGCGCGCGAACCACTTCCGAGACCGTTGCGGCGGCCTCCTCCAAAAGGTTCATGGCAACGCACGGATCGCCGATGAAGTTTTCGGCATAGGCAAGGGCTTGCGGAGCCATCTCCTGCGCGACGGAAAGAACACACGGTTCGATGGGCCTGCCGAGGCGGTCAACAGCGTTCAACAGAAGCGGCTGAGTTCGAGGCATATATTTGACGGTCATACATCCCCCATCTTTCGTCTCCGTCTCGGGAAGCTCTTTACCAGGTATAGCGCGGGGTACGTCTCTTCTCAATTGGCGCACCGCCCCCTATATATAGAACGCAAATGGGAAGAAAAGGTTTCCTGAGGGAACAAAGAGGAAGGCCATATCCGGCAAGCCATCCCACTCGGTTGCCCTTTCCCCTGTTGTAATGTACGGTAAATTACCGTACAATTGCAGTGGTGAGGATATTATGGCGTTCGTGCTAAAGCGACAGCGCAGGGAGATCAGGAAGATCGAGCGAGTCGAAGCTCGACTCAATCCCGAGCAAAAGCGCCGCATCGAATATGCGGCCAGTCTCAAAGGCAGCTCAATTTCCGATTTTATGGTTTCTAGTGCTGACGATGCTGCTGTACGCGCTATCGAACAGCATGAAGTATGGACCCTAACCGACCGGGATCGTGAGGTGTTCGTGAAGGCGTTACTGCATCCGCCAGCCCCGAGCCCGCGAATGAAGGCTGCCGCTCGGCGCTACAGAAGCCGAGTGAGTGCTTCGTGAATCGAGAGCGAGACACTGTTCAATATCGAATCGAGCCGCTCGCAGACAAGCATAATCGAGCGGCTTTTTCATGTGGAGTGGAGGCGCTAGACCGATATTTGCAAAGACAAGCTGGGCAAGATGTCACCAAGCATGTAGCCGCTGCCTTTGTCATCACACCGGATGGAGAGACTATCGCCGGTTTCTATACGTTGTCAGCCCACGTCCTAAACCTCGGTGATCTCCCTGACAACGTCGCAAAAAAACTTCCTCGCTACCCCAACGTTCCCGCAACTCTGCTCGGCAGACTGGCGGCTAGCATAGACTTCCGTGGCCGGGGCATCGGCGAACTATTGCTGCTCGATGCATTCAAGCGTGTGTTGGCGAATACTCAGGAGGTTGGGTCAGCCGTCTTGGTTGTCGACGCGAAGGATGAAAGGGCGCGAGAGTTCTATTTGCGTCACGATTTTATCCCCCTGCCCTCGCAGTCGAACCGTTTTTTTTATACCGTCAAAACGATTGAGAAACTTTTTGAATCAAAGGAGGGGCGCGAAAGAGACTAACCTCGTCGGACTTTCATGTTCCGAGACGAGGAGACGGGAGATACACAGAAGAACACTTCGAGAAAGCAAAGTGGCGGCTCAAAGCGGTGAAGGCGCGTTTAGCAGATGAGAAGAAACGTGAAAAGCGCAGCTAGCAAACCTACGCATGTAACGCGGGGAAGCGTAATTGACGATCTTGGTTTTTCGCCAGAGCAAGCAACGGCTCTCAAGTTCAAGGCCAAGCTGTATCAGGCAATCCTGAAGTATTCGGAGAAGTGCTCACAGAAGGAACTGCAAGTGATTCTCGGAGAACCTCAGCCGCGTGTCAGCGAATTGCTCAACGGGAAGATTGCGAACAAGAGCGTCGACAAACTGCTTTATTACGCAGGACGCCTGGGGATTGAGGCAAAAGCCAAATTTGCACAGACCCACTAAAGAGTCGTTGAAAAAGGGCTTGTGATGGCCGACACGACAGCCTAGCCTCCGCCCTCAGGAGGCAGAGGCTTATCTAGCGTGATGGCAGCAATGATCTCCATAGCCGTGCGCTGTACAAGTTCGAGGCTCTCAAGCAGCACAGCGGCGTCACCGTTCCACATGGAGATGTAGTCCGCACTCGCTGTACCGGTTTCAAGAGCAATAGCTTGGCAAACCACAAACGCTACCGCCTCGGCTTCCGTTTCCCGGATGCGCTTCGTTGTACCCGCGCGGCGGTCGGCGCGGTGAAGCCGTTCGTGTGCTATTTCATGCGCCAGCGTCGCCACGGTTTCAGCCGGTGCCTGGCCGGGCAGCAACTTGATCTTTCCGCCTTCTGAGATGCCCTTCGCCGGTGCGATGTCCGCTGAATACTCCAACGTGATGCCTTGCTCCCGAACGAATTGTTCGAGCCGCTCACAATAGCTACCGGGATCGCCATTCACGCTGCCAATTTCCGGCAACGGAGCACCATCCGTTTGGGTCACGTCGAAAACGTAGACAGCGCGAAAGCCCACTGCCGGGCGCAATTCATCGTCGCTCACGCGCTCATCGACTTCTTCTGGGAGGCGTCTGAAAATGGGAGCGAGGATCATGATTCCCTTTTCGCCTTTCTTGACGTATCGGCCCAGAGAGCGCCATGTCTGATAGCCTGCGACATGCGTCGCCTGCGGGCACGCCCTTGCGATGAGAAGAACATTGCAGAGGCTATACTTGCGGAACCTGGCGACCGCCGCGAGATAGTTCGTCAAGGCTTCGCTGCGACCGGAATTGAGCGCCGCGACTAGCTTCTCGATTGCCTTGCTTGTGATTTGTTTGATTTGTTCTGATTTCATTTTCTTGTCCTTTCGGTGAGTTGAGATTCGGTTCCTTCAACCAGACACAGGAACCGAATCGAAACGCACTCACCGGAAGGACAAAGAGGAAGTGAAGTAGTATTTGCGGCTGGAGCGGGTCGCAATGGGCGTGACAGGCCGCCGTTCACCTGGCGCGATCATTGCTAGCGGAAGCCGCGCATGTCTGTCCAGACGATCGAGCGGTGCGGAAGGACAGGCTGCAGGGAGAAACACGCTGATCTCGTTCAACGAGGCGGGCGAGTAAACTACACGCGGGATACTCATTTCTGAATTAGTAGATTGACAAATATCGCGGGCGTGCCGGGCCGAGGCAATTGGACCTTGGTGACTATGGCCGGCGGGAAGGCTGCGTCATGACTCGCAAGGCGCGAACCGACACGCAGAACCGATGAGCAAGATGCTGGCAGAGCTGTTGACCGAGGTTACTCTCAACGAACTCGCGGGCGAGCGTGCATTCGAGCGAGGCTCGGATTACTTTGCGGGCGGGCAAGTCGTTGGCCTGAAGGAAGAGAACGGCGCAATTATGGCTAGCGTGCGCGGCACGTATTACTACCGCGTGAAGCTCTGGACCGAGGATGGAGACCTCGCTTTCGAATGCAACTGCCCGGTCGGACGAGACCGCGTCTTCTGCAAGCATTGCGTCGCGGTGGGCTTGGCCTGGCTCGACCGTCGGAAACAAAAGGGCGGCGTTTCCAAGCAGGGGACGAAACGTGATGTGACTGACGAAGAAATTCGCGCACATTTGATGGCGCAAGACAAGAATGCGCTAGTCGAACTGTTGATGCACTATGCGGACTGGGACTCCGAGTTCCGCGACCGGCTGGTTCTGGCGACGGCGCAGAAAGGCGCGAAGTCCCCCGATCTGGCGGCGTTTCGCGCCGTAATTGATAAGGCGATCCGTCATCGCGGCTCTGTGGCTTACGCGCGGATGCCGGAATACGCGCGCGGCATCGAGGCCGTCGTGGACTCCCTGGATAATTTGCTGAAGCGCGATCACGGCGCCGAAGTGCGTGAGCTGACCGAGTGTGCGCTCAAGCAAATGGAATCCGCGATGAACCATGTGGATGACTCGGATGGTTTCATGGGCGGAATCTTGGAGCGGTTTCAGGAATTGCATCTTGCCGCCTGCCGTGTGACGAAACCTGATCCCTCGGCGCTCGCGAAAGTTCTCTTTGAGTGGGAAACAAGCAGCGACTGGGAAATCTTTCTGGGCGCTGCGGAAACCTATGCGGACGTGCTGGGCAACGCCGGGCTGGCGCAGTACCGCAAACTCGCCGAAGCAAAGTGGGCAAAAGTGCCTCCCCTGGCTCCGGGGGAAAAGGACCCGGAACGCTATGGCGGACGCTGGCGAATCACTCACATGATGGAGACTCTTGCAAAGCAAAAGGGTGATGCCAAGGCGCTCGTGGCCGCAAAATCGCGCGACCTGTCCGAAGCTTTTAGCTTTCTGGAGATCGCGCAAATATACAAAGCGGCAGGCAACGATGAGGCCGCACTTGAATGGGCGGAGCGAGGCACACGGGCGTTCCCAGTCAATACGGACGGCCGGTTGCGCGAGTTCCTCATTGAGGAATACCACAGGCGAAAGCGACACAGCGAAGCCATCGCGATTGCCTGGACGAGTTTCCTTGAGCGGCCCGGCCTCGATGCCTATCAGGGCCTGCACCACAGCGCCCTCCGTGCGAACCAATGGCCCGAATGGCGCGAAAAGGCCTTGGCGCTGTTGCGCGAGGGAATCGCAGCGAAAAAGAAGCAGTCGTCAAAAAGCGCCTGGGGCCCGCCCCTTCGTGCCGATCATTCACATCTTGTTGAGATTTATCTTTGTGAGGACGATGTCGAAGCCGCGTGGAACGAGGCGAAGGTCGGAGGTTGTCATGGTGGCCTCTGGTTTCAGCTCGCCGAAGCGCGAGCAAAAGACCATCCCGAGGATGCCATCTCCGTCTACACGTCGCTGCTCAAGCCTGCGCTGCAAGATGCGCAGCAACAAGCCTATGAAGATGCGGTCGAAATCCTCCGGAAGGTCCGGAACTTGATGGTGCGGATCGGCAAAGAGCGCGAGTTTTCTTCCCTCGCCCAATCCGTCCGCGCACAGTACAAGCCCCGCCGGAATTTCATGAAACTCCTCGACGCCGAGGGATGGTAATTCCGCGTTTCGAGTACTTGTCGCGGACGGCAACAGAGGAATACCGGAAATTCGCGTGTCCATCGATGAGAAACCCGTCAGGCGGTGCGCCCGCGGCGACGGCCACCGGGCGATCTCCTTCTCGCGTGTCCATCGATGAGAAACCCGTCAGGCGGTGCGCCTGGCCACCTGGAAGGGGGCGGCTACCGAATAGGCCGTGTCCATCGATGAGAAACCCGTCAGGCGGTGCGCCATGCGATTGGTAACATAACGCAGTCGTTAGCCACTGTGTCCATCGATGAGAAACCCGTCAAGCGGTGCGCCCCCAGCCACTAAAATGGGTTGGTGCGCTAATCATATGTGTCCATCGATGAGAAACCCGTCAAGCGGTGCGCCGGCCCGAAAGGCGGCGCCATCGCAGGCGCCATCGCAGTGTCCATCGATGAGAAACCCGTCAAGCGGTGCGCCCTCCAGCGCACCCGCCGCGCTTCCAAGCAATCCGCGCGTGTCCATCGATGAGAAACCCGTCAAGCGGTGCGCCCTCCTCGCCAGCGCGCGTAACTTGCGCAATAGGCGGCGTGTCCATCGATGAGAAACCCGTCAAGCGGTGCGCCGAGTGTTTCCGGACGCCGGCGTGAGTGCGAGATTAAGTGTCCATCGATGAGAAACCCGTCAAGCGGTGCGCCGCCCGACGAGCACACAGCCGTCGGTGTCTTTGACGTGTCCATCGATGAGAAACCCGTCAAGCGGTGCGCCGCCGGCGCGTGCACGAGCTCGCGCCGGGTCCCGAGTGTCCATCGATGAGAAACCCGTCAAGCGGTGCGCCTCCGGCATCCGTCGCCCAATAGCCCACGCCCTTAGTGGTGTCCATCGATGAGAAACCCGTCAAGCGGTGCGCCGTCGGCCGCTTGGGTCAAGGTGGAACCAAATCCTGTGGTGTCCATCGATGAGAAACCCGTCAAGCGGTGCGCCGCGACAATAGGAGTGCCATTCATTCATTGCCCACCGTGTCCATCGATGAGAAACCCGTCAAGCGGTGCGCCAGTCACGCCGCGAAGTAACTGAAAACCGGATAGTTGCGGCTGTGCCCACGAGCACCTGCCCGACCGGTATCCTCTGAACGGGCATTCTCAACACGGAGAGTTCTCCATCTTGCTCGTTTTGAACGAGTTTCTGCAACGCGAGCACCTCCCGTACCCCCTTCCACCACCTTCGCACTCGTGGACACATTTCCCTCAAAATGGGGCGATCTATCTGACGTTTTTCTCATTGATGCCGAGTGCCAAGCCCATCGAAGGGGAAGACACATACTCGGTGTTGCACTGCCCTGTAGGTCAGTACGCCGAATCTAGCACCTGCTCGACCTTAGTTCAAGCGTCTATTGTGCTCGTGTCTGGTACAAGGCCGTTGAACACACGAAGGGTGGTGATCACGCGGGACCGCACTCCGTTCCAATATTTGCTCGTCTCCGACCACTTGTTGTCACAATCCGGGAATGGACGAGAGGAGGGATCGCGCCATGCGTTTACATAATCGCGCTTCGCCTCTGAGACTTCGACAAACTTCGGCATCAGGCCAAAACATACCGCACCACTCACTTTATCCTTGGCGGGCTTCCCGTCATTTGCACCGCATGGCACGTACCACCATTTGGCTGGAAAGTCCGGGTCGAGCAAAGCCCGCAGGCCGATGTTCGCAGCGGCATTAAGATCAGCCTGAAGTGCGCGAAAGGACCTGCATCTGGAACATGGCCGATGGCCATTGGCGGCACAAGACCATGGTATGGCAGTGACAAAGAGATTGCCGCCTTTCCGAGGAAGTCGAATGGGATTAGCGGACTTCACTTTCCTTTCGTAGTCAGTTCTCAGTGCTTCAGGCACTTTCTGGCATTCGGGCCAGCGTTCGTCAAGAGCCACGAGCATTTGGTGCTCGGCGTCGTAAGGGTGCTCACGCGCAGGTTTGGCTTTGCGGTTGTACGCGCTCTTGACCCTCTTGCGCCACCAAGGTGCCGTCAGGAACTCTTCGACGCGCACGTCGTCACAGCGAACACCTGGCAGACCAGTGCGGCTGCATTGTCGACTCGTGTAGTTGGGTACGACCTCTCGAAGGTGCAAGTCGTGGAGTTGGCACGCCTCCTCCAAGAACTTTCGAACCTTGTTAGCAGACCAGTTCATGAGAGCACGATTCTCGCGGCGTGTTTGAAGTTCATCGGGACGGTAATTACGAAGGGCTTCGATGACAACGGCGTGGCAAGGCTTGTACTTGGGCGACTGTTCCTCAACCCAAACATATTTCTTTTTGGCCTCGCGCGTGCCATCGGGCGTTCGTTGCCAGACCTCCGCGTGCTTCCAATGCCCACCCATGCCGAGCCCCGCAGCGACGATCCGACTAGCAATCTGCTTAGTACGCTGCTCGCGCATTCTCTCCATCGCGACGCGGATCGACTCTGCAACTCCGGTATTACTTTCTCCTTTTTCTGGAGCGCCACGTGGATTCTGAGGCCTGGCACGCATGGCGAACGCTTTCTGCACCTGGTAAAGGGACCGCATGGTGCCAATCCGCGTGAGTGATAGACCGCCGACGTTTCGTGTCCACAGCTTCGAGGTCACACCAGGGAGATGCCAGCCCATGATCCAATCGGTGAATAAACGGAGGTCAGCGTGCCAGCCTGACGTTTGTCGCTTCGCTTTTGTGATGCCACCTTTCTTGTCGTGTTCGTAGTCGGATTCGTCACGCTCAAGACCGTCGTCGTCCTCCCACCGGTTCTTCCAAGCGGTGTGCATGGCGGCGCGGTCTGTTTCCGCCAAGACCTTAGCTAGGGGCTTCAAGCGCTCGCGCAGTACGTCGTCATCCTTTCGCTTCTCCAGACGGGTGCGATCATCATCAGCAGCGGCACCAGAGGTTGGGTTCTCAATTCGCGACCCAACGGAGAGTGCGGATACGTGGACGTTCCAGAGTTCACGGGCTTTCACGTCATTCCATTTACCCTCCGATGCAAGCGCATGCCAGTCGAAGAGTATCTCGGTCAGCAGTTTGACGTGTGTCTCGTCGCCTTGCTGAAATGGAATCTCTTTGCCGCCGATCCCAAATACGGAATGCGTCTGCGGGTCGAGGGCATGGGCAATCCTAGCCCGCCGTCCGTGTCTCTCAAGCCCGAGTCTTGCGATCTGGACGGTGCGGGCCATGAGCTCATCGATGCGACGGGGAAGCTTGAGGTCCGCATTTTCAAAACCAACACGACGGGCGAACCGTTCGACCATCTCCATCTCGATATCTTGCGACGCTGCTCGCGCCGGTAATTCCTCGCCCTGAAGTTTGATAAGGAACTGGCGCTCCAGCCGCGCCCACGGCGCGGGATGGGCACCGTCCGTCAGCTTGCCAGTCTTGTTGTCGCGCAAAAAATCCTCGCCGATGCGGCGATAGAGCGTTGTGGGCCGAAAGCTGTCGCGACCCTCCGCCTGGGCTTTTCTGCTCGCCCCCTTACTTCTCTCCCCCGGTCCCGCAATGGTCGTGTACAGATCCGTGACCGTTACATCGAAACCGGGCTTCGCGCGAGCAGCGTTGCATTCATTCCTGAATTCCTCTGTGCTGAGTGCCTCCCAGACCGCACAAGCCGCAGCAAATCGTTGGCCAAGGTCAACGGAGAGAATCCGCAAGCCTGGCAAGCGCGACAGGATGAGCTTGGCACTGCCTTGTCGTTTCTGCCTCTCATTCACTTCCGCCGGTGGGAACTTTTTCCATTTCAACTTCGCACGAAGTTTTCCCCATGGGCCTTCCGCAACCGCGAGGCTCGGCGCAAATGTGACGAACCAGCGCAGGCGCTTGAGCGCAAGTCCTCCGTCCAGCCACTGTTTCCTATCTTCATCCCAAGCCCTTTCCATTTCTGACAGGGCGTCCCTAGCCACTTGAAGTCTGGCGTTCCATCCCTTCGCATCCTCCGAGAACGGATAGGCTGGGCGATAGTGGCGCATCTCACCATCGCGTGCTGTCGCGGGTAGACCTGCTACGGCAACACCCAGCCGGTCGGCTCGCGGAATCTCCTCCACATAAATTGTGTCCCCGCCCAAGTCCCTCCACAACCGTTTGGAACTCCAGCGAAACGCAGTTGGCAGCGTCTGGTTTTTCCCCCAGTCCGGCAATAGCAGCCAGAGACGGTGACTGCCATCTGTTTCTCCGCTCTGTTCGGGTTTACTGGGCCGAGTCCTCGGATTCCACGCGTACCAGACCTTAGGCTTGGAGGTACCCCCGAATTCACACCACGTCGGATTGTGAAATGGGTCGGGCTGGCAGAAACGTGGAATCTTGAGTCGGCCCTGGTCATACTCGGCTTGGCGGAATTTGACCCATTCCTTCAGTATCTCGGAGCTTGGGGAACCATCAGGTGCGTGCCAGACAGCTTCGGCTAAGGTGTCGCGAGCCAGATCGTAATACAGATTGGCGTCGCCAAACTTCTCACTCCGAGCCTGCATTTCGGCGGTTTGCTTATCGCGATCTTCGCCCGTCGTCGTGTCCTTCCACGACGCAATGACCTCGTCGCATTCGGCGATGGCCCGCCTCGTGATGCGGTAACCGGCTATCGCGCCGGACGTTTCGCCACGCACTTGCTCGTAATTCCGAAGCCAGTTCTGAGCCTTTTGTGTTAGGTCGAGCAACCTGAGCCGATCCAGAACTGCATCTCGCCGTACCGTAGCCTTGTGTCTCTCGACCTCATTTCGTTTAATCCAAGACTGTGTTTGACTCATTCGTCGTGCGACAATCGCGAACATGAGTCGTTTGAATTCGGTTGCAGACTTATCGGTACTGTTCAAACCAGAAACCTCGCTCAAACGTCGTGCAATCGAGACCGCCCAGGCGGGATTGAAAACGCGATCGTTATCCTTCTCGCTCTCCTTTATCTCGTCACATGCGGCTAATAAATCCAACGCATTGACCTGTACCTTTTTCGTGTCAGGCAGCTCACCCGCAACGGACTTTACGTACCTTGTTTCTGCCTGTTGTCGCGGCTTGCCGTCTTCGTCATTTGACTGGGGCCACATCCCAAGCGAAACAAGGAGCTTTCGGTATCGCTTCGCAACCGCTGTTGGAGCCCCCGAAGAGGTCACCTCCGGTGGGTAGGGATTGGAGCTCACGGTGTCAAAGGGAGGCAAACCGTTTTCTTGTCGCCACTGAATTATTTGGTCTCGGATAGGGCAACAACGATCTCTTGATCGTAGGAACGTTGCTAACTTCGCAGAGATAGTTTGTTTACCTTTGGACCTAGCTACCTTTTTTACCGAATCGCCACCAAAAAGATCACTATATACTCCCCGCGAAGCGTTGCTCGGGTTCTGTTGCTCTCCGACCAATTCTCCCTTTTCGACTTCATCGTTTGGCTCGGCTTCCTCGCTATCTTCTAAGTCAACATTGCCATCAATTGCCTTGTCCTCTGGCAGCGCTAGATTCACGAAATCTGACCCGCACATATTGAAAAGGATTATTCTCGCCTGCTCGGCCATCTCATTGGCACAGCTAGGATGCTCCTCCTGCCACTTCCGGAATGCGGCAGCTCGATTGACCCATACTGCATCAGGCCTTATTCTCGCTGTCAACGCACCGATGCAATCGCGAATCCATTCTTTCTGTAGCGTGTCATCTCTCACAGCTTTTGTTGTGAGCACTTCGCGCAGCAAGGAACTTGCTTCGTCATCCGACAAAGTTTGACCCGGTTGAACTTGCGGGAGGCGGAACTTATGAGTGGTGGCGCTTCGCTTGTCTTCGACGGATAACCAGCCGAGCGCGAGCATGCGGCGACGTCCGCGTCTGACGTATTCCCAACGGCCTTCAGCCACCGTTGGATCACGCAAGTCAGCCAAATCAGGAGAGAGTCCTCCCCGAAGATTGAGGTACAGCTCTCCAAATTCTGCCGCGCCACGGCACACAGCGTAGTGAGTTCTGAACAAACGATCCCAAAGGGGTAGCCACTCTGCAACACCGGTCGGCGCTGCTAATCTCAGTGTGTACGACCGAGTTTGCGTTCTAACCCTCTTCGGCACTTCATTCGCCTCTTAAAGAGCATGTATCAAATGCGCTTGCATGCCGCGTTGCCCCTACCGGTGAAGTATCAGCCTTATATCACGATCGTGCGGGCACCGACCGAAGGAACTGATTGGCCGAGAATGGTTGCAGCTTCGCGGGAGGCATGCTCGTCCTCTCCGAGGTCGAGGATGAGAGTCTTGTCGAGCTTGAGATTCATTTCGGCTTCGAGTGCAGTCTGCATGCGGACACGGTCAATGGCCTTGAGGACGCAGAAGAAAACCGAGTATTGCCATGACTCGCCAAATCCCTTCATCACCTTGTGCACACGTCGCAGACGCTTCGGCTCCCGGATGTCGTAGCACACAAGATAACAGCGGCGCACAGGATTCCTCCAAACTCAGCGAGTCGTTAGAAATACCAGCGTCTCCACTTCACCCACGCACCACGCAGCGATCATTCGAGCGTGCAACGCGAGCATTCGGCGGTAGCTCAGCTTGTACCCAAAGGCAGGGTGCGTAACTTCCGTGTCCATTCTTCGTGCGTATGCCTCGAAGAATGCCTTCCTGCCTGCATCGGTGAAGGTGCAACCGGCTGATGTCCGTAGAAAATGCCCCTCAGCCAACTCACCACGATTGAACGCCGCTATTGCAATCGAATCCGCTATCAACGGGCGAAATGGCTCCATCAAGTCCAGCGCCAACGCTGGCCGACCCGGCCTTGAAACATGAAACGCACCAATAGACGGCTCTAGCCGAGCGACGCGCAGCGCGGCGACACATTCGTGCGTAAGCATCGAGTACGTCATCGAAAGGCACGAGTTCACAGGATCGGGCGGCGGACGGCGCTTTCTGCCGTTCACGTCAAATTCCGCTCCTGCGGCTCCCTTGAGCATTCCCGCAAAATGATCGAAATAAATCGCGGCGGCTTGCCCCTCATGACCTCGGAGAGATTCCAGTGAATCGGCTTTGGCCGCTTGGTTCACCTGCACCGCCATTGCTTCGCTTACGTCGGCAGGCAACTCAGGATAGTTTCTGACAAGCAGCTTGCGTTGGTTTGCGATCTTGGCCGTAATAAGGGCGCGAGCGAGTTCCAGACACTTATCGGAAGACTCAAATCCCAACACTTGCTTTCGCCGTACCACAGCGCTTACGGAATCCAACGGGTCCATCATGCCCACCAGACGGCCCGCAGCAGAGAGCAAGGCTATGGGAATTCCGTGGTCGGCCAGGACTTTCATGGCTTGCGTCGAAATCTGCACAGAGCCGAGAAGCGAGAGACTATCCACACTCGCTAGCGGGATTTCTTTTTTGCGCGCTTTGCCGCTCGCCTCGCTGATAGTGAGTGCCCTCCCTTTGATACCGATGCGCGTTCCATTCTGTTGAGCAACAATCTGGATTCCTTCGTCGCGAGGCGGCCATATCTTCCGTGGGGATAGATGTTCGCCATTCGATTCGCTGCGTTCGCAGTTCACTTCATCGGGTAAGCAGATTGGTTGTAGCGAACACCGGATGCAGCGCGGATCGTTGATAAGTGGCAGCGGACGCGGGCCGCTGGCACATGCCCTGGCCGCTTCCAACGTCGCCAAGGCCTCAGACTTGAGAGCAGAGTCTACGGGAATGGTTAGGCGGAGCTTTTCTGTGGCGTAGTAGAAGACAGCTTCTTTTACTTCGTATCCTGCTTCTTCCAACAGAAGCGCCTGGAGACCGATCTGGACACGATCTGTCGGCCACGGTTCGGGTACGGACAAAGAGTTCCCCTCTTCGTCCTCATCAAGCTCATCACGGACAGGAGCAATTGGATTCCGTTTCGGGGCACCCTTCCGATACTCAACCGGGATGGCACTGTTACCAGAGATTTCCGCCAAGTCCAATGTCGCCGTCAAGCCAAGCTTTTCGCTCGTGAGAACGAGACTGCGGACAGTTTTGGGGCGGCCATTGTTCTCTGGCTCTGATTCGTGCGAGTTCTCTTGGATTTCGGCGCTGGGTCGGTTTACACGACGATGGACAGCCTGCCCCTTTTCGGTGTCAACGCTGGGCAGGAAGACGCCCTCCACCTCCATGTAGTAGAAGAGGCGCGGGCAATAGGCGTATTCGCCAACGGTGCGAGCGGGCCCGTAGGTCTCGTCCGTCATCACACAGCTCCATGTAGTGATTGGTACCGGTTCGGGAAGTTATAAGATGATGAGGATGCATCCGATCTTGGGCGTCTATTCTTGGCTTTGATGGCTAAGCCAACCGAACACGACTCTGCCGGGTTCATCACAATAGTCAATGTGCAGCCACATGCATTCGGATTCGCCGCTTTTCGCATCTTTGATTTCACAATTGATGTAATCGCCCGATTTCGAATGCCGCTCGGGTTTCTCCGATCAGAGAATTGCGATTACGGCTCTAATTCCTCTGATTCAGAAGATCCAACCATCCGTAACCGCTCGTTCTTAAGCGCCTCGTGTAACAATCGAAACTCTTCTCGTGTGAAGGGCCTAATGCGCACACCCCGCGCTTTTTTCGCGGATATAACTCGCGTCAGAATTGCGGACAAGTATTCATCCACTCTGCTCAAGAGTTCTTGAGCCCAAATCTTTACTGTGTCGTGGGCGCGCGTGACAAGAGATGGCAGAACTTCGAGAGTGCTCTTGTCGTCGTACATAGAATGCTCGGTTGAGACTTCAAATCCTGTTTGCCGTAACGCTCCGATTAGCCTCTCCAGATGAGGCTGCGCCGCCGCAACCGGATCAGCGCCTGGCCCGTAAACCGGGCTTGCGACGAGGAATTCGATCCTTGGAAGATATCGCTCGAAGTCGAGCCGAGGCACCGAGGCCAGGAACAAATTCGCATACCAGGCTGTATTTAACAGTTGCACATAGGGGTCAGCTACTCCTCTAAAGTCCCGCCAAAAACGAAGAGAGCCCATGCTAGCCCCTGTGCCGCCGCCAGCAAGTTCTCGGTCTCTCCTCTGGAGGATGAGTTCAGGCGGAGCCTTTGAGACGGAGTACTGCGTCGCGAACGCTTCATATGTGGCGTGGAAGGGCCTGAAGACGACGCACGTTTGCATCCACGCATCCGATTTTCTCCTACCCGCTGTCAGGAGCCTTGTCAGGAGAACCTGATCGGGCATGTTATTCATCGCGGCGAGTGGCCAAGTCTCAAGCACAGGCAACCCTTTCTTCGCTGCCAATTGAGACGCATACCAGTTAAAAACAGGACCAAACACGCGCAATTGTGCTGCCTTGACTACGCCGGCCACGGTTTGCGCGTCTGCCTGGCATTTCTTGACTATTTCCCAGTTCGTTGAAACTATGTCACGGACAATTTCACCGTACCGAGTCTCATCCGCGTAATGGTTGAAGTCGCGATCTTGAGGCACGATTGTGCCGTCTCTCAAGACCACATCCGCAGGGGGTACTTCCACACTGCCTTTGGACGTGTACCAACGACTAAGTGCGCGCAAGGTGGTTCGACATTCCAAAGCGTCCATGGCATTCCATAGCGAATGCATGAACTTCGCGTCGCTCAAATCCGGATAAAACAACTTCGCCATGACGGTGTATCGGTTGTCGCGCTGCTGGATGTCCTCGGGTTTTTCAGGCAGGCGCATGAACACTGGGAACTCTTTCCCGTCAACGACGATCTTGCGATTTACTTGTCCAACGGATGTATTGATTGAGATCATCGGAGCGTGCCCGACATAAAAATCTGTCTCTTCGCCCAAGAACGAAAGCACCCCGCCCCGAGTCGATCCGTCGACAGCCGCCACGAGCGAACGGTTCGGGAATTCACTTTGAACTTCGGTGATAAAGGCTTCATTCGTGACGCGAAGACATAGCTGTTCTCGGAGCCGATCCTCGTTCCAACTGATCGGGCGTGCGCTCTTGTCTGCGTCCAGCTCCTCCAGAGCCTGCTCGACACTTTCAGGCAAACTCACGGCCTCGATTGAGAGGCCAAGCCCGTACTGAACCAGGCCGCGAACCAAAAGCAGGCAGTTCCGAGCTTCTCCCTTCTGTTTCGACAATTCATGTTGATCAGCGCCGAGAGCCGAGTTTTCAGAAATCTCGCGGAACAGTGCATCTAGATAGTCGCAATAGCTGATTATTGCTTTTCGGAACAGATCCGGCGCGGGCTCAACGCGAACCTTTTCCCGGAGCAATATCCACACTTCCTCGGGGATGTCTCTCAGCTGTCGTTGTGATTCCTTCCAAATAGGGAGGGCCAAAAGCGGATATTCATCACTGACCCAAGCGGCAAGCTCTTCTTCTTCCAGCCAGTGCCCATCAATGTTTTGACCCGCTCTATACTTGACGGGGCGGACCTCTTCGTCGGCTGTAAGCACGCCACGATGGACCAACCTGCGGGCTAGGTTCTGGTATGCCTCCGGCGTTACCTTGTCGCCCAAGGACTCGGCTTCCTTGTGCGCATCGGGCGCAGTCACTCCTTCTGGCCGAGACGCCAATCGCAGAAACAACTGTTCACGCTCGCGAGTAGTGAAGAGTCTAGGTGCATTCATTTCGCTCACCTAGAGGTCTTCAGCGGTATCTTGGTTCTGCCAGCGAATACCTTGGGAGTCGTGCCGCCTACGGGAGTCTTTCGTTCTCTGACTCGCATGAGGAAGCCGTGGCGAACAAGCTCGCTGGAACCTGAGACTCCGCAAACTCCTCGAGGAAGTTTGGGAAGTTTCGCGATGAGGCGCTCGTCGAGGTCTGCCATTACGCCTTGAATGGCCCGCAATTGATCTTTCTCCAAAGCAAAAATGAAACGCAGCTGGAGGCGCTTGAGGACACTGGGATTCAAATCGGACGGTGATTGGCTGATTAAAACCAGCCCGGTGCGAACATGGCGGCCCATGCGAGCCAATTCGAACATCACTTGACTACTTACGACGCCCTCGTCGCTCGGTGCCACTTGGTGAGCCTCGTCCACCATGAATAATGAAAACCAATTCGCGGCAGACTTGTCTCCAGCCTCGGCCTTCCGAGCCATCTCTCGCCCCACTCGTTGTAGCTCGCGAGCTGCCGCTGCTGCGATTAGCCGGGTTTGCCTGAGAGTCAGATACCGACAATCGAGTACGACCAGTCGATGCTTTATTACCTCTTGGACGAAATCGAAGTTGCCCCCAACAACTGGGTCATGTTCCAAGGCCAAAATCCGGCTGATGGCTGTATTGATGCTTGGCCCTTTGGCGTCAGTCTGCTTTCCGATCTCTTGGATCTTTGCAACGAGATCCGCGAAGGTAATTGGCCGTCCTTTGCTCTCTCCTCGAAGTCTGTCGTGAGCTAACTCGATCAGTTCCGCATAGATGGTTCCTTCTTGGATGTTAGGGGCGACCTGCAGCAGTTCTGCTGAGGTAATCAGTGAAAGAGACAGTCCGAATCTAGGATCGGGTAGCGTCAGGATAAGTCCGCCGAGAGATTTGGCCGCTGCAATCATTTCCCCGTTGATGTCTAGTATCAGCATCGGAATCCCCCATTGCAGGGCTTCCTCCATCACGACGCCAGATGAATAGGATTTTCCCTTGCCCGGATTACCAAAGATTCCTATATGCATTTGGAGCGCTTGCGAGTCTAATATCACCGGAATTGGCCGCTCACCGTAGACCTCACCGATATACAAACCGTCCTCGGGTTTTTGAAGAGAACCGATGGTCTCAGCGATCAGATCGTCGGTCAGCAGGACTACAGGATCTCCGGCTCGAACAAGGCGTTCCACTGCGAAAGCCGTACCCTTCGTCTTGACCGATGTATTTGATACCTCAAGTTCGAGTTCCTCTACTGTAGGACCTTCCATGAGGCGATGAATTCGGGTTGAAATCTCTTCAGAAGCGTATGCAGTCCCGAGACCGAGCCGTTCGCGAGCCACGGACAGGACCGGGTCTTCGTTTGGGTTTACATCCCGGCAGTTCGCAACTTGCACAACTGTGAGCGCCGAGTGGCCGCGTTTCCCGTGCCAGACTCCCACGAACTGCCCTGGCCGCACATCTGAACGAGGATCGAGAACAGCCGCTATCTCAAGGAAGTTTGGGGTTCCCTGCCAATGCACGATCTTTCCGATTTGCTTGAAAACTTCCGGCAGCGGGCATCCATTATCCCGTTCGCTTTCGCGGTCGTCGATCAGTTTCGGTAGCCCCACCAGAGCCGCACTTTCATTTTCAGGCATTGACCTTTCTCCTCTGTGGACCTCCATCCAAGATAACAATAACACGTTATCTGTTATCTTGTCAAACCGGCTGTTTGGATGTCAGTCAAGGGCCTGGCGGACGGCCATATAGGACGCTTGGGCAATCGCAAGATCAAGTGCATTTCCGACGAGTTCCGAGGCTTTCGATGGAAACTTGTCAAACTGAAACGAGTCCTCGATCCCCTGAATGCGAGCTGCCTCTCTTAATGTCAACGCCCGTGCTTCAGTTGGGTGCCAGAAACGACCGCTTCCCGGATTAGAAAAATACGAGGTGATTGTACGCGCGAGCCCCCGCCTATGCAGGCGACCATAGCTTTGCGAGAAATGGTCGCTTCCGCCGCTCCATCTCCCACCTTCGGCGACTCGTTCCATCCTCTTTACCATCTTTGGCCCATGCAACCATGGGATGTGCGATAGACGTTGCGCGGCCCGCGAGCCAATCCGGGGGAGACTATCCAAGACTTCCGACAAATACGGCGCAGGTCGGTCTCCGCTAAGGTCGGTAAGAACTTTGACAGACTTGCCAGCGCGCCCAGCCGCAGGCGTGGCCCCAAGCAATCCGATGCGGTCTTCAGATAGCTTCATCAGTCTTCCGTGCCGGAAGCTGAAGTAGCGCCGACTGCCTCCGTGTGTTGATTGCGGCAGACAGGGCTCCGCTCCTACAGACTCGTGTATTGCCACGAGTACCAAGCGTTGGCGAGTTTGGCAGCTGCCGTAAAGAGCTGCGTTAACGATAGCCGCGGTCCAGTGATATTTATGACGCTCCAACAGTCGTATAAAATCAATAAATTTCGGAGAAATTGCAAGCAGGGGAACATTTTCCATCACAACCGCGAGGGGTTTCAGTTTCGAGACAAATTTCCCGAAAATCACTATGTGCTCGTTCCGCGGATCGCGTGGATTTCTCTTGCCTGTATCGCTGAAGCCTTGGCAAGGAGGGCAACCCAGGAGAATATCTACTCGCCCGCCCGCTAGATCGTTGACCTTTCTTGCGCTAATTTTCTGCAAATCTCTCGTCAAATACGGGGCGGATGGATAGTTGAGTTTGTAGGTATCCGTGGCGTATGAATTGGAGTCAACCAAGAGGCCAAGCTGACACTTTCTCCATGCGCGGAATGGTTCCCAGGTTCTGCCTATTCCGGCATACAGCTCAACGACAGTATACTTTCTGGAAGTCATAGGACTTCGCTACCATTGAGGATGGACACCCTTACAAAACACGAGCGAAGCGCCTTGATGTCGAAGGTCCGATCAATTGGCAACCGTTCAACAGAAAAACAATTGAGACTTGCGCTTGTTAGATCCAAAACAAGCGGATGGCGAATGCACCCGCGTTCCATTCCTGGGCAGCCAGACTTTTGGTTTCCAAGAGGGCGCGTTGCCGTCTTTGTTGATGGATGTTTCTGGCACGGATGCCCGCGATGCTTTCGACTCCCGAAGGCGAATCGCAGGTACTGGCGATCTAAGATTGATGGCAACAGGAAGCGAGCCCGCCGGGTAGCTCGACTGCTGAGAGCGAAGGGGATTCGTGTCCTTAGAGTGTGGGAGCACAGGCTCCGTTCTGAGATAGGCAGAACACAGGTGGTCAGCCAAATCCGCCGACAGGTCATTTCGCACGTCCCGCCGGCGGCAGGTCCCGCCGCAGCCGAATAGGATGCAGCTCCCGGTTCTTGTATTCGACTTCGTCCCAGATTGCGTCGGAGCGATTTCCAAATTGTTCTGCCACTTTCGACAGCCTCGGTTTCAGAAGTGGCAGCGTCCATCGCATCGGCTTCCTCGAAGTTCCCAAATTTAGCGCGACCGTCAAGCAGGAGAAGGCGGGGCACTGGAAGCTGTGGATTAGTCATGGCTACTGCTTCCTTTTCGCCCTCTGCCTCTTCGGTAGATTCGTCCCTTGATATCTCTCACGTGTTTGATTTCCTTCGCTGACCACAGTCGAACAGCGCGGCCATTACGAAGAGTTGTGTTTGGAGCCTTAACCTTTCTTCCGCGTATCCACCGTTGCAAGGTGCGCTGTGAAATGCCAATGATTCTCGCGGCTTCAGCAGTGGGGACCAACGTTTGCATTACGTCATATATATGACATATTTAGAATGTACCGTCAAGGCTGAAATCGCACAAAACACCAAAGGTAAAGTGATCATCACATGGAACTGTTCTGTCGAAGTAACAGGCTAGGCGGCAAGACGGATAAGTTTATGCGGAATGGAGTCGTCAACAAAGTTCGGATGGTTGCAGGCCCGAATCGAGCTGTCGTGTGTATCAGAGCGAGTTCCAGCGCGTGTCGAGGTCGTAAAGTTCGAAGGTCTGAAAATCACAAATGAGAACGTAGCGAGGAAGTTCGGAATCCTTGATGCCGGGAAAAATAATCGAGCGCCTGCTGCTTGGCTTTAGAAGCCGCTCGGTGGAGAAACCGAAAAGCCGCACTCGGAGAAGACGCGATTCCTCCGGTTGATCGATTCGTTTCTTTTCGAACTGCCCGCACTCACAACTGGACGTCGGCTTGCCATCCGTGCCGCGAGGTTTTACTCGCTTGCCGACGCTGCCCTGCTGTTAATGCTGCCTTTTGCTGCCTCGCGGTTTCCGCAAGTCCTATGGAGTGAAAGAGAAAGCTGGTAGGGGCGGTGGGGATCGAACCCACGACCTTCGGCTTAAAAGGCCGCTGCTCTACCACTGAGCTACGCCCCTAAACTATTCAGTTAACGTAGGTTGCGGTAACTGAGGTGTCCGGTTTTTGCGCCGGTGCTACCGTGGTGCTTTTCGTTTTCGACAAAAGTGCCACGTCCTCGTGCAACTTATTCGGTGCCAAGTGCGCGTAACGCATCGTCATGCTCAGCGATTTGTGCCCTAGTAACTTCGACACTCGCTCAAGCGGCACTCCATCTTGAATCAACCAGGAAGCGAAACTGTGGCGGTTGTCATGCCAAGTGTATCCGACAACGCCGGCAGCTTTCAATGCCGGCTTGAACCAATGATCGTTCGAAAGGACCGGACTATTCGGATGACGCTGACTGCGGAATATCGGTCCTTTCCTCTCGGCCCAGGACGGAAGGGATCGAAGCGCGTAAAGCGCGTTCGCTTTTCAATGGCGTGTGGATTGGTTCATCGTTTTTCGTTCGAGGAACGTCGCGAACGTTGCGGGCGAAGTCGATCATCTCGTACGTAGCGGTGTACTGAGAGCCTAAACGAAGACCGGTGTTCAAGGAAAAAATCACTTCGGCCAAGTGCTCCGGGTAATCATTCCGCACCACGGTAATCAGGCGTTCATATTCGCCGTCCGGTTCACGGTCGAGGAACCGAACGCGAGAGTTATCCTCGCGCCGGTGGCGGATTGCACGCGCCGGATTCTCGGTCACCTTGCCGGCCCGAAGTGCTTCGCGGTAGACCAGCATCAGCAACGACCGATAGTGATTGAACGTCGAGGCCGCCCATCCTTCAGACTTTGCCACGGCATTCAGCCGTTGTTCCATCGCGTGACCATTGAGATCATTCGCCGGCGAGTTTCCGAACATCTCGACCAGCTTGGTCATCCTCGATTTGTCATCGCGGTAACTGCGCCTGTACGCTCTGGAATATTCCAGTGCATCGTCACCGATTTCCTTGAACAGGATCGTCCGAGCGCGAAGGTTGCCTAACTTCTTGCCGGCTACAGCTTCGCCGCGCCGCTTGTCGAGCAACTTCTTCGCTTGAGAATAACTGCCGGCTACTTCCCTTCTATACCGACCGCCGCTGTCAACATACCTAATCCAGTAAGTTTGGCTGTCGGCCTTCTGAAATACTCCCCGTTCCATGCGTTGCTCTGTCATCGTCGTTTCCCCTTTCGCTTCACTCTGGAAAACTCCTTAGCCTGTTAGTCCCGCATCTTGTTCTCATGTCGTAATCGCTTCATGTACTCGGCCCTCTTCAACTTCCAATCCGGATCACTCTTAGTTGCCGTCTCGCGCCGCATCGCTATCGAACGGATGGAAACAAATCCAAGGTGGCTTCAATGAACGACACTTTGACGGTCATCAACAAAACTTGTTCGGGAAGCCGGCGCGGAGTTTGTAGGAATCGCGGATAACACGGTCACGTTCAAAGACACGCAGACTGGCAAGCGATTGACGCTCTGCAAGTCCGCTGTGCGCTCTACCGAAGACATCCATTTAGCGTTGAAATGTGTGCGTGAGCGCGTCGCCGATTTTCCGTCGTGGGAGCCTGCCGACTAATCTCCGTCATCCCGCAGCAAGGTTCCTTCCGCCGTGGTAGATTGCCAGCAGGAGAAGTCCGACAATGAAAAAGACAGCCACATTTTCAATGGCGACTGTCCTTGCGATTGCCTTGTGTATGTCTGCTCAGCAGAAACAAGAAAGTGAAAAGGTCGCAGTCTATTTAACTGCGTCTTGTGATAAAAACCCCACGGGAGAGGTTGTCGAATCGTCTTTACGGGAGAGCATTCGTTCATCAGCCGGGTATGTGCTTGCAGAAAAGCAGGAACCTGGCGTGTTTCTGATTTCGTTAGCGTGCATTAACGCTGGCAGCGAGGGTGAGGGATGGACAGCGGTGGCGTATTTTCAAGGCCTCATCGTGAAAGCCCAGCCCGAGATGCTTGGAACAGCTGTCTGGAATCCCACTTTGGGAGTTTTCACAGTCGGGCGTGACCACGCACAGAGTAAAGGGCAAGAACTTTTCGCAAAGTTTGACAACGAGATGCATAAACACTGACAGCCCCAAGTAACAATATAAAGAAGAATCACAGTGGATTTTGGGGCATGTGAGAGCAGGAAAGAATCGTGCTAAGCTAACAAGATGAGGCTTGACGATCGCCTTGTGGGAGTGGGACCAGAGCGAGCCCGGGTTTCGCGACTCGTCGCTCCGACGACCGGCGAGGAACTCGGTATCATGGTTAAAGTGCTGGAAACCCCGAGCTGGCGCAGCTATCTTTTCAGGGGCGGTAGGTTTTGTCGCGTAGTATCCTGCTGGCCCAGTGAACCAAGTATTTTGTGCGAAGGTGAGGAAAGGGACCCCGGGACAATCCAATCGCTGAGACGTGCTATCGCGCGATGGGAACGTGAACTAAGAAAGCCCACCCTGGAAGCCTCCTCGTAGTTCAAGCATAAAATCAAACTGATTCCCACTACCGCGCGGTGCTGGTTTGCGCTTCCGCGTCCGTCTTGCACTTCGGGCACTTGCCAGCGACCGGTTTAAGGCGTAACTCAGGCTGGCATACGTAACACGTCGCACCACGATGCGATGAATGCACTAGCGGTACGTTCAGGACAATGGCCGCCACCGAGCGATGGACTAGCTTGCCCCCCTCCATTTATCGGTTCGAGAAGCCATGCGTTAGCGAGCTTAACGCGAGGGATGTAGGTGAGGACCATCGGGTTATTAAATCGAGCGGTTTCGAGGCCACTGGCAACGCTGAAAGTGTGCAACGCTCCACAGATGATGAGTCCATTTTCGAAGCTCTCGGCGTTGATTTGATCTATCCAGTGTTTCTCTCGTTTGAGTTGGTTACCGAGACAATGCTCTTGGAGATCATTAGGATTCGGCGCGTTCATTTCCCGCTGCTGGCAAATCTCGAAATCGCGTGCCGTGTACTTTGCGAGCCCATGCTGTTCGCGCTTATCCTCACAGGGGTCCACATCCAGATAGCCGAGATGGTGACCCCGGGCGAGCTTTTCAGCGGTTGTCGGGCCTTGTTCCGACGCTTCCTCAAAAATAAAGTTAACGGAATAATCTACGATGAGCTTCTCGATCACCAAATGGTAGGTCAAGTCTTCGATTTTTTCTTTTTTCTTTTCTGCACCCTGGAGAAAATGATTAGTCCCCAATACAACCATCGTCCGATCCATTTTTTCTCCTGCTCGAAACGTAAGACCTCAACAGGCGCTCCGCCTAATCCATCTTCCTTCTGGTGCTACTGGGGTGCTATCCGTTTTGCAAAATGGCACTCTCACCCGCAGTATAGCGCAAGAACGCGAATGCGAATCATGCTCTAGAATCAACGTTTTACAGCGTGCTGCATTTTGGTGCAGTGGGGCGCAACGAGTTCGATTGGGCTTAAAAGGCCGCTGCTCTACCACTGAGCTACGCCCCTGAATTATCTAATTCACGAACGGTGGAGTAAGTGTTGCGTGGGCACAATCCAGCACGTTTTGCGCAGACGTTAGCATCTCACAGGTCGCACCGAATTGGCTACTGAGCCGCAGGTCCCGGAGAGCGCTCGAAGGTCGACTGGCACAAGGCATGCAGATTCCAACATCCTTGTATCCCTTGCATCCGACGATAAAGAAAAAGCAATCTTGGTATGTATGAAGCAGTCCGTCGAATTAGAGAATACGTTCGCTGCAACGCCCATCAATCTGCGGCTTCGTTCTTCGCAGTAACTCCACGGCCGCGCTTCCGTTTCCAGAGGTAATCCTTGCGCAATTTCTCCTGGTGTTTTTTCACCTGCGATTCGATTTCTGAGAACGCGATTTTTGCGCTGCTTCGAACGTCGCCGCCGGTTCCTGAGGCGTGCAAGCTTCCGGTCGGCAGCCGCAGATTCATCGAACAGGTGTACTCAATCTTGCGCGGGGTCTTTTCGATCAACCAGTGGAGCTCGACCAAATCAGGATCGTATCGCTTCAACAGCCGGTTTAATTTCTCAATGTGATGCGCTGCTTCGCCGTCGATTACCTTGCGATGTTCTGGTTCGATATTGCTGTAGAAAAGTTTCATTCGAGCACCCTCTTTCGAGTTGGCTCACCAGGGGAAGGAGCTTTTGCATCGAGGCAGCCTCAGAATAGCGCCGCTGTTCACGCGTTTCAATACCATGTGCGCTTGATTGACACCTTTGCCCTCGCATCATAGTCTGCGAGCAGCGAACGCAATCACGCGATGGATTCCAACAAGAAAGCCGCGGCCGGCGCAAATTCGCACCGCATCCGGGTGGGTCTGGCAGGCTGGTCGTATGACGACTGGAACGGAATTGTCTATCCCTCGCCGCATCCCCGCGATTTCCACGAAGTCACGTTCCTCGCCCAGTTTTTCGACACAATCGAAATCAACACTTCCTTTTACCAACCCCTGAAACCGCAACTCGCAACGCACTGGATCGGCCTCGCTGCGGACAATCCACGTTTCCTGTTCACCGCCAAAATGTGGCAGAAATTTACGCACGAATCCGACGCCACTCCGGAGGATGAAAAGCTTGTGCGCGCTGGATTCGATCCTCTGTTCGATGCAGGCAAGCTCGGCGCCGTCCTTCTGCAGTTCCCTTTCTCATTTCACCATACTGCGGAAACGCTGGCGCGTCTGAAGCAATTACTTCAAACCTTCCGTGACTATCCGCTCGTCGTCGAGGTTCGCCATTCGTCCTGGGCGCGCCCCGAATTTTACGAGCTATTGCATGAACGCGGCGTCGGCTTCTGCAATATCGACCAGCCCGTGATCGGCAAGTCCATAAAACCCACGGAACGAACCACCTCTCCCGTCGGATACTTCCGATTGCACGGCCGCCGTTACGATACGTGGTTCACTGACGACCCGGAAGTTCCAAGCTTCGAACGCTACAATTATCTTTACTCCGAGGAAGAACTCGAGCCCTGGGCCAAGCGCATCGACCACGTAGCGAAGCACGCCGAGAACACCTTTGTGATTGGCAACAACCACTACATCGGGAAAGCAGCCGTGAACGCGTTGCAGCTCATTCATCTGTTGCGCGGAGAGAAAGTAAAAGTCCCGGAGCCGCTGCGGCAACGCTACCCACAGCTGGATTCGATCGCCAGCGAACCGCCGAAAGAACCGTTGCTGTTTCCGCTTCCCCCTCCGTAAGCCGCGCCTCACGAGTAGTCGACGCGATAATCCTTGGTGCCGTTGCCTTTCAGTGGCACAGGCACTCTTGCCTGCCTTCAGGTACCAAGGGCCTGTGCGCTTTTCCGAACTGGCAGTCCTTCCGATCTTGGCTTCTGCAGATCCTCGCACCCGATCAACGGAAGAGAACAGGCCCCTTACGTGCCGCTTCACCCGCGCGTGCTTTTCTCTCCGCGGTCCCGTTCGTGTGTTCCGCAATCGGGCACACATGTGCGAACGGAAGAGTCAGCGTCTCTTAATGTTGATCGCCGTGAGTACTTCTCGGATCTACTTCTTGAAGAGGTCTTCGAAGGCTTTCCGCGCGTCATTGGGGCGCGCAGCGGCGGGCGCGGCCGGCGTGCTGGTAGCGTAAGTAACCGGAGACGTGTCCTTTTCCACCGTCATTCGAAACTCGAAAAACGTGCAATCATTTTTCGCAAGCTTGTTGGGGATTCGCTCGGGAATTGGCTGCGTGCATTCAAATTGTGCCGCTGTATCGAAATGCACGCACTGCTTGCACGAATGCATCGCCGCGTGGCAGCGCGGGCATTCGCCGTTCTGATCGAACCCCGGAGCGAGAACGGCGCCGCAACTCGAACAGCGCGCCCGCATCACGGTGCCCACCATCCGCGGCGTCCGCGGCCCCAGCATGTCCTGCTTCGGACGCGGCTGTTGTTGCTCCGCGGGCCGGTCGGCTCGTTCCCGCTTCTTTTCGCGGGCCTCCGCGTCGCTATAACCCCTCTGCCTATACTTCCGCTCCATGAAGATCCTCCCGGGGGATGCTTGATGATACCCCCAAATCTGTTGCTCAGACTCCCTTTCACGCGAGGCGTGTGGAAAGGTAATCGTTTCTGCCGCGGCCTTAACCCGAGCTCGACGCGGACAGCTTCGTCCAAAACTTGCATAAGCCTTCAACCGGCAAATCCGGCTGAAGCAATGCGGCTGGACGGCCGAAATGCGTGAGCGCTGCTTCGGCCGCAAGATACCCGCTGCGGACCGCTCCTTCCATCGTCGAGGGCCATCCTGTTCGAGTCCAATCACCCGCCAGAAACAAATTGCCGATCGGTGTCGTTTGTGCCGGCCGCCAGCGGTCCACTCCGGGCTCCGGCGAAAATGTCGCGTTCACTTCTTTAATCACCGTGGCCTTCAGCACATTCGCTTCGCGCGTCGCCGGCAGCACGTCCGCCAATTCGCGGCTGCAAAGGTCGATAATTTCAGCACGCGAGCGCGGGACCAGATCGTAGGAAGCGCTGATCACGAGCTGCAGATACTGCCCCTCCCCGCCGCGCTCCTGGGGATGCAATTCTGTGGCCAAGACTTCGTTGGTATGTCCCGTTGGACGCGCGCTCGCACCGTTCGTTTCGCCGCTTCTCGAAAGCAGCGTCCGATTGAAAATCCACTGCGTCGTATGGTCGAGTAGCGTCAGAAACGGCTCCGTCATCACCGTTCGATCGAACCAGAAATGCACGCTCGTAATCGGCGACGTCTTGATATGCCGCAATCCTTCAAGGGGCGCTCCGGATTCCGTCATCTCCCTTGGCATAAGGTTCAGCAGAACGTCGTGTGGCACCGCCGCGATGCATCCATCCGCTTCCATCTCCGTGCCATCTTCAAGAATCGCGCCTGCGAATCGATCTCCTTGCGCGCAGAGCCGGCGCACTCCGCAGCGCAATCGCACTTCGCCTCCGCGCCTAGCGATTTCCTCGTGACAACCCTCGTACAGTTCAGCCAGCGGCACCGAAGGGATTCCAACTCGATATCCGAGCGCGTTGCTCAGAAACCCCTTCCAGAAAACCTCAATCCCGTACTTCGCGTCCGTTCGCGCCAGTTCTTCATCGAGCGCGCTCACCAGCACGACCCGCCAGAACCGCTCAATGGCTCCCCGCGTCTGCTGCATCGAGTGCAGCCAGTCCAGCATCGACGCGCCGTTCGCGTGCGGCAGGTTCCCTCCCGCGCGCGCGATCGCCAGCATCGCTTTCGCAATCGAACGCTTGTCCGCCAGTGTCAGCGCGTCGAATAGCAGAAACGATGGCGCCATGTGCAGCGGCGGCGGAAGCGGCGAAGCCTGAATTTCCGAACGCCTTCCCGCCCCATCCGCGAAATAGAGCCGGTCGTAAAACCGGATCTTCTCGCTCGCTCCCACGCGCCGGTAAAAATCGGCCAGGTTCGTGCAGCAGCCGAGCGTCACGTGCTGGCAATTGTCCACTTCGCTGCCATCGGGCAGCGTGTAAGACGTAGCGCGCCCGCCGAGGTGGGGACGCTTCTCGAGCAGTTGAACGCGAAAGCCTGCGTCAGCCAGCGCGATGGCGGAGGACAGGCCCGCCAGGCCGCCGCCGATTACCAGGACGCTTTGCGAGGGCATCACCCTTCCACCAACTGGCCTTCCCTACCGCCAAGCCAGCCGCGAGGAGATACTGAACTTTTTCGGCGCTCGAGAGCGAAACGCGCGAAGAGAACACGTCGAAGTTGCGCTCTTCCATCCGCGAAAGCAGCGTGCTGTAGGTTCGGACGAGCGCCCATAGAGTCGCGCGGCTGTCGGGATCGATTTGGCCAATGAGAGCTACGCCTTCTTCGTAGAAGCGCCAGGCGCGTTCCGCTTCGAATTCCAGTAGTGCCTCAACGCTCTCCGTTAGCGGCCCTTGCAAATCGTTTGTGTTGCAACCGAATCGCGCGAGATCTTCTTGCGGCAGATAGACGCGGCCCATCTCGAGATCGGTTCGCACGTCGCGAATAATGTTCGTCAATTGAAACGCGAGGCCCAGCCTTTCCGCAAGATCGGGATCGCGCGGGTCGCGAAAACCAAAGACGTGCAAGCATGTGAGACCCACCGTTCCCGCTACGCGGTAGCAGTACTCCGAAAGCTGGTCGAACGTCGCGTATGAAGCGACCGTAAGATCCATCTCCGCGCCGAGAATTAGATCGTGGAAGTAGCGCGTCGGTATGTTGAATCGCGCAATCGAATCGGCGAGCGCGGGCAAAATCGCGTGGCCGCTCGTCTCGCCTGCGATTGCTTCGTCGAGCATCGCGCGCCAGCGAGCCAGACCGCGCCTCTTCGCTTCGAGGTCGCCGGGCTCGTCCGAAACATTGTCGATCAGCCGCATGAACGCATAGAGGGCGAACAGCGCGTTGCGTTTGTCGCGCGGCAAGCCGAAAAACGCGAGATAGAAGCTGCTATGCGCTCCTCGTGCGATCCGGTTGCATTCAGCGTAGGAATCGCGAACCGCGATCGCGTCGGCTTCGGCCGAAGCTACATTCTTCACAAGAGTGGCTGATTCATTCCGCGGCTGCCGCGGCATCGGCTCCTGCGTGATCGGCAGTTCGTCGCGATCCTTCGACACTGCACGGCCAGCCAGCGCGCGCGTGAGCAAGCGAAGCTGGGCCCATTTCGTTAGTGCAGGCCGGCGATTGAGCGTGTCGTAGCCTGACGATTCGATCGCATCGAGAACCGCCAACCCGCCCCGGCTGAACATCTCGATGTCGATGCGCAAGGGGCCTTCGACACTCTCGACCAATGGCATTCCCCCCGCGAATAGCGCTCGAGTGCGCGCGATTAGGTCTTTCATCAGCGATATGTATCGCCCGCTGAATCGCCGCTCGACGATGTCCGCTTCCGTCAGCCCATGAGCGGCCAGAGCATCAAGCGGAATGTAAATGCGCCCTTTTTCGAGATCGCGCGAAACGTCTTGCCAGAAATTCGCCAGCTGCAACGCGGTGCAGGTGTAATCGGAAAGCTTCTGCCGCTCGGCATCGCGATAGCCGCAGAGATATAAAACCAATCGGCCAACCGGATTCGCCGAATACACGCAGTAATCGAGCACGCCGTCCCACGTCGCATAACGCTGCACCCGCTGATCCTGCCGAAACGCTCGCAACAGATCGCTGAATGGTTTCTGCGGGATATCCTTCGCGCGAATTGTCTCTCGCAAGGCAATCAGCACCGGGTGCGACGGACCGCGCTCGGCCGAATAGCACAATCCCAACTCTTCTTCCCACGCATCGAGCAGCTCAAGAGCGCGTTGGCGGTCGGGAATTTCATCGCCCAGGTTATCCGACCAGCGGCAGTAGGCATAGAGATTGTAAAAATGCTGATGCAGGCGCCGCGGGAGCAACCACGAGACCACGTTGAAATTCTCGTAGTGACGCGTCGCCAGCCAGCGTGTGTAACGCTGCGCCTCGGCGGCGCTGCACCCTTCGGCGGGAAGATTGCGCGCAATTTCGAGTTCTGCTGTAGCTAGCACGGTAGCAGACGCAGAGAGGTTCTTGCCTTTCGCTTTTTACGAACGTATCAGAACGAGCTCGCTCCGTTCGCCGCTTTCAGCAAATCAGAGCGCTTGCGGATAAAAAATCGGGCCGCCACCGGCGCGGGCAAAATCGATCAAGGAATGATAGCAGTCTTCAACTGGCCGTTGCGGTGCTTCATGTGCTCGAACACGGCCGGCAACTCCGCGAGCGGTACTTCCCCGGTGATGAAATCGCTGGCGCGAACCTCTCCGCGCGCGATCGTTTCGAGAGCTTCGCGCATGAACTGCGGCGTGTGATGAAACGTCGACTTGATCGTGATCTCGGAATAGTGAAGAGCCGCCGGATCGAACTCCACGTGCGCGCCTCGCGGGCAGCCGCCGAATAGATTTACCGTGCCGCCCTTGCGAACCATCTGCACGGCCCACTGCCAAGTGGCAGCCGACCCGACCGCTTCAATCACTGCGTCCGCGCCGCGCCCGCCATCGCTCAGTTCGCGGACGAGCCTGACCGGATTCTCAATTTCGCTGATATCAAACGCCGCCACCGCGCCTAACCGTTCCGCCGCGCGAGTTTGCGATTTTCGCTTGCCCAGCGCGATCACTCGGACACCGCGCGACGAAAGCACGCGAATAAATTTCAGCCCAATCGGGCCGCAACCAATCACTACGGCAGTATCCGCGGGCCGAATGCCTGTTTCGTGAATGCCTCGCAAAACGCACGCCAGCGGCTCGGTCATTGCCGCGTCCACAAACGAAACCCCTTCCGGAATCTCGAGCATGTTCTGACGGACGATTCTTCCTGGGATGCGGATGTATTCGGCGTACGCGCCATTGTTGAAGAGAAGATCTTCGCAGAGGTTCGGCTGGCCCTTGCGGCAATAGAAGCACGTACTGCAAGGCGCCGAATTCGCAGGCAGCACGCGCATTCCTTTGTGGACGCCGCCGTTCACCGACCGGCCCTGCTCTTCGATCACACCCGCCAGCTCATGTCCAAAAAGAGCGGGCGGCTTGATCATCCGCGCATGAAATCCCTGCTTCCAGACCTTCAGATCCGTGCCGCAGGTCAGCGCCACTTCGACGCGCACCAGCACTTCATCGTCCCCAACGCGAGGAATATCCACGCGCTCGATTTTCAGATCTTCACGGCCGTACAATACGGCCGCGTTCATGTGTCCGTTTCTCTCTCGTCTCATTGGTGCGTGATCACTACTTTTAAGGTACCATCCAGCGGCCTCGCCGCCAACTCCAGCGCGTCCGTGATGCGCTCAAGCGGAAACCGGTGCGAGATCATCTCCCGAATCGGCAAGCGCCGCTCGAACACCAGCGCTGCGGACTCTTCCTGATCGTCTGCCGAGGCGCTGTAACTTCCGAGAATTTCTTTCTCTTCCACGCCAACGGCGGCCGCCGGAAACTCCAATCGCGTCACCGGATCGTTATGAGCAAACAGTAGCACGCGTCCGCCCGGGCGCGCGATAGCCAGCGCTTCGGGGACTAATGACGGGTTGGGCACCGCGACAAGCACGGCGTCCGCCCCTCGACCAAAGGTGCGGCGGCGCATCTCTTCGATCAGATTTGCGCTCGCGGCGTCGAACGATTCGGAGGCGCCGAAGCGCATGCTTGCACCGCGGCGGCCCGGCATCGGGTCGCTCGTGAAAACGTCCGCGCCCTCGTACTTCGAGAGGAGCATCAACAGTATCCCGATAGGTCCCTGGCCGATCACCAGTACCGTTTCGCCGGGCGCTACCCGCGCTTTGCGGACGGCCTTGAGACAGGTATTTACGGGCTCGATAAATGTGGCGTCCTCAAATGTGACGTCCGGGGGCAGCGCAATCATCCCGCGCTCAACCACCCACGGCATTGCACGTACATATTCCGCAAAGCCTCCGCCGTTGGGATCGAACCCAGCGGTAAGCCCGGTCTTCTTGTACCCCGCGCACTGCGAGAATAGCTTTCGCTCGCAGTAGAAGCACGCTCCGCACGGTACGTGATGAAAACTCATCACCCGGTCGCCAGCTTTGAACTTCTTCACGCCCGCGCCGACCTTCACGACCGTACCGGCGAGCTCGTGACCCAGAATCTGTGGCGGGGCCACATAGCCGTGCTCGATTTTCTTGATGTCGGTGCCGCAAATCCCGCACGCAGCGACGCGGAACAAAACTTCGCCTTCGCCAATTTCGGGGACGGGGACGGATTCCACGACGACGCGCCCTTTGCCCCGGTAGACCCCCGCGCGCATGTGGCCGCGAGAGCCAATTGGCCCGTATACGGTATCAATTGAGGTAGTTGTCTGGCTCATGTTCGATTCGGCAAAATCGCATTCCGTTCGCGATTAGAAATTCTTATGTCCTTTTATCTCAGCTACTTACTTCAAATTCTAATCCCGCATTCGCGATTAGAAATTGGCCTGCTCTAATCGCAAAAATTGTCTCTCGCACCACCGCTTTCACTGAGCCGCCGCCTTCAGTTCGATGGGCTGGGCGCTAGCCGAAATCCTTGCGATATAGCGGTCAAGGAACTGCGCCAGCGATTCGGCTGCTTTCTTGCTCTGCTGGCCGAGTTTCACCAGACCGGGAAGCGCTTGCGGATGGAGCGCTACCTGCCCGACCACGCGCGGAATGCTCAGTTGACCTTCGTCGCTGAACACTTCGTTCATGTCGAGCGGAAGAGCTTCCTCCGACGTGTCGCTGATGGCGCGAACCGCAGCTGCTGGAACCCCCGAATCTGCAGCGGCAGCAAGGATGTCAAAACTCTCCATTTCGACCGCGTCCGCGGTCTTGCCAAGACGCTTTTTCTCGTCAGCCCGCCAGATAGCCCGCTCCGCGGTGTAGAACCGGTTCACCACGGTTGCGCCGCAGTCAGAAGCGAACGAGACAAGAGAAGCGCTGCTCGGGAGCACCTTAGGCTTTCCATTCTCATCTCGGACACCTTCGGAAGCTGCCTCACGAGCCACCACCACTTGCGCGACGGAGTATTCGGAACGAAGAGCGCCAGCAAAGCCCGAGGAGATGCAGTACTCGAGCGTCCCAGATTCGCCCCACACAATTTTCGAGAGCGCGAGCTTCGCCGGCCGGGGCCCCACGCCGGTGAGCAGAACCGCAACGTCTGCGCCGCCAATTTCAGCAGCAAAGACATCGGCTGTGCCCCACGTGCTTTCGCGGAATCTATGGATTGCCCGCCAGGGGGCGAATTCGTTTTCGAGCGCGAATGTAACCAAAATCTTCACCGTCATTCCACCAGCGTCTTTATACTAACCAAAGTCAAAATCTGCCAGGCTGAAGCCCGCCTCTACAAAACCTTAGGCAGCCACGGCGCGTATCGCCGGTATTCTTGCCGCTTTGCCATGAACGTAGCCGTGCTTTTCGTACCAACGAACTGCGCGCTCGAGCGCGGCTTCGACTGCTGTCGGCTTATAACCGAGTTCCCTTTCGGCTTTGTCGCTCTCGACGAACATGCGATGGCGCGACATTTTTACGCCCTCGACTGGGATCTGCGGTTCGCGTCCGCGGAGGCGAGCGAAAAATTCGTCGGCGTATCCGGCGGCAAGCGCGATGGCATGCGGCAAGCGCACGCGCGGGGCAGGACGCCCGACGATCATGGAGAGCATGTCCAATATCTGCTTCAGCGTCAGATTGCGCGCGCCCAGGATATAGCGTTCGCCAACGCGGCCCTTTTCCGCGGCAAGCAGCTGGCCGACGGCGACATCCTCGACGGCAACCACGTTCAATCCCGTATCTACGTACGCGGGCATTTTCCCATTCAGAAAATCGAGAATGATTTTTCCCGTTGGCGTCGGCTTCCAATCACCCGGGCCAATCGGTGCGGTGGGATTGACGATTACGACCGGTACGCCTGCAGCCGCGGCGCGAATTGCTTCCTGCTCAGCCATGAATTTTGAGCGCTTATAATGACCGATCATTTCGCCTAACTCGGACCGGGTTGCTTCGTTCGGCAGACCGTTCTTGCGTGGAACCGCGATTGTTGCAACGGTGCTCGTATAAACAATCCGGTCAACTCCGGCACGGCGCGCCGCTTCCAGCAACTTTCGAGTACCTTCCACATTGCTTTCGTAGATTTCTTCGGGATGAGCGGACCAAAGCCGGTAATCGGCCGCGACGTGAAAAACGCGCCGCACGCCGCGCATCGCCCGTTCGATTGAAGCCGCGTCGCGTAAATCGCCTTCGGCGCGTTCGACCGGAAGGTCCGCGAGGACGTCCGCATTGCTAGTCTTCTTGCTGGCCGGGCGAGAGAAGATGCGGACTGCATGTCCCTGGTTAACGAGCAGCCGGGCGACGTGGCTTCCCACGAACCCTGTGGCCCCGGTAACAAGTGTGGTCATAAAATGCGGAAAACTTCGTCTCCCTGCTGTGCAGGCGCCACGGGGATTACGCGCTTCGCAACGCTTCCATTGCCGGCGCCATTTCCGTGGCCATTCGAATGGCCGTTGCCGTTTCGATGGCCATTTGTCTTTTTCTCACGTTCGGTCGGCTCGCCGAGAAGACTGCCCATCTTTCCGGAGACCGTCCAGCTGAGCATCTTCCATGTGTCGCCGAGCTTCTTGTTGCCGCCGAGAACGGCGGAGGCTTCATAGCCCACGTGAACCATGCAATCCTCGCAGCGCGGGTCGCGCCCGCGCCCGTACTGTTCCCAAGGAGTCTTCTCAATAAGCTCTTTAAAGGTCTCGTGGTGCGCGTCCGTCATCAAGTAACACGGGCCCTTCCAACCGCGGGGGTTGTAGGTAGGCATCCCCCAGGCGGTACACATCAGCTCTCGTTCGCCGCGCAGATATTCCATGTATATCGGAGAGGTAACAATGTTGTAGCGCTCGAGCAGCTGGCTCGCCTGGCGGAACTTCTCGCGGATTTCCTCGCGAGACATGAAAATTTCCTTGGTCATCACCGCGGCGTAGGAATAGGCCGGTGAAAGCATGTGGCCATCGACGCCCAGCGTCTGCAGATAAGCGAAGAGATCGGCGATCTCTTCTATGTCCGTCTCTTTGTAGATTGTGGTGTTGGAAGTGACGAGAAAACCTGCCGCCTTAGCAGCCTTGATACCTTCCACCGCTTCGCGGAAAACGCCATCGCGCTCGACGCAAATATCATGCGTCTTCTCGAGTCCGTCGAGATGGACGTTGAAGAAGAAGCGCGAGGTAGGCGTGAAGTCGCGCAGATGCTTGCGAATGAACATGCCGTTGGTGCAAAGGTAGATGTGCTTCTTTCGCGCCAAGATTTCGCTGGTCAGCCGTCCAATCTCGGGGTAAATCATCGGCTCACCGCCGCAAATCGAAACGATCGGCGCGCCGCACTCGTCCACAGCCTTCAGGCATTCCTCGACGGTGAGCATCTCGTTGATCGTCGATTTGTATTCGCGAATGCGGCCGCAACCGGTGCAGGTAAGGTTGCACGCGTGAAGCGGCTCGAGCATCATGGTTAACGGAAATTTCTGGGCCCCCGTGATGCTCTTGCGAGCGAGATATCCGGTCATGCTCGCAGTGAGACTGAAAGGAACTCTCATCCATTACCCCCGTCTGCAATTAGATGCTTAATTTCATCGGCGGGAATCTGCAACGCGAAAGATTTGCGCCGGCCTTTACTCATATTGTCGAAACGCGCGAGCGCATAGAGCGGAAACGAATTTCGGTAGAGGTGATATTTCAAGTAGAAGACGCAGGGAAAACCGGTGCCTGTAAATTCAGCTTCGTCCCACGATCCGTCTTCATTTTGATGTTCAGCGAGCCAGGTAGCCGCGCGCTCGGAAGCCGGATCATCTGGACCAACCGTAGCGAGCAAGCCGATTAACGCCCACGCTGTTTGCGAAGCGGTGCTCTTACCTCTTCCTTTAAGCGCTGGATCGTAGTAGGAAAGGATGGATTCGCCGAAGCCTCCATCGGGATTCTGCACCGAGCGCAGCCAATCCGCGGCGCGCTGGCAATCCGGATCGGACGATAGCCCAACCGTCTCGAAAGCGCGCAACACGCCACTCGTTCCGTAGATATAGTTCACGCCCCAACGGCCGTACCAGGAACCGTCCGGCGTCTGGTCGTGCTTGACGAATGCGCGAGCTCGATCAATCACAGGATGCGTTGCAGACCATCCAAATTGCCCCAGGCACTCAAGCACGCGGGCCGTGACGTCCGCCGTCGAAGGATCAAGCATTGCGTTGTGGTCGGCGAAAGGAATGTGATTCAGGAACTGCAGGTTGTTCTCGTGGTCAAACGCGCCCCAGCCACCATCGCTATTCTGCATGCTGACGAGCCAGGCAAGTCCCCGACGGATGGCGCCACGCAGAGGAGCTGAATCGGGATCGGCGACACGTCCGAGCGCCATCAGGACGAATGCAGTGTCGTCAACATCGGGATAGAAATCGTTCTGAAACTCGAACGCCCAGCCGCCAGACGCAGCTCTCTTGTTTTTTACCTGCCAATCGCCGGGGCCGAGGATCTGATTCTTCAACACCCAGCGTTCAGCAGCCACCAGCGCCGGATGAGACGGGTCGAGCCCCGCTTCCTCCAGCGAAACCATTGCGATGGCCGTGTCCCAGACCGGCGATATGCAGGGCTGAACGTGAATGGTGTCATCTCTCTCGTCTTCGATTTCATAGCGCTCGAGGAACTTAATTTCGCGGTGAAGCAGCGGATCGTCCTTATCGCGCGCCTCCGCGAGAAGAGCGAAAATCGAATTCATCATCGCGGGGTAGATCGTCCCGAGGCCCTCACTACGCTCGAGGCGATCTATCATCCATTTTCGCGCGCGAGCGAGACACATCTTTCGAAACGGCTTCCACGAGGAACGTTCGTAGAGCTTCAAGCCGCGTTCGAGCGCCAGAAACGCATTGCGCCATGTAAAGACGCTCTTATCCCAGGCAAACGATGCCGGTCTTTGCCCAGGCACCTTAAATAGATCTGTCACGGTGACGTCTGCCGGCAGTGGCCATTCCGGCTTGTTCGCGTATACGATCGCCAGGGGCACAACGATTCCACGCGTCCACGATGACATTTCGTAGAGATTCAGCGGAAACCAGTCCGGCAAAAGCATCATCTCGGGCGGAATCGAAGGCACCATGTCCCAACTAATGGCGCCGACCATCGCGAGATAAAATCGTACATAGGAGTTAGTGGCTTCGAGGCCGCCCAGGTCCAGTACTTTTTGCTTCGCGCGCTTCATGTGCGGCGCATTCGCTGAATCGCCTGCCAGGCGAAGCGCGACGTATGCCTTAACGGTCGCATTCAGCTCCGAAGGACCGCCGTAGAAAATGTACCAGCCGCCGTCCTCAAGCTGTCGCTCGCGGATATATCGCGCAAGCTTGGCGGTTTTCTCGGACTTCAATTGGCCGAGGACGTGCAGGTAGAGGATGTAATCCGACTCGAGAGTGGTGTCAGCTTCGAGCTCGCCCCACCAGTAGCCGTCTTGAGCCTGAGCGGCAAGCATCCAGTCGCGGCTACGCGAGATCGCCTGTTCTACTAGGGATTCGAGGTTTCGAGTCTGAACGACCGCTGTCGCCTGACCTGCTTCGCTATGGGAGGTCTCTATACGCAGTCTTGCTTCCGGTGTCATCAATCCCTCAGATATATTGTCTGTCCTTATCGGCCCATTTAGAAATTGCAGGTGCAGCCCGGCCGCCTCACCTTCCATCGCCCAGAACGACGGCGAGGCCCCTACAACCACTGCCTGCATTGCTGCCCTGCGGAGGGCGTTAGTACCGGGCGGCCTGTTGCTCGCCTCGCCCTAACTAACCGCATCCGCTTTGTCCGGCTCCCCAGTGCCAGTTTATGGGACGCTGTGTGAACTGCAAACGCTCAGTAAAACCCATTCAACTCATGGCCCAACATGGATTGTTCCGTAACACCAAGATTATGTTCGGCTTTACCTCGTTGGTCAACTGAATTTCCACGTGTGTGTCCAAACTTATGATGCCAGGCAGTTCCGTAATGATGCCGACAAAAATTGCCCCAACTCCGGCGGCATAGGGGATCCGATTGGCTGAAAAAATCGCGGTTTCGCAATAGCTGCCAGCGCTCGAAAGCGCGGGTCCGAATCGTCAAATGGCGAACGGAAGACGAAAGCATCGGCCAACTGAAGATTTTCAAGGGCTGAACTCTTAAAATCTGGATTCGACGGGTCGAGGACCATCACAAAGAGCGATGGCGTCCAGAGTCTTACTAGCGCATCGCTTTCGACAACAGCGTGGCCAGCATTTGTCAGTGCAGATGCGAGCGCTGGGAGCGCATCTTGCAGCCGGTTCTGCTTCGTTTCGATCCACAGTGCTCGCCGGGCGCCCGCGAGAAGGAAGCGCGAGCTGTCCGAGTTACCGCTGCGGTCGGTTTCTTCGCGGATTGCGTACGGGTGTTCCTGCGGGGAGCAGTTGCAAGTTGGGCCTTTCAGCGGGCAGCCGGATTCGGCGTACGGAGTGATTTTGACGGCCGTACAGTGCCGATTTGGGAACGCTTTGATGACGTCTGCGACGAAAGCCGACTTGCCCACTTTGCGACATTGGCCTCCTACAGACAGCAGGAAGACGGGGACTGGCGCCGGGGTGCGACTTGCGGTCATCGATCGATCTTGGAGTCTTGCGCCTTCGCAGATGCGGCTGTTTCTAACTTGCGGACGCGTTCAGCCAATTCCGGCAGACGCGCGAACCAGGCGTACTGTTCCTTAAACTTCTCGAGCGGTCGCGCCGGAGTGCCCCAGACTGTTTGACCGCGATGGATTGTTTTGCCGGTCGGGATGCCGGCCTGCGCGCCAGCAATCGCGCCATCCTCGAGCTTGCAGTGATCGGCAATGCCAACCTGTCCGCCAATCATGGCGTGCTTGCCTATGACGCTGCTGCCCGAAATTCCAGTTTGCGCGGCGATGACGGTGTGCTCGCCGATGCGGACGTTGTGCGCCACTTGCACGAGATTATCGATTTTCACTCCCGTGCCGATTTGGGTGGTTTCGAGCGAGCCGCGATCAATTGTGGTGTTCGCGCCAATTTCGACGTCGTCTGCGATTTCAACTCTTCCAACCTGCGGAAATTTCCAGTGGCGGCCTTCGCCGAAGACGTAACCGAAGCCGTCGCTGCCGATGACGGCGCCGGAGTGAACTTCGACGCAAGCGCCAAGGCGCGCGCCGGCGTAGAGGGTGACGCGCGGATGGAGAAAACAGTTTGCACCGATCCGCGAGCCTCGGCCGACGAAACCAAAGGCGCCAATCGTGGTGCCCGCTCCGATCTCAGATTCTTCTTCAATCACGGCATACGGGCCGATGGAGACATTTTCCGCGATCTTAGCCGTTCGTGCGACGATCGCTGTTGCATGAATGCCGGACTTCGACGGTGCGTGGGGCAATAGCCATGCCGCGGCTTTCGCAAACGCAAATTTCGGATCGGCGACTTCGAGGACTACTTTGCTTGCGAAGCGGCTGTTGGGTGGCGCGAGTACGCACCTGGCCGCCGATTTTTCGATGCGCGGCGCAAATTTGGGAGCGTCGAGGTATATGAGGTCGGTGGCCGTGGCGTTCTCGGGCCCTCCGACGCCCGCGATCGCGAGGCTTCCGTCGCCTTGCAGTTTTGCGCCAAGATATTGTGCCAATTCAGCGGCTGTGTGATTCATAAGAACCTCTTTTTTGTTTGCGCGAAAATTGTTCGGCGCACCCATCAGATCACTCAACTTCGACAGGCTAGAACGGATATATCGCCGGCTCTCCCGGCGGGCGAGTCTTCCAGCGCTTGTGAACCCAGAGCCACTGGTCCGGATGCTCGCGCACGTAGGCTTCAATCACAGCCATGAAGCGCGCCGTATTCTCACGCACGTCCGCATCTTCATCGCCGGTGCGCAGAAGCTCGAGCGCGCGTGCGAACTGCAACCGATATTTCTTCTCGGTGGCATCCCACGCCAGAAATCCAGGAACGACGGCAGCATCCGTGCGCAGCACAATTCTTGCGATGCCCGACGTGGTGGATGCTGGCTTGCCAAAAAAATTCACGAAGACACCTTCGTCGAGCGATGTGTTCGTGTCGGCCAATATGCCCACCGTGCCGCCTTCGCCAAGCACTTTCAGAATAGCGCGCGCAGAGCGATTTTTTTCGATCGGACGATTCCCGGAAAGACAGCGATAGCGATTGATGAGCGCGTCCACGCGGGGATTGGCAACGGGTCGCACCAGGAAATAAAGCGGGTGGCCATAGAGAGCGTGCGCGAATGGCGCAAGTTCCCAGGCGCTCATGTGGCCGGTGAGGAATAGGACGCCCTTGCCGCGGCGCTGGGCGCATTCGAAGTTCTTGGCGCCGTCAATAGTCACGATCTGTGAAATGTTCGCGGCGGTATATTTCGGAAACTGCGAGAACTCGCCCGCCATCCAGCCGATCTGGCGGATCATTCCGCGGACAATCTGTTTCCGCTCTGCTTCGCTCGTCTCCGGAAATGCGAGTTGAAGATTGAACATTGCCGCGCGGTTCAGAGGCGTGCGCACCCGGTATGCAAGCGCCGCAAAGGCGGCGCCTGTCTGGCGCGCGACGCTTCGCGGAAGCAGGCCAAGCGCTTTCAGTCCAGTCCATGCAGCTGCGTATTCGAGCCATTCTCGCATCGCGCGACATTATGCAAGAGGCTGGAGAGCCGATGCCAGCGATGTGTGATGAAAGAGTGTTTGACGCGATGGTAGACTCGGCGAGCTTGCGAGAGCGAAATGCGGTGAACGCACAATGAGTGGGCCGGCGCTACCCCGGCAGCGCGCCAATCTGGTTGCCTATGTTGCTGCCGGATTGACTGTGGTGGTCTGCCTGTTCAGCCGTCTGGGCGCAATCGGATTGGTTGGTCCCGACGAGCCGCGTTACGCGTGGATTGCACGGGCAATGGCATCGAGCGGTGATTGGGTGACGCCGCGCTTGTACGGCCAGCCGTGGTTTGAAAAACCGGCGCTTTACTACTGGGCAGCCGCGCTGGGATTCTTGATTCACCTGTCGGCCGAATGGGCGGCCCGACTGCCTTCCGCTTTTGCGGCGCTCGCGGCGGCCATTGCGATCGGCTGGCTCGGTAGGAAATTCTACGGAGCGGAATCTTGGCCGTTCGCTTCGCCTTTCTTGATCGCTCCTCTTATTTTCTCGACGAGCATTGCCGCGATTGGTTTCGCGCGCGCGGCTGGTCCAGACATGCTGTTCAGCGCTGCCCTCACCGTTACCATGGCAAGCAGCGCGGTTGTGCTAAGTCGGCGCGGCGCATTGCGTTCTGAAAATGACAAACAGGCTAACACCAATCGGTCTGATTACTTTGCACTCGCTGTATTCGGCGCTTCGCTCGCTCTTGCGGTCCTCGCAAAAGGCCCAGGGGGCATTCTACTTGCTGCCGGGGCGCTCGGGATTTGGGCGCTCGCCACCTCGCGTTGGCGTGACGTCTTCCGACCAGTTCATCCAATTGTGATAGCTGTATTTTGCGTGGTCGCGCTGCCGTGGTACGTGCTTTGCGAGGTGCGCAACCCAGACTTCCTCCGCATTTTCATTTTTCAGCACAATTTCGAACGCTACCTCACTCCAATATTTCAGCATCGCCAGGCGTTTTGGTATTTCGTCCCGATTCTTATCCTCGGGCTTCTTCCGTGGACGGTCTGCCTTTGGCCAGCCTTCGAAGAAGGGCTGCAACTCTGGCGGCAGAAATCCTGGAGCGACTCGCCTAGATTTTTCTTCGGATGCTGGGCTGTCTTTCCACTTTTGTTTTTCAGCTTTTCGCAATCGAAATTGCCGGGCTACATTCTTCCCGCCATTCCGCCACTCGCGCTGCTAATTGCAGTCGGATTGCGACGCCGGATCTTGGCACAGAAATCACCGGTTTCACTCGATCCGTGTGCGCGCTGGATTCTGGTGGCGGTCGGCATCACGTGGATTGCGCTGGCGCTCTCGGCGGCTCACTGGGCAAACCGCCTCCCTGCCGCCGTACGGGATGTTCCCGAGAAAATGATTTCGCACATTTCCATCATCGTCATTGCGGGCGGCATCGTAATTGGGGCGCTCGGCCTTCTGCGCAATCGTGGCGCTCTGCTGCTTTCCTTCTTCTTAGTTGCGTTTTGCGTAGAGATCGCCGGAGCACGCATCCTGCCCGCGCTCGATCCGTTCATCTCGGCAAGGTTTCACGGCGATCTGCTTCGCAATCACCGTTACCCCGATCGCGTCTTCACATTTCAACTGACGCGTTCCTGGCAATATGGGCTCAACTTCTACCTCGGACGTGAAGTCGCGGAATGGTCGCCGGCTGATGCGGAAGCAGCGCTCGTACTCACGACGCCGCAGGGCCTGGAAGAGATACGAAAAACCGGCCGTGTGCAGGGAGCGCTGGATGAACCTTACGAGGGAATTTTGTACGTTCCGGTGCTACCGGCTGCGCGCTAGGGATTCGTTCGCGAAACGGGCGGCAGGTTCTGCAGAAAGAAACTGACGATCCGATTCTCGTATGCGTGACGATCGTCCTCGATCATTTCTGAATAACTCAGCCGGTCGCGCACGAGCTGCTTCGGCTGCGGCGCGCGAGTGAAAATTTGGAGAGTTTCGGCGGCAAGCTGGGGCCGATCATCAGACTGGATAAATAACTTCGGAATTCCTTGCGTTTTGGCCAGGTGCAACGAGACCGGCTGTTGCGAGCGATAGCGATAATTCATCAGGCGGAATCCCCAGTCGGAAAAGCGACCCACGAACGGAATCACGGCTAGACCCGAGCGCTTTACCTCAATTTGCACCATGTCGCGCGGGTCGTCCCACGCGTTATCGGCTACTAATGCCGCGACTCTAGGGTCGGAAGCGGCCAGTTCGAGCGCAACAAAACCTCCCAGGTTCACACCCCACACGCCAAACCGCTTCGGATTCACATCGTCGCGGGTTGAAAGCGCCTGGATCGCTGATTCCAGCTCGACCGTTTCGCGATAACCGAGCGTCGTGATGCTCGGACTCGTTCCATGGCCTAAGAAATCGAAGACGAACACATTAAATTGGTGATCCTGCAACGCGGAAACCAGCGTCAGAACATCGGCGCGCTGCGACAAATAACCATGGCAAGCCACAATCGTGGGCGCGCCGCGCAGCCCGGGGAAAAACCATCCCTCTCGCCCGGGTTGTCCGGGTATCGAAAAAGAAACCGGCACGGGACGCCCCATCATTACGTTCAGGTCGTAGGAAGATGCTGAGTGTGTCGGTTTAACGATTTGATACAGCAGAAACCCGGCCACAGTTGCGACCGACACAAACCCAAACAGGATTATCGCCAGCAGCGCAGAGACGACTTTGGCGGGGCGCGTTGTGGGATAGCGTAGTTCTGAGAGGACGGCCATCCGTTGAGCGCGAGCGCGCGGTTTCGCGCCTCGACGAGCGCATGTTAGCACAATTCTTACGGCATCCTTGTTCGTCGCTTGTTCGCGTTTCTATCCGGGGCACCGGTTTGGGTTCTTTCACTCGTCACGGCTATAATGACCCGCGGGAGTGGCGCGGGCCTTCATGCAGATTGTTGACCTCCGGCAGGTCCATTCGAAAACCCTCGACGTGTTGTTTCAAGAGGAAGCTCGCCACTGGCGCGACGAACTGCACTGGGACTATCGGCCTTCGATCGATCTGATTCGGAAATTCATCGATTCCCGCTCGCTCAATGGTTTCCTCGCTCTCGACAACGGACGGCCTGCCGGATACGGCTTCTACGTTCTCGAGGATCACAAGGGCCTGATCGGCGGGCTGTTTGTCTCCTCGGATTACGCGCAATCACCGATTCCAAAAGAGATTCTCACCGAAATGCTGACGGCGCTTCGTGCTACGCCGCGGCTCGAACGCATCGAGGCGCAGTTGATGCCCTTCGGTATCGAATTCGATCCGGCATTCCTTTCAAAGCAGATGCGCCTTCACACGCGCCAATTCATGCTGCTCCGTCTAGCCGATGCCAAACTGAGCGAAAAGCCTCTCTCGCCGGCTTTTCGCACGGAGCCATGGAGTGACCGAGCGTTCGAGTCTGCCGCCAAGCTGATTCAACTTTCGTACGCCAATCACGTGGATGGAGACATCAACGATCAGTACCGGTCTGAGGCTGGCGGAATGAAATTCCTTCGCAACATCGTGATTTTGCCGGGATGCGGTCAGTTTTTGCCGGAAGCTTCGTTTCTCGTGCGACCAGCCACTGGAGATCGCCTGGTGGGCATGGTTCTTACTTCGACGGTGAAAGAACGCGTGGGGCATACGACGCAGCTATGCGTCTTACCCGGCTATCAGGGCCACCACATCGGCCGCGCATTAATGGAAGCTTCGATCCACGCGCTACTACGCCGAAAGTACGAGTGGCTCTCGCTTACGGTAACTGCGGTGAATACTTCAGCCGTGCAGCTCTACGAGCATCTAGGCTTCAAAACAATCAAGAAATTCGCGGCAGGTGTGTGGCAGGCCTAATCGCTCGATTCACTTCTTGGCGCGATCCTTTAGCAATCCCTTGAGCTCGTCCATAAACTCCTTCACGTCCTTGAAATCCAGATATACCGACGCGAAGCGGACATACGCTACCTTGTCGAGCTTTTTCAAACTCTTCATTAGGAGCTCGCCGATTTCAGATGTGGTGCGTTCGCGCTCGGGCGCTTCGCTAACGTAGGCCTCCGCCTCATCAACTATCGTCTCGAGCTTCCCAACCGGCACCGGTCTCTTCTCACACGCCTTCAGCAAACCCTGCAAAATTTTCTGACGATCGAATTTCTCGCGTCGGCCATCCTTCTTGATGACCATGTAAGGAATTTCGTCGATGCGCTCGTAGGTGGTGAATCGGCGGCTGCACTTCAAGCACTCGCGGCGGCGGCGAATGAGGTCGCCGGTCCGCGCCTCGCGCGAATCGACCACCTTGTCGTCCAGGTGCGCGCAAAAAGGGCATTTCACCGCGGACTCTCTTCCGAGTGCGCAGCCTGCTGCTCGGCGTGTTCCAGCAACGCCGCTTCGCTTGCGCGTTCCTGCTCTCGTACCATCCGCCGCAGATCTCCCATCGACCAGCCTTCGCTGAGCATCAGTGGCACGCCTGCCAAACAGCAAGTCGCAAATCCAATGAGCCAGACAACCATCGAAGCGGCCACGGCCGGCTCATGTTCTACTCCAAAGATCAACGTCAGCACAAGAATCGTGCTGGCTTGCGCTCCGCCGCCCACGCCCGGCAATTGCGCCACCGATCCCACCATCGAGAACGCTAAAACCAGCAGCGCATCTGTAAAGCCGAGACTCGCCAATCGGCCGCCAAACGCATGCAGAACCCACAGGTAAACAAACGCAACCAGGATCCAATGCATTGCTGTGTACACCGTCAACAAGAACAGGTCATTCCAGGTGCGAATTCCCTGCAGCCCCTCGCTGAATCCTTCTACGAGGACAACTATCTTCTCGCGCCATCCGGTACGCCACCTCGGATTTCGCAGAAACTTTGTAAGCAGGCGTGCGCCGTGAAATCGGAAGTAGACTAGCAGCGCGATAACCACAACCAGCCCGTAGAGCAGCGCCCGTCCCACCGAGCGCGCGAAAACCAACAGATGCGCGGTGCGCTCGTTCACCACTCCACGTTCTTGGAAGAGAGCCAGTGCAGCACCGGCCAGGACTGCCGTCGCGGCGATGTCCGCAATGCGCTCGAGAAAATAAACGCCAAACATCCCTGCCACTGGCAGCGAATCCTTCTTGGCAATCAGCACCGGGCGGATCGGTTCCCCTGGACGCCCCAGCAAAAAAAGGCACGTGAATCCCATCAGCGTCGCCTTATAAACATTCCAAAAATGCGTCGGGCCGAGCGTGCGCGAAAACCGCATCCAGCGCAGCGTGCGAATCGCGTAGCAGACGTAGATTGTCACGGTCGCCAGCAGCAAAAGAGAAAGATTTGCGTTACGAACCGACTCGGCTACCATGCGCCAATCAAAGTTTTTAAGCGCGCCGGAATGTCCGACTTCATAGAAGATAAAGCCGAAAACAACGGCCACGATGAGAAACGTGAGGTAGTTCCGCCACTTGGGAGGCATCCGCCGCAAAAGCTAACAGTTACATTCGGAAAGTGTCAAGGTCGAGCATTCGTCGCAGTTTCTTCGATCCGCTCGCGGCTTGTGTTCCTTCGCGCAGGACGGCTAAGATGCACCGCAATTGATACGGAACTTTTCGACCCCATTTTGCGTTTCATGATTGAGGCCCGAAAGGTGATCCAACGCGCGAGGCTGAGGAAGATTGGAGCCCGACGCTCAACTGGTACAGCAATGTCTCCGGGGCGAAGGGCCGGCCTGGGAGGAACTCGTGCGACGGCACACCAGGCGCGTTTACAATTTATGTTACCGGTTTACGGGGAACGCAACCGACGCGCAGGATTTGAGCCAGGAGGTTTTTCTGCGCATCTATCGCACGCTTGCGAGTTATCGGCCTGCGTACGGAGCGTTTCCGACGTGGCTCACGAGCGTGACGCGCAACCTGCTGGTCGATCACTACCGGCGAACGCGCCACGATCGCGTGACGGATTCGATCGACGATGCGATGCCGCTGCTCGAGGAAAAGCACTCGAAGGCGCGAACGCCCGATCGGCTCGCCGAAGCCTCAGAGTTGAGCGTGCAATTGCAGCGCGGACTCGCTCGGCTTTCGCCCGAATTGCGCGAGGCGGTAATCTTGCGAGATTTGCAGGGGCTGGAATACAACGAGATTCAGGCCGTACTCGCAGTGCCCGAAGGCACCGTAAAATCGAGAATCAACCGGGGGCGCATCGAGCTGGCGCGAATTCTGGAAGAGATGGGCGTGCGGCCGACATGAGCTCGACGGTCCGGTTTGTAGGTCGCAGCTTCAACCGCTGAACTTATTTGGAGCAATTGAAATGGATTGGAACTGCAAAATTTCGGAAGAGCGTCTGAGCGAATATCTCGACGGCAAAATTGCGCCAACTGATGCCTCCGCGTTTGCGGTGCATGCCGCTGGTTGTGCGAATTGCGCGCAATTAATTGCCCGCGTCGGAGGACTCGTTTCCCGGATGCGTCAGCTCGCGGAAATCGAAGAGCCGCCGCAGCTCATCCGAAATATTCTTGACGCGACCATCGGCCCGCGTACTCAAAAACAAGGTTGGAAGAAGTGGTTTTCCTGGGTGCCGATTCTTTGGCAGCCGCGATTCGCAATGGGCATCGTTACTGTGGCTGCTTCTCTCGCGATCGTGATTCACACCGCCGGTATAACGCCCGGGAAAATCAAACGCGCCGACTTGAATCCCGCCAGCCTTTACCGTTCGGCGAATCGTCACGTGCATCTCACGTATGCCCGCAGCGTAAAATTTGTGAACGATCTCCGCGTGGTTTACGAAATTCAATCGCGCTTGCAGCCCGGTCCCGAACCTTCGCCCGCGTCGGCGCCGCGTCCAGAGCCGCAGTCGCAACCGGCCTCGCCGACGCCACAACAAAAGTCGGATAAAAATCCGCCACGCTACCGCGGCCAGGTGCATGGCGGCAGCATGTTTGCAGTGTTAATGCCATCAAGCTTTCCCGCTTCCTCCATCGCAACGCTTATCAGGAGCCCTCAATGACCTGCGCCGTGCACACCGACCGCGAAGCCATCGGCTATTGCCGCAATTGCGGCAAAGCGCTTTGCCCGGAATGCACGCGCGAAGTTCGCGGCGCGCTCTACTGCGAGGACTGTCTCTCAAATCTGCTCGCAGGTCCGCTGAGCCCCGCAAATACCGACGCAGCGGCAGCGGCGCACTCGGACACAAATCCGGCCCTCGCTGCGACACTCGGCTTTATTCCCGGTCTCGGCGCGGTCTACAACGGCGAATACGTCAAGGCGCTGATCCAAGTGCTCATCTTCGGGGGTCTCATCGCCGGAGTCAGCAGCGACATGTCCAGCGGATACATCGCGTTCCTGAGCATTGCTCTTGGCTGTTTCTATTGCTACATGCCAATCGACGCTTACCGCGTGGCCAAAGCTCGGCGCTCCGGACAGGCGGAGCCAGAGCCGCTTGTCGAGGCAAAAGGTGCTCGGCCCATCGGCGCATTTCTCTTGATTCTCATCGGAGTGCTTTTCCTTCTCTCGAATTTCGGCTTGCTGCAGACCGATTGGTTCGAGAAGGCATGGCCGATCGGCCTCATCGCGCTGGGCGGTTGGCTCGTCTGGGATCGCACGAGAAGGAACGCTTAGGAGCGAATTGATGCCGGACGAACTCAGAACGCGCTGCACCTGCGCCCACTGCCGGATCCGCGGATTGATGGGACCCGTGATGCTCATCACCGTCGGCGTGCTTTTTCTCGTTCGCCAGTACACGCGATACAGCATCGGCGAGCTCTGGCCGATCCTGCTGATCGTAGCCGGCATCGTTCTCGTGGCGCAGGCCATGGCCTCTCGCGAAGGGCATATCGGTTCGTGAGGAGCGCGTGAGTAACGGCGAATTGCCACAGCAACCGCAGGGAAGCTCGATCTTTGCCGGCTTCCTTCTGATTCTCCTCGGCGCTCTCTTCCTTCTGCAGCGCTTCGATCCGGACCTGGGCATCGGCCATCTGATCGCGCGCTACTGGCCCGTGCTGCTGATCGTTTGGGGCGTTGCGAAGTTAATCGATCACGTTTCGGCGCAACGCGCGGGACGTGCCCGGCCCCCCGTGCTGTCCGGCGGCGAAGCAGCGCTCCTTGTGCTGCTGGTCGTGGTTCTCGGCTGGATTTGGGTCGTGGACTTCATTCACATGAAGCATCCGCAACTCGAAGCCGACGGCATCGGTCTTTTCTCGCATCGACACTCGGAGAGTGAAGTGCTCCCCTCCCAATCAATCCCTGCTGGCGCGCAGGTAACCGTCCAAACCGGCCATGGCGACCTCACGATTCATGCCGGCGACGTCAACGAAATTCGGGTAGAAGTGAATAAATCAGGCTCCGCGCCTAGTGAATCCTCGGCGCGCGAGCGAATGAAGGGCGTTCGAGTGGTCATCGAACATTCCGGCGCCGGATATATCGTTCACTCCGTGAATCAAGAGCAAGCCAGCGGCAATGTATCTGTGGATCTGGATGTGGAGCTGCCGAAAAGGGTCACGCTCATCGCCACGAGCGCTCGCGGCGATATCAGCATCTCCGGAATCGGCGGTGCGATCAGCGCTTCAACGCAAAACGGAGACATCGCGATTCACGACGCGGGTTCCGATGTGAACGTCCAGCTCCAAAAAGGGGATCTGCGGGTCTCCGATGTTCCTGGCAACTTGCGCATCAGCGGCAAAGGCAGCCAGATTGACATTTCCGATGTTGCCGGCGATGCCTTGATCGAAGGCGATTTCTTCGGCCCGATTCGCGTTCGCAACGTCAAAAATACCACTCACTACGCATCGCAGCGAACCGATCTCACGCTGTTGCATCTCACCGGCCAGTTGGAACTCGATTCCGGCGACGTCGAAATTTCCGACGTAGCAGGATTTGCAAAGATCGCGACGCACAACCAGGACATAGACGTCGAAAACGTTGCCGGCAGGCTCGACATTTCGAACTCGCACGGCGATATCCGAGTCCGCTACTCCGACCCGCCGCGCGAGGAAATCAATGTCGTAAACGATTCAGGCGAAATCGATCTCACCCTTCCCGCGAGCTCCAGCTTTCAGATCGCCGCTGCGTCGCGCTCCGGAGAAGTGCTGAGCGACTTCGAAGATGCCTCGCTGAGGCTTGCGAACGAAAGCGACACCGGACGGCTCAACGGAACGGTTGGCTCACGCGGTCCACGAATTACTCTGACAACGAGCTACGGCACAATCTATTTGCACAAATCGTCTTGACCGTCGCCGTCTCTCGCATTCGATCAGCTTTTAGTCAGTGCGCTCCGTGTCCTCAGCGCCCTCCTTGTTAAGGTTTTTCCACTCGCCCCTCGACGCCTCGCAATCTTTCTAGCGTGGTGAAAAACTCCGGGAACGAAACGCCCACACATTCCGCATCGCGTATTACGCTATCGCCTTCGGCATTGAGTGCCGTCACCGAGAGCGCCATGGCGATGCGGTGATCGCCTTGTGGGTCTACTTTCGCTCCGCGCAATTTCCCAGCCGAACGGCCCGCTACCCGCAGTCCATCCGGGAATTCTTCCACATCCGCGCCCATCCGACGTAACCCTGCCGCCAGCGTCGCGATTCGGTCGCTCTCCTTCACGCGCAATTCCGATGCGTCGTGAATCTCAATTCCCTTCTCCGTGTAGGGCCCGAGGGCGGCCAACATCGGCAATTCATCGATCATCTCTGCCACTTGGGCTCCCGCGATGCTTCCTCCCGAAAGTAATGAATATCGCACCGAAAGATCGCCGATCAGTTCTCCATCTCGCAGTTGAACCGAAGCGAGGTTCACCTGCGCTCCGATGGAAATTAGAAAATCGAGAACTCTCGCTCGCGTGGGATTCAACCCGACGTTGTGCAGCATGAGCGACGAGTCGGGGAGGATCAGCGCTGCACACGCGAGGAACATCGCACCAGAGAGATCGCCTGGCACCGTGAGCTGTCGAGCCATGAGTTTTGGCCGAGGGTGAATCCGAATGGAATCTTTCGCGCTCTCGACCGTCGCGCCAAACTCGCGCAAAACAATTTCGGTGTGGTCGCGCGTGCGAACCGATTCGCCCACAGCAGTCACGCCATCAGCGTATAAGCCTGCGAACAGAATCGCGGATTTCACCTGCGCGCTTGGCACAGGCAGCGTGTAATCGATTGCGTGCAAATTTCCGCCGCGAATTTCAAGCGGTGCCAAGTCTCCGTCGCGGCCGCGAATCTCGGCGCCCATCTGCCTCAGTGGCTCAGCCACACGCCGCATCGGTCGTTTCCGCAGCGAACCGTCTCCGGTGATTGTAGAGGTGAATTTTTGGCCGGCCAGCACGCCGGCAAGCATTCGCATCGTGCTGCCGGAATTTTCCGCATCGAGCGGCCGCCTCGACGCATTCAGCCCGTCGAGACCAGTGCCCGTGATCCGAATCCTTTCCCGAGTCGCGTCAATTTCAACGCCGAGTCTACGCAGGCATTCAAGTGTGCTTCGGCAGTCGGCGGCAGTCGCGTAATTGAATATCTCGCTACGTCCTTCCGCGAGCGCCGCCAGAATCGCGTACCGATGCGAAATGGATTTGTCGCCCGGCAGCTCGACGACGCCGGTAACGTGTCCCCCAGGCGAAATCGTTTTCTTGCTCACCGCGCGATTCTAGCACGCAGCTCCCGCGCCCCCGTCTCGCGGCAACGCCGCAAGCGCACGCGTAAAGTGGTGCCATCCTGAGGCCGCGCCTTTTTGTGGCCGAAGGATCTCGGCTTCACTTGCTTGGAGGCGTCCTCATTTGTGCATCGGAGGGTATATCGCTGTGGACCTATCGGAGACGGTTCCGATGGCCAGCAGGAATCGAGATGCGAACAACCGTTTGCATACCATTTCGCATCTTGCTACCGTCGTGATTGGGCCATGAAATTGCCTACGATAACCGGCAGGGAGAAGTCGGTGGCGCTGAGCGGGAGCCTCCGCCAACCACCTATCGCTCATGGGCAGATGTCTAATCGCAACATTGCCCAATTTAGAAATTCAGTTAACTCCCGCAGAATGAAGATTTACGTAATTTCTAATCGCAACAAAACCGGTACTTACGCAATAAGCGTCTCAGCGGACAGTCTGAGAAGTGGCACGGAAGTTCCCTCGTTTGCTTCTGGATTTGCCTCCGCGTATCATGAAGATTCCATGCCCATGAGTTTTCGCAAGTTGTGGATCGTGGTCCTCGCTGCCCTATTTGTCTGTTCCTTTCCCCTGTATGCCGGAGATTCTCCCGAAATCATGCCGCTGAGCCAGATTCAGCCGGGCATGAAAGGCGTGGCTTACACGATTTTCGAGGGCGACCAGATCGAAAAAATGGATCTGGTGGTTCTCGGCACGCTTCGCAACGCGCTCGGACCGAAACAAGACGTAATCCTAGTGAAGCTGGTTGGCGAAAAAGTGGAGCGCACTGGCGTTGTCGCCGGGATGAGCGGCAGCCCAGTTTACTTCGATGGAAAGCTCGCCGGAGCGCTGTCGCTGAAACTCGGCACGTTCACGAAGGAAGCCATCGGCGGCGTAACTCCGATCGAGAATATGCTCGACGTGGAAAAAGCCGCGGCCACTCCCGCGAGCCCGATGCCAGGCGCAACGCCCGCAAATCCGGCGTCGACCGCCGATGCGCGGATCCCGCTACCCGAAAATTATGCTCACCAGACGAGCGCAGGCGCGGGTCAGTTCCTCGTGCCGATTGAGACCCCGCTGGTTGCGACCGGCCTCTATCCCGAAACGATTGCGCAATTCGGAAAGCAACTTTCTGCCTGGGGCATGACGATGATGGCGGGCGGCACAGCCGCTCCGTCTCCGGACGATGCCAAGCTCAAGCCGGGCGATATGGTTGGCATGGAACTGGTTCGCGGAGATCTTTCGATCGCTCCCGGATGCACGGTGACGATGGTTACAGACGACCGGATTCTCGCCTGCGGACATCCGATTTTCGGGTTCGGTGCGGTGGCCATGCCGCTCACGCGCGGACATGTGATTCTCACACTTGCTTCGTCGATGGCATCCACGAAAATCATGTCCACCGGCGGAACGATCGGCACGCTGACGCAGGACCGGCTCACCGCCGTAATGGGCAAGCTTGGACCAGAGCCCCCTATGATTCCGGTGGACGTGCAGCTCGCCACGCCCTCGGGTGAGAAAAGCTTTCATTTCGAAGTCATCGAAAGCCCGCAATTGACGCCGCTGCTCGTTGCGCTTTCGACGTACAACGGAATCGTTTCCAGTCCCGCCTACAGCGAAGGATCAACACTGGCGCTCGACGGCTCGATCGAGATCAAGGGACACTCGCCAGTAAAGCTCGAAAACCTTTTCGCGCCGACGGACGCGCCGGTTCCGACCGGCTTCTTCGTCGCCACCTCGGTGCAAGGCGCTTTCGCGCGCGTCTATTCGAATCCCTACGAGCTCCCACATTTGTCGCGGATTCAAATTCGCGTCACAACGATGCCGGAGCGCCGCGTCGCGACGATCGACAACGCCTGGATCGAAAAGAGCGAAGTCCGGCCCGGCGAAACCGTTGCCGTGAAAGTACAGCTGCGGCCATACCGCGGCGCGCCGTTTATTCAAGAAATTCCGGTGACGATTCCGCAGCAATCGGCGCTTGGCGCTCTGCAGCTCGTGGTGAGCGATGCGGAGACCCTGAACCGTAACGTGCAGATGCTTGCGGGCAATTCGCAGACGCAACTTCCAGGTCTCGAGGAACTGATTAATCTGATCAATCGCGAACGCCAGAATGACCGGCTCTACGCAACGTTGTTCCAGCCGACACCCACGCTTCTCGTCGAAGACAAGGAAATGCCCAACGCGCCTTCTTCCGCCATCAACGTGCTCGACCAGCGCCAGAGTTTTGGCGGCGCGCGATTGCTCGGTCAATCGAAAGCCGGCGAGTGGTCTGTTGAAATGCATCAAGTAATCGCCGGGGAGCGTACGCTAACGATCACGGTCAAGTGATTTCCGGGGCAAAAGGAGATGTTGTTTTGATGATAAGGCGAACGATTCTGGTGTGCGTGCTGGCTGCCGGACTGAACTCGGTTGCCGCAATTCCAGCTCAAGCCGAGCACACGCGCACCTGGCGTCAATCTGAATCCAGCGAATTCGAGAAAGGCACGGCGAAGGGCGTGGCGATTCGCAGCGACGGAAAGCTGATGCCGGCGCCACGCTTCAGTCCGTTCTCCGATCCGAATCTTGCCTATCTCTGGACGCTTCGCCTCGATTCCAAGGGCCGGCTCTATGCAGCGGGCGGCTCCGACGCGAAGGTGCTTCGCTTCGATGATTCAGCAAAGCCGACGACAGTCTTCGAATCCCCTGAGCTGGCGGCACAAGCCATCGTTTTCGATTCGCACGACAATCTGTACATCGGAACCTCGCCCGATGGCAAAGTGTACAAGGTGACGCCCGACGGCCAGAAGAGCGTCTTTTTCGAACCGAAGACAAAATATATCTGGGCGCTGGCAATCGATTCCAACGGCTCGCTGTTCGTCGCCACTGGCGATTCCGGTCAGATCTTCGTCGTGGGACCGGACGGCAAGGGAAAACTTTTTTATCAGAGTGATGAGCGGCACGCTCGCTCGCTGGCGCTCGACTCCAAGGGCAATCTGCTCGTCGGTACCGATCCCAACGGCCTGATCTTAAGAATTGAAATCGCGCGCAAGAATGGCGAGTCTTTGCCTCAAGCAGGCGCGTCATTCGTCCTCTACGAGACCGGCAAGAAGGAAGTCACGGCGCTTCTGGTGGACGGGAGCGGAAATCTCTACGCGAGCGCCATCGGCGAAAAGAATCGTCCGGCAAATCCTAGTGTCCCGGCCATCATTTTGCCGGCGCCTCCGCAGCCGCAGCAAATCACTACCCCGCAGCAGTCCGGCATCTCGATCGCTCAAATTCAAGCGCAAGCCCAGACGACTGCGCCGTTCTCGTTCTTTCCATCCACCTCAGGAGGTTCCGAAGTCGTAAAAATCGCCCCCGACGGGTCGCCCGAGTCGCTTTTCAACTCACGTGACGAGCTCTCTTTTTCGATGGCACTCTCGGCGGCGGGAAAAATTTTACTGGGCACGGGAAACAAAGGCGCGATCGTCGAGTTGGAAGGCCAGAATATCTACTCGACCGTCGCCAAGACAGCTTCCGCGCAAGTGACGAGCCTTATCGCAGGGCCAGGCGGCAAGGTTTTTGTCGCAACCGCAAATCCCGGAAAAATCTTTACCATGGGCCCTGGATTTGAATCGGACGGAAGCTTCGAGTCCGACACATTCGATGCCAAGATCTTTTCACATTGGGGCCGGCTCACCTGGTGGGGCGACAACGGTGCGACGGCCGGCAAAGTCGCGTTCTATGTTCGCTCGGGAAACACTTCGAGCCCCGAGAAAAACTGGAGCCCTTGGTCGGGCCCTTACAAAAACGCTTCCGGCGAAACAATCAACTGCCCGCCAGCGCGCTTCCTTCAGTGGAAAGCGGTATTCCTCGATACGGACCACGGCGGCGCGCCAAACGTTTCCTTGGTAAGTCTCGCGTATCAGCCAAAGAATGTTGCGCCCGAAATTGACGACATTGCAATTCAGGAGCCCGGCGTCCGTGTTCAAGGTTTCGCGCAGCAACTAAGCGGGCCGAGTAGTCCGCTTCCCGCTCAGGTGAAAATGCCGCAGCGCGCCGGCGGGGTAAATTTTCCCGCCGCACCGGCAGTGCAACCGAAGATTGATGTCCCTCCGCAGGGCTTTCAGGATAAGGGCTATCAAAGCGTGGTGTGGAGCGCGCACGATGAGAACGACGACGATCTGATTTTTGCAATCTATTACCGCGGCGAAGGCGAGCAGAATTGGCGCTTGCTGAAGGACAAAATCACGCAGCGATTTTATTCCTGGGATACCACCACGATGCCCGACGGGGCTTACTACTTGAAAATCGTGGGTTCGGATTCGCCGTCAAACCCGCCGGACCAGGCGCTCTCGACTGAGCGCGAAGCCGACCGCTTCGAAATTGGAAACACTCCCCCGCGCATTGAAAATCTCCGCGCGCAATCGAACTCGCCCACTGCAACGGTCTCATTCCAGGCGGTCAGTTCATCTGCGGCGATCGAACATGCGCAGTACAGCGTGGATGCGGGCGATTGGCTGGTCGTCTTTCCGACAGGACTTCTCTCAGATTCGCCGAAGGAAAATTACCAGATTCAACTCGGCGGCCTCGCTCCAGGTGAGCACACCATCGCGGTGCAAGTCTCGGATCGCTTCGCAAACACCACCGCCGCGAAAATCACGTTTTCGGCAAGCGGCCACGCGACCAAGTAAGAACGCGCCCAGAAAATTAGTTGTCCCAGTTGCGAAATCGCTGTAGCGGTTCGAAACGCTCCACGCACGCGCCCACTCCCGTCCACCCGCGCTCGTCCGATTGCTGCTCAACGTGCACTACTCGCGCGCTGCATCGCACCGGCTCAGGGCTTCGGCCCGTCAATTCGCGAGGCAGCGTGAAATACAGCTCCATCGCCTGCCCGATTTTCATCTTTTGCGCTGTTTTGAAATAGATTCCCCGCTCGGATAGATTCACCATTTCGCCCTCCTGCATGTCGACCACGCGAACAGGTTTCGCTGTTCCAGTACTACCGCTGATCGGACCTGTTGTGGCATGACTGCTTGTCATGGCGTTTCTCGATACCGTCGCGCCAGCTGCTACAGACGCGGCTTCGCTCGCCGGCGGGCAAATTCGGATTGGAATCGAGAAACTCTTGCGGGATGCGATGCGGCGTTCGTTGCTGGACATGGTGCCTCCTGGGCGTTGGCAAATAAAAATGTCAGAGGAAATAATTCCGGAAGGGGTTTGCCGAGAATCGCACTGCGTTACAACCGAGTCAAGGATTTTAATGTTTTCGCCGTAGAAATTCGCGAATTGAAGTTCAGTGTCGCGCTTTGCGATGGATGAGATGTGCCATAATGCACATGTCTGTACCATGGTGACACAAACACAAATTCTCGCACCGGATATCGAAGCAATCCGCGCAGCGCATCGACGGATTTCATCCCGGATCCATCGCACGCCGGTCCTGACGTCCACATCGCTCGACGAAATCGCCGGCGCACGCCTCTTTTTCAAGTGTGAAAATCTTCAAAAAACCGGTTCGTTCAAAATACGCGGAGCCACGAACGCAGTCTTTTCGCTGAGCGACGAAGAAGCCCGCAACGGAGTAGTCGCGCCCTCATCGGGCAATCATGCGGCGGCGCTATCGCTGGCAGCGCGCTGGCGCGGAATTCCAGCGTTCATCATCATGCCCTCGAATGCGGCCGCCACAAAAAAACGAGCCGTGGAAAGCTACGGCGGCCGGATTACCGAATGCAAGCCCACGCTTGCGTCGCGAGAGGCGACGGCGGCCCGCGTCATGAATGAAACCGGGGCGCATCTCGTCCATCCCTACAACGACGTGCGTGTGATGGCCGGACAAGGAACAGCCGCACTCGAGCTGCTCGAGGAAGTGCCCGACCTCGATGTGATCTGTACTCCAGTGAGCGGCGGAGGACTTCTGAGCGGCACCGCGATTGCGGCAAAGAGCGTACGCCCTCAAATTCGTGTTGCGGCGGGTGAACCGAGCAACGCAGATGACGCCTATCGCTCGCTCGCGTCAGGACGAATCGAAGCCGGTTCGCCAAGCGAAACGATCGCCGATGGCCTACGTGCGGTGCTTTCTCCGCTCACGTTTTCCGTTCTTCGCGAGCGCGTGGACCAGATCTGTCCGCTCTCGGAACAAGAGATTATTTCGGCGATGCTTCTGCTCTGGGAACGGATGAAATTGGTGGTCGAGCCTTCCGGAGCTGTGGCCGCGGGTCCGGCTCTTTTTCGAAAGTTAGGCGCCGAAGGCCAGCAGGTGGGAATTATTCTTTCCGGAGGGAACCTCGATCTGACGAAACTGCCGTTCTCTTCCTAGTTACACTCTGCGGTCAACACAACGCAGTCACTGGACGTCATCCGGCGGGCGCCAATCCGTCGGCGGGAATGCAATCCCCCAGAAGTTTGGCTCCGTCGCATCGAACTCCAGCGGCGTGTGAAATCCTTCGGGCATCTCGCGCGGCACACGCACCACTTTGCACGCTACCTGTTTTTTCGTGAGCCCGTGTTCAAGAACGAGCTGAGTATCGACTGCCAGGCTGCGCGGCATCGCAATGAGCGCTCCATGGTCGTTCACGCTCAGTGTGGTTACTTCAAATGTAGAATGCTTACCCCTCAGTGCAACATGGATGTTGACGCGTACCCGCAGAAGCACGCGCTGGCTGCGCCGTCGTTCTTCGCCCGCAACAGCCTGTCGCACCCCCACGGCGCCGTGCGCCCGCGCGATCGCTGACTGATTCGGTTTTGCAGCCGCTGGCTCAGGCTTGGGAGGCGGCGCGGCAGTTTTCAACTGCGTCGTTCCTGGCTTTCCAGGCGCTATTTTCAAATTTTCAATCTTCAAAGCTCAACACCCCAGAACTCTAAATCGGCCGAAACGAACTCCACACCCAGCTCCCATCCGTCCGGCCGCTGCATTCCCTTCCAGACGACCACCGCTTCCGATCCGTGCCGCGTAGTGAGATTGGTGACGCGAATTCTCTGCTGCAAGTCGAGTTCCTTTGAACTCACTAACAGACAGCCATAGGTACTGACGACGCGCGTAAAGCCTGTTTCAAAATGGAGCGTTCCACTTCGCCCGTTCCATTCCACTGTAATCGGTACGCGCGAATTCATGCGCGGTCCGCGTCGGTTGCGCCGGCTTCTGATATCTCGAGGTAGATCGAGTAGTGACATCCTGAAATGCTCCCCGTGGAATTGATACGAAACACGGGGCGAGAACCCACATTCCGAATCGTTTTGCAGTCCAAATTCATCGTAGAACGCGAACTTAGCGGGGTCAATGGTACGGAATGACAGGCGAAACTGTACGGATGGGCAAGCGAGTACAGCTTTTCAGAAATCGGACCAATCGACAGAGCTCAAACTACAGCGCACGGCGCAATTCAGGAGTAGTGCGAGATCAAGCGCCTTAATTCCGTTTTCTGCGCAGCTTCCCGAACTGTTTTTGCGAAAATAGTGCTTTCATCCCGCTGCGGCTTGATCTAGATACCAAACCACTCCCCGAGCGGGGCGAATCCTGCCTGCCGGATATTTACTTTGCACGTTTTGGGGCTCGCTTCGAAGAGCCGCTAGAATTTCGCGTTTGTCTTCTCCGGCTACGAGGAAAAATGTGTTTAGTCCTTGATTCAAAACAACGGGAGTCAGAGTAAGCCTCTGCGGCGGCTCCGCAGGCGCCGTGACCGCCACAACCCAGCGCTGCTGCTCATCGAGAGCCGGTGAGCCCGGGAATAGAGAAGCCGTGTGTCCCTCCACTCCGAGACCAAGCAATTGGACGTCGAACGCCGGTGCGGCACCCTCACCGAAGAATTTCCGCAGCTCCACCTCATAGGCTTCCGCCGCCTTTTCCGGCGAAGGAAAATTCGTCGGCATCGGATGGACGTTCTCTTTCGGAATCGGAACGTGCCCGATCAGCGTTTCCCGCGCCATGCGGTAATTGCTGAGAAGATCGTCCTCGGGCACGAACCGCTCGTCGCCGAAAAACAAATGCACGCGATCCCATGCCGTCTGCGTCTTGTATTTTTCAGCCCAGAGCGCGTAGAGCTTTGCCGGCGTATGTCCGCCTGCAAGGGCAATCGAAAACCGGCCCCGTTTCGCTAGCGCGTCATTCAGGATGCGCAGAATCTCCTCGAGCGCCGCTTGGCTGAGCGCTGCAATGTCCGGAAAGATGCGGCATTCGAAGAACATTGCTTCCCTATTTGGTACCTGCGGTTTTCACGGCATGTCCGCCAAACTCGTGGCGCATCATCGCGAGCAGCTTATTGGCGAACGGCTCGGGGTCTTGCGACCGGAAACGCGTGTCGAGCGCGCCGGAAATCACCGGCAACGGAACGCCCAGCTCAACGCCTTCGATCACGGTCCAGCGTCCTTCGCCCGAATCGGTGACGTACGCCTCAATTCCGCTGAGCGTCGGATTCTTCGAAAGCGCGTCCACCGTGAGATCGAGTAGCCATGAACGAATCACGCTGCCGAACTGCCAAATCTTACTTACCTGCAAGAGATCGAGCGAAAATTCCTTCTTGTGACGTAGCAGGTCCAGCCCTTCCGCGTATGCCTGCATAATTCCGTACTCGATACCGTTGTGAACCATCTTTACGAAGTGTCCGGAGCCGGCAGGCCCCACGCGGCCCCAGCCTTTATCGGGACCGGGCGCCAGTGTCTCAAAAATTGGTGAGAGACGCTTCACCACGTCCGCATCGCCTCCGACCATCATGCTGTAGCCTTCCGTGATTCCCCAAACGCCGCCACTCGTGCCGCAATCGACGAAATTTATTTTCTTTGGCGCAAGCGCGGCCGCCCGGCGCATGGAATCCTTGTAGTACGAATTGCCGCCGTCAATAATCGTGTCGCCGGTGGAAAGATGTGGCACGAGCGCAGCAATCGTTTGATCCACGGGATCACCGGCCGGCACCATCAGCCAGATAGCGCGAGGCGGCTTCAGCTGCGAGATGATGTTATCGAGCGAGTTCGCGCTGCCCCCGCCCTTTTCAGCCAGCTTCTGAACCACCGCAGGATCGCGATCGAAACCGATCACGCGGTGCCCGCCGCGGACGAGCCGCTCCGTCATGAATCCGCCCATCTTTCCCAAACCAACCATTCCGAGTTCCATCGCTCATCCTCCTGGCTAATTTTTGTCGGCCGTGACGCCGAGCCGTGCAAGGTCTTCTTCGAGTTGTCCGAGATTCTTCACTTGAATCGTCTGTAAGCCCAATTCGCGGGCGCATTCGAGGTTGAGTTCGCGGTCATCGATCATCACGCACGCCGAAGGATTGCGCTGGGTGATGTCCATAACGCGCCGGTATATTGCGATGTCCGGCTTGCGAACGCCGAGATAGCACGAACTGAAAAATACTTCGAAATAATCCTTCAGCTTGAACCGGGTGATGCGGTATTCGTTAATTTCCCGCGACTCGTTATTGACCGCTGCCATGATGTATTTGCGCGAAGCCGCAATCTTGCCGACAAACTCAAGCGCCTCCGGAAATGGCTGCGATTGCTCGAACATAAAGGCCTTGAAGTCCTCGGGCTTGAAATCTCTCGGCCGGTAGAACACGGTGCGCTGCAGGTACTGATCGAGTGTCGCTTGCCCTGTCTCGAAGGCGTTCAGCATCAGCTCGTGCCGCTCGGAGAAATCGTCCCAGTCGAGATGAAATTTTTCGGCGGCTCTTTTTCGCGCGCCGCGATCCCAGCCGTTTGTAAGAATCACGCCGCCGTTATCCCAGAAGAGCGCTTCTATCTTATCCATCCGTTCTCTGGCCTTCTTTCGGTTCTGCGCGCGAGCATGGAACCCACCTGCCCTGCCTGAGCCGCGGCTTCCATTATCCTTATCCCGCGACGATTGCTAAAGAACAAAACGACGTCTTGGCCTGAGTCGGAGATATGATGAACTTGTGGGTACGCCGGCACGTTACAGCGCGAAGAAATTCGAAGTATTCACGATCGGGCATTCCACGCGGCCGATCGAAGACTTCATTGAACTTTTGAAAGCGCATGGCGTCAAACGTGTGATCGACATCCGCACGATTCCGCGCTCGCGGCACAATCCCCAATTTGATCGCGAGTCACTTGCGCAGTCATTGCGTGCTGCGGGAATTGGATACACACAGATCAAGAAACTCGGCGGCCTGCGACATCCTAAGAAAGACTCGACAAATCTCGGCTGGCGCAGTTCGGGATTTCGTGGATTCGCGGATTACATGCAGGCGCCGGAATTTGAAGCCGCGCTCGAACGCGCCATTAAGCTCGCGAAAACGAAACCGAGCGCGCTGATGTGCGCCGAAGCGGTTCCGTGGCGTTGCCATCGGTCACTCGTCGCTGACGCGCTTGCGGTGCGGAAAATTCCCGTGAAACACATTGTCAGCGCCACACGCGCGCAGGCTCACAAAATCACCCCGTTTGCACTCATTCGCGCGTCGCGCGTCACATATCCCGACGAGACGATTCGCCGCGCTCGATAGTAAGTTGTGTAACCTTCGCAATTAAGCCCTAGCTACTCTTTCTCCCGCCGATCGCGTAACAGATACCGCTGAATTTTTCCGGTGACTGTCTTAGGAAGAGCTTCGACAAAATGGAATTCGCGCGGGCATTTGTAATGCACGAGCCTTGCGCGCACCGCCTCTTCAATAGCATTCGCGATTTCTGGATACGGCTGTATCCCTGCCGTCAGCACAACATAGGCGACAGGTTTGACGAGTCCCGCGCCATCTGTGACGCCGACCACGGCTGCCTCGGCGATGCGTTCGTCACCGAGAAGCGCATTCTCAACTTCGATCGGAGAGACCCACATCCCCGACACCTTCATCATGTCGTCACTGCGTCCGCTGTAATGGTAGTAGCCGTCCGCATCGCAAAAGAATTTGTCTCCGGTCGCCACCCAGCCATCCGCCTTCACCCTCGCCGTATAGTCCGGCTTTTGCCAGTACTCGGCGAACGCACTCTCGCCCTTCACGAACAGATTCCCGATCTCTTCCGCCCCGCACGGCTGGCCGGAATCGTCGGCGATTCGAACCTCGTAATTGGGAACGGGCGTGCCACACGTGCCGGGCCACGCACGTCCCGGTCGATTCGAAATGAAAATGTGCAGCATCTCCGTGGAACCAATCCCATCGAGAATCTCAATGCCGAAGCGCTCGCGAAATTGGTTGAAGACTTCCGCGGGCAAAGGCTCGCCGGCAGAAACTGCGAGTCGCACCGACGACAAGTCGACAGCGAGCCCGCGATTGAATTCATGTAGCATCGCCGCGTAGAACGTCGGAACGCCAAAGAAAATCGTAGGCTGGTGCCGCGCGACAAGTTCCGCCACTCGATCGATGCGCGTCTTCTCCGGATTCAATATCGTGCTGGCGCCCACAGACAGCGGAAAATACATCCCGTTGCCGAGCCCATACGCGAAAAACAGCTTCGAAACTGAAAAGAATCGGTCATCGGTGCGAATACCCAGCACTCCTTCTGCATAACTGCGCATCGCCACGAGCATGTCCTTATGCTGATGCACAGCGGCTTTCGACCGCCCTCCGCTTCCGGACGTGTAAAGAAGAAACGCAGGGTCGCTTGCAGCAGTCAGGCAGGATGAAAGTTCACAGGAAGCCGCCGCGATCCACTCGGCCCATGCAAGCTCGCCGCTCGCTCCTGGGTTTGCGCCGGCGACAACAACAACCTGTACATTCTTCGCTTCAGCAGCCGGAAGAAATTCACTCAGTGCAGATTCGTCAACAATCGCGACTGAAGCGCCCGAATCCGAAAGATAGAACGAGTAGTTGGCAGTTCGAGCGAAGGAGTTAACCGGAACCGGAATCGCGCCGATCTTCGCAGCGCCGAAAAACGCAGCGATTAATTCCACCGAATCTCGCAGCACAATCAATACGCGATCGCCGCGAGCGCACCCGCTGGCCACGAGGGCGTTCCCCGCGCGATTCGCCAGATCGCGAAGCTCCCCGTAGCGAATCGCCGCCGGCTCGCCAAGAATCGCGATTCGTTCCGGATACGCATCCGCCGGGCGATCGAGAAACCACTCCGCGATATTGAATCGCGATGGAATCTCAATCGCCGGCTTCATATCGACATATCGACACCGAAACTATTGCTCCTTGCCGCTCACCTTCGCGGCGACTTTCACGGGCGCACTGTAAACACGCGCCGGCATCCACGGACGCACCGGCACGCCGCCCGCGACGCGCGACTGAATTTCGCCCCCGAAGAAAATGTAAGGCTGAGCCGGTTCCAGCGCACTCGCTTCGTCGAGCCGCTTTCGCAAATCAGTGGGAATCGCAAAATCGATCGAAGCCAAATTGTCATCCAGCTGCGTCACCTTCGTCGCGCCCACAATCGTCGAGGTGATTCCCGGCTGCGTCGCAACCCAGTTCAACGCCACCTGCGCCGGCGGCTTATTGAGCTGCTTCGCAACATCCAACAGCACATCGAGCACGCGCCAGTTGTGCTCGCTGAACCGATTAAAGGGACTCGCGCCCTGCGTGGTAAGCCGTCCCTGCCCTTCTCCTTGATGACCGCTCTTCTCACGTTTGTATTTGCCGCTCAAGAAACCTCCCGCGAGCGGGCTCCACGGACAAATCGCGATACCGAGCTCCTGCGCTGCCGGCACATGCTCGCGCTCGATCGTCCGTTCGACCAGCGAATACTCCAATTGCAGCGCGATGAGCGGTTCCGACGCATCTTTTTGAGCGAGCGTTTGCGCGCGTGCCACATACCACGCGGGGGTGTCCGAAAATCCGTAATGCCGGATTCTGCCCGCACGCACCAGATCATTCATCGTCGAGATTACCTCCTCGACTGGAGTGACCGTGTCCCAAGCGTGCAGCCAGTAAAGATCGATGTAATCGGTTTTCAGCCGGCGCAAAGAGCCTTCCAGCGCGCGATAAATATTCTTGCGGCCGTTTCCGCCGGCATTCGGATTTCCCGGGTCGGTGTTGAATGTGAATTTTGTAGCCAGCACCACGCGATCGCGCAGGTGGCGGTCGCCGATAAATTTTCCCGTCAGCTCCTCGCTCTTTGACGCCGTGTAAGCGTCGGCCGTATCGACGAAATTGCCGCCGAGCTCGATGTAACGATCGAAGATCGACCGCGAAGCGTTCTCATCAACACCGAATCCCCATTCCGTGCCAAACGTCATCGCACCCAGGCAAAGCGGGCTCACCCGCAGACCCGAGCGTCCCAATGTCACGTACTCGTACAAGCTCATGAGCGTTCCTCCAAATAATCCCAAGTAGCAATAATTCCAAACAGCGCCAGTTTAACTGATTTATCCTAAACTAGAACCAGCGAGAACAATGACGAGCGAGCACAATGATCAGCGACGACGCTCGAAAGGAAAAAACAATGCCAAATGTAACGACGGAAAAACATACGTTGGCGGTCGCCGACGGCAGTTCGATGCAAGCATTCGTAGCCCGCCCGGAGGAGAAAGGCTCGTTTCCCGGAATGCTCGTCTTCCAGGAAGCTTTCGGAGTGAACGCGCATATTCGAGATGTCGCTCAGCGCATCGCTCGAGAAGGTTACGTCGCCGTCGCCCCGGAACTTTTTCATCGCTCGGCTGCGCCCGGCTTCGAGGTGCGTTACAACGATTTTCCGTCCGCGATGCCGCACATGAAAGCTCTCACGGAGCAAGGACTCGCCGACGATGTCCGCGCCTCATATGAATGGCTGCGCGATTCCGGCCACGTCACGCCCGACCGCATCGGCAGCATTGGCTTTTGCATGGGAGGACGCGTCTCGTTCCTCGCCCATGCCACTGTCGCGTTGCGCGCCGCGATTTCATTCTATGGGGGCAGCATCGCTCCTGCTCTGCTTCCGCTCGCGGCAAAGCTTCACGGCCCGATGCTTTTCTTCTGGGGCGGACTCGATAAACACATCCCGCAAGACCAAATCCGCTCCCTGATCGATGCTGTGAAATCCGCAGGCAAATCCTACATCAACGTCGAAATCTCCGACGCCGACCACGGATTTTTCTGCGACGCGCGGCCCTCCTACAATCCTGTCGCGGCAAAGGAAGCATGGAGCCTGGCGACGAGTTTTCTCGAGGCACACGTCAAGAAATCAGAAGAACGCACCCAGTCGGCCAGGTAGACGAAACCACCGAGAATCAAGAAGCAAGCTCAGCAAGCAGAGCCGTCCGCAGCCGCACTTGTTGCTCGGCGCTCAGCTTCGATCCAGCCGACGTCAGATAGAACACGTCGATCGCAGTCTGCCCTTCCGTATCAATCAGCGCGATTTCGATATTGCACTTCTCACGCGCGAACTGCGAGCTGATGCGATACAGCAAGCCGGGCTGGTCTTGCGCAATCACCTCCACAAGCGTGCTATGCGCCGAACACATATCGTCGAAATGAATCTGCGTCTCTACTTTCACCTTCGGCGCGCGATTTTGTTTGGCTCGCAGGCGATCGCGCAACATTCGTTCGAGATCGAGTTTCCCCAGCAGCGCATCGTGAATGCTGACCTTGAATCGCTCCCATTCCGATAAATTCAACTCCAGCGTGCGAAACGTGTCGGTGAAATAAAACGTATCCACCACAATCCCCGCCTGATTCGAAAACGCCGACGCTTTCACAATGTTCATTCCCCACGCCGCGAGAATGCCGGCCATCGCGGCAAAAAGGAACGGGCGATCCGGCGTCACCAGAATCAATTCGTACCAATGGCGACCTCGTCGCAGATCCACCTGCACGGAATCCTTGCCGAGCTTTGTGGCCATGTCTGCGTGAGCGAAGACGTCCCCGGCCGCGTGCGTCAGCAAATAGCGGCGCGGCAAACCCTCGAGAAAAGTTTCCACGTGCTTTCCGGTCGCCGGAGCAAGGGTGCGCAAGTGCTCAAGCACTTCGTCGTGAGCGTCGACGTGAAACCTCTGATCCAGGCTGCGATTCAGGTGATTGGCGGTCGCAATGTAAAGCTGCCAGATGTTCTCAGCTTTCCACGGCGAGAGAGCTTCCGGATTCACCGCCTTGATGTCGGCGTACGTAAGAAGGCACAGCATCTTCAGCCGTTCGGGAGTTTCCACCTTGGCCGCGAACGTGCGCACCGTCTCGGGATCGAAAATATCGCGACGCAGCGCCGCGCTCATCTCCAGATGTCTCCCGATAAGAAAAATCACGGATTCGCGATCGAGCGCGTCGAGATCGAGCCGGTCGAGCGCAGCCTCGGCCAATTCCAGGCTGGCCTTCACGTGATCGTTCGTCTTCGCGCCCTTTCCCGTGTCGTGCAAAAGAATCGCGAGATAGAGAAGGTCGGGCTGTTCGAGCTCTTCGAGAAGTTCGGCATAACGCTGATCCCATTTCGATTGCGATTGCCGCAGCGCGTGAAGATTCTCGATCGCCACGAACGTGTGCTCGTCCACCGTAAAGCGGTGCGAGTAATCCCGCACCACCAGCGAATCGATACCTTCGAATTCGGGCATCAGAATTGTCAGCACACGAAGCGAATGCATCGCGCGCAGTGCGTCGGCCGCGTGCGGGCCAAGAAGAATCTCCTGCAGCACGTGCCAGAGTTCGCTTCCTTCAGGGCGATCGGCGGCGAGCGACGGCAGCGCCCGCTCGATCTGCGCCTCCGTAACAGAGCTGAGCAAGACGCCGTGCCTCGCGAGAAAACGAAACACGCGAAGAATCAGTTGCGGGTCCGCGAGATTTTCCGGCTGCCGCAGAAAAACCATATCGTCCACGACGGAAAACTCCGCATTCGAAAGCCGCGAACGCATGGTCTGAAATTGCTGGTAAAGCGAAGGGCGCTCCGCCGGAATCTCGGAGAGAAGCTGCGTGCACACGCGATGCACCGTCCGCGCGTGACCGAAATAGATTCGCATCCAGTCGGAAGCAGTGAGCTCACCGCCGCCAGCAAGGCCGATTCGCGCTGCGGCTGCCTCGGACTGTGCGTCCCAGGCAAGCACGTTATCGTCGCGTGAATGGCGAAAATGAAGAAAACAGCGGACGGACATCAGAAATTCGGCTGCAGCCTCGAGCTTCTTCCGCTGTGACGATTCTGGGAACGTTGGTTGGTCTGGCCAGGCGCGCTGCTTCGCAATCGCCGAAATTAGCGCCAGCCAATACGCAACATTGTAGTCGCGCAATCCTCCAGGGCCGTCCTTCACGTTCGGCTCGAGATGAAACAACGTCCCGCCAAATTTTGCGTGCCGGCTGCGCGCAAGTTCAGCAAGCCGCGTGAGAAGCACCTGTGACTCGCGCGCGACCAGCTTCGGTATCACAACGTCGTGAAGCCGCGCAAAGAGCTGGCGGTCGCCGACGAGATACCGGCAGTCGAGAAGCGAGATCGCAAATTCGAGATTATCCGGATCGACGCGATCGCACTCGCCAAGCGTCCGGCTGGCGGGACTCAGCTTCAGGCGCAGATCCCAAAGCTCCTGCGAAAATCGTCGAATGGGTTCTTTGATCTTTGCTTCGGTCTTTTCCCCTGCGTGAAGAAACAGAAGATCGATATCGGAATAGGGGAAGAGCCATTTTCTTCCATAGCCGCCAAGAGCGATGAGAGTGAAATCTTTGGGCCCTTCAGGATCGGACGAGATAATTTCGCGCCAAGCCCTTCGCGCAACGGAATCAACGAGCTCGGTCCTGCCCGTCAAAAATGAGCTGCCTTCGTGAATGGCTGCGAAATTTTCCTTCAGGCGCGCGGATTCCTTCGAGTAAAGCTCGCGAAGCTCAGTGGCAAGAGTGGGGTTCGTCGCCATTGTGGTGCATCCATCGTTCTACAGATAGTTGCACAGATACTTCTACAGACCATTGCACAGGCGGAGGCGCTTCCATTGCGAGGATATATCGGCGGGCTCGATCGGCGCTGAATTCGCGCCCCTTACAGGGCGCTCTCGCCTCGCTCATCGTTGCGAATTCGAATCGCGTCATCCACACGAGTAAGGAATATTTTGCCGTCGCCAATTTTGCCCGTTCGCGCAGCGGTCACGATTGCCTGCACGGATTTTTCTACCATGTCATCCGCCAGCACCATTTCAATTTTTATCTTCGGGATCAGATCGACGGTGTATTCGCGGCCTCTGTAAAACTCTGTATGGCCCTTCTGCCGGCCGTGGCCGCGCACCTCGAGCACCGTCATGCCCTCGATACCGATCTCGTGCAGCGCGTCTTTTACCGCATCGAGTTTCGACGTCTGGATGATCGCTTCAACTTTTGTCATCGGCGTTTGTTTTCAATTCCCGGCCACCGCCGCTAGGCGGACGTTTCCCAGTAATAGCCTTCTTCTCCATGTTGTGAGAGATCAATCCCCTGCGTTTCCTGCTCTTCGGTCACCCGCAGCCCGACCAATTTATCCACAATCTTAAGCAGGATGAGCGTCCCCACAATCGCTAACACCCAGGCAATCGCTATGCCCACGCACTGATTCAGCAGCTGGTGAGCATTGCCTTCGAGCAAGCCCGATGGAAGTACATTACCATTCGCGTCCTTGAAAATAGGATTGATCACGCTCGAAGCAAAAATACCTGTCAGCAGCGCGCCAATCGTCCCGCCGGCCCCGTGCACTCCGAATGCGTCGAGTGAGTCGTCGTAGCCGAATCGCGATTTTACTTTCGTGACCATCCAGAAACAAAACGCTCCCGCAATCAGCCCGATGATAAGCGCCGAAATCGGGTTGACGAATCCCGCAGCCGGCGTAATTGCCACAAGGCCTGCCACCGCTCCGGAAATTGCGCCGAGCGCGCTCGGCTTTCCGTTTCGCAGCCATTCCGCGCCGCTCCAGCCGATCGCCGCTGCGGCCGCGCCAAAATGCGTTGCGACGAACGCGCTCGTGGCCAGTCCGCCGGCTGCGAGCGCGCTCCCTGCGTTGAATCCAAACCACCCGACCCACAGCAAGCACGCTCCGATAAAGCTCAGCACCACGCTATGCGGCGGCATTGCGACCTTTGGATATCCCAGCCGTTTTCCAAGATACAGCGCGCAGACCAGCGCCGACACTCCCGACGTCACGTGAACAACCGTGCCGCCGGCAAAATCAAGCGTCGGAAAGCGTCCACCGAGCGACGCGTTCAGCAACCCACCCTTTCCCCAAACCATGTGCGCCATCGGATCATAAACGAATAGCGACCAGAGAATCAGGAACAGCAGCATCGCGCTGAATTTCATCCGCTCCGCAAACGCGCCCGTGATGAGCGCAGGAGTGATGATGGCAAACATAAGCTGGTAAATCATAAAAGTTTGAAGCGGAATGGTTGCGGCGTAGTCCACATCCGGTTGCAGTCCCACGCCGCGCAGGAATGCGTTATGAAATCCGCCTACGAAGCCGTTCCCTGCTCCAAACGCAAGGCTGTATCCCACCATCGCCCAAAGAACCGTGATCACAGCCATCATCGCGAAGCTCTGCATCATCGTTCCAAGCACATTTTTCTTCCGAACCAGGCCGCCGTAAAAAAGCGCGAGGCCGGGACCCGTCATCATCAGCACGAGCGCCGCGCTGGTGAGCATCCACGCATTGTCGGCAGAGCTTTTCGCGTCGGCCGCCTGCTGTTCAAGGGCCGCGATGCGTTTCGATTGAGAATCCGGCGTCGAGGAATTCTGTGCCAGTAGGTTCAGCGGGGCCAAGCCAAGAAGAATGACGAGAAGAATAAAGCGAATTGCAATCCGCGGGATCAGGCGTCTTTCTGTCAAAATCCGTCTATCTCCGCCGGCGAACACCAGATTTCTAAAACCCGAACTCTACAGGCAGACGCGATGCGCCCCTAATTCGAAATATTTATCGGCAGTATTAACGATTGCTATGGGATCGGCTCGACGCGGCGAGACCGGTGCGCTCCGTTATCTTTCAAGAATCGCTGTGCGATTTCTTCTGGCGCCGCTGTTTCACGCTGCCGATAACCGGAACAGCCGTTGCGGCGGCTGCTTGCAACAACCGAAGGAATGACTGCGCGTCCTTGCCGAGAGCTCGATGCCGCGGATAAATCACGTCCAGGTTACGGCGCAATGGCTCTGCATTCACGATTTCAATTCCTATGAGCTTGCGCTGACGAAATTCCTCTATCACCGAGATCTGCGGCAGAAAGCTGAATCCAAGCTTTCGTTCCACCATCCTCTTCGCCGCTTCGATCGTTTCCACTTCCATCACCACGTTCGGCAGGAGTCCTGCGCGCCGGAACAGGCCCTGCGTGAGTGTCCAATCGCTCGATCCCCGATCGAAGAAAATCAGCGGCCACGACTCCAGTTCTTCCATTCGAACCTGCTGCTTGCGCGCCATCTTGTGTCCGGGGTGCCCGACTAAAATCAACGGATCATCTCGCAGCGAAGTCGTTTCCACTTCGGGATGCAAAAGCGAGCGAGCGACTCCGATGTCCGCCTCTCCGTCGAGCACCATCTTCAGAACTTCCATCGAATTCCCCGAGCGCAACGTGACCAGCACCTTCGGATTCGCCGCCTGATAGTCCTTCAAAACGTCCGGCAAAAAATAAGTGCAGATCGAAAGCGCCGCCGCGATCCGCAACGAGCCCGCTTCCGACGCCCTCTGTTCATTTACAACTTGCCGCGCGAGCGCGACTTGCCGCAAGAGTTGCTCGGCCTGCGGCCGCAACGCTTTTCCGGCAGGTGACAACGACAAGCTGTTTCCATCGCGCGCAAAGAGTGTCACCCCAAGCGATTCTTCAAGCGCGCGAATCCGCGCGCTCACCGCAGGCTGGCTGACGCGCAGTGCTTCGGCAGCTTTATGGAAGCCGCCGTATGTCAGCACCGCCAAGAACGTCTCGATTTGATCGAATTGCACTAATTCTCCATCCAAGACACAGCCAAGCGTTGGCCGAAAAGGGAATACAGGAATCCCTTTATTCGCATTTTATCCTGATAATCAATTTCTATCAAGATGATAAGTTTAATCAGCTTGACTGATTGGCTTTCTGCGCTGACAATCGCTCCAACGTCGCACCTCGGCACATTCGCCGTCGCGCAACGAAGGCAAGCGGGCGTACCAGCGATCCCGCTCATGCCAAGCGAACGGTTCAAGGAGAAGTTCCTCATGGAAGGTTCGAATACAAGGACATTTCCCCGTATGTTGCTGGACAAGCCTGTAGAGCTGCAAATTGGCAACGACACGATTCGCGTCGAGAATCCCACGAACAATCTGAGCGTCGGCGGGCTGTTTCTGCATCGCTCTGGTCTTCCCGTGGGCGCAGCCGTACGCGTGCGGATCGCCTCGCCCCGTCCATTCGAGGCCGAAGGCCAAGTTTGCAATTTGGACGCGCGCGAATCGGGCGTCGGCATCGGGTTCACTTCCCTTTCCGGCGGAAGCCGCGAGGCGCTGAACGACCTGATCGAAGATCTAACGCTCCGCGGGCTCCCGGCAGCCTAGGGCGAAGAAAATACAGAACAAAAGGCGCACTAACTCGGTCAAGTACCTTGACCTAGAGAGCTTCTTTTCGAGCTCACGGAGACGTGTCTTTACGAATTTCCACAAGGCGAACAGCAGGCGAACCTAAATATTAGGCACTAAATATTAGGCAAATGTTGAGAGGGATGACATGGCGACCAACGGAAACGGGCATAGCAGCAACGGCAACGGGGCAAAAGGCCAGTCGAAACTTGGGATGGAGTGGAAGTTCGATCCACGGTGGGAAGGCGTCACTCGCCCTTACACTCACGATGACGTCGAACGCCTGCGCGGATCCGTGCATATCGAGCACTCGCTAGCTCGCCTCGGTGCCGAGCGCCTCTGGACTCTGCTGCACGAGCAGTCATACGTGCAGGCATTGGGCGCGGTGACGGGCAATCAGGCCGTGCAGCAGGTGAAGGCCGGTCTTCCCGCCATCTACGTGAGCGGCTGGCAAGTGGCGGCCGATGCAAACGACGCGGCGCAAACCTATCCCGACCAGAGCCTCTACCCTGCCGATAGCGTTCCGAATCTTGTTCGCCGCATCAACCAGGCGCTGCTGCGCGCCGATCAGATCGCTCATGCCGAAGGAAAAGATGAAACGTATTGGCTCGCGCCCATGGTTGCCGATGCCGAAGCCGGATTCGGCGGCAATCTGAACGCGTTCGAGCTGATGAAGGGAATGATCGAAGCGGGCGCGGCGTGCGTCCATTTCGAGGATCAATTGTCGTCCGCGAAAAAGTGCGGACATCTTGGCGGCAAGGTTCTGGTGCCAACAGTTGAGGCGATCCAGAAGCTGGTCGCGGCGCGGCTCGCGGCGGACGTGATGGGCGTGCCGACACTCGTGATGGCGCGGACGGATGCCGACAGCGCGAACTTGATTACGAGCGACACCGACCCGCGCGACCGGGAGTTCTGCACGGGCGAGCGCACGCACGAAGGATTCTTCCGCGTTCGCAACGGCCTCGAAGCCGCGATCGCTCGCGGCATCGCCTACGCGCCATACGCCGATCTTTTGTGGTGCGAGACTTCGAAGCCTGATTTGGCAGAAGCGAAGGCATTTGCGGAAGGCGTCCTGCGCGAACATCCGACCAAGATGCTGTCGTACAACTGCTCACCATCGTTCAATTGGAAAAAGAACTTGGACGATGCCACGATCGCGAAATTCCAACGCGAACTTGGCGCGATGGGATACAAGTTCCAGTTCATCACGCTGGCCGGCTTCCATTCGCTCAACTATGGCATGTTCGATCTCGCGCGCGAGTACAAGCAGAGCGGCATGACCGCATATTGCAAGCTGCAGGAAGCAGAATTCGCGTCCGAAAAGGAAAACGGCTACGAGGCGGTGAAGCATCAGCGCTTCGTCGGCACCGGCTATTTCGATGCCGTGCAGCAGGCGATTACAAGCGGCAAAGCATCCACAACCGCGCTCGAAGGTTCCACCGAAGCCGCGCAGTTCCATCCGCAGGCTGCGGCCGTTCGCCCGGCGAGCGATGAACGCAAGGCGCGGCGGGTAGCAGCCGACTAAAACCGCATCATCACAAAAGTTCGGAGCAGACCGGCGGGGCTGAGATTTCAGCCCCGCTTTTTTTGTTGGTTGTGGCGGCGACCAAAGAAACAAAGAACGCAAAGGCACCCACCCTTCGCCAGCACCGCGAAGAGTGGGGCACCCGAAAAATCCCAGCTAGTTCAGAATTCAAGGGCGTGAACCACCCGCCATTGGTTACGCCTTCGACAGCTTGGGTGACCGCATCCACTCGCTCTTCCCACCAGCTCTTGCCGTAAACATTCTGGGTCACGTTGATATTCGCGTGACCCATGTTGTCCCGCACAACCTCCGGCCTTGCGCCTTCGCGCAGCATATGGCTGGAATGCATGGTGCGGAAGCTCCCAAAATACCCTTTATTGCTCGGATCGGCCGAGTCTGAATCTCTGCAAAAGCTGTTTGCTAACATTTGCGGGCACATTGGATTTCGGGCGTGTGGGTGCGACCTCTGCAACCGACGTCCCTATGCTTTCGTTTACAGGGGTTGCCAGAAACGCGTGGATGTCGCCCTTATGCGGCCCGCTCATTACGATTGCCATGCCGGAGATTTGTCCGCGCTCGTTGATCTTATTACCCATGATTGGGAAGAGGTTGGCACTCGCGGGAAACAGCGTGTCAAGGTTGGTCAGCACGTTGTCCTGCCAGATGAACGCATGGGACCAGTTGAAGTGGGCGTCCAGCGAGCTTCCCACCACTTGGCCGCGGTCGTTGATGCCCGAGGCGAAGGCGGCAGCATCTCCGAGCGGAAGG